>Ga0335071_10002640_pt1 | contig 19096 bp, 16 predicted proteins | sample Lox_Sample_15_FD_206724 | JGI IMG/M metagenome (GOLD analysis project Ga0335071, IMG submission 206724) | Soil microbial communities from Loxahatchee National Wildlife Refuge, Florida, United States - Lox_Sample_1.5 | ecosystem: Environmental > Terrestrial > Soil > Wetlands | place: USA...
GCGCACCGAGCTCGCCTACTCGAGCCCCTTCGAGCTGCTGGTCGCCGTGATCCTGTCGGCGCAGGCCACCGACAAGAGCGTCAACCTCGCGACCCGCGAGCTCTATCGCGTGGCCAACACGCCGGCCGCGATCGTCGCCCTCGGCCTCGAGGGCCTGAAGCGCTACATCCGCACGATCGGCCTCTACAACTCCAAGGCCAAGAACATACTCGAGATGTCGCGCCGGCTGCTCGCGGAGCACGGCGGCGAGGTGCCCCGCGACCGGGACGCGCTCGAGGCGCTGCCGGGCGTCGGACGCAAGACCGCCAACGTCGTGCTCAACTGCGTGTTCGGCGAGGCGACGATCGCGGTCGACACCCACATCTTCCGGGTCGCGAACCGCACCGGCCTCGCGCCGGGCCGCAACGTCGCCGAGGTGGAACGCGGGCTGCTCGCCGCGGTGCCGGACCGCTACCGGCGGCACGCGCACCACTGGCTGATCCTGCTCGGCCGCTACACCTGCAAGGCACGCCGCCCCGAGTGCTGGCGCTGCCTGGTGCGCGCCGAGTGCGCCTTCCGGCCGAAGACGCCGGCGCCGGTCAGTGCGCCGCGGCCGGCGCGGCGCTCTTCACCGGCTTGACGCCGATGTCGTGCAGCGCGCGCCTGAGGTGGTGGACCGCGTCGGTGTAGCGACCGTTCTGGCAGTCGCTGGCACCGAGGTCGCGGTTGTGGCGGGCGCTGGCGGCGTGCGCCGACTCGCGGTGCGCGGGCCAGGCGACGTCAAACTGCTTGAGCAGGTGCTGGCAGTCGCTGAGGGTCGCCGCCGGTGCAGCCGGGTGCGCCGCGGCGGACTGACCGGTGGGACCGGCGGCGAGCGCAACGCCCGCCATGAGCGCGGCCGCGACGCCGATCCAGGCGACGCGGGACCGCCGCGCCCCCGGCCGCCGGCCGGGGTGTGCGCCGCTCGGATTTCGTGATGCCACGGTCGCAGCCTAGCCCGACCGCCACCCCGGGCGCCTTACGCCCGCGTTAAGAGTCCTTAAGGTTGCGGGCGTCGCGGCAGCCGCAGTTGCCGTATCCTTGCCGCCGAGACACCACCATGAAGATCCTGCTCGTCGAGGACGATCGCCGCGCCAGCGAGTACCTGGCCAAGGGACTGCGTGAACTCGGTCACGTCGTCGAGCAGGCGTTCGACGGTGAAGCCGGGCTCAAGGCGGCCGAGACCGGCAATTACGACGTGCTGGTGCTCGATCGCATGCTGCCGCGGCTGGACGGCCTCGAGATCGTCAAGCGCCTGCGGACCGAAGGCAGCAGCGTCCCGATCCTGATCCTGAGCGCCCTCGACGAGGTCGACGAGCGCATCCAGGGCCTGCGCGCCGGCGGCGACGACTACCTCGCCAAGCCCTACCACCTCGAGGAGCTGGCCGCGCGCCTCGACGCGCTGGCGCGGCGGCAGGGCGAGGCCGGCTTCGTCGGCAAGCTCAAGATCGCGGACCTCGAGCTCGACGCCCGCAGCCGGCGCGTGACCCGCGCCGGCCGCAAGATCGAGCTGACCGCGCGCGAGTTCCAGCTGCTCGAGTTCCTGATGCGCCACGCCGGCCAGGTCGTGACGCGCACGATGATCCTCGAGGGCGTCTGGGACTATCACTTCGACCCGAAGACGAACGTCATCGACGTGCACATCAGCCGCCTGCGCCAGGCGATCGACAAGGGCTTCGAGCGGCAGCTGCTGCACACCGTGCGCGGCGCGGGCTACACCCTCACCGAAGACCCCTGAGCGGCCCGCCGCGTGGCCCTCGTCAGCTTCGCGCGCTCCTCGATCGCCCGCCTGGCGCTGCTGCACGGCGTGCTGCTTGCCGCCTCGATGATGGCGGTGCTTGGCGGCGTCTACCTCGGCACCTCGCGGCTGATCGCGGCCGAGGGCGACCAGCTGATCACGCTCGAGGCACAGGGCCTCGCGGCCGACTTCCGCGAGCGCGACCTCGACGCCTTCGTCACCACGGTCGTCGACCGCGCCGACGACCCGTGGGTGCGGGGCGGCGTCTACGAGCTGCGCGGGCCGAGCGGCGACTTCCTGGCCGGCAACGTCGTCGTGCTGCCCGACCTCGCCGTGCAGCCCGGCGGCTGGGCCGAGTTCGACGTCGCCGTCACGCGCGGCGACGCCAACGCGAGCCGGCGGATCCGCGCCAAGGTGCAGGAGCTCGGCGGCGGCTTCCGCCTGCTGGTCGGCCACGACGTCCAGGACCGGCGCGCGTTCCGCGACGTGATGCTGCGCAGCCTCGCGTGGGCGGTGCTGGTGACGCTGCTGTTCGGCGCGCTCGGCGGCTGGTGGCTCGGCCGCCGGCTGTCGCGCACCGCGCAGGCGATCAGCGCGAGCGCCGGACGCATCGCCGCGGGCAACCTCGGCGAGCGGCTGCCGGTCAGCGGCAGCGGCGACGAGATCGACGCGCTGGTGAGCCGCTTCAACGAGCTGCTCGGGCGCGTCGAGTCGCTGACGACGACCATGCGCGCCGTGCTCGACAGCACGGCGCACGACCTGCGCGGCCACCTGAACCGGATCCGCGGCGCGGCTCAGGACGCCCGCAAGGCCTCGGCCAGCGCACCGCAAGCCGCCGCCACCGACGCGGTGCTGGCCGAGATCGACCGGCTCAGCGAGACGCTGCAGGGGCTCTTGCGGATCGCGCTCGCGGAGTCGGGCACGGCCCCGCTCGAGGACTTCAACCTGAGCGCGGCGGCGCTCGATCTGGCGGAGTTCTACCAGCCGGTCGCCGAGCCCGGCCAGCTGACGGTCGACGTCGAAGCGGGCCTCGTGGTCCGCGGTCACCGCCAGCTGCTCGCGCAGGCGCTCTCGAACCTGCTCGACAACGCGCTCAAGTACGGCGGCGGCACGCCGGTCAGCCTCAGGCTGCACCGTTGCGGCGCGCGCGCCCGGCTCGAGGTCGCCGACGGCGGCCCCGGCATCCCGGCCGAGCACCGCGAGCACGCCACGCAGCGCTTCCGCCGGCTGCCGGGCAGCTCCGGCCTGCCCGGCTCCGGCCTCGGGCTGTCCCTGGTGGCGGCGGTCGCACGACTGCACCACGGCGAACTCGAGCTTGCCGACGCCGGCCCCGGACTGCGGGTGGTGCTCGACGTGCCGCTCGCGGCAGGTCCCGCGGCCGCCTGAGCCGGCGCCGGCCCGCGGCCGGCGCGCGGCGCGCGGCGCGCTACGTGCCGCCGAAGCTCGCCGTCACGGCGAGCTTGGCGCCGCAGTACACGCAGCTGGCCGCGCTCGACAGGACGTTGCGGTGGCAGGCCGGGCACTGGGTGAGTCTGCCGCCGAGGGCGTTGCGACCCTTCTGGCCGGACTCGGCCACGAGGCTCTGCACCGCCGCCGCGAGCTCCTGGTCGGTGACGCCGAGCTTCTGCTTCATCAGCTGCCACATGCCCATGTTCGTCAGCCGCAGGCGCTCGTAGCGCTGCTCGAGGGTCACGACCTTGGTCTGCGCCTCGGCGACGGAGCCCTGGTGCGTGGCGACCGCAGACGGCAGGGCCGCGCTCTGCTCCTGCTGGATGGCATCCCAGATGAATTCGAACACGCTGCTGCCTCTTCGAGCTTCTGTCCCCGCCACCGCGGCGCCCACCGGCGGACGCCGGATCCGCGCTAGCGCTTCTTCGGCATGTACAGGTCGGTCAGCGTGCCCTCGAACGCCTCGGCCGCGAATGCGACCGTCTCCGACAGCGTCGGGTGCGGGTGCACCGTCAGGCCGATGTCGTGCGCATCGGCACCCATCTCGATCGCGAGCCCGACCTCCGAGATCAGGTCGCCGGCGTTGGTGCCGACGATGCCGGCGCCGAGCACCCGGTGCGTCTGCGGATCGAACAGCAGCTTGGTGAAGCCCTCCTCGCGGCCGAGCGCGAGCGAGCGCCCCGAGGCGATCCACGGGAACGCGCCCTTGCCGACGCGCACGCCCTGCGCCTGGGCGTCGGCCTCGGTGAGCCCGACCCAGGCGATCTCCGGGTCGGTGTAGGCCACCGACGGGATCACCCGCGCGTCGAAGGCGCGCTTCTGCCCGGCCGCCACCTCGGCGGCCACCTTGCCCTCGTGGCTCGCCTTGTGGGCGAGCATCGGCGCGCCGGCGACGTCGCCGATCGCGAAGATGTGCGGCACATTGGTACGCAGCTGGCGGTCGGCCGGGATGAAGCCGCGCTCGTCGACGCGCACTCCGGCGGCCTCGGCAGCGATGCTGCGGCCGTTCGGCCGGCGCCCGATCGCGACCAGCACGCGATCGTAACGCTGCGGCGGCGGCGCACCCTCGCCCTCGAAGCGCACCGTCAGGCCGTCGGCCGCGGCCTCGATCCCGGCCACGCGGGTGCCGGTGTAGATGCCCTCGTAGTGGCCCCGCAGCCGCTTCTCGAGCGGCCGCACCAGGTCGCGGTCGCAGCCCGGCATCAGCCCCGGCAGCAGCTCGACCACCGTGATCTTGGTGCCAAGCGCGCCGTAGACGCAGGCCATCTCGAGGCCGATGATGCCGCCGCCGATGACCAGCAGCCGCTCCGGGCGGCCGGCGAGCTCGAGCGCGCCCGCCGAATCGATGATCCGCGGGTCGTCCGGCGCGCCGGGCATGCGCACCGCCTCCGAGCCGGCCGCGATGATGCACTGCTCGAAGCCGACGATGCGCGTGGCGCCCTCGGCGCTGACCGCGATGCGATGCGGCGAGACGAAGCGCGCCTCGCCGCGGATCACGTCGACCTTGCGCTGCTTGGCGAGCGCGCTGAGCCCGGAGGTCAGCCGGCTGACGATGCGGTGCTTCCAGGCGCGCAGCCGCTCGAGATCGATCTGCGGCGCGCCGAAGGTGACGCCGGCGCTCGCCATCGCGGCCGCGTCCTCGACGACCTTGGCCGCGTGCAGCAGCGCCTTCGACGGGATGCAGCCGACGTTGAGGCAGACGCCGCCGAGCGTCGCGCCGCGCTCGATCAGGCCGACCTTCAGGCCGAGGTCGGCGGCGCGGAACGCGGCGGTATAGCCGCCCGGCCCGGCGCCGAGCACGACCAGCGGGTAGGAGACGTCGGCCGCCGGCTCGTCGCCGGCCGCGGTCGCGGCGCCGGCCGCGACCGCCTCGACGGCCGGCGGGCGCTGCATGCGGACCGTGTCGCCGGTGCGCCCGGTCGGCGTCTCGTCCGGCGCCGTGGCCGGGGTCGCGGCCGCCGGCGCCGCCGCGGCCGCGGTCGCGCCGGGCTCGACCAGTGCCAGCACGGTGCCCTCGGCGACGCGATCGCCGACCTTGATGCGCAGCTCGCGCACGACGCCCGCGAATGGCGCCGGCACGTCCATCGTCGCCTTGTCGCTCTCGAGCGTGACGAGCGCGTCGGTCTCGGCGATCGACTGGCCGACCGCCACCAGCACCTCGATGACCGGCACGTCCTTGAAGTCGCCGAGCGCCGGTACCCGGACCTCGCGCGCGCTCCCCGGCGCGTCGGTCACGACACCACCGCCTCGAGCAGTGCGCGCGCGTCGGCGAGCGCCGCCGCGAGCGCCGTCGTGAAGCGCGCCGCCTCGGCACCGTCGATGACGCGGTGGTCATAGGACAGCGACAGCGGCAGCATCAGCCGCGGCAGCAGCTGCCCGTCGACGTAGACCGGCTTCAGGGTGGAGCGCGACACCCCGAGAATCGCCACTTCCGGCGCGTTGATGATCGGCGTGAAGGCCGTGCCACCGATGCCGCCGAGGCTCGACACCGTGAAGCAGCCGCCCTGCATGTCGGCGGCGGTGAGCTTGCCGGTGCGCGCCTTCTCGGACAGCACGCCGAGCTCGCGCGCGATCACGTAGACATCCTTGCGGTTCGCGTCGCGCAGCACCGGCACCACGAGGCCGTTCGGCGTGTCGGCCGCGAAGCCGAGGTGCAGGTACTTCTTGTAGACCAGGTTCTCGCCGCGCGCGTCCAGCGATGCGTTGAAGCGCGGGAACTGCTGCAGCACCTTGGCGCAGGCGCGCAGGATGAAGGCCAGCGGCGTCAGCTTGATGCCGGCATCGAGCGCCTTCTGCTTCAGGCGCGCGCGCACGTCCTCGAGCGAGGTGATGTCGGCCTCGTCGAACTGCGTCACGTGCGGCAGGTTGACCCAGCTCGCGTGCAGCCGCGGGCCCGAGATCTTCTGTATGCGCGTCAGCGGCTGCACCTCGACCGGCCCGAAGCGCGCGAAGTCCACCTCCGGGACGCGCGGCAGCGCCGCGCCGCCGTCGGCCGCCGCCGGCGGCGCCGCGAGCGCGCGCTTGACCCAGGCCTTGACGTCGTCGTGGGTGATGCGCGCCTTCGGGCCGCTGCCGGTGACGCGCGTCAGGTCGACGCCGAGCTCGCGCGCGAGCAGGCGCACCGACGGGCTCGCGTGGCTGCGTGCGAAGCCGATCTCCTCGACGGGCGTACGCCCGGCCACCGGCTCGGACGGCGCCGAGCTCGCGGCCGGCGGCGCCATCGGCGCGCTCGGCGGCGCCGGCCGCATCGCCTCGGGCCGGGCCGGTGGCGGCGGCGATGGTGGCGGCGGCGGAGCCGGCGGCGCTGCCGTCGCCGGCAGGGCCGGCTGGATCAGGGTGGGCTCGGCCTCCCCGCTGACGGCCTCGACCTCGACGACCGGCGAGCCGGCGGACACCTTGTCGCCCTTCTTGATCAGCAGCGCGACCACGCGGCCGGCCCGGGTGGAGGGCACGTCCATGGTCGCCTTCTCGGTCTCGAGCGTCGCGAGCGGCGTGTCGACGGCGATCACGTCGCCGAGCTGCACCAGCACGTCGACGACGTCGACCGCCTTGAAATCGCCGAGATCCGGGACCAGGACGCGTTCGCGCGGGGCCATGGCGTCAGGCCGACTGCGGGTTCGGCGTGTCCGGCCCGATGCCGAACTTCTGCATCGCGGCGTTCACGGTCGTGGCGTCGAGCTTGCCCTCGTCCTGCAGCGCCTTGAGTGCGGCGACGGCGATGTGGTGGCGATCGACCTCGAAGTGGCGCCGCAGCGCACCGCGCCCGTCCGAGCGTCCGAAGCCGTCGGTACCGAGCACCACGAGCCGGCCCGGCACCCACTCGCGGATCTGGTCGGGGACGATCTTCATGTAGTCGGTCGCCGCCACGAAGGGCCCCGGCCGCTCGCCGAGGCACTCGCGCACGTACGGCACGCGCGCCTTGTCGGTCGGGTGCAAGCGGTTGTGGCGCTCGGCGTCGAGCGCCTCGCGGCGCAGTTCCGAGAAGCTCGTGACGCTGAAGACGTCGGCCGGGACGCCGAAGTCCTCCTGCAGCAGCTTCGCGGCCGCCAGGCACTCGCGCAGGATCGTGCCGGAGCCGAGCAGCGTCGCGCGCACCCGGCCCGGCCCGCCGATGTGCAGCAGGTACATGCCCTTGACGATGCCGGCCTCGACGCCCGGCGGCATCGCCGGCTGGGCGTAGTTCTCGTTCATCACCGTCAGGTAATAGAAGACGCTCTGCTGCTCGACGTACATGCGCCTGAGGCCGTCGTGGATCACCACCGCGAGCTCGTAGGCGTAGCACGGGTCGTAGGCGACGCAGTTCGGGATCGCGCTCATCATCAGGTGCGAATGCCCGTCCTGGTGCTGCAGGCCCTCGCCCGCGAGCGTCGTGCGGCCGGCGGTCGCACCGAGCAGGAAGCCGCGCGCGCGCATGTCGCCCGCCGCCCACATGAAGTCGCCGACCCGCTGGAAGCCGAACATCGAGTAGTAGATGTAGAAAGGCACCATGTACGTGCCGTGGTTCGAGTAGGCGGTGGCGGCCGCGATCCACGAGCACATGGAGCCCGCCTCGTTGATGCCCTCCTCGAGGATCTGGCCCTTCTTGTCCTCGCGGTAGGACAGCAGCTGGTCGGCGTCCTGCGGGGTGTACAGCTGGCCGACCGACGAATAGATGCCGATCTGCCGGAACAGGCCCTCCATGCCGAAGGTGCGCGCCTCGTCCGGCACGATCGGCACGACGTGGCGGCCGATGTTCTTGTCCTTGAGCAGGATGCCGAGCAGGCGCACGAACGCCATCGTGGTCGAGATCTCGCGCTCGCCGGTGCCGTCGAACAGCGGCTGGAAGGCCTCGAGCGGCGGCACCACGAGCGGCGGCGCCGAGGCGCGGCGCGCCGGCAGGTAGCCGCCGAGCGCGTTGCGCCGCTCGCGCAGGTAGCGCATCTCCTCGCTGTCCTCGGCCGGCCGCTTGAACGGCAGGCCGGCGATCTCGTCGTCCGACACCGGGATGTTGAAGCGGTCGCGGAACGCCCTGAGCGCCTCGTCGTCGAGCTTCTTCTGCTGGTGGGTCGGGTTCTGCGCCTCGCCCGCCTTGCCGAGGCCGAAGCCCTTGACGGTCTTGGCGAGGATCACGGTCGGCTGGCCGCGGGTCGCGGTCGCCGACGCATAGGCGTTCCAGACCTTGACGAAGTCGTGGCCGCCGCGGTTCAGGCGCCAGATCTCGTCGTCCGACATGTTGGCGACCAGCTCCTTGAGCTCGGCGTACTTGCCGAAGAAGTGCTCGCGCGTGTAGGCGCCGCCCTTGGCCTTGAAGTTCTGGTACTCGCCGTCGACGCACTCGTCCATCAGCCGGCGCAGCAGGCCCTTCTGGTCGCGCGCCAGCAGCGGGTCCCAGCGCGAGCCCCACAGCACCTTGACGACGTTCCAGCCGGCGCCGAGGAAGGCCGCCTCGAGCTCCTGGATGATCTTGCCGTTGCCGCGCACCGGCCCGTCGAGCCGCTGCAGGTTGCAGTTGATGACGAACACGAGGTTGTCGAGCTTCTCGCGCACCGGCATCGTCAGCGCGCCCATCGACTCCGGCTCGTCCATCTCGCCGTCGCCGAGGAAGCACCAGATGCGCCGGTCGGACGGCTTGACGATGCCGCGGTGCTCGAGGTAGCGCTGGAAGCGCGCCTGGAAGATCGCCATCATCGGGCCCAGGCCCATCGACACCGTCGGGAACTGCCAGAAGTCCGGCATCAGCCACGGGTGCGGGTACGACGACAGCCCCGTGCCGGTGGTCTCGCGGCGGAAGTTGCGGAGCTGCTCCTCGCTGAGCCGCCCCTCGAGGTAGGCGCGAGCGTAGATGCCGGGGCTCGAGTGCCCCTGCATGAACACCAGGTCGCCGGGGTGCTGCTCGCTGGCGGCACGCCAGAAGTGGTTGAAGCCGACCTCGTACAGCGTCGCCGAGGAGGCGTAGGTCGCGAGGTGGCCGCCGTACTCCGAGTTCTGGCGGTTGGCGGCGACGACCATCGCCATCGCGTTCCAGCGGATGTAGGCCTCGATGCGCCGCTCGACCGCGCGGTTGCCGGGGTAGGTCTTCTCGTGCGCCGCGCTGATGGTGTTGACGTAGGCGGTGTTCGGCTTGAACGGCAGGTGCGCGCCGGCGCGCCGCGAGTGATCGATCAGCCGCTCAAGCAGGTAGTGCGCGCGCTCCGGCCCGTGCACCTTCAGGATGGCGTCGATCGACTCGAGCCACTCCTGCGTCTCGAGCGGGTCCACGTCCTCGACTCGCGGGGTCTCGGCCATGCTTGGGTCAGTCCGCAGCTGAAGCAACTCGCCCCGGGGCGCGACTCCGATATCATCTGGGTTTGAAGTGGGTGGGTCAAGGTAAGCTCCGCACGTGAAACTGCTGCCCCCGGACGAAATGCTCGCCGTCAGCCGCGTCGCAGCAGCGCCGAGCGCCGCGTGGCTCGCGCGCCTCGACGCGCTGCTGCTGATGGTGGACGCCGAGCGGCTCGAGGACCTCGCGACGCTGCCGTGGGGCACGCTGCTGCGGCGCGAGCAGGCGCGCCTCAGGTGCGCGCCCGGCCGCAGCTTCGCGCTGACGCTGCCGACGAAGCGCGGCCTGCGCGTCGTGGTCGGCATCCGGCCGGCGCATGCCGACGCGTTCCAGTCGCTGACGCTCGCCGGACGCATGCTGCGCGAGGTCGCCGCCGCCCGCCCCGCGCTGCTCGGCCTCGCCGCGCTCGCCGCCCGCACGGCCGACGCGCCGCCGCCGGCCGAGGCGCTGCTCGCCGCCGTGCTCGCCGGCACCGAGCGCCGGCCGCAGCAGAAGAGCAGGCCGGCGCCGGCCTGGCGGCCGCGGGTGCAGGTCAGCGGCGCGGCCGACCTCGCCGCGACCACGGCGGTCGAGTCCGGCGCGCACCTGGCCCGCTGGCTGACGCAGCTGCCGCCGAACGTGCTCGGCCCGGGCAGCTACCGCCGCGCGCTCGCGACGCTCGCCCGCCGCCATCGCTGGCGGATGCAGGTCTACGGCGAAGCGGCACTCAGGCGCCTCGGCGCGGGGGCGTTCACCGCGGTCGCGCGCGCCAGCGCGCGGCGCGACGCGGCCCTGGTGCGGCTCGAGTACCGCCCGCGCCGCGCCGCCGGCCGGCGCGCACCGCCCGGTCCGATCGCGCTCGTCGGCAAGGGGCTGTGCTTCGACACCGGCGGCCTGAACCTCAAGGCGCCCAAGTCGATGCTCGACATGCACGGCGACATGGCGGGCAGCGCGGTCGCGGTCGGCATCCTCGCGGCGCTGAGCGCAAGCGGCTACCCGTACCCGGTCGACGCGTGGCTGGCAATCGCCGAGAACCGGATCGGGCCGGACAGCTACACGCAGCAGGACGTCGTCACCGCGGCGAACGGCACGACGATCCAGGTCATGCACACCGACGCCGAGGGCCGCATGGTGCTCGCCGATGCGCTTGCGCTCGCCTCACGCACGCGGCCGGCATGCCTGATCGACTTCGCGACCCTGACCGGCGCCTGCGTCACGGCGCTGACCGAGCGACTGTCGGGCGTGTTCACCAACCAGGAGCGGCTGCGCGACCTCTTGGAGGGCGCGGGACGCCGCGCCGGCGAGCGCGTCTGGAACCTGCCGATGCCGGCGGACTTCGACGAGGACCTCGACAGCCCGGTCGCCGACGTCGTGCAGTGCCTGCTCGACGGCAAGGGCGACCACATCTACGCGACCCGCTTCCTGTCGCGCTTCGTCGGCCGCGGCATCCCGTGGGTGCACGTCGACCTGTCGGCGGCCGAGCGGCCCGGCGGGCTCGCGCACGTGCCGACGCCGACGACCGGCTTCGGCGTGCGCTTCGGCACCGCCCTCCTTTCGGACGCCAGCTTCCTGCGCGCGATCGGCGCGCGAGGCGCCCGGCGATGAGGCTGACGCTGCGCCGGCCCGACGACTGGCACCTGCACCTGCGGGACGGCGCCGCGCTCGCCGCGGTGCTCGCGCACACCGCGGCACGCTTCGGCCGCGCGATCGTGATGCCGAACCTGAAGCCGCCGGTGACGACCACCGAGCTCGCCGCGGCGTACCGGCAGCGGATCCTGGCGGCGCTGCCGGCGGGCGCCGCGTTCGCGCCGCTGATGACGCTGTACCTGACCGACAACACGAGTGCCGCCGAGATCGCCCGCGCCAGGGCGAGCGGCATCGTGCACGCCGTCAAGTACTACCCCGCCGGAGCGACCACCCACTCCGACTCCGGCGTGACCGCGATCGGGAAGGTCGAGGGCGCGCTGGCGGCGCTCGAGGAGCACGATCTGCCGCTGCTGGTGCACGGCGAGGTGACGGATCCTTCGGTCGACGTCTTCGACCGCGAAGCGGCGTTCATCGAGCGCGTGCTCGGCGCGATCGTGCGCCGCTACCCGCGGCTGCGGGTCGTGTTCGAGCACATCACGACCCGCGAGGGCGTGGCGTTCGTGCGCGGCGCGGGGCCACGGGTCGCGGCCACGATCACCCCGCAGCACCTGCTGCTGAACCGCAATGCGCTGTTCGAGGGCGGCTTGCGGCCGCACCACTACTGCCTGCCGGTGCTGAAGCGCGAGGCGCACCGCCAGGCGCTCATCGAGGCGGCCACCGGCGGCGAGCCGCGGTTCTTCCTCGGCACCGACAGCGCACCGCACGCACGCCATGCCAAGGAGGCGGCCTGTGGTTGCGCCGGCGTCTACTCGGCGCATGCCGCGATCGAGCTCTATGCCGAGGCCTTCGAGCGCGCCGGCCGGCTCGACCGCCTCGAGGCCTTCGCGAGCGTCCACGGCGCCGACTTCTACCGCCTGCCGCGCAACACCGACTCGATCACGCTCGAGCGCTCGTCCTGGACGGTCCCGGACGGCTACCCGTTCGGCGGCGACGTGCTGGTGCCGTTTCGCGCCGGCGCAGCGATCGGCTGGCGTCTCGCGACGCCGGCCGGCAGTTAAGCCCGTGTCCGAGCTCTATCTGATGAAGGACCGGTTCCGCGGCTTCCTGCCGGTGGTCGTCGACTGCGAGACCGGCGGCTTCATCGCCGCCACCGACGCGCTGCTCGAGATCGCGGCCGTCACGCTCAAGCTCGACCCGGACGGCGTGCTGCACCGCGAGGAGACGTGGCGCTACCACGTGCAGCCGTTCCCGGGCGCGCGCCTCGACCCCGCCTCGCTCGCGGTCAACGGCATCGACCCGCATCACCCGCTGCGCCCGGCCCTGCCCGAGCGCGATGCGCTCGGCCGGCTGTTCAAGGAGGTGCGCACCGCGATCAAGGAAGCCGACTGCACGCGCGCGATCCTGGTCGGCCACAACGCCGCCTTCGACCTCGGCTTCCTGAACGCGGCCGTCGCGCGCTCGGGGATCAAGCGCAACCCGATCCACCCGTTCAGCTGCTTCGACACGGCGACGCTCGCCGGCGTCGCATTCGGCCAGACGGTGCTGTCGCGCGCGGTGATCGCCTCGGGCCTGCCGTGGGAGCGCGACTCGGCGCACTCGGCACGCTACGACGCGGAGCGCACGGCCGACCTGTTCTGCGACGTCTGCAACCAGTTCCGGCCGATCTACGACGCCGCACGCTCGCGGATCGCGGCGCTGACGTCGCTCGACGACGAGCCGCGCAACCCCATGGTCGAGCCCGCGCCGGAGCCCGACGAGGGCTGAGGCGCCCTCAGGCGGCGACCGCGCCGGCCTCCTGCAGGACCGGCTTGAGCTCGCCGCTGCGGTACATCTGCAGCAGGATGTCGCAGCCGCCGAGCAGCTCGCCGCGCACGTACAGCTGCGGGTAGGTCGGCCACTTCGAGTACGCCTTCAGCGCCTCGCGCAGCTCCGGGTCCTCGAAGATGTTCACCGAGTGGAACGCGGCGTGGCACGCGTTCAGCGCCGCGACCGCCTGCGCCGAGAAGCCGCACTGCGGGAAGTCGGGCGTGCCCTTCATGAACAGCACGACCGGGGCCTTTTCAATGTGCGCCTTGATGCGCGCGGAGACGTCGGAGTCGCTCATCGGTTCGGACCTCGTGGCAATGGGCTTCGATCAGGTGCGGTCGGCGGCACGACCGGGCTCGGCGGCGGCGCGGCGCGCCGCGCAGGCACGCAGCACCGCCCACTGGCCGGCGGCGCCGAGGCGGACCCAGCCCGCGATCTCGTCGATCGTGCGATAGCAGCCCTGGCACCAGCCGTTCGGGCCGATGTTGCAGACGCTGATGCACGGCGAGTTCGGCGCGGACGCTGTCATGCGGGACTCGGGATCTCGCCCCACCCCGGCCGCAGGCCGGTTGAAATCAACTGGGGCTAACACCTATTCTACCTGACCCGTCGCGGCCCGTCGCATCCGCTTGCGGCGCGGGCCGGACAGAGCCACCAAGGGGACATTCACGATGAATCCACTCAATTCTGTCAAGGGCGCCATGACGACCGGCTTCGTGCTCGCCGTCATCGTCAGCATCGCCCTCACGGCGGCGACCGGCACCGGCAGCGCCTTCGTCTTCGACGCCGCGCACCTCGGCCGCTGGCTGCACATCCTGGCGGGAGTGATGTGGATCGGCCTGCTCTGGTATTTCAACGTCGTGCAGACGCCGGGGCTCGCGGTCGCCGCCGCCGACAAGGGCGGGCCGGGCGGCGCCGGCATCAGCAAGTACATCGCGCCGCGCGCGCTGTGGTGGTTCCGCTGGGCCGCCGTGGCGACCTGGCTGACCGGCGCCTACTACCTGATGTTCGGCTTCGGCTCGGCGGACGTGATCCACAAGGCGTTCATGCTGCAGCCGGGCTTCCGCACGATCGGCATCGGCGCCTGGCTCGGCACGATCATGCTGGTCAACGTCTGGGTCTTCATCTGGCCGAACCAGAAGAAGATCCTCGGCATCGTGCCGGCCAGCGACGAGCAGAAGGCGGCCGCGCGCAAGACCGCCGGCATGGCCTCGCGCATCAACTTCGTGCTCTCGATCCCGATGCTGATGTGCATGGGCGGCCAGAGCCACGGGCTGCCGTTCTGAGGATCCGCGGGCGCACGATGCCGGGCGGCACCCGGCGTCGTGCGCGCCGCCACGGCGAAGCGCGGCGCCCGCCGCGCACCGCCGCCGGCTCCAGCACCGAGGGCCGTCGCCATGACCACATCGACCGTCGCCGTCGTGCAACGCGCACCCACCTACCTGCACCGCGACGCGACACTCGCGACTGCGGTCGGGGCGATCGCCGAGGCGGCCGCCGCCGGCGCGCGGCTGATCGTGTTTCCGGAGGCCTTCGTGCCCGGCTATCCGGCCTGGATGTGGCGGCTGCGGCCGGGCGCTGACGGCGCCCTCACGGGCCGCCTCCACGCGCTGCTGCTCGCCAACTCCATCAACCTGGCGCGCGGCGACCTCGGCCCGGTGACCGACGCGGCACGCCGGCACGGAGTGACCGTCGTGTGCGGCATCGACGAGCGCGATGATGAGTGCGGCGGCGGCACGATCTACAACACGGTGGTCGTCATCGACGCCGACGGCGCGATCCAGAACCGGCACCGCAAGCTGATGCCGACCAACCCCGAGCGCATGGTCTGGGGCTTCGGCGACGGCTCCGGGCTGCGGGTCGTCGACACGCCCTGCGGCCGCGTCGGCGCGCTGATCTGCTGGGAGAGCCTCATGCCGCTCGCGCGCTACGCGCTGTACGCGCAGGGCATCGACATCTACGTCGCGCCGACCTACGACAACGGCGACAGCTGGATCGGCACGCTGCAGCACATCGCGCGCGAGGGCTGCTGCTGGGTGGTCGGCAGCGGCTGCGCACTGCGCGCCGCCGACTTCGCCGACGACTTCCCGGAGCGCGCGACGCTGTACCCGGACCCCGACGAGTGGGTCAATGCCGGCGACTCGGCGGTGATCGCGCCGGGCGGCAAGATCGCCGCCGGGCCGCTGCGCCGCGAGACCGGGATCCTGTACGCCGAGCTCGACACCGAGCGCGTTGGCAGCGCGCGCCGCAGCCTCGACGTCGTCGGCCATTACGCGCGGCCGGACCTGTTCCAGCTGCGCGTCAATACCGAGCGCCGGCGGCCGGTGCGCTTCGACTAGCGCCACGGCGCGGTTTTCTTTTCCGGCCGGGCGTGCAACGCTTCGCGGATGGACGCCACCCTCGCCGAATGCCTGCGCACGACGGTCGCCGCCGCGCTCGCCGAGGACCTCGGCCCGGGCGACCTGACCGCGCAGCTCGTGCCCGCCGCGGCGCGCGGCCGGGCGCGGGTCATCACGCGCGAGGCCGGCGTGCTGTGCGGCAGCGCCTGGGTGGACGCCGTGTTCGCGGCGCTCGATCCGGGCGTGCGCGTCGCCTGGCACGCCGCCGATGGCGACGCCGTCGCGCCCGGGCAGCTCCTGCTGGTGGCCGAGGGACCGGCGCGGGCGCTGCTCACCGGCGAGCGCACGGCGCTCAACTTCCTGCAGACGCTGTCCGGCACCGCGACCGCCGCGCGCCGCTACGCGGCCGCGATCGCGGGCACCGGCTGCCGGATCCTGGACACCCGCAAGACGCTGCCGGGACTGCGGCTCGCGCAGAAGTACGCGGTGCGCTGCGGCGGTGGCCGCAATCACCGCCTCGGGCTGTACGACGGGATCCTGATCAAGGAGAACCACATCGCCGCGGCCGGGTCCATTGCCGCGGCGGTCGGCGCGGCGCGGCGGCTCGGGGCCGCAGTGCCGGTCGAGGTGGAGGTCGAGACGCTCGCCGAGCTCGACGAGGCTTTCGCGGCCGGCGCCGATCTCGCGCTGCTCGATGAGTTCAGTCTCGAGGACCTGCGCACCGCTGTGGCCCGCAACCGCGCCCGCACCCGGCCGCTCGGCCTCGAGGCCTCGGGGGGGATCGACCTCGAGACGATCGGCGCGATCGCGGCCACCGGCGTCGACTTCGTCTCGGTCGGCGCGATCACCAAGCACGTGCGCGCGCTGGACCTGTCGCTGCGCCTCGAGCTGCTCGCCTGAGGCCCGCGGCGAGCGTCAGGTCGGCTCGCCGCTGACGCTGCGCTCGAGCGGGCTGCGCTGGATCTTCTGCGGCCGGGCCACGCCGTAGCCCTGGGCGTAGTCGACGCCGAGGTTGCGCAGCATCGTGATGATGTCCTCGTTCTCCGCGAATTCCGCGATCGTGCGCTTGTTGGTCAGGTGCCCGATCTCGTTGATTGAGCGCACCATCTCGCGGTCGATCGGGTCGTGCAGGATCTCCTTGACGAAGCTGCCGTCGATCTTCAGGAAGTCGACCGGGAAGTGCTTCAGGTAACCGAACGACGACAGCCCGGTGCCGAAGTCGTCGAGCGCGAACTTGCAGCCCAGCTCCTTGAGCGCCTGGATGAAGCGGTTCGCCTGCGAGAAGCTCGCGATCGCCGCGGTCTCCGTGATCTCGAAGCAGATGCGGCGCGCGTCGAGGCCGGTGCGGTGGAACTGCTCGATCACGAACGGCAGGAACTTGTCGTCGCCGAGGCTCTGCCCGGAGAGGTTGATCGAGCACATCGCCAGCTTGTCGCGCTCGTCGGCCTCCGACACCAGCCAGCGCAGCGTGTTCTCGACCACCCAGCGGTCGATCGACGGCGTCAGGCCGTAGCGCTCGGCCGCGGCGATGAAGTTGTCGGGCGTGATGATCTTGCCCTGCTCGTCGCGCATCCGCAGCAGGATCTCGTAGTGCAGGCCGGACTCGTCGCTCTGCAGCGGCCGGATCGCCTGCCGGTAGAGGTCGAAGCGGCCCTCCTCGAGGGCCGTGTTGATGCGCGCCGCCCACTGCATCTCGCGGCGGCGGCGCATCAGGTCGATGTCGTTCTCCTCGAAGCAGTGGACCCGGTTGCGGCCCTGCTCCTTGGCGGCCTGGCAGGCGCTGTCCGCGGCCGACAGCACCGAGGCCACGTCCTCGTTCTCGGGCGCGATCGGCACGACGCCGATGCTGACGCCGAGCCGGAAGGTGCGCTCCTCCCACTGGAAGCGGCAGTTGCGCACGGCCTCGCGCAGCCCCTCGGCCGTGCGCAGCGCCTCGTCGAGCGAGCAGGCCTCGAGCAGCACGGCGAACTCGTCGCCGCCGAGCCGCGACAGCGTGTCGCGCCAGCGCACCTTGGACTTCAGCAGCTGACCGACCTGGCCGAGCAGGGCGTCGCCGGCGCTGTGGCCGCAGGTGTCGTTGACGATCTTGAACTGGTCGAGGTCGAGGTAGCAGAGCGCGTACGACGTCTCGCGCGCCTTGGCGCTCCGGAGCGCGCGCTCCAGCCGGTTCTCGAACTCGCGCCGGTTGACGAGGCCGGTGAGCACGTCGTGGCTGGCGTGGTAGCTGAGCCGGCGGTTGAGCTCGCGCGACTCGCTGACGTCGTGGAACACCAGCACGCCGCCGGTGACGGTACCGGTGCCGTCGCGGATCGGCGAGGCGGTGCTCTCGATGTAGATCTCGTTGCCGTCGCGGCGGATGAACAGCATCGGCCGCACCGACTTCACCGGCCGCAGGCGGCGGATCGCCGACGCGAGCGGGTTCTCGAGCGGCTCGCAGGTCTCCTCGTGGAACGCCCGGAAGATGTCGTCGAGGTTGCGGCCCATCGCGTCCTCGACGCGCCAGCCGGTCAGCTCCTCGGCCACCGGGTTCAGGTACTCGACCCGCGAATGCTCGTCGGTGGTGATGACGCCGTCGCCGATCGACTGCAGCGTGATCTGCGCGCGCTCCTTCTCGCGGAACAGCGCTTCCTCGTACAGCTTGCGCTCGGTGACGTCGAGCTCGACGCCGATCAGCCGCTTCAGGCTGCCGCCGTCGACGTGCGCCTTGGCCCGCGACACGACCCAGCGCCACTCGCCGTCGCGGTGCCGCATGCGGTGCATGCTCTCGAACAGCGGCGAGCGGCCGGCGACGTGCTCGCGGATCATCTGCGAGACGCGCGGCAGGTCGTCGGGGTGCACCAGCTTGTTCCAGTCCGGCGCGCGGTTGAGCTCGTCCTCGGCGTAGCCGAGCATCGCCTTCCAGCGCGGCGAGAACCAGGTGCGGTTGCTCGCCGCGTCGTAGTCCCACAGTCCCTCGTTGGTGCACGGCAGCGACAGCGCGTTGCGCTCCTTGAGGTCCTCGAGCTCGCGCTCGAGCGCGACGCGGTCGAGCCCGGCGGCGAGGCTGTTGCCGACGAGCTTCAGCAGCAGGTGGAAGTTGACGTCCCAGCCGGCGCAGGGCGCGCCGGTGGCGAGGCCGAGGAAGCCGTACTTGCGGCCGCGCACCGCGAGGCCGACCAGCAGGATCGCGCGCATGCCGAGCTCGCCGAAGCGCTGCGCGTCCGCGGCGTGCTCGCGGCGGGCGCTCAGCGTGTCGCGGATCTCGAGGATGCGGGTGTGGGTCAGGCGCTCGCGGATCCAGCTCAGCCGTTCGAGGCTCTCGCCGCGCAGCACTTCGGGCGAGCACGACACGAACAGGCCCTTGGAGGCCTCGACCGCGAGGATCGAGCTCGCGGCGGAGTCGAAGGTGGCGAGGAACGCGGCGTCGGTGCCGGTGGCCTCGCGCAGCAGCTCGAGATTGCGCCGCACCACCGCCTCGGCCGTCGGCGGCTCGAGGTTCTGGAAGTCGACGGCGATCTTGGTGCAGGTGACGTCGAGGCCGAAGGGCGGACGGCTGGTCGCCGGCGCCCAACGCTGGGGCGCCAGAATGTCCGAGGCGGAAATGTCCCGCTCTTCCTGGCCCTTCATGGTCGGCATCGCCGCGGCCTCACCCCCTCGGATGTGTGCCGAGTCTCGCAGTCGCCCCCCGGGTGGACGCGGACCTGTGGCACAGTTCTCGAAGCGCCTTTTAATGCGGAGTTGCGACGCATTCTGGCATGAATTTCGAGGATTGCAAGCTAACCGCAAGTCATTATTGGCTTTTTCCGTCCATTGCGCCCACCGGGGCGCCCCCCTACAGTGCCGCGATGCCCCCCGCCGACCACGACCACCGCAACACCCACGGCGACGCCCACGGTCACGACC
>Ga0335071_10002642_pt1 | contig 19092 bp, 20 predicted proteins | sample Lox_Sample_15_FD_206724 | JGI IMG/M metagenome (GOLD analysis project Ga0335071, IMG submission 206724) | Soil microbial communities from Loxahatchee National Wildlife Refuge, Florida, United States - Lox_Sample_1.5 | ecosystem: Environmental > Terrestrial > Soil > Wetlands | place: USA...
GGACGATAAAAATGTGTAAAAAGTCACCCTGGGCCATCGGTCGGCTCGGGGTGACGATCGAAACATGGATAAGTTACTTCCCGTTCTCTTTTTCCGCCAAAGTGATGGATTCTTCGAGGATTGTCAGCCCTTCGTCCGTTTCGGATTTCGAGATGCTCAACGGCGGGGCGATGCGGATGACGCTCTTGCCGCAGCCGAGCAGGACCAGGCCCCGCTCGAACGCCAGCTCGACCACCCGGTCACGCAGGTCGATGTCGGGCGTCTTGCTCTTCCGGTCCTTGACGAACTCCACGCCGATCATCAGGCCGATGCCGCGCACGTCGCCGATGTGCGGGTGACGGGCCATGATCTCGTGCAGGGCATCCAGGGTATACTGGCCGACCTTGGCGGCGTTCTCCAGGTACTCGTTCTCGATCAGGTCGATGGTTGCCAGTCCGGCTGCACAGGAAATCGGGTTTCCGCCGAAGGTGTTCCCATGGGAGCCGCGCGGCCAGGTCATGACGGATTTGCGCGCCAGGCAGGCACCCAACGGCATGCCGGAGGCGATCCCTTTGGCCACAGTGACGATATCCGGCTCGACGTCGAAATGCTCGATCGCCCACCACTTGCCGGTCCGTCCCATCCCCGATTGGACCTCGTCCGCGATCAGCAGGATGTTGTATTTGTCGCAGAGCTCGCGCAAAGCGGGGAAGAATCCCGGCGGCGGGACGATGTAGCCGCCTTCGCCCTGGATGGACTCGACCAGGATGCCGGCCACCTCGTCGGCAGGGAGGATGTGGGTTAGGATCTGTTCCTCGATGTACCGGACGACCGTCTCGCCGTAATCCTCCCCAGCCTGGCGCTCCAGGATCGGGCGATAGGGGTTGGGGTAGGGCGCGTGGACGACGCCGTTCATCAGCGGGTAGAAACCGCGGTGGTAGGTGGGCTTGCTGGCAGTGAAGGTCACTGCGCCCATGGTCCGGCCGTGGAAGGCCCCGGTAAAACCGATGAAGTTGGTCCGCCCGCTGTGATACCGGGCCAGCTTGATGGCGGTCTCGATGGCTTCCGTGCCGGAGTTGGTCATAAAGGAAACGCCCGCTTCGCCGAACGGGGCGATCTCGTCGAGCTTCTCGCCCAGGGCGATCCATTTTTCATGATAGAAATCGGAAGAGATATGGACGAACTTTTCCGCCTGGTCCTGGATGGCTTTGACCACCCGCGGATGGCTGTGCCCGGTCGAGACGACCGCGATCCCCGCGGCGAAGTCCAGGAAGCGGTTGCCGTCCACGTCCCAGATCTCCGTACCCTTGGCGTGGTCGATGACCAGCGGCATGTCGCGCGGGTAGGATGGGGAGATGACGGCCGAATCCCGCTTGATCAATGCCCGTGCTTTCGGACCTGGTAACTTGAGCGGTTCCATAACGACCTCCTTCGAAGATGATTAGTGCCTGGCCAACCGGACGTGGGCCTGGGCAAGCGAGCCGAGCAGACCGGCGTCGTCGCCCAGTTTTGCGGTGGCAATTTTTAGACCGTCCAGATAGGACGGATCCATAACGTTTTTGCGCATGGACTCCTGGATCGGAGTCATGATCAGGTCGCCGCTCAGGGAGACCCCCCCGCCGAAGATGACGATGGACGGATTGAAAATGTGCAGGAAATCCGCCGTGGCCTGGCCGATGAAAGCTCCAGCGCGGGCGAAGGCTTCCCTGGCCAGTTCATCGCCGGCTTTGGCGGCATCTGCCACTTCCCGGGCGCTCAATTTCGTCGCGCCCTGGAGGCTGGAGGCGCGGCCCTCGGCGACCTTCTCGCTGACGTATTTGGCGATGGCCGGACCGGCCGCGACCGCTTCGAGATGGCCGCGTACGCCGCATGAGCAAACCGGCCCGCCGGGCAGCACGGTGACGTGGCCCAGTTCGGTCGCCATGCCGCGGCAGCCTTCGACCAGCACATCGTTGGAGATGGCTGCACCGCCCAGGCCGGTGCTGATGGTCAGGTAGACCAGGTCGTGGTGACCCACGCCTGCGCCGTATTTCCATTCCCCGAGGGCGGCCAGGTTGGCGTCGTTGCCCAGGAACGTCGGGACGTGGTAGCGTTCGGTCAGCATCTTTGCCAGGGGATAATTCTTCCAGGCCGGGATGTTGGGCGTCTCGATGATGATCCCAAGGTAGGGATTGAGCGGGCCAGGAGCGGCCACGGAGATGGCATCCACCGGCTCCTTCGGCCAGACCGAGTCGATCAAAGCCGTCAGCCGATCGTAGGCGCCATCCTCCATACCGTGCGTGGGGGCGCGTTGAATGGTGATCGGGTCCGTACTGTCTTTGGGGTAGACGGCCACCCGTAACTGGGTCCCGCCGATGTCGATTGCGATGATGACGCTCATGCGAATGTTCAATCCCGAGATGAATTTTTGCGCCGTGGATTCGTCAGGCTCGGATGCCGCGGGCGCGTAAATTATAACATGTGCAAAAGGAGCGGCTTTCCGGGCAGCCGCTCCTTTAATATCAATATCGTGATAACCGCGCGGTCGGATTCAACCGACCCGCTTCAGGCGGTCGGCGATCTCGTTGGAAAAGCGCTGGATGTATTCCTGGACGAAGGCGTTGATATCCTTGTCCGGGTTGGTGACCAGCGGGGTCAGGTCCATCCCGTAGGAGAGGCCGAACGCCTGGTCCACGCCGTGGGATTCGAAGTAAGTGGCGTTGGCGCGCCGGCGCCCCATGCTGGCGAGATCGTAGCGTTTCCCGCCGGCGATTTGCGAGTCGAACACTCCCAACAGGGCGGCCTGCAGATTCTCGTGGCCGCTCAGGTCGAAGGGAACCTTGTCGCTGTCGGTCATCCAGTCCAGGTCGCGCCAGACCTCACAGCCGTACAGCTTTTGCGGGCGCTGATCGGCCGGCAGGCTGCGGATTGCCGCGATCGTCCGCAATGCCGTGCTGACGTGGGTATCGTGCTTGTCGGCCGGATTATGCGTATAGACAAAACGCGGCTTTGCAGCCAGGAGCAGCTTGGCGATATCTTCGACGGGATCGGCCTGCCTGGCGTCCTTGACGACCTTGCTGGGATAGTCGAAGAGCACCTGGGCGGCAAATTCGCCCACGACGGCGGCTTTCTTCTGTTCCTTGAAACGAACCGCGTGCATCTGTTCGTCGGTGAAATCCTTGTAGACGTCATCGCGGGGCGAACCGCGCCCGTCGGTCACGACCACGCCGGTAAACCAATGGTCAAGGCTCTGGAAACATTCCAGGATCGGTCCGGCCGCCATGATCTCGATGTCATCCTGGTGGGCGGCGATCGCCATGTGGGTGGTGCGGGCCAGGGCTTCTTCTATTTGTATGCCATCCGGGACGAAAATCTCCGCGGTCGGTGAGTGGAATTTCATGATCTTCTCCTTCTATTTATTGATGGCTGGCAGGCTGGCGGCTGCGATGGATTGCCCCACCCGGCGGCTTTTCTCGTCGGGCAGCTGGACGTGGATGCGGGAAGCCAGCTCGGGGAACTCGGACTTCAGCACCCGGTTGGCGCCTTCCAGGAGCAGGTCCCCGCCGCGGCCGGAGGTGCAGCGGCCGAGGATCAGCAGGTGCTTGATGTCGTAGAAATCGGCGTAATGGGCCAGGCCGTAGCCCAGGTAGATGCCCATGCTTTGCCAGATCTTCAGGGCGCCTGCGTGGCCGGCCTCCAGTTTTTCCTGGACGAACTTCAGTTTTTCCGCATCGGTGATATCGGTCGGGATCTGGATGCCGGCCCTGGGCGCCAGGCGGAAGACGCACTGCTGGGAGAAGTACATCGCCCCGACGCCGATGTCCCCGGACCATTCATCCGCCGGGGCGGCCGGGTTGTAATCGATCGGGGCGAAGGCCATTTCGTTCAACCAGCCCATGATGCGCCCGTTCCCGTCCACGTATCCGGTGGCTTCGCTCGAACCCAGCGCCACGCCCAGGACGGCGTTGTCCTCCAGCGACATGGCGCCTGCCAGGGCCGTCACATCCCCGTCGTTGATCACTTCCAGGGGGATCTTCATCTCCTGTTGGATCCGCAGGAACATGTTCTTGATCTCGCCGTAACGCTCCGCCGGGATGGCCCGGAAGAGCGAGGCCACCATCGGGCGGTTGTCGATATAGATGCCGGCCGAACTCCCCCCGATCGCGTCGACTCGCGGCATCTTGGATGCGGCGGTCTTCAGGGCGGTCATGATCTCGCGATAGTGATAATCCGGATCGGTGTGCTTGCGCGGTTCCCAGATGACTTCCTCGCTGTAAATGGCTTCCCCGTCGACCACGGCGCTGACTTTCCGGTCCGAGGCGCCCAGGTCGAACCCGATCCGGCAACCGTCGAGGTGGCGGCCAAGTTCCTTGCCGGCCTCCCGGGCTGCCGGGACCTCCGCCGGGTCGCACGAGACCACGGTAAAGGTCTGTTCGTAGACCTGGTCACCCATGAAATGGTAATCGAATTTTTGCGGTCCGTCGGGCGAATAGGCTTTGCGGATGTACTCCCCGATGAAGCGCGGACCGCCGATATAGACCTTGAACCCGCCCAGCTGCCAGAGCAGGAATTTGACGATCCGTTCGACGTAGTACAAGTCCTCCTGGGCGCGCGGGTGCTCTTCTGGGAAGACCATGGTCTCGAACCGGCCGACCTCCCCGCCGCTGCGTTCCAAACCGATGACGAGTGGAACGCCGACCTCTTTGACGTCCTCCCGGAATGCCCGGTTTGCCAGGGCGGCCGGGCGGAATTCGGGTTCGAGGGGCGGCAGGAAGCGCGGTTCGATCAATCTTAACGACTTACTCATGAAAAACTCCTGTGATGTGGGTTAAAAATTATGAGACCAGGAAGCGATTTTCATCCAAACGGCTTTGATTATAGTCCAGTTTTGAAAGCGCTTTCCATGAAATTAACGCCTTGATCGGGCAAAAGGTTCTCGGTTGACTATTCACCCAAAGACTGCTATTATCCCAAGGATGTCCAGACGGCGTGATTTACGGAACTTGTCTTTTCGGCGGGAAATCCGGTCGCTGTTGCGGTGGTTTGCCCCCGGCCTGGGGGTGAAGCGCTGGTTCGTGGTCCTGATGGCTGGGATCACGCTGATCGGCGTCGGCCTGGCCATCCTTCTCCTGGACGTTTATCGGTCTTCGCCGGAGGCCTGGTGGCTTCCGGTCATTACTTTCCTCTCCCTGCGTTTTCTGACCCGGCCCCTGCGCATCCTCGTCTTCGGCGGGATTGGCCTGGGATTGATCCTCCTGGGGATCTGGGGGATCAACCGCTCGCTGCTCGTGCCATTCCTGCAGCCCGGCCAGCGGATCGTCGACCAGCTGGCAGATTATCGCCGGCGTGGACGGGGCCCGCGGGTGGTGGTCATCGGCGGGGGACACGGCATTGCCACGGTCTTGCGCGGCCTCAAGGAATATACCTATAACCTGACGGCGGTCGTCTCGGTGGCCGACGACGGGGGTTCCTCGGGGGAGCTCCGCCGGAACCTGGGCATCCTGCCCCCGGGCGATATTCGCAACTGCCTGGCCGCCTTATCCGATGACGAAGCCCTGCTGACGCAGCTCTTCCAGTATCGTTTTGGCGGCGAGACCGGCCTCGACGGACACTCCTTCGGCAACCTTTTCATCTCATCGCTGGTGGATATCACTGGCAGCTTCGAGAAGGCGGTGGCTGAGTCCGGGCGGGTGCTCTCCGTCCACGGGCAGGTCCTGCCAGCGACCCTGCACAACGTCCGGCTGGTGGCAGACATTCGCCTACCCAACGCCGAGAACGAAGTCCGGGTGGAGGGGGAGAGCCAGATCCCCAAAGCCGCCGGGCGCGTCCGCCAGGTCTGGCTCGAGCCGAACGACGCCTCCGCCTACCCGCCGGTCATCCAGGCCATCCTGGCTGCCGACATGATCGTGATCGGTCCGGGCAGCCTCTATACCAGCATCCTGCCCAACATCCTGGTCCGCGACCTGTTGGAAGCCATCCATGCCAGCCGGGCGGTCAAGTTCTTCATCACAAACATCACCACCCAACCGGGCGAGACGGAGCGCTACACGTCCAGCGACCACATCCAGGCGGTGGAGGATTTGGTCGGCTTCGAACTTGTCGATGTCATTGTAAGTAATTCGTGTTATGATGGGGACCTTGGAGGGACCGTCCAATGGGTCAAAATTAGTGAGACTGAGACCCGCGATCCCCGGGTCTATTTGGCAGATTTGATCGACGGCGAGAATGCAATGCACCACGATTCTGCCAAACTGGCCGAAACGCTGATGGCATTATATAATGAGCGAACCGGGCCTTTGACGGAACGAGAAAATACAACGCAACCGCGTTGAAAAACACTATCACCGTAAGGAGAAATGCTATGACAACACGTGTTGGTATCAATGGTTTTGGCCGGATCGGCCGCCAGGTCTTGAAGGCCATGCGGGATTATTATCCCAACGATCTGGAAGTCGTTGCCTTTAATGACATCGGCGACACGAAGACGATGGCTCACCTGCTCAAGTACGATTCGACCTACGGCCGCTACAATGGCACCGTCGAAGTCGTCGAGGATGGCCTTTTGGTTGACGGCAAGAAGGTCAAAGTCTTCAAAGAGACCGATCCGTCCGCCATTCCCTGGAAGGACCTGGGCGTCGAGATCGTGATCGAGTCGACCGGCCTGTTCACCATCAAGGAAGACGGCGTCAACAAGAAGGGCAAGACCGTCAAGGGCGCCGTCAACCACATTACCGCCGGTGGCGCCAAGAAAGTCATCATTTCGGCCCCCGCCGAAGGCGAAGACCTGACCGTGGTCCTGGGAGTCAACGAAGACAAGTACGATCCCGCCAAGCACCATGTCGTTTCGAACGCCTCTTGCACCACGAATTGCCTGGCCCCGGCTGCCAAGGTCGTGCACGATAAGTACACCATCAAGCGTGCCTTCATGACCACGATCCACTCCTACACCAACGACCAGAAGGTCTTGGATATGCCGCACTCGGACCTGCGCCGCGCCCGCGCCGCCGGCATCAACATCATCCCGACCACCACCGGCGCCGCCAAGGCCATCTCCCTGGTCATCCCGGACCTGAAGGGCAAGTTCGACGGCTATTCCCTGCGCGTCCCGACCCCGACCGTCTCCGTCGTTGATTTCACCGCCGAGCTCGAGAAATCCACCACGACCGATGAGCTGCGCCAGGCTTTCCGCGACGCCGCCAAGCTGCCTCGCTTCAAGGGCATCCTCGAAGCAGTCGATGAGCCCCTGGTGAGCATGGACTTCAAGGGCAACCCCTACAGCTCCTCCGTCGACCTGCCCTTCACCTCCGTCCTGGGCAAGGAAGCCAATAACTTCGTCAAGGTCGTGACCTGGTACGATAACGAATGGGGCTACTCGGTCCGCACGGCTGACCTGGCTGCCCTGATGGCGAAGAGCCTCTAAAGCAAAAAAACAATGAAACGTAATGCGTGAACGGTCCCTTCGTTTTGCGCATTACGTTTTATTTTGCCTCTGGAGAATGACCGATGAATAAGAAGACCGTAAAAGACATCGACCTGAAGGGCAAGCGTGTCCTGATGCGCGTCGACTTCAACGTCCCGATGGCGGACGGCAAAGTCACCGACGACAAGCGCATCAAGGCGGCTCTCCCGACGATCAAGTACGTCCTCGACCAGGGCGCGTCCCTGCTGCTGATGAGCCACCTCGGCCGCCCGAAGAACGGACCGGATCCCGAGTTCAGCCTGAAGGCCGCCGCGGAAGTCCTGTCGGGTCACCTGGGCATCCCGGTCAAGATGGCGCCGGACTGCGTGGGTCCCGAGGTCGAAGCGATGGCCAAGGCCCTCAAGCCAGGCGAGGTCATCATGCTCGAGAACACCCGCTTCCACCCGGAAGAGGAAAAGAATGATATGGAACTGGCCAAGAAGATGGCTGCCCTGGGCGACGTCTACGTCAACGACGCCTTCGGCTCCGCCCACCGGGCGCACTCCTCCACTGAGGGCGTGGCGCACTTCCTGCCGGCCGTTTCCGGTTTCCTGATGGAACAGGAACTCGAATACCTGGGACGCGCCACGGCCAACCCCGAGCATCCTTACATCGCCATCCTCGGCGGCGCCAAGATCAGCGACAAGATCCTGGTCGTCGAGAACCTGCTCGCCAAATGCGACAAGCTGATCATCGGCGGCGGCATGGCCAACACCTTCCTGGCTGCCAAGGGCCTGAACATGCAAGACAGCCTGGTCGAAACCGCTTCGGTCGATACCGCCAAGTCGATCCTGGCCAAGCACGCAGCCAAGATCGTCCTGCCGGTGGACGCCGTCCTCGGGGATAAATTCGATGCCGAAGCCAACACCCAGACCGTCGACGTGGACAAGATCCCGGCCGGCTGGCGCATGCTGGACGTCGGCCCGAAGACGCTCGAGCTGTACAAGACCACCCTGAAGGGCGCCAAGCTGATCGTCTGGAACGGTCCGGTGGGAGTCTTCGAGATGCCCAAGTTCGCTGAAGGGACGTTTGCCCTGGCCAAGCTCCTGGCCGAATCCGGCGCCACCACCGTGATCGGCGGCGGCGACAGCGCCAGCGCGGTCAAGAAGGCCGGTGTGGCCAAGCAGATGACCCATGTCTCGACCGGCGGCGGCGCCTCCCTGGAATTCCTGGAAGGCAAGGAATTGCCCGGTGTGGCGGCATTGCTGAATAAATAACGAAAACGACAAAGGACGAACGAGTCAAGTGGAGCGTTCGTCCTTTGCTACCAATCCATCTTGGGAGAGGTTGAAGCGGTATGTCATTCAACGTCGGCGAAATGGTCGGTCCGTACCGCATCATCGAGCAACTGGGGCAGGGCGGGATGGCGACGGTCTTCAAGGCTTATCACGCGGCCCTCGACCGGTACGTGGCCATCAAGGTCCTGCACCCGGCCTTCCTCGAGGATAAAAGCTTCCTGGCGCGCTTCCAGCGGGAAGCCCGCCTCGTGGCCAAGCTTGACCATCCCAATATCGTTCCCATTTACGACTATACCGAGCATGAAGGCCGTCCGTACCTGGTGATGAAATTCATCGAGGGGGAGACGCTCAAGGCGACCCTTTCGCGCGGCCCGCTTGCGAAGGACGAAATCGCCCATGTCGTGGACTCCGTCGGCGAGGCCCTGTCGTATGCCCACAAGCGCGGCATCCTCCATCGCGACATCAAGCCGTCCAACGTGCTGATGGCCACGGACGGACAGGTCTACCTGTCGGACTTCGGGCTGGCCCGCATCGCCCAATCCGGTGAATCGACCCTGACCTCCGACATGATCGTGGGCACTCCCCAGTACATCTCCCCGGAGCAGGCTCTCGGCAAAAAAGATCTGGATGAGGGGACGGATATCTATTCCTTCGGCGTGATGCTTTATGAATTGATCACTGGCAAGGTCCCTTATAACGCCGATACGCCCTTTTCGGTCATCCACGACCATATCTATACGCCTTTGCCCATGCCTCACCTTGCCAATGCGAACGTGTCGGAGGGTGTGGAAAGGGTCCTGCTGAAATCCCTTGCGAAGGATCGCGGGGATCGCTACAAGGATGTCCACGCCATGGTGCAGGCGTTCCAGGAGGCCTGGAAGGAAAGTGGTCCGGTCGGGGATACTGATGAGACCCTGACGCAGGCCGCCCAGACGGTTGCAGCACCCACGAACCCGCCGGAGGCGCCGACCCAGGCGGGCATTCCGCTGGCCGCGCCTCTGCCGGAAGGTGGGGCGCAGGTTTCCAGTCCCACGGTCCAGACTCCAGCCGCTGCCGGGGAGGGCGCCGAGCCCCAGGCGGAAACCGGGTCGCAAATTCGAAAGCGCAAATCCGGCGCGGGCTGGATGTGGCTCTCGGTTGCTGTCGTCCTGATCCTGGCCTGCCTGCTCACGCTATTCGCCATACGGTCCATCCGCAGGCTGACCGGCTCCGTTCTCCCGGGAATTCCGAACAGCGCGCAAACCGCCCTGCATTTCCAGCCGCCCGCGGTTTTCATCGACCCGGCCAAGTCACAGCAACTGGCATCACGAAACGATCCTTTAGCTCCTCACCCAACCGAAATTCCTGGAAGCGCAATCACTTAGGCGGAATATGCCGCCAAGGCGCACAAGCTTTCAAAGATCTTCGCAATCACCCTCGGGCGACCGTCTGGGATCTCGCCGAGGGAAATCTATCGAAGGGACTTTATCACAATGCGTACACCATTTGTTGCTGGAAACTGGAAGATGAACAAAACCGTCGCCGAGGCGCGAGCCCTGGTGGCAGAAATGGCCCCAGTCTTGCGGGAGGTCAAGGGCGTCGAGAAGGTGCTTTGCCCGCCCTTCATGGCCCTGTTCCCGGTTGCGGCTCTCTTGCAGGGCACCGACATTGGCCTGGGCGCGCAGAACCTTTACTTCGAGGCCAAGGGCGCTTACACCGGCGAAGTCGCCCCGGGGATGGTGGCTGAGTTCTGCCAGTATGTCATCCTCGGCCATTCCGAGCGGCGCACGTATTTCGGCGAAACCGACGAGTCGGTCAACAAGAAGACCCTGGCCGCCCAGGCTGCCGGCCTGATCCCGATCGTCTGTGTGGGTGAGACCCTGGCCGAGTACGAGGCCGGGAAGACCGCCGACGTGGTGTCCCGCCAGGTGCGCGAGGGCCTCAAAGGACTGGATGCCCAGGCTGCCGGGAAGGTGGTCGTCGCCTACGAACCGGTCTGGGCCATCGGGACTGGGAAAGCCTCCACCGGCGAGGCTGCCAATGCCGTGGTGCGCGACCATATCCGCAAGCCGCTGGCGGCGATGTACGGGGAAGCGGTCGCCCAGGCCATCCGCGTCCTGTACGGCGGATCGGTCACCGGGGCCAATGCAGCCGAGTTCTTTGGCCAGCCCGACATCGACGGCGCCCTGGTGGGCGGCGCCAGCCTGAAGACGGACGATTTCGTGAAAATCGCCAAGGCGGCGGTGAAATAATCCGGGAAAAGGGAACGACGGAAGGCGGAATTCATTCCCGTCTTCCGTCGTTTTTTTATGATCGGTAACTTCGACGGTTTGTTGTGGTTCCTGGCGGCCCTGGTCGGGCTGGTCTTCCTCCAGCGCATCCTGCACCGCGAGATCCAGGCTGCCTTCCTGATCCTGACGCGCCGCCCGGGCGTGACGCAGGCGATTTTCGCCTTGATCTTCCTCCCGGGCGTCTTCCTGCACGAACTCAGCCACTTCCTGACAGCCAAGATCCTGGGCGTTCCGACCGGAAAGTTTTCGCTCATTCCACAGGCCCAGCCGGATGGAAAGCTGCGCCTGGGCTACGTGGAAACCGGTTCGGGCGGCTTCATCCGGGACGCTCTGATCGGGGTGGCGCCCCTGGTTTCAGGCGGCCTGTTCGTCGCCTACGCCGCCATCTACCAGCTGCACCTGTTGCCCTTATGGGATCTTATGCGCGCCGCCGAATGGACCGGCTTCTGGGCAAATCTCATCTCGGTCCTCAAGGCCGCGGATTTCTGGCTGTGGTTCTACCTGACATTTACCGTCAGCAGCACGATGATGCCATCGGCCTCCGACCGGCATGCCTGGCTGCCGATGGGGCTCTTTCTGGCCGGGCTGATCGGGCTGGCCGTCCTGTTCGGGGCGGGTTCATGGATGCTGACCTACCTGGCGCCGCCTTTCAATTCCTTCCTGCGGGCGACGGCGATGATCTTCGGCCTGAGCGGCTTCCTGCACGCCATCCTGATCGTCCCGTTCCTCCTGGCGCACCGTGTGCTGACCCGCCTGACAGGGATGGATATTGGCTGATCCGGGCGTGCTCCACCGGGGGAAATGATGAAAAGGACTCCCTAATCGTTTTTGATCAAACCGCCGTGGTAGAACAATTCATAGGCCCTCTCCCCGTTGCGCGAGATGAATTCCCGCCCGCGGAAGGATTCGACCTCTCCTTCGCTCGTATCGGTGTACTGGAATGCCGCGTGCCGGTGCGAAAAGCCTCCCAGGAAACGGCCTTCCTTGTACATGGCCGACAGGCTGGCTTTGATCACTTCGCCGGCCTCGGCAGGGGTGATCAGGTCGGCTCGAAGGATTCGGCCGTAATAATTCATTGCCCAGACCGCCTGGCTGCGATAATAGGCCACTTCCTCGCCGATGAAGTCCCGCCCGCCGAAATAACTGTCCAGGTACGACCATTCCCCCCGGACGAAGCTCAGGTCGTGCGAATCCGGGCGGCAGGCAGCGGCGCGTTCCCCTCCGCCTACATAGGTCGCGGATTTTGCCTGAACGATAAATTCATTTAATTCCTGGTGGTCCATTTGGTTTCCTCGTTATGATTTCTTTAAGTGGATGCGGCTGGCGACAAGTCCTGCCACTTTTTTGTCCAGATCGAAAATCCTGATCAGGATGGCAATGAGAAGGAAAGGCGCAAAGGTCAGGAACTCGATCATGAAGACCTGGATCGTTTTCGGGGAATAGGGCGGGAGGACGGTCGCGACTGGTGCCAACCAGGGGATTGGCAGGATCAGCCGGCCAGTCGAGAGCGGCCAGTAGATCATCACGCCTTTCCCGTGGTTGTAGAACGAATCGAGCAACAAATGGCTCAGCCAGGCGATCGCTCCGCCAGCCAGGGTGGGCCAGCCGCCGATTTTCGTGCACACATTTTTCGAGTAGGTCAAAAAGAGGATGCCGATGATGATAAATAGGATGTTGACGAAGACGCTGTGGCTGTAAAAATATTTGTCATGTCCCCAATTGACCAGCGGCAGGTCGGGCAGGTTTGCCAGCAACATGAAAACGACCTGGTGGAGGATCTTGTGCACCCACCCGGCGCGTTTTGGAAGAACGGCTACGCCGACTGCAGCCCCCGTCAGAGTGTGCCCGACCAGCGTCACGACGAGCCCTCTCAGCCGGTCCCGAATTGGCGGTCGCCGGCGTCCCCGAGACCCGGGACGATATATCCGCGCTCGTTGAGATGATCGTCGATTGCAGCCAGATACAACGGAATGTCAGGGTGGGCCTTCTGCATGGCGGCAATGCCCTCCGGGGCGCCGATCAGGCCGACGAATTTTATCTTCTTCACTCCCCAGTGCTTGACGATCTCGGCGGTGGCCACTGCAGACCCGCCGGTGGCAAGCATCGGATCGAGGATCAGGCAGACAGAAACGGTCGGCTCCACCGGCAATTTGTTGTAGTATTGCACCGGCTTGAGGGTCTTTTCGTCCCGATACAAACCGATGTGCCAGACTTCCGCCGACGGCATCAGCTCCCAAATCCCTTCCACCATGCCCAGGCCGGCGCGCAAGATCGGAACCAGGCCGATCTTCTCCTTCAATTCGGCCCCGGTCATCTGGGTGAGCGGGGTCTCGAGCGGGCGGGGAACTGTCACCAGGTCGGCGGTGGCTTCGTAGGCCAGCAGGGCGGCGATTTCCCGAACGAGTTCCCGGAACTTCTTCGGATCGGTGTTCTTGTCACGCAAACGGGATAATTTATGGGCAACCAGGGGATGAGGGGATGGAAAGACGTTTGTCATTGTGCCTCCGTTATGCGCTATTATAGACGACCTCTTTATTTTGCGCCTTGACGATTTGGCCTATAATCGGGTATTCTAGTATGGTGGTGGAACGAATGGCATATCAAATCCTGGTCGTCGACGATAACGAAATCAACCTGTCCCTGGTATCCAAGATCCTCGAGTTGGAAGGGTACAAGGTGGAATCGGCGCATAACTGCACCCAGGCGATCAAATCCGTAACGGATCATAAACCCGATCTGGCAATCTTGGACGTCATGATGCCGGATATGGACGGGTATGAACTTTGCCGGAAATTACGCCAACCTCCGATCAGCGCTGGCATGCCTATCGTCATGCTTACCGCAATGAATTCACCCACCGAAAGACTTCTGGCGCTGGATGCCGGCGCAAACGATATCTGGTCGAAACCCTTCGATATGGATAACTTTCGCCAGCGGGTGGGCGAGTTGCTGAAGGCGAAAGATTCGGGCAGCCTGCCGGGATAATCCATCCGGTGAGCTCGATTGCTGAATTCAATCCTCCGGCCCGGTTGGGCCGGTTTTTTTCTGCCCGGTCGAAAGGTGTGGCTTCATTTCCCCATTTTTCCCGCGGGCGGTTGACATCCCTCGGGATTACGTGTATTCTCTAGAGTATGGAACAGTTGGCCCTTTTCGACGCCTCGCCGCGCTGGACCGTCACCGACTTGACCCGTCACCTTCGCCAGGTGTTGGAGGCGGACTCCAGCCTGCAGGGCGTCTGGGTCCAGGGGGAGGTCTCGAACCTGTCCCGGCCTTCCTCCGGGCATGTCTATTTCACCCTCAAGGATGCGGGCGCCTCGCTGCGTTGTGTGATCTGGCGGAATGACGCAGCCCGCCTTCGTTTTCCGATACAAGACGGCCTGGCGATCGAAGCGCACGGCAGCATCAGTATTTATGAGGTGGGGGGGCAATACCAGCTTTATGCCGATGCCTTGCGTCCATTGGGGGAGGGGGCGCTCTACCAGGAATTCCTGCGCCTCAAGGCGCTGCTGGAAGCGGAGGGGTTGTTCGATGCGGCCCGGAAGCGCCCGATTCCTGAATTCCCTCACCGGATCGGGATCGTGACCTCCCCGACCGGCGCGGCCTTGCGCGATATTTTGAATACGCTGCTGCGGCGGCTGCCCCTGGCAGAAGTGATCCTGGCGCCCGCGCCGGTACAGGGCGACGAAGCGCCTCGTGCCCTGGTCGGCGCGTTGCAGGCTTTGAACCGGATCGTCGCGCCGGATGTGATCCTGTTAGCCCGGGGCGGTGGCTCCATCGAAGACCTCTGGGCATTCAATGATGAAACTCTCGTCCGGGCGATCGTCGAATCGGCAGCGCCGGTGATCAGCGGGGTGGGCCACGAAACGGATTTCACCCTGGCGGATTTCGCCGCCGACCTGCGCGCCCCGACGCCCACTGCGGCGGCGGAATTGTCGACCCCGATCACCCTGCTGGATCTGAAAGCCAATCTGGTCGAATTCGAGCGGATCCTGCAAGAGCGAACCCTGGAACGGGTTGGGCGGCAGCGCGACCTGGCCGCTTCGCTCGAAGAACGCCTGAGATTTTATTCCCCCCTGCGGCGCTTGCAGACCGAACGTCAGCGATTGGACGACCTCAGTCGCCGGGCGATCGCCGCCCCGGTCCATCGCATGGCCCTTTCGGGAGAGAAACTAAAAGGGATGGAAAACCGATTGCTGGCGCTCAGCCCAAATGCGGTCCTTGGGCGCGGTTATGCAGTCGTGACGAAAAACGATCGGGTGGTGAATAGCAAATCCCAGGTCCAGGCTGGTGACGCCCTGCGCATCCGCGTCCGGGACGGCGAATTCGATGCCCGCGCATCGGGAAATGGTTAGGTGTATATGCCAAAAAGTGAATCCAGGCCGGTCGAGAAACTTTCGTATGAAGAGGCGTTCACCGAGCTGGAAACGATCGTCGCTGCCCTCGAGTCTGGCGAACAACCCCTGGATGCAACCCTGGCGCTCTTCGAGCGCGGCCAGTTATTGACCCGGCACTGCGCCGGGTTGCTGGACAAAGCGGAGCTCAAAGTGCGCAAACTCTCCGGCGATACCCTGGAAGATTTCGAGGAGAATCAATGAACCTGGGCGCCATCCTCCAAAACCGGGTCTTGCTGACCGGTTTGATCGGCTGGATCCTGGCACAGGCCTTGAAAATCCCGATCGATTGTTTTCAATCCAGGCGCTGGAATTGGGCCCTGTTCTTTGCGGCCGGGGGAATGCCCAGCTCCCATTCCGCCCTGGTGACATCCACTGCCGCGGCCGTGGGCCTCCATTACGGCTTCGACAACCCGGTCTTTGGCGTGGCCGTGGCGATCGCCATGATCGTCGTTTACGATGCGACCGGCATCCGCCGCCAGGCCGGCATGCAGGCGCAAAAGATCAATGTGTTGGTGGATGAACTCCTCCAGGGGCACCCGATCTCTGAGGAGAATCTGCGTGAGGTACTGGGCCATACTCCTTTGGAGGCGCTGGGAGGCGTCCTTTTGGGGTTGGTCGTCGCGCTTGGCGTGTGGTTCCTTTGGAAATAGTCCCGGAGGAGGGATAATGAAAACGAGCGAATTGCGAAAACTGCTTGCGGACGTTGGTGTGGACTTCGAATCCCGCCTGGTCGACTGCCTCTTCGTGACCGGCGCGAACCTCATCTACATTTTCGACCTGGCCGAATCCCGCTATATTTTTGTCAGCGGCGATACGGCTTCCACGCTGGGATACGCTCCACAGGAGATTCTGAAGATGGGGAATAAAATCGAGGCCGAGCTTGTCAACCCTGAAGACAGGCAGCGCGTGCTCGAGCATCACCAAAACTGCCAGCGGGCGGCCGAAGGCGATTTGCTGGAAGTGGAATTTCGGGCCAAGCATGTCTATGGCGGCTGGCATTGGCTTCTGATTCGGGACACCCCGCTGGTCCGGAACGCGGATGGTCAGGTGCGGTATATCCTGGGAACCGCCGAAGATGTCAGCGAGCGGAAAGCCGCCCAGGAAAAACTCTGGTTCGTCAGCACCCACGACCAGCTGACCGGACTGTATAACCGGGCCTATTTCGAAGCCGAAGTCGGCCGCATGGAAAAGAGCCGCCATTATCCGATCAGCGTCCTCTTCGTGGATATCGACGACCTCCAGGCGCTCAATGACGCCCAGGGGCACGAAGCGGGGGACGCCCTCTTGCTTCGCTGCAGCCAGATCCTGCTGGAGTCGTTCCGGGCCGAAGATGTCATTGCCCGGGTCGGCGGGGATGAGTTCGCGGTGATCCTGCCGTTGACGGGAGAACCCTCGTCAGAGGCGATCCTCTCCCGCATTCGCGCCAGGATCACGAAACACAACCAGACGAACACCAAGACGCTGCTTGGCCTGTCCCTCGGAATGGCGACCGCCGAGCACGGCGAATCCCTGCGGGAGGCGGTTAAAACTGCCGAGAAGCGCCTGGCGGAATCCAAACGGGCTCACCGGAATTTGAAATGAAAAAGTAATGCAAAGCGGGTTTATTTTTTGGTGAGTAGACGATATACTCTCTCCACCAGCCAAAATTAAGGCTCCAAACTCAGATTGCATTCGGAGGATGACATGAATGAATTGGTAAGCTTGATCGTCAAGAAGACCGGCCTTCCCGAAGCCATGGCAATGACCGTGGTCAATATCGTCATCGATTACCTCAAGAAGAAGCTGCCTGCTCCGGTCGGGGCTGCCCTGACGTCCTTCCTGAGCAACGATGCCGAAGTACAGATGGCCGAGAATCTGATCGGCGGTCTGGTCACGGACGTCGAAAAGTCAGTTGCGAAGAAGGGCAAGAAATAATTCGGTTCCACCCAATGCCCTCGCAATCCAAGGATTGCGGGGGCTTTTTATTTTCCCAGGAAGCGTCGCTTGAATGCCTGGAAGATGCTGCCTACTTCCGGGACGCGCAGCAGGATCATGCTCAGTCCGTAGACGATCCCGCCGATCACGACTCCGCCGAGCGTCGTCAGGGCGGTCGATTGGGTCTTCGTGAGCTGCAGCCAGAATAGGAGTGCGACCGCCATCACCAGGGATCCCAGGATCGCAGCCCCGGTCCCGCGGGCCAGCCGCCTGCCCTGGATACCTTTCAATCGTTTGCGAAGGAGCAGGAAGAGAGCCCCGGTCTCGATATACGCGGCGACGGAAGTCGAGAGTGCCAGGCCGCCCAGGGCCGCCCAGCCAAGCTTGGGGAAGACAATGACCAGGAGCACGCTGAGGAGCAGGTTGATGATCATGGCCGTCGCGCCCACCAGCACCGGCGTCTTGGTATCGTGGAGGGCGTAAAATGCCCGGACCACGACCTCCAGGGTGGCGTGCCCGACCAGGCCAATGGTATACAGGATGAGCGCCCAGGCGACCCAGTCGGTGGATTGGCCGGTGAATTTCCCGTGCTGGAATAGGAATGCGATCAGCGGCCGGGCGAGCAGGATCAATCCGGCCGTGGCCGGCAGGGAGAGGAAAAGCACGCTGCGCAGCGAGGTCGTGATCGAATCTTTCAATTCGTCGTATTGGCCGCTCGCCACCTGGGCGGAAAACGTCGGCAGGGTCGCAAAGCCGATCCCGGAACCGATGATGACGAGCGGGACGGTCATGATCGGAAAGGCGAAATTGATCGCCCCCAGCTGTCCGGCCGGAAGGTAGTTGGCGATGATGGTGTTGAGCAGAAGGTTCAACTGAACCGTTGCGACGCCGATCAGGCGCGGACCCATCAGGAGCACCACCTCCTTGAAATTGGGGTTCTGCGCCCCCAGGGTCGCCGTGTACCGGCGTTCAGGCAGGCGGAACAGGTTGGGCAACTGGATTCCGAGGTGCATCACCGATCCCAGCACGGCTCCCCAGGCCAGGCCGAGGATCCCCATCGACGGGACGAAGAAGAGCAGGCCGATGATCCATCCCAGCCAGTACATGGTCGATGCCAGGGACGGCAGCAGGAAACGCTGGTGTGCATTCAAGACCCCCGATACGATTCCGCTGACCCCGAAAATGGCCGAGGTGATCAGGAGGATGCGCAACAGCTGGGTTGCCAGGGCCTGTTGATAATCCGGCCAGAGCAAATGGACGATCTGCGGGGCGAAAATGGCGGCCAGCAGGCTGGATGCAGCCAGGACCAGTGTGACTGCGTTGACGAGCGCTGAAAAAAGTCTCCAGGCGCCCGGGCGATCGTTTTTCGAGAGCAGGGTTGTGAACGTCGGGACGAAGGCAGAGGCAAGTGCGCCGCCAGCCACGAGGCTGAAGAGCAGGTTCGGGACGACGATTGCAGCGCTGAAAGCATCCCACTCCGGCCCCGTGCCAAAAGTCTTCGTTACCAGGATCTGGCGGACCAATCCGGCGACCTGGCTGATGGCAAATGCGAACATGACCGTGCCGGAGGCGCGGGCGATCTGCTGGTTGGCTTTGCTTGTCGTCTCGCTCATGAGCGGGGATTATACACTACGCCGGCAGCCCCCTTGACGGAGGATTGATGGCTTGAAATTCGCGCCGAACGGGCTATAATTTTTATAACAAGGGAGGTGTAGCATGAGACTAAAATCGACTGCGTATAGTCAATTTATCTGGATGGTCCTTCTTGGCTTACTGCTTGGAGCCTGTTCACCGGTTCCATACCCCGGGCTTGGCGCGGTTCCTGTAACCTAGACGCCTTCGTTTTCCACGCCGTCCAT
>Ga0335071_10002643_pt1 | contig 19077 bp, 11 predicted proteins | sample Lox_Sample_15_FD_206724 | JGI IMG/M metagenome (GOLD analysis project Ga0335071, IMG submission 206724) | Soil microbial communities from Loxahatchee National Wildlife Refuge, Florida, United States - Lox_Sample_1.5 | ecosystem: Environmental > Terrestrial > Soil > Wetlands | place: USA...
GAGGCGGACGAAAGGCTCGAGGCCGGTGAACTTCACGCACGGGCCGGCTTTCTGCGGATGGGAGTCATTTGCTTCGGTCACGTCACTGCAGGCCCGGGCCGAACCGTCAATGCCGGGGATGATGCCCTCGAGCGATTGGAGTTCCTCGGCCGAGTAGCAGGCGTTGCAACTGGCTTGGTCCCACGCCGGGTGGCGGTTGTAACCGTACACCAGTTCGGCGCAGACCCGGCCGACTTCGCCCGCCGCGCGGGCGCTTTGCACGTGGCAAAGGTCGGTAAAGAAGTTCACGAAGCCCGGCAGGCCGTCGGCCAGCGCGGGGTTGGACGGCCCCTTGGCTTCGAGTTCCAGCACGTCGAGGATGAGCTGGCGCGCGGCCAGCAGCCAGCAGAGGGCATCGGCCAGCGGGAAGGTGACGCTCTGGCGGCTCTTGTGATAAAGCTTGGCGCCATCCGCATCGGTGGCGGTTTGCAGGTGGGTGAGGGTCCAGAGCCAGAGCTTCATCGCCGTCGCCAGCGTGCAGGCGCCGGTACCCGGACGGCGGGCGGCAATGCGGCCCATCTCCGCCGTCCACTCCTGGTATTGCGCGAGGAACAGCTCGTTGGTCATGGTGAGCGATAGCTGGAGCCGCTGCACGGCTTCCGGGCCTTCGTAGGTGGCTTCGAGCTGGGCGTCCATCCATTTCTGACCCAGGAAGCCCGGGCAGTCCTCGGTGATGCCGTAGCCGCCCATCAGGCTGACCGCTTCGCGCATCATGTTGGCGCCGTGGCCGGTGTTCCAGAGTTTACAGGCCGGGCAGAGCACGTTGGCCTGGGAATCCAGCAACGCGAATTGCACCAGCGGGTCGGCTTGCAAGGCTTTCAGCCGCTGCTCATCGCGCGTCTCCGCCGGTTGGGTCGAGAGCCGCAACAGCTCCAGCGCTTCGTGCTGGCTGGCTCCCAGGGCCTTGAGCGCCGCTCGGCCCGCGAGCTTGCGCTGGGCAAAGATTTGGTCCTTTTGCTTCTCCAGCGGGTCCAGCTCGTCGAATAATCTGGCGGCCGCAAACCCGAGCGACGCGCTCGCCTCGCCCGTGGCCCAGATATCCACCAGCCGGTGAAGCACATCTTCCTTTTGCTGGAGACCCAGCTCGTAGCGCGGCGTCCCCGGGGCGCCTTCGCCGCCGCGGAAGCGTCGGCGCGCATACATGATGACCGGTTCGATGGCCGACAACAGCTTGGCGGTCGTCATGAGCCCGACCGTGACCCGCGTGCGGCGGAAGACCGCTTCGATCATTTCGCCATGGGAGTAACGGGGGATGATGACTCCGTCTTTGATGGTGTAGCCGCCGATGATGCGATTGGCCGGGACGCGCACGTTCAAGACGGGATCGCACGTCGAGGAGAGCTGGTGGACCAGTTTCTTGGTGGCGGTGCCACGGTCCCAGGCCCCGGGATCGTTTTCCTCCAGGATGATCATGCAGGAGCCCTTGAGGCGCTGGTCGTCGGATTCGACGGCGGCGGTGACGACGTTCGCAAAGCCCATGTTTGTGATGAACCGGCCGCGCTTTTCGACCTGGAGCATGGGTTCCTGTCCGTCCTTCCATTCGACCACGCGCACCTTGCCGCCCAACATGCCGGTCTCGACCCCGACGAAGGGGATCGGCTCGGTGAGCGCGAATGCGGCGCGGACCTGCTGGCGCGTCTCACCGGGTTTGAGCGGCGCAGCCAGACTGAGGTAATGGTCGCGCTGCCCGGGCGTGCCGCGCTCATGAATCGGCGCCAAGCCGAGGTTCCCTGCCAGGCTGGAAGTGGCTGCCCCCGCATCCACCCAGGAGAGCTCAAAGGCAATCAGCGCCAGCGCCAGGTTTTTGGGACCCTCGATGAATCCGCCATGCTGGGGGTCCAGGAAAGCGGCGGTAATGCCGCTCTCATCGAACGCGGGCAGCAGGCTGGCCTTTTCCGGCGTCCACTCGTGCGAATTGCGCGCGCCCTGGGCGACCAGGCGGGCCACTGGCCCCCGCGCCACGGTGCGCGTCGCCTGGACCAGCATGGCCAGATCATACCGGTCGGTGAACCGCCACAGGATCTGGCGCAGGTCATCCCCGGGCAGGGCCTGGAGCGTGGGTGTTGGTTTGGTGTCGGCGGCTACAGACATAAATGGCAGTCAAGGTTGAACAGACTTCGGCATTGAGCATCAGGCGCTATCCACGGACGAATTGGGCCCGGTGGCTGCGCGGCGGACAAGCTTATAGGCAATTCAGGACGCAGGCGCAAGTTAAAGGATAGGCGGCGAGCCACCGGGTCGGGCGCGCGCTGGCATGTCGGCTGACCCGGGGCGCGACTTCCTTCCAATGAGCCTTGGAGTGCGGTGGGGGTCCCGCCGGCACCGGCTGCCTCTCGATGCGGGGAGGTTAACCGAGGGTCCCAACTTATGGTCAGATTGGTCCGCGGCGGGGGCGTGCCCGGCATGGATGCCTTAACCGACGCGAACGGCTGGCGGCTCAGGATTTGCCCTTAAACCCAGTGCCCCACGGAAGAAACTTCCGCCCCCGCTGAACCACACAGCCGTTCGCCAAACGGTTCCCTCGGAGCTCAGTTGCCCAATGCCACTAAGCCTCGCCCTACCTACAACCGCCTTAAAGCAGGCGAAACACCTGGCGTTCATTCGCCCGCTGGCTGGTTCCATGAATAGCACTCAGGCCCGGGGATGTCTGTCAGGGAAGCCCTGCTTCCGCTTGTAGGGATTTGCCCTACAGCGCACCGAGCGGCCGGGGTAGCGGTTCAAGCCTTGTGCGACCAGGAGATGGCCAATTGGAGCAGCTCGCTGGTATCCTTGAGCCGGAGCTTCTCCCGGATGCGGGCGCGGTAGGTCTCGACGGTTTTCACGGCAATGTGCAGCCGGTTGGCGATCTCGCGCGTGCTGAGCCCGCGTCCGGTCAACTCAAACACCTGCAGCTCGCGGTCCGCCAGCAATTCGCCGGGCGTGACGGCCAGCGTGCCCGCGTGGGCGGTCAGGCGGCTGATAATATGGTTGGCAATCTTCTCGTTCAGGTAAAGGGTGCCGGCCAGCACCCGGCGGATGGCCAGCAGAATCTTGCGGGTGGCCTCCTGTTTGGTGATGTAGCCCAGCGCGCCGGCGCGAATCACCCGTTCGGCGTACAGCGACTCGTCATGCATGGAGACCACCAGCATCCGCATTTTGGGCCAGCGGGCGCGGATGTCCTTCATCAGCTCCAGGCCGTCCGAGTTCTTCAGGGTCAGATCTACAATCACCAGGTCCGGCGGCTTGGCCGCGATTAACGCGATGGCCTCGTGGCGGTCTTCGGCCTCGCCGGTGACCAGGAGGTCCGGCTCGCGATTGATAACCTCGGCGAGCCGTTCGCGCACGAGCGGGTGGTCGTCAACCAGCAGAATCCGCGCGCGCTTTTTCACGGTGCGGGGAGTGGGCGCCTGGCGGCTCATAACGTCGCAATGTTTAGCGGTGCGGGCGGGGAACGCAACAGGAAACGATCGTCCCTCCCCGGCGGCTGGCCCGGATCTGGAGGCGGCCGCCGATCATGCGGGTGCGGTATTCCATGATGTGCAAGCCCATGCCCTCCGCTTGCTCCCGCGCGGCGGGGGCGAAGCCCGCCCCGTTGTCCTCGACGCTAAGTTCGAGTTGGTCGGCGCGGTCGCGCAGCCGAATGCAGACGCTGCTGGCCTGGCTGTGCTTGACTGCGTTGTTCACGGCTTCCTGGGCAATCCGGTACAGGTGCGTCGCTATGGCGCTGTTCGCGACCTCCCCCGCGCCCTTTCCCTCGAAGCGGCAGCGGAGTCTGGAGCGGCTGCGGGTGCCTTTGGCCAATTCGTCCAGGGCCGGTCCCAAGCCTTCGGTCTCCAGCCGCACCGGGAACAGGCCGCGCGACAGTTGCCGCGATTCGGTAATGGCCTGGTCCAGGAACTCGGCCAGCCGGCGGGCGGTCTTCGCCTCGGGCCGCCGTTTGGCCCGAAGTTGGTCTTCCAGCGAATTTGCGTCGAAGGCCAGGCCCACGAGGTGCTGGCAAAGCCCGTCGTGGATGTCCTGACCGATGCGGGCCTGCTCGCGATCGCTGATCTCGAGGATTTGCCGCTCCAGGCGTTTGCGATCGGTGATGTCCTGCTGCACGCTGACATAATGGGTCTGGCCGCCCAGTTCCAGCAGGCTGACGCGCGCCTCCGAAGTAAAGGTGGTGCCATCCTTGCGCCGGTTTTCGTATTCCCCGACCCAAACCCCGGCTCGCCGGGCAGCCTGGATTACGCGCCGATTGAAGCGGGCGGTTGCCGACTCCGGGGAAGCGTTCAGCACGCTGACATTCTTCCCGATCAGTTCGCCCGGCTCGTAGCCGAAGGTCGCCTCCAGGGCCGGGTTGGCGAACAGGATCCGCTGGTCCGGTCCCAGCAGGAGCGCTCCCTCCGCCATGTTTTGGAGAATCAGCGAGCGCAATTTAAGCTCCCCCTCGGCTTGTTTACGCCGGGAGATGTCCAGCGCCATCAACAACAAGTGCGGCTCGCCGTTGCTGACAAAGGGAGCCAGATGGCAATCCAGCCAGACGCTCCTGCCGAACCGCGTGGTGGTAAAGACTTCACCCGAGCGGGCCTGGTTTTGGCTCAGCGCCTCGTGCGCCAGTTTCAGCAAGCCCGACTTTTCCCAGGAAGCAAGGCGGCGGAAATTGGCTTGCGTGATCTTGCTGATGCTTCCGCCCAGCACTTGGGCCAGAGCCTCGTTGGCGAAGACGCAGTCGCCGGAGGCCTTGTAAGCGGCGATGCCCATCGGCGACGCCGCGATCACCTTCTGGTTCAGGTCCAAGGCCTCGGCCAGTTGCCGCTCGGCTCGTTTCCGCTCGGTGATGTCGCGGCAGACCCCCATGACCGCGTTCACTGCTCCCTGCTCGCCGTACAAGGGCGCAAGACGGCTCTCGATCCACAGCTCGCCGATGGGGAATGCGAGCGACTCGTCGCGGCGGATCGGCAGGCCCGTCGCAAACACCTCCGCCACCATTTTGCGATGGGATTGGGCGCTAGCGGGCGAGAAGAGCTGCGCTTGCGTCCGGCCGATGAGCTCCCCCGGTTCGGTACGCCACAGGGCCGCCCCCGTGGAGTTGATGTATTGCAGCTTGATGTCCCGGTCCAGGATGAAGATGGCGTCCGGGGAGGATTCGGACAGCGTGCGGTAGCGCTCTTCGCTGGCGCGCAAGGCAGCCCGCGTGCGGGTCGCGTCGGTCTCATCCGTCAGGATGAAGAGCAAATGCTGCTCGCCTTGGCTCATGAACGAGCTGAAGCGGGCATTGACGACCAACTCTCGCCCAAACGTCGTCCGGCTGGGGGCTTCGAGTTCCTGCGGTTGCCGGGTGACAAGTGCCGCCTCGGCTTTGGCGAACAGGCCGTCGCGGCGCCAGGATTTCAGCCGCCGGAAATCCTGTTGCAGCAACTGTTCAATGGTGCCACCGGTGATTCGGGCCAAGGCCTCGTTCGCGATGATGCATTGGCCGGAGGCCCGGTAAACCGCGATGCCGACCGTCGAGGCCGAGACCAGGGTGCGGTTCAGGTCCAGCGCATCCGCGAGGCTCTGTTCCGCGCGCTTCCGCTCCGTGACGTCCTCGACCACACCGTCAATCCATTCCGCCTCTCCCTTCGGACCGCGATGAACGGTGGCGTTGATGGAAACGTAGATGGCTGTCCCGTCCTTCTTCTTCCCTCGCACTTCGTAGTTCAGCACGGTTCCATGGCGCAGAAGGTCTGCCAGGAATACTTCCCGGTCCTGCGGATCCTCATAAAGGTCAGCCACGCGCAGCTTCATGAGTTCCTCCACCGACTCATAGCCATGAATGCGGGCCAGCGCAGGGTTGACGCTGACAAAGCCTCCTTGCAGCCCGGGCTTGTTGCGGTAAACCCCCACGTTCAGGTTATTCACCAGCGAGCGGTAGCGCTCTTCGCTCTCCTTGAGCGAGGCGTTAGCCGCCTCCAGTTCGGCAGTGCGCTCTTTCACCCGGATCTCCAGCATGTCGCGCGCGTCCCGCACGGCAGCTTCCGCCGCTTTGCGTTTGGTGATGTCGCGCACAATCGCCCACATGGAGGCCGGCTGGCCCTGGTCGTCCCGAATCAGGAACCTGCGCATTTCTGCCGGGAAGATCGTCCCATCCTTGCGGCGATATTCCTTCTCATAAACTTCCGAGTAGCCCCGCGTTAGAAGTTGCTCGGCTACGATGCGCGCTTCCATGGCGTGCCATCGCTCGGGGGTTAGGTCCACATAAGTCAGGTTACGCAGTTCAGCCGCCGTATAGCCGAGCAAGCTTTCATAGGCCGGGTTACACTCGGTGATCCGCCCTCCGAGCTCGACGCTGACAAATGCATCCGTCATGCTCTCGTGCAGGCGGCGGTATTTCTGCTCTGACTCCCCCAGCGCCTGGTTGGCGGCGCGCAGTTCGGCGGTGCGCTCCTGCACCCGCCGTTCGAGCTGGGCATGGGCCTCCCGTAAGTCCGTCTCGGCCTGGAGGCGTTGGAGCGCGCCCCCGCAATGGTCGGCCAGGGCCTGCAGGGTGCGCAAATCCGCGCGCGTATAGGCGTTCGGCGTGTAGCTCTGGATGGAGAGCACGCCGACCGCCTGTCCTTCCCGCCGCAACGGCACGTACATCAGCGAGGCCGAACGGCGGGACGTATCCCCGAACGGCACGAAGTCAGTCGCCCGCGTTGGCCGCTCCTCCAGAATCAGTTCGGCTTCTTGCCGCAGGATTTGGCGCATTTTCGGCGACGGAGGGGTCCCGGGACGAACGGCGGGAACCTCGCGACGCTGGCCATCCACCACGTCGCAATTCAGCACCGGGTACATCGCGTCCGCCTCCGGCGCATAAAGATTCAGCGTGGCGCTGTCCCATTTCCAGAGCTGGTCGGCGGCGCCATAAACGGCTCGCGCCGCCTCGACCGGGCTTTTCGCCGCATTGAGCTTCTCGCCCAGGGAAAGCAGGGCTTCCTTCAACACCTCCGCGCGCTTACGTTCCGTGACATCCGCCTCGACATAAGCCAGCCGCGGCTGGCCGGCGCGCGCGAGGTTCAGCGGGCTTACGGTCGTCATGCCCCAGGTGCCGGGCGAGCGGAAGTCGGTGGCATACTCGAAACTGACGGCCTGGTTGCTTGCCTGGCACTCGCGGAACTTCCGCCACCAGAGGTCCAGCGTGGGCCGTGGCACACCCAGCTCACTCGCCCGCACGGACCGGAGGTCCTCGACGCTTCGGCCGTAGGCGGCTGCCAGGGGCACGTTGGCGGACACGATCAGGAGGTCATTCTCCACCAACTCCACGATACCGCGCAGCCCGCCCGGGCTGTCGTAGAAGGCGCGCAGCAGCTCTTCGCTTTCGCGCCGCGCCGCTTCGGCCCGGAGACGCTCCAGCGCGCCGCTGCAATAATCCGCCAGTGCCTGCAGCGTCTGCAAGTCCTCCGGGGTGTAGGCATTCGGCGTGTAGCTCTGGACCGAGAGCACTCCCACCACCTCGTTCCCCGCACGCATCGGGACACACATGAGTGAGGCCGAGAGCCGGGAAGTATCTCCGATGGGGAGGGTCTCAATCGCCGCCGGTTCGCCCGGCTGGCGCAGGATCAGCTCCGCTCCTTGGGCCATAACCCGGTGGGTCATGGCGGATACGGGGCTTACTGGCTCGGGCAGCGTAAGTTCCTGGCGCTGCCCATCCAACACGTCGTAGGCCAGCACGGTCTCTAATTGTTCTGACCGGGGCACTCGCAGGTCCAGCACGCCGCAATCCCATTTCCAGAGCCGATCGGCGCTGGCATACATGGCCCGCGCCGCGTCCACCTGGGTCCCGGCTGCGCTGAGCTGTGCTCCGAGGGACAGAAAGGTCTCCCGCATCAGCTCCGCCTGCTTGCGTTCGGTGATGTCCCGCACGAAGCCAAACACCCGCTCGCTGCTGCCGGATAACCGGGAAACACTGATCTCAACGTGAACTTTCCGGCCGTCCTTCCGGCGGTGGCGGGTTTCGAAGCGGTCGGCGCCGGTGGCCAGAATCCGATCTTTGTGCGCGGTCAGTTCCTCGGGGCTTTCCTGAGCTTCGAGGTCCCCGATCCGCATCTGCAGCAGTTCCTCGCGGCGGTAGCCGACCAGGCGGCAATAGGCGTCGTTGGTCTCGATGATGGCGCCGCCCGGGTGCGTGGCAAAATCCAGCACGAAGAACCCGTCCATGGCCGTGGCCAGAATGGTGCGGTTAAACGCCTCCCGCTGCTGCAGGGCTTGCTCCGTGCCGATGCGCTCCAGCGCGCCGGCGCAGTAATCCGCCAGGGCCTGGAGCGCCCGCAAGTCTTCCTCGGCGTAGGCATTGGGCGTGTAGCTTTGGATGGAGAGGACGCCGACGGGCTGGCCGCCCTGGCGCATGGGGACGGACATGACCGAGGCGGACACGCGGGACGTATCTCCGAACCGAACCGTTTCGGTATCCTGCAGGTCGGATTCCTGGCGCAGGATTAGCTCCGCACCGTGCTCCATGATGCGACGCAGTCGCGCCGTGGGGGCGCCTGATAACAGCGTCGAGGCCACTTCACAACGCTGCCCGTCAATGACGTCGCAGAACAGCACCGGCTCGGCCCAATCCGACTCCCGGGAGTACGTCGTCAGCGCGGCGGCATCCCATTTCCAGAGCCGGTCCGCACTGGCATAAATCGCCCGCCCCGCCTCAACGGGCGTTCTCGCGCGGCCGAGCTGTTCGCCCAGGGACAGGAAGACCTCCTTGATCAAATCCTGCCGCTTGCTCTCCGTGATGTCCCGGGCGACGACCAGGATGCCCTGGCGGCCGTCCGGCAGCGCCAGCGGCTTCTCGTTCAGCCGCATCAGGCAGCGTTCGCCGTTCTTGCGCACATTCCACACCGCGTGTTCGAACCCTTGGCCGGCGCGCAGGGTGGCCAGGTGCTGTTCCATCTCGCCCCGAGCCTCCGGCGGCACGAAACAGCGGACATTCTGCCGCGTCAACTCCTCGCGGGTATAGCCGAAGGATCGGCAGATGGCCTGATTCGCGTCGAGGATGTTGCCGTTGACGTCCTCCAGCAGGATGCCGTCGGGGCTGAGTTCAAAGAGCGAACGGTAGAGCGCCTCTTGTCGGGCCAGGACCAGCTCCACCTCTTTCCGCGGCGTGATGTCCAGGGCAAAGAGCGCCACCCGGTTCACGTTGCCCGCCGCGTCGAGGACGGGGCATTCGAGGTTCAGAAAATGCCGGCTCCCGCGCGCATCCTCATACTGCGCCGGCTTCCGGGTGCGGATGACCTGGTCGAACATCGCCTTCCGGCTTTCGGCGACGTGGGCCGGAATGAGGCCGAAAGCGTATTGGCCCTTCAGGGCGCCCTCCGGCCGGCCCAAGCTGTGGGCTAGCGCCCGGTTTGCCAGCAGGATCGCCCCGTCCCGGTCCAGCAGCGTGGCCGGCTCCGGCAGGGCATCCAGTAACACGCGCAGGGTTTCTTCGCTCTGCCGCAAGTCCTGTTCCGCCCGCTTCCGCCGGGTAACATCCTGGCCGACGACGATCAGGCCGAAGCGGCCGCTGAAGTTCATGCCGCTGCTCCGCGTCTCAACCTCGAGGACGGTGCCATCCTTGCACCGGGCGACGTAGTGGCCGGCGGCGGAACCTTGCGCCTTGACGTCCTCCAGGCTCTGGCTGAAGACCCGGCGATACTCGTCGGGGGAGTAGCCTGCCACCGTGAGCATCGGCCGGCCCACCAGCTCCCCGCGCTCATAACCCAGCAGGGCATCGAGCGCGGGATTGGTCAGGAGAATGGTGCCCTGTTCATCCGACACCAGCACGGCTTCCGCCATGCTCTCCAGCACGCGCGCCTGGACTTGGAGCTGTTCCTGCGAGCGCAGGCGCTCGGTCACGTCCTGCTCCACGGCGATCAGGAGCACCCGGCCCTGCAATTCCAGCCGGCTGATGACCGCCTCGCAGAAGATGATCGCACCATCCTTGCGCCGGTTCTTGAACGTCCCCCGCCACCCGCCCGACGCCTTCAGCTCGGCCAGCACCTCGCGCATAACGGCCGCCGCTCCGGCTTCGGGCAACGCGCTGAACATGCTGGCCGGCCGGCCCAGCACTTCGTCGCGTCCGTAGCCCCAAATCCGCTCCCCGGCCGGATTGATCTGCACCACCACCCCCGTTTCGTCGGTCACCACCACCCCCTCCGCCATGTTCTCCAGGATCGCCGCCTGCGTCTGAAGCAGTTCCCGCGTCCGTTTCCGCTCCGTGATGTCATCGGCGATGCCGGCAATGCGATAGACCTCGCCTTGCGCGTTGCGCACCGGGAACGCGCGGTCCCGAATCCAGCGCTCGCTCCCGTCCGGCCGAAGAATGCGATATTCGACATCATAGCCGCCGCCCGCCTGTTCCCGCGGTAACGCCCGGCTGATTCGCTCGCGGTCGTCCGGGTGGATGGCTTCCAGCCACGACTTGGGATCGCGGTACACGTCGGCGCACAGGCGGCCCCAGATCCGCTCGTAGCCGGGGCTGACGTAGCTCAGCTTGTATTCCGGATACTCGCTCAGCCAGAACACCTCGGTGATGTTGTTGATGACCTGCTCGAAGCGTTCGAGCGTATCCGCCAGGCGATTCGCGGTAGCCTTGTGCCGCTCCACCTCCGCCTTCCATTGCGTCGTGCGCTCTTCCACGAGCTGGCTCAGGTGCCGGGTGAGCCGCGTCACCTCCGCCGTCAGCCAGCCCGCGATGCCGAAGGCGATAAATCGGGTGGAATAATTCCACAGCCCGACCCAGACCGATTGCGGGGCGCCCCGATGCAGGCCCCATTGCACTGTCGCCATGGTGATCGCCGCCGCACCGGCAATGACGACGGCGGGCCATTTCCCGCCGTATCGCCCCACGCCGACGACCACGAGCAGGTAAAACAGCACGAAGCTCATCGGGCCCGGGGTGCAGTAGTCAATCACGCCAAGCCCCAGCACACAGCCCAGGCCTGCAGCGGCAACGATGAGAGACCACAGCCACGGGAGCCGGGCTGCCAGCTTTCGTCTCACAACCTTCATAGGGCGCCAGCCTACCAAAGCCGCGAGCAAGAGTTAAGCCCTAAACGGCGGCCTTCAACTCGTGACCCGTTTAATCAATTCCTGGCAGAATTCGTCTATGATTTCATCGCCATGCCTTACCTCGGCCTTTTCACCCTTGGGCATACCCTTGTCCCTGAAGTAACCGCCACCCACGTATTTGAACCGAAAGTCCGCCTTCGTCCGTTCAACGAGTTCCAATAGAGGATGGGGCGGAAGCCCCCGCTGCGTGAACACGGTCGTCGGGTCGCTCATAACGCAGCGCACAATGGCCCAAACATCAAACCGTGGCAACGGCGCAGTCGCGCAAGCCCTGCGCGACAGCTTGTGCCGGCGCTGCGCACGGCTTTCTGCCTTGCCAGTTGCATCGCCTGTCCCAAACCCCACCCCCGAGCCCAACCGTTGCAGCCTGAGGCACGCAACGCCAAGAACGCCACGAAAACCGCTATACCTTGTGGTCGCGCGACCCGCTCCGCCACTATTCGTGGTAGGGTTTGGCTGATCCGGTTTTCCCTCCCGCATGCTTGGCGGTGTGGGAGGCGGCAGGTCAACCCACCCGCCGATGAAAGCCCCCCCTGTGCAAACACAGATGTCCGGCCTCTCATAACGAGGGGGAAGGCAGCCAGAGGTCAAAGCGGATGAACCAACGAGCCGCTGCAAGAACCTGCAGACAGAACACGACCCGCGTTGGTCTTGTTCCCGGTGCGATAAAGCACATGATGCCGCAGTTCGTCTCCCTCGGGAATGGAAGGGTGCGCGAAGGCGCTCACTGCGTCGCGGAGGAAGCCCAATCGCTCCCGGGCATATCTGCCCGAGCCGGACCGCCGGCTAATTGCGCGCGTCTATGACGGTCAGGCAGGCGACGTAGTGGGCCATTTCAAAGAGGCTGCGGCCGGCATTCTTCTTGCCGGTGTAGATGCGTTTGAGGCGGGTCTTGATCCGGGCGATGCAGACCTCGCGCATCTTGCCGGCGGGAGCCTCGTCCGGGCCCGCCGTCGCGAAGAACTCCTGCCAGTGGGGGATCTGCTTGTTCACCTCGTTCCAGAACAGCGGCGGCAGTTCCGGCAGAGGCGGACAGGATGACGGCAGCGCTTGCATCGGAGGCAGGTTGCGGGAAGACCGGGACGGCGTCAAGCAGGCCACTGGCCAGCGGACCAAGGTCCACGGCTGAAGCTCAAGCCGGGAGAGCACCGGGCCGCTGCCGCCGCTCACAGCCGTCGGGACATGTCCGCGGCGATCCCCCCGGCCGCGGCATGTCCGCTAAAGGGTTGGCCTCGGAACATTCGGGCAGGGTGACGCGGTCAGCGCGGCGGCGGCTTGGGGGCAGCCGCGCTCCGGTGGCAGGGTCAAGCAACTCAAGCGCGGTGCGCTCGTGGACGATGCGCCCCCCTGCGAGCCGGCTGGCCCCATGCGGTTGCGTGGACCGGCATCGTGGAGTAGGTTGCTGCGTTGGCTAGGCGAGGACCTGCGAGAAACGCGGATGCAGGGTTCGTTGTGGGTCCCTGCAGCCGATTTCGGGGCGCAGTCTCCGCTGACTGCGCCCGTTCTTCGTACAGCTCCAATCCAAAGTTGGGCCGCAAGGGTGCCGTCGCCTATTGCAACAGCCGTTCCGGCAAAGTCGCGTGCCGGTATTTGAGCCCGCACAATCCCCGCACCCCAGAGCAAGAGGTCCAACGCAGCAGCGTCCGCGTTGTTTCCGGCCCTCAGCGCACACACCAGCCAATTGACAGGCCAGAGGTCGGGCATTAGCCTCGGATTGGTATGAGCGTTGATCAAATCGCGGCTGAGGCGTTGCGCCTGTCAGAGAAGGAGCGCGCCGGCTTGGCCTCGCGTCTCCTCCGGTCCCTGCCGCCGGTCGCTTTTGACGAGGACGAAGGCGTGGCCGAGGCGCTGCGGCGCGACGCGGAACTGGACGCCGATCCCACTCAGGCGATGAGCCTGCGAGACATGGATGCGCACGTACAACAACGCCGCAAGCCATGAGGCTCGTCCTGCATCGGCGTGTCCGTTCCGATGTGGATGAGATCATGAATTATTACGAGCGGGCCGAGCAGCCACAACTGGCCCAGGACTTCTATCAGGAATTGCGTAGTTTCATGCTGGACGCTGTCCATCGGCCAGACGGTTACCACATTCTCAAAGCCGACCTCAGGCGGGCCAACCTCAAGCGTTTTCCCTATCACTTCCTCTATCGGGTGGTAGGCGATTGCGTGCGCGTCCTCGTCGTCCGGCACCATCGCCGCCATCCCGATTACGGCCTGGAGCGCGAGTAGGCGGGGCGCGCCGGCCTGGAGTTCCACGCGGGAATACTCTTCCTGATCCGTGACTCCCGCTCCGGCTGCGTGCTTTTCTTGGGCAGACTGGCCAACCCGACCCAATGAGGCACAATGTCGCGCCGAATGCATCTCCGGCGAACCTCATCCGTGGCAAGGCCTGGGCGCCGGCTGGCGGGCATCCCGGTATATCGTCGGCTCGGCGATTGTCGGAATCGCTCCTGTTGTTCGTCCTTCCCACGATCAACCACGTGCGGAGAATGGGTCTAAACTCGGCTGAGGCAAGACGGTGGAGATCGCAACAATCGCTGTTACTTTTTGCCGGTTTGAGTGCATGAATAGTTGAATGATCATCGGTGACATGGAACTGGTGCGACAATACGTCGCCGACCGCTCTGAAAGCGCGTTTGCTGCGCTCGTTTCCCGCCACACAAACCTCGTCTACTCGGCCGCATTGCGGCGCGTCGGTGATCCTCAATTGGCCGAGGAAATAACCCAGGCCGTCTTCATTATTCTCGCCCAAAAGGCGGCTACGCTCGGCCAAGGGACGGTCCTTCCTGGATGGTTGTATCGCGCCACGGGTTACGTGTCTGGTCATGCCTTCAAACGGGAGCTTCGCCGCAAACGGCGCGAGCGAGAAGCTTATATGCAATCCCTTACCGCCGAAACCGAACCGGAAGTCTGGTCGCAGATCATGCCGTTATTGGAGGAGGCCATGTTGCGGCTTGGCCGGACGGACCGCGACGCGCTGGTGCTGCGGTTTTTCGAGGGGCACAGCTTAAAGGAAGTTGGCGAGATCCTGGGTTTGGGTGAAGCCGCAACAAAAATGCGTCTGAGCCGCGCGCTCGAAAGATTACGTGCCTATTTTTCCAAACACGGCGTCGCTTCCACCACGGCGATGATTGCCGGGGCGCTTTCCGTCAATGCCATTCAAGCGGCGCCGGGAGCAGTGGCGACAACTGCAACGAGAATCGCGTTGGCCAAGGGCGCGACGGCTCCAACCTCAACCATAACTCTTCTCAAAGGCACATTAAAGATCATGGCCTGGACCAAAGCAAAAACAGCAATCATCACCGGCCTGGCTCTCATTTTGACCGCCGGGACCACAACGACGCTGCTCATCTGGCATCAGCAGCAAATGGCATCGAACAAAGCAGCAAAGCCCACGGGCATGAATCCCGGCGACTACGCCCCGCCCAAGCTCGCAGCCAGGCGCTTTATGAAAACCGTCCAAATGACCGTCATTCCCGCCTTTCTCCAATACGCGAAAGAGCATGAGGATGAAATTCCCCAGCGCATGACCGATCTGCAGTCCTATCTTCCGCCCGACACCAATGGAATCAGCTATGACAATTGGGAAATACTGGCCACGGGGAAACTAACCCCGCAACTGAGGCGGAAAAATGTAATTCTGCTTCAACAAAGAGAAGTTCCGGACGGCCAATACAATGGCTTGCGGTTGGTGGGTTATACCGACGGGCACTTCACCGCCACGAAATAGAGCCATGAAGCGCCACGGGTTCACATTGGTGGAATTGCTGGTGGTCATCGCGATCCTCGGCATTCTGGCAGCGTTATTGCTGCCTTCGCTTAGCGCGGCGAAAAGCCAAGCCAAGCGGTCGAGTTGCTTGAACCATCTTAGACAAATCAACGCCGCAGTTTTGTCATACGCTGAGGATAACCTGGACACCTTGCCTGCCGCGCCGAACACTAGTGCCACCGATCTCTTTGTCGAAGGAACCAGCGTAAACACCAATAGCTATCCTTTTTCGTATAAGCGCCTCCTCGCACCTTATGTGGCTGTCCACGGAACCGCAGGGCCGGCCGACAACCTCTTTGCATGCGCCGCCGACTTATTCCATTACGATTGGCCCGACGCCCGCTATCGTAACACGGGATTTAACGCGGATTCCAATACCGACTATTCCAGTTATGGTTTTAATGGCGGCAATGCGCTTACCAATCTGCCCTCAGGCTATGCCGTCCCCGGCGTTTTCGGGTGCAAACTCGCCTCGCTGAAAGATCCGAGCAAGACGGTGCTGGTCGCAGAGATGTCTGCCTTTTTTCCATGGTCCTGGCATGAACCGCAGCGGTTGCCTCCCGGGCTCTGGGGCGTTAACGGCGCCAGGAATGTGGTCAGCTTCGCCGACAGCCATGTCAGCTTTATCAAGATTTACTGGGACAGCGAGGTTAACTGGTTGACTGCCTTTGCTGATCCGCCGGCTGGTTACGATTATAAATGGAGCGGAAACTAAATCGCGTGTTCTCGCCTGAGACCACGCGTCCGGTGCTCCGGTTGCGGCGAGTTGACAATTGAAAACGGGGACGATTCCTCAGTGTTGGAGGAAGCCCTGTAAACGGAAAGAAATATGCGCAAGCGAAGATTCTGGCTGATCCTGATTGCCGCCGCGATGCTCCTGGCGGCGCTGGGTATTCGCACCACTCCAGTCACTGAATGGGACTACAGTTTTTGCGCCCTGGAGAAGGCCCGCGACATGCAGCAACTCTATGACCGCGGCGACGAGGGCTGGGAGGTCGCCGGCGTCTTCAAAGATTGGCACGGCAAGCAGTGTGTGCTGTTGAAACGGAAGCGATGACTTCAGGCCGACCGCAGCCCCGGGACGGGCTATCATGCAACCCCCTATTGCGGGCGCGCAACGCGGCAGATTACGGGAGGGGTCGTCCGCCCTGATGCTAACGCGAAGCCAACTTGCACCCGGCGCCACGGAGGGGGGATGGCTCGTCCCCAGGCGCAACCCACAGCAGTTCAACCAATCGGATTTGCAGGTACTACAACGCCGCAAATCATGAAGCTCGTCCTGCATCGGCGTGTCCGTTCCGATGCAGATGAGATCGGATGGACTTGATTCTGAATCATCGCATTCTCTTGCATGTCGTTGCCGGTTCTGTTATCAGTGAGCAAGTTGCCGAAAGGCTTGATCTTGCGGTGTTTCTGAGTCCTTTCAGCGCTTTGGGCCAACGTAGCTCAGTTGGTAGAGCAGCGCTTTCGTAAAGCGCGGGTCGTCAGTTCAATTCTGACCGTTGGCTCCATTTTCTTTTCTTCGCAGCCCGTGGGGCAAGGTGGTTGGCAGCGCGTCCGGGAAGGCGCAGGCGCGTCAGTGGCAAACGACGACCGGCGCCCCGGCTGCCTAAGGAACTTATCGCAGGAAGTGCTGGTCAAACGCGTTAAGCTCTGATAATTGTGGGGGAAGTCGGCGCGCTGCCGGCCCGCAACCAGAACGCAAAAGCATATGCAACCCGAAATGACCCGCCGCTCATTTGTCAAAGGCACGCTCATCTCCTCCGCCGGCCTGGCGCTGGCGTTGAACTCCCCCGCCGAGGACCAGGCCAAACCGGCCTCGGCGCCCGCCACCGCGCCCGGCGCTTTGCCCAGGGCGAAGATCGGCAAGCTGGAAATCAGCCGCCTGATCCTGGGGGGCAACCTCCTGACGCACTACACCCACAGCCGCGACCTCAAGTACGTCTATACCCTCGCGGCGCATTATAACACCGACGAGAAGATCATGGAGACGCTGGCGAAGGCGGAGGCCGCCGGGATCAACACCGTCTCGATGCACAATCCCGAGCATCCCATCTCCGTGCTCCGCCGCTACCGCAAGGAGCGCGGCGGCAAGATTCAATGGATCATCTGCCCCACCGCGCCGGTCGAGCCTGACATGGCCAAATACCGGCAGCACGTCGAGAGCCTGATCAAGGATGGGTGCGAGGCCATTTACCTCTGGGGTGTCCACGGTGATTCGCTGGCGTCGCAAGGCAAGTTCGACCTGATGGCCAAGGCCGTCGAGCTGGCCAAGGAATACGGCGTGCCTTCCGGCGTGGGCGGCCATTCGCTCGACGTGGTCAAAGCTTGCGAAGAGCACGGCGTGAAAGCGGACTTCTACATCAAGACCTTCCACTCCCACAACTACCCGACCGCGCCGAAACCGGAGCAGATCAAGGGGCCGTACAGCGAATACCCCGGCTACTGGTGCAGCAACCCGGAGGAGACCATCGCGTACATGAAGACGGTGCAGAAGCCCTGGATCGCCTTCAAGACCATGGCGGCGGGCGCCATCCAGCCGCAGGTCGCCTTCCGTTACTCCTTCATGCACGGGGCCGACTTTGTCCTGGCGGGCATGTTCGACTACGAGATTGAAGAGGACGTCAAGCTCGCCGCCGAGGCCTTCGCCCGGAACAAAGAGCGCGAGCGGGCCTGGCAATGCTAACCGGCGCACTATGAGCAAGAAGCTATTCGGCCTGAGCCTGCTCCTGGGCGCCGCGCTGCTGGCGCCGGCGACCCCGGCCGCCGCGGCCGCGAAGACCAACGCCTTCTTCGCCTTCTGCATTGACACGCATGACGCGAAGAAGCGCAACCTGGAGCAACAAGCCGCCTTGCTCAAGGAGCTCGGCTACGACGGCGTCGGCCACTTGTGGCTGAAGAACATCCCCGAGCGGTTGAAAACGCTCGACGACGCCGGCCTCAAGCTGTTCCAAATCACCATGCCGGTGGACATCACGCCCGGCAAACCGCCCTACGACCCGCAGTTCAAGGAAGTCCTGCCGCTGCTCAAAGGGCGCGGGGTGCAGTTTGTGTTGCTGATGAACGGCCGGAAGCCGTCCGACCCCGCCGGGGACGCGCGGGCGGTGGAGATCATCCGGGAGATGGCCGCCCTGGCGCGCGATTCGGGCTCCCAGATCCTGCTCTATCCGCATAGCTACATGTGGATGGAGAAGATCCAGGACGCCGTGCGCGTGGCGGACAAGGTGGACCGCCCGAACGTCGGGGTGATGTTCAACCTCTGCCACTGGCTGCGGGTGAGCAAAGACCGGGATTACCGGCCGCTGCTCGTCCAGGCGATGCCGCGGCTCTGGGCGGTCTCGATCAGCGGCGCCGACGAGCGCGACGACCAACCCGGCTGGGCACACTACATCCAGCCCTTAGGCCGCGGGTCGTTTGATATGCTGACCTTCCTGAAGACGCTGCACGAGCTTGGCTACACGGGTCCCATCGGTTTGCAGTGCTACGGCATCCCGGGCGACGTGCGCGACACCCTGGCCGAGTCCATGCAAGCGTGGCGCGGCTATTGGGCCAAGCTGAACTAGATCGCCGGCTTCAGCGGCTACCGGGTCGGCGGGCCGTCACCGCGCGGCCTGCCCGCGGCTGACCGGGTTCACCCACCAGACGAAACTGAGCGTTACCTCGCCGTCGGTCTTGACGGACACCCCGCCGACGGTGGGCGTGGGCGGGGTGATCGCAAAGTCCCGCATCGTCACCTTCGTCGAACCCGCAAACTGAACCCGGCCACTGGGGTCGGGCCTTACGGTCACCGGCATGGTGATCGCGTTTGTCACGCCCCCTACCCCCAGCTCCCCCTTGGCCTCATACTGGTACAGGTCGGCCGCCTCGCGCGGCTGCTCTTTGGGGGTCAGCGACGTCAGCGTATAGGTGATCTGTTTGTAGGTCCGCTCCCGCAGCTTGCGATACATGAGCTCATCCATATCGGCGCTGAAAGGGCTACCGTCCTTTTGCACGCTCTTGAGGGAGCGCACCGGGATGAAGACGTTGACTTGGGCGTCCACGGCGCCGGGGGGCGCCTGCGCTCCCGGTTCCGCGGGCAGCGCGGGCCCCAACTCCGCGCTGCCGCCGATGAGATGCCCTTCGATCTGCCAGTTGTGAAGGCTGGAGGTGCCTTCGATTCGCACCAGGTTACTCGACCCCGGCCGCGCAAAGGCAGCGTAGCGCACCCACGAGCCGCCGGCAGTGACGGGAACAACC
>Ga0335071_10002644_pt1 | contig 19074 bp, 20 predicted proteins | sample Lox_Sample_15_FD_206724 | JGI IMG/M metagenome (GOLD analysis project Ga0335071, IMG submission 206724) | Soil microbial communities from Loxahatchee National Wildlife Refuge, Florida, United States - Lox_Sample_1.5 | ecosystem: Environmental > Terrestrial > Soil > Wetlands | place: USA...
GTAAACGGCCGCAACGAGCATTCAGGCGGCCGCCCGCTGCGCCCTGTCGCCATCGGGCGACGCTCGTGACGTAAACGTCACTTCCAATCTGGCGTTACCGTAGCCGTCCCAGGAGGAGGAGGCGTGCCATGGTGACCAAGATTCTGTCAAGTCTGCCGCGCTGGCTCGCACCCGCGCTCATCGCGCTCGGCCTCGTGGCCTGCGGCGGTGGCTCGTCGGGCGGCTCGATGTCGGGCGCGCAGGGCTGCAGCGCATCGACCTGCGGCAACGCGATGCTGACGCTGACCGATGCCGCCGGCGACTTCGCCAGCTACACCGTCGACGTCGTCTCGCTGAAGCTGACCAAGGCCGACGGCACCGTGGTCGAGACGCTGCCGACCAAGACGCGCGTCGACTTCACGCAGCTCGTGAACGTCACCGAACTGCTGACCTCGGCGACCGTACCGCAGGGCGAGTACGTGTCGGCGACCATGACGCTCGACTACTCGAACGCCGCGATCTTCGTCTACACCGACGCCAACGACACGCAGACCGTGCAGGTGGCGCAGGTCGTGGACGGCAGCGGCAACACGCTCTGGTCCGCGACGCCGCCGGCGCCGACCACGACGACCATCGAGCTCACCGTGCAGCTCGACAACAAGAACCACCTGTTCATCTCGCCGGGCAAGCTCTCGCGCCTCGCGCTCGACTTCAACCTGGCGGCCTCGAACGGCGTCGACATGACCAACCCCGCTTCGCCGGTCGTCACCGTGCAGGCGTTCATCGTCGCGAGCGTCGTGCCGAGCGACACCAAGGACATCCGCGTCCGCGGCAAGCTGGTCAGCGTCGACCTGACCGGCGGCACCTACACGGTCAACGTCGAGCCGTTCGACGACCAGGACTCCGACCGCGGCCAGGTGGTCGTGCACACCACCGACCAGACTGCCTGGGAGATCGACGGCACGCCGTACGCCGGCAGCGCCGGACTCAACGCCCTGAACGCGGAGCCGGCCGGGACGCTGACGGTCGCCTTCGGCACGCTGTCGAAGACCGATCACACGTTCACCGCGGCGCGCGTGCTCGGCGGCACCAGCGTGCAGACCAGCGCGCTCGACCGGCTGCAGGGCGTCGTGATCTCGCGCACCGGCGACACGCTGGTCGTGCGCGGCGCGACCGAGTGGATGCACTCGGATGACGACGACCACTTCTGTTCCAGGGACGTGACGCTGTCGATCGGCGACGCGACGATGTTCACGGTGGCCGGTGGTCCGACCGCGACGCCGACCAAGCTGTGGGTCTCGGTCGGCAGCCGCATCACGGCCTTCGGCAAGGCCGCCAAGGACGCGAGCGGCAACCGCACCTTCGACGCGACGGCCGGGCGCGTGCGGCTCGAGCTGACGTCGCTGTGGGGCACCGTGACCGGGACGGGCGCGAACTCGGTGACGCTGAGCCTGCAGGCCATCGAGGGCCGGCCGGCGAGCGTGTTCAACTTCGCCGGCACCGGCACGACCTCGGCGCAGGACTCGAATCCGGCGAGCTATGTCGTGACCACCGGGGTGCTGCCGCTCTCGTCGGTCGGGGCGAGCGCACCGCTGCGGTTCTTCGGCTTCGTGCAGCCGTTCGGTTCGGCGCCGCCGGACTTCAACGCCCGCACGCTGGTCGACTTCGCCGACACCTCGGCGCTGCTGGACGCGAGCTTCGGCTCCGGCGGCTCGACGGCGGCCCTGACCGCGAGCGCGACCGCGCTCACGCTCAACGTCAGCGACCCGCTGCTCGGCTGGGCGCACTTCATCAAGGTCGGCCCGCACCTGATCGACCTGAAGACGCTGAGCTCGAACGTGAGCATCGTGCCGGACTCGGCCGCCACCGGTCCGTACGCGATCCGCACCGAGGCGCCGATGGGCATGGGCGAGATGGACACCATCGAGACCTTCAACGCCTGGGCGGACTTCGAGACCGCGCTTGCGACCAAGCTCGGCGCCGGCGCCAAGGTCCAGAAGGTCGTGGCCATCGGTCACTTCGACTCGACGACCAATACCTTCACCGCGGCCCAGATCGCGCTCGACCTCAACTGAGCGCGGCCGTTGCTGAAGGCCGGGGTGCCTCAGGGCGCCCCGGCCTTTTCTATGCCCGGGTCGGCGGGACCGGCGGGCGGGGGATGGCAGGCGGCCCGGGAACGGCGTATCTGTCGGTCGGGGAACCCCCGGGAGCGCGTCGGTCATGAAGCGGCGGCCGTTCGCAGTGGTGGTCGCCACCGCATGGCTCGCGGCCTGCGGCGGCGGCGGCGCGTCGCCGGACTCGCCGCCGGCGCGCTGGGCGTCGCTCGGCGAACTGCCCGCGCCGGAGGCGCTGCCGGTCAACCACACGCCGCTGGTCGTCAGCGGCGACGCGCTCTACGTCGGCACCGCCGACGGCGTCTGGCGCCGTGCGCTCGCCGACGGCGATGTCTGGAGCCGGGCCGGCCTCGCGGGATTTCGCGTCTACGCGCTGCGCGCGAGCCCGGCCGGCGGCACGACGCTGCTCGCCGGCGGCGCGCCGGCGCTGCCGAGCGGACCGACGTTCTACCGCTCCGACGACCTCGGCCAGCACTGGACCGCCGCGCAGAGCTGGTACCGGCCACCGACCTCCGGCGGCGTCGCGCCGATCTACGACCTCGCGATCCTGCCCGCCGATCCGCGCGTGCTGTTCGCCGCGATCGACGGCTCGCTCGCGGCGTCGTCGGACGGCGGCATGACCTGGGCGCTGACGAACGGCCAGACCGAGGCCAGCATCGGCTCGCCCTGCGTGCTCGCCTTCAGCACGGGGCAGCCGGCCTACCTCGTGGTCGGCTGCGAACAGCCGCTCGACTTCGCGTACCTCGGCAGCGCCACGGTCGACCCGGCCGATCCGCTCGCGCCCGGGCAGCCCGGCCCGTGGTACCTCGGCACGGACGTGCTCAGCAACCGCCGGCCGAACGCCCTGGAGCTCCCGCCGGCCGAACCGGGCACGGTCTACGCGGGCGTCGAGGGCGCGTTGCTCGCGGTCACGGCCGCCGGCGGCGAGTGGATCTTCAGCGGCGGCGAGCCGCAGTCCCCCTGGCCCTACGCGTACGTGACCGCGATCTGGGTGGATCCGGCCGATCGCGACCACCTGATCTTCGGCGGCAAGCCGAACGCGGTGGACAGCCGCCTGTCGCTGTTCGAGACCCGCGATCGCGGGGCTACCCTGGAGCGGGTCGCGCCGCCGCGCCCGTTCACGGATCCGGCCGTGGTGCAGCTCGCTGCGGACGGTGCGAACGGGCTCGTGGTCCTCATCAGCGACGGCGACGGCAGCGGGACGACTGCGCGCCGGCTGTACGCCTATCGCCTCGCGACCGGCTGAGACGGCGGGCGGCGCGCGAGCGCCGCGCCGTCCGTTACCAGTGCGCCGCGGGGCCGCTCACGACCCGCAGGCTCGGGCCGGGACGCTCGAGCGACAGCTTTGCGATCAGGTCGGCTTCGCTCAGGCACTCGTGCACGCTGAGGTGCGAGCCGACCGGCACGTAGGTGCGGCAGTAGATCGCCTTGCCGTCGTGCGATTCGGGCCTGAAGCCCAGCTCGCGGGCCTTGGCGAGCCAGAGGCTCGCGCTCGGATCGGTCGCGAGCGCCGCGGCCGCGGCGAGCGCAAGGGCGGCGGAGCAGAGCGCGCGCAGCAGGATGCTTGCCATGGGGCCACTCCCAGGGCGGGCCATCGACTATAGGCCCGGCGCCGGCGGGCAGCCAGCGGCGGCGGCCCGACCGGATGTTGCACCGCGGCCGCCGCGTGGCATGCTGGCGCGCCCCCGATCCCCGCCCCGACCTCCCGGATGCCTGCCGACCGTCGCTCGAAGCCACTCCTGATCGCGTCCTTTGCGAGCGTCTACCTCGTCTGGGGCTCGAGCTTCGCCGCGACCAAGTTCATGGTCCACGGGCTGCCGCCCTTTCTCGCCGGCGCCGCGCGCTTCACGGTCGCCGGGCTGCTGCTGCTGTTGATCGCGATGCTGCTCGGCCAGCGCGCGCCGCGCGCCGCGCGCGAGTGGCGGCACGTCGCGGTGATGGGGCTCGCCCAGGTGGTGCTGTCCTCCGGCCTCAACGTGCTCGCGATGCGCCACGTCGCCTCGAACCAGTCGGCGCTCCTGAACGCGAGCTCGGCGCTGTGGATACCGCTCCTGGGCGCCATCGGCACGCGCGGCCACCCGCTGACGACGCGCGTCGCGACCGGCATCGCGATCGGCTGCGGCGGCCTCGCGCTCCTGCTGTGGCCGCCGGGCGGCTTCGCGCCCGGTGCCTTCGGCTGGCAGCTGGTCGTGGTCTGCGCCTGCTTCGCCTGGGCGCTCGGCACCCTCTACTATCGCGCGGTCCACACCACGACGCCGATGCTGATGTTCATCGCGCTGACGATGCTGGTGGGCGGCGCGATGCTGGCGCTGCTCGGGTTCGGCCTCGGCGAGGGACCGCAGTGGCGCTACGACGGACCGGCGCTGCTGGCGCTCGGCTTCCTGATGCTGTTCAGCTCGGGCTTCGCCTACACGGCCTTCGGCTACCTGATGGTGCACACGACGCCGGCGCAGCTGTCGACCTACGCCTACGTCAACCCGGTCATCGCCGCCGCGATCGGCTGGTGGCTGCTCGGCGAGCGGATGGGCGCGACGCAGCTCGCGGGGACCGCCGTGATCCTGCTCGGCGTCGTGATCGTGTCGCTGCCGGACGGCGGCCCGGTGCGCAGCGCACCGCCTGCCGAGCCGACCGGCTAGCAGGCCACGCTCAGCGGCCGCGCGCCAGCGCCGCGCCGACCCAGCCGACGAGGCTGACGATAATCGCGGTGCCGAGCGCCGGCCCGAAGCCGTCGACCCGCATGCCCGGCATCAGCCAGGCCACCAGGGCGACCATCGCCGCGTTGATCACCAGCAGGAACAGGCCGAACGTCACCAGCGTGATCGGCAGGGTCAGCACGACGAGCAGCGGCCGCAGCAGGGCGTTGACGAGGCCGAGCACGAGGCCCGCGAGCAGCAGCGTCGCCGGCCGGTCGAAGTGCAGCCCGGCGACGAAGAACGTCGCGACCCACAGGCCGATCGCGGCGAACGCGCCGCGCAAGAGGATTCCCTGCATGTTCCGCTCCTCGGTGCTACCGGTGCCGGCGTCCGTGGCGGATCACGATCACCACGTCCTCCAGCCGGTCGATGTGGCGCAGCAGATCGCCGTGCACGGCGATGATATCCGCGTACTTGCCCGGCGTGACGCTGCCGGTGTCGTGCTCGATGCCGAGGCTCGCGGCGGCGTCGAGCGTGGCGGCGCGCACCGCCTCGGCCGGCGTCAGGCCCGCCTCGAGCACCAGCTCCTCGATCTCCTGCCAGGTCGCGCGCGCGCTGAGGTGCGCGGGCTCGCCGGCGTCCGAGCCGACCAGCAGCCGGGCGCCCGCGGCCCGGGCGCCGCGCAGCCGCGCGCCGAGCGCGGCGCGGCGCAGCGCCGGCGTCTCGTAGGCGTTGAGCGCCGCGACGTCGGCGAGCGAGACGCGGACGTCGTCGGCCACGACCTTCGGCAGCGCCTCGCGCCAGCCCGGATCGTCGAGCGGCTCGGGGTTGACGCGCAGCCACTCGTAGTCGGTGAGCGCCGAGGCGCCCGCGGTCCAGGGCACGGGCTGGCCGCGGGCGGCGCGGGCCTGGAGCTCCGCGACCGCCGCCTCCGGCCAGGCCGCGTCGAGGCCGGACCCGAGGCCGATCAGGCCGGCGGCGCCGGCCGCGAGCGCGCGGGCGACGTCGGCGTCGCTCCTGACCTCGGCCTGCCAGGGGACGCCCGTGTCGCGCGACACCTGGACGATCGCGGCGAGCTCGGCGTCGCTCAGTTCGCTCGCGCCCGACACCAGCAGGAAGTCGACCCCGGCATGCGCCAGGCGCTCGGCCTTCTGGCGCGCGTCGGCGGCGCCCGCGACCAGCCAGCGCCGCGCCTGCTCGGCCGCCGGCGGGTGGTGCTCGAGCGACGGCCCGGACACGGTCAGCGTCGGGCCGACGATCCGCTGCGCCCGGATCCGCTCGCGCACCGACAGCGCCGCCTCGAGCGGCGAGCCGACGTCGCGAGCGGTGGTGACGCCGGCCAGCAACAGCGCCTGCGCCGCCGCCGGCATCACGACCCGCTCGGCGATCGGCAGGTAGACCTCGTCCCAGCGCGCCCGGTCGCCGTGGCCGAGCTCGGCGAGCCGGACCTGCAGGTCGATCAGCCCCGGCAGCACCGTCATGCCCTCGGTGGAGATCACGGTGGCGTCGGCGGGGATCTCGAGCGTGCCGACCTGGCCGACCGCCGCGATCCGCTCGCCGTCGATCAGGATCACGCTGTTGGCGAGCGGCGGACCGCCGGCGCCGTCGAGCAGCGTGCCGCCGACCAGCGCCCGCAGGTCTGCCGGCTGCGCCGCGGCAGCGAACAGGCCGGCGGCGCACAGGGCGAGGCCGGCGGCGACGCGCCTCAAGCGCCGCGCTCCGGCGCCGGGGTGCCCTCGAGGTACTTCTTCAGCGAGTGCAGCCAGAAGGCCCAGCCGCGACGCAGCGCCAGGAAGTGGGTATCCCACTCGCGCTCGCCCGGCACGCCGTTGCCGAGCACCCGCACGACCGTGAGGCCCGGTTTGACGTCGAACAGCACGTCCTCGACGATCGGCCCGGTGGCCGAGGCGGGCAGCATCGGGTCCGGCATGTAGATCAGCCGCAGCCGCCGGCCGGGCTCCCAGACGTCGATGGTCGCATCGCGCACCCGGCCGTTGCCCAGCTTCACGCGCAGGCGGCCGCCGCGCCTGGGCTCGACGCTGGCCTCGGTCGCGTACCAGCCCTGCAGCTCGCGCGCGTCCGCGAACGCCGCGAACACGCGCTCCGGCGGCTGGCGGATCTCGACGAACTGCGCGTAACCGCGCGCCGGCTGGCTCATGCGACTTCTGCTCCCACGGCGGTGTATTCTGCCCGCCGCGCGCTCCGCCCGGTAGGGCGCAGTGCAATCGCGCGCTCCGCGAAGGGGAAGCTGCCATGAGTCTGGTTTACATCGTGATGGGCCTGGCGATGCTGCAGTACCTGTACTTCGGCTTCGCGGTCGGCGGCGCCCGCGGCCGCTACGGCATCAAGGCGCCCGCGACCGCCGGCCACGAGGTGTTCGAGCGCTATTTCCGGGTGCACATGAACACGCTCGAGCTGCTGGTGGTGCTGATCCCGGCGCTGCCCCTGTTCGCCTGGTACGTGAGCCCGCGCTGGGCCGCCGGCCTCGGCGCGGTCTACCTGGTCGGGCGCTTCCTGTACTTCTTCGAGTACGTCAAGGATCCGGCCAAGCGCAGCCCCGGCTTCGGCCTGTCGTTCCTGCCGATCGTCGTGCTGCTGCTCGGCGGAATCGGCGGCGCGATCGCCGCGCTCGTCAAGAGCTGACGGTTCAGCCGGCCGCGCTCGCGCTCAGCGCGCCGCCGCTGGCCGCGCGCCTGAGCTCGCGGTCGCGCTCGAGGCGGCGCTCGGCGTTCGCGATCAGCGTCGCCGCATCCTGGCCGTCGCGCGGCGCCACGGCGGTGCCGATGCTGACCGCGCAGCGCACGTGGCGTGCGCCGGTGTCGAGCGTGGTCGCGTACACGGCGTGCCGGATCCGGTGCGCCACGGACTGTGCCGCGGCGGCGTCCGCGCCCGGCAGCACGACCGCGAACTCGTCGCCGCCCCAGCGCGCCCCCAGGTCGGTCTCGCGCAGCGTGCGACGCAGCGCATCGGCCACGAGACGCAGCGCGGCGTCGCCGGCCTCCTGGCCGTAGAGCTCGTTGAGGCGCCGCAGCCCCTCGAGGTCGATCGCGATCACCGCGGTCGGCAGGCCGCGCGCTGCACCGTCGGCGAGTTCGCGCTTGACCGCCTCGATCAGCATGCCGCGCGCCGCGAGGCCGGTCAGCGCATCGCCCTCGACGAGCGCCACCGCGCGCCGCCGCGCCATCAGCACCGCGCTGCCGAGCTGCGAGGTCAGCCAGGCGACGATCAGCAGCGGCCCGAGCGCCGCCAGCATGCGGCCGGCGAAGGCGCCGCTCAGCACCGGCACGCCGGCGTCTAGCGCCGCGACCGCGGCGTAGGCCGCGGCGATCGCGGCCAGCAGGCACGCGAGGCGCAGCATCGGCAGCACCAGCGCCGCGAGCACGATCGGCATCAGGTACAGGCTCTGGAGCGGGCTGTCGGCGCCGCCGGTCCGCCAGATCACGAAGCTGAGGAAGGCCGCCATCGCCCAGGTCTCGAGCTCGAGCCGACGGGTGGCGTCGGTCAGCGGCAGCCACGGCGTGCGCAGCAGCACGCTGAACGCGGCGAACACGCCGATCGCGGCCGCGACCGGCACGCTCAGGCCGCCGCGCGCCGCGACGATCTGGTGCAGCAGCACCACGGCCAGCACCAGCCAGTCGGCGAGCGCCACGTGGCGGACCAGCCCGTCGAGGTCGTGCTCGGGGGACGCGGGATGTGCGCGGCGTTCTGACACTCGGTGGCCCCGCGGCGGTTCGGCCCGCTCAGCCGGTCAGGCGCGACGAGTCGGAGTCGAGGTCGATGTCCGTGCCGATCGTGCCGTCACCGGCGGCGACCAGCTCGTACAGCGACAGGTCCTGCAGCACGTCGGCGAGCGGCACCGGCTTGCCGATCGCGAAGCCCTGGCCGTAGTCGACGCCGAGGTTCGCCATGCGGATGCGGATGTCGTCGGTCTCGACGTACTCCGCCACCGTCGCGATGCCCATCGCGCGCGCCAGCTGCGAGACCGCCTTGACCATCGAGTCGGAGCGGCCGTTCAGCAGCGCGTCGCGCACGAAGCTGCCGTCGATCTTCAGCACCGAGACCGGCAGGCTCTTGAGGTAGGCCAGCGACGAGGCGCCGGTGCCGAAGTCGTCGAGCGCGAACTCGCAGCCCAGGTTGCGCAGCCGCTGCATGAACGCCTCGGCGCGCTCCAGGTGCGTGACCGCGGCGGTCTCGGTCAGCTCGAAGCAGATGATGTCGGGCGGGATGCCGGCGCCGGCGAGCTGCGTTTCGATGAACTGGGCGCAGTCCGCGTCGCCGACCGACTGGCCGGAGAGGTTGATCGCGAAGCGCGCGATCCGGCCCTTGAGCGCCGCCGAGTGCAGCGCGAGCTCCTTGAGCGAGTTCTCGACCACCCAGCGGTCGATCGCCGGCATCAGCTGGTAGCTCTCGGCGGCCGGCAGGAACTTGGCCGGCGGCAGCAGCTCGCCCTCCTCGGTCAGCATGCGGATCAGGATCTCGAAGCGCGGTGCGGACGGCCCCGCCGACAGCGGCAGGATCGGCTGCGCGTACAGGCGGAAGCGGTTGGTGGCGATCGCCTCGCGCAGCGTCGCGACGATCTGCACCTCGCCGTGGCGCCGCACCATGCTCATGTCGGCGTTGTCGAAGGTCTCGACGCGGTCGCGGCCGTGGTCCTTGGCCGCCTTGCTCGCGATCTCGGCGATTGCGAGCGCGTGCGACAGCGGATGCTTGGAGTCGGCGGGCAGGAGCGCGACGCCGGCGCTCAGGCTGACGCGCAGCATGCCCTCGGCGCGCTGCTGGGTCAGCTCGCCGACGCTGGTGCGGATGTCCTCGGCGGCCGTGGCTGCGGCGTCGGCGTCGGCGCCGGCCAGGAACAGCGCGAAGCGATCGCCCGAGATGCGCGCGCACAGCGCGCCGACCGGCGCCCGGCGGCGCACGATCTCGGCCACGCGCGCGATCGTCTCGTCGCCGATGTGCATGCCGAAGTTCTCGTTGATCACGTGCATCTGGTCGATGTCCAGGTACACGACCGAGTCGGTGCCGTGCTCGGTGCGGCTCGCGAGCAGCGTGTCGACCTGCTGCTCGAAGGAGCCGCGCGCCAGCAGCCCGGTGGCGGCGTCGTAGCTGGTGAGCAGGATCGACGTGACCTTGCGCGCCAGCAGCTCGGCGAGCCGCGTCTGGCGCAGCTCGAAGTCCGCGGCCTCGGCCTGGTTGAACAGCGCGAGGAAGCCGATCACGCGGTTCGACAGGTGACGCACCGGCACCGACAGGATCTTGAACGGCGGCACCTTGTCCGAGCCGGTCGCGACCTTGTTGACGATCATCGTGCGCCGCTGCAGCTGCGCCCAGGTCAGCAGGTGGCGGTGCGTGCGGGTCACGATGCCGGCCTCGTCGCCGCGCGGCTGGTCGCGCTGCGTGCGCACGATCGCGACCGAGCGCTCCGGGATGATCAGCGTGCCGATCGTGCAGCCGAGGTGGTCGACCGCCGCCTGCACCAGGCGGCTGAGCTCGTCGGCGTCGCGCGGGGTGTCGGCGCGCTCGACCGAGGCGTCCAGCAGCAGCTCGAGGTCGCGGTCGCGCGAGGACAGGTCGCGCGTCAGCGCGCCGAGCGAGGCCCTGAGCGCGAGGTCGCGCTGCAGGCACTCGAGCGCCGGCCGCAGCAGCCCGAGCACCAGCGACATCGGCCGCGCGTCGCCGGCCTCGCGGGCCAGCAGCGTCACGACCGCGAGCGGCAGTCCCTGCTCGTCGCGCATCAGGAAGGCGTAGGCGTTGGCGCCGTCGAAGGCGCGGGTCGTGCCGTCGATGTCGTTCGGCAGGCGCGCGGTGCGGTCGGCGAGCAGTTCCTCGGCGAGGCGGTGCAGGTCCGGGTCGTCCTGGCCGCTCGCGACCCACAGCGGCAGTCCGCCCATGCCGTACACCGCGATCGCCTGCGCGCGCGGGAACAGCATCTTGATGAGCTGGCCGTACGGGTCGAGGCTCGGCAGCGCGGCGTTGGGCTTCTGGGCGACGGCAACCATCTTCCACCTGTGCAGGTGCGCGTAGTACCGGCGGTTTACGCCGAGTTCAGGAATAGCAACTTGACCTAATGAGGCGCCCGAATCCTTGCGCCATTCCGCAGTTCCGGCGTGCCGGCCGCGCCCCGTGTGCGCGCCGTCACGCTACGTCCGCGGGCGCCTTCAGGGGCGCGGCGCACCCTTCAGCCAGGCCCGCGGGTCGAGCGGCCGGGAGCCCTGGCGGATCTCGAAATACAGCTCCGGCCGCGCCCCGCCGTCGCCGAAGCTGGCGGCGATGACCTCGCCCGGCCGCACCCGCTCGCCCACCGCCCGGTAGAGCTTCTCGTTGTAGCCGTAGAGGCTCAGGTAGCCACCGCCGTGGTCGAGGATCATCAGCAGCCCGAGGCCCGGCAGCCAGTCCGCATAGACCACCCGGCCGAAGTACGGCGCGCGGATCTCGGCCGCGGTGCGGGTCTCGAGCAGGAGCCCCTGCCACTTGAGGCCGGCCGCGCGCGGCTCGCCGAACTGGGCCAGCAGCCGGCCGTGCGCCGGCCACGGCAGCCGGCCGTGGACGTCGGCGAACGGCCGGGCGCGGCCGCCGGGGCCCGCGAACTCCGGGCTGTCGAAGTCCTCGAGCGCCGCCCTGAGGCGCGCGAGCAGGTCCTCGAGCGAGGCGGCATTGGCCTTCAGGTCCTTGAGCTCCGCCGAGCGGCTCGCGATGCGGGCCTGCAGGGCGCCGAGCGCCCGCTGCCTCTCGGCGCGCGCCGCGTCGTAGGCCGCGGCCTCCTTGCGCCGCTCGTCCTCGAGCGCGGCGAGGTGCGCGGTCTCGGTGGCGAGCGCCTCGTCGAGGGCCTCGAGCCGCGCCGCGCGCTCGTCGATCGCGCGGATGCGGTCGGCGCGCGCCCGGCCGAGGTAGCCGTAGTAGGCGAGCATCCGGCCGAGCATCGCCGGGTCGCCCGCGTTCAGCAGCACCCTGAGCTCCTCGTCGCGGCCGCCGGCGTAGGCGCTCCTGAGCTGCGCGGCGAGCGCCGCCCGCTCGGCGTCGAGCTCGCGCGCCGCGCGCTCCTTCTGCTCCTTGAGTTCGGCGTGGCGCGCGTCGCTCGCGGAGCGGCGCGTGCGCACGTCCTCGAGGCGCTGCCGGGCGAGCGCGAGGGCCTCGTCCGCGGCCTTGAGCTCGTGGGCGAGGCTGTCGCGGCGCGCGACGTCGCCCTGCACCGCCTCGGTGACCTCCTTGATCCGGGTCCGGACCCGGCCGAGGGCGGCCTCGGTGTCCGCCGGGCTCGTGGCGCCCGAGCCGGCCGCGCCGGCGAGCGCGAAAAGGGCGAAGAGCACGGCGAGCCGGGTCGGGGCGGGGCGTTTCACGGCGGCTACTCTAGCCGAGCCTAGCGGCCCGCGGCCGGCTGCTATAATGGCGGGCCCGCTGCCGCCCAGGGTGGCAGAAGTATCTGAACATGCAGCAGTTTCTCCAATACCTCGCCAACCACCCGTGGCTGGTCGCCGCCGCGGTCGTGATGGCCGGGCTCGTGATCGTGCACGAGTTCCGGGCACGCACCGCCGCCTTCGGCTCGATCTCGCCGACCGAGGCCGTGCGCCTCGTGAACTCGGGTGCGGTGCTGGTGGACATCCGGCCGCGCGAGGCCTTCGACGCCGGCCACATCGCCGGCGCGAAGCACGTACCGGGCGCGGCGATCGCCGACGGCGCGAAGCCGCTCGAGCGCTTCAAGGACAAGCCCGTGATCGCCTACTGCGACAGCGGCATGACCGCGGGCGCCGCGGCGCGCCATCTCGGCCGCCTCGGCTTCACGAAGGCGTACAACCTGCGCGGCGGACTCGCGGCCTGGCGGCAGGACAATCTGCCGGTGGTGAAGGACTGAGGTCCGCCGTGGCGATGCAGCCGATCACGATGTACACGACGGGCTGGTGCCCCTACTGCGCGCGCGCGCGCGCGCTGCTCGAGCGCAAGGGCGCGGCCTGGACCGAGATCGACGTCGAGGCCGAGCCCGCGCGCCGCGCCGAGATGGTCGCGCGCAGCGGCCGGCGCACGGTGCCGCAGATCTTCATCGGCGACCGCCCGGTCGGCGGCTCGGACGACCTCTACGAGCTCGAAGGGCGCGGCGAGCTCGACGCGCTGCTTCGGCCGAACGGCGGCTGACGGGCACTCGCGCCGGTCGCGCCGGCCTCATTCAATCGCAAGACGCTCACCACAGGATTCCAACATGGCAGACCCGATTGCTACCGGCACCGCACCGGCTCCCGAGCAGAACGCGCAGGAGCTCGTGATGCAGAACATCTACGTCAAGGATGCCTCCTTCGAGGCCCCGACCGGCCCGAACATCCAGGTGGCGGAGTGGAACCCGCAGTTCAACCTCAACATGAACACCTCGGCCTCGACGCTTGCCGACACCGTGCACGAGGTGGTGCTGACGATCACGCTCGAGGCCAAGATCGCCGACAAGGTGGCCTACCTCGTCGAGGTCAAACAGGGCGGCCTGTTCATGATCCGCGGCTACACCGAGGACGAGACCCGGCGCGTGGTCGGCGCGTTCTGCCCGGGCGTGCTGTTCCCCTATGCGCGCCAGGCGGTGTCCGACCTGATCCTGCGCGGCGGCTTCCCGCCGTTCCTGCTGCCGCCGGTCAACTTCGACGGACTGTTCCAGCAGTCGCTCGAGCAGGCCGCGCGCCAGGCGGCCCAGCCCGCGGTCAACTGACGACCGCCGCGGCGACCCGCGATGTCGGTCGAGCTCGGCGCGGCCCCGACTCCGGCGCCGATCGCCGTGCTCGGCGCCGGCTCGTGGGGCACGGCGCTCGCGATCCAGTTCGCGCGCACCGGCCGGCCGACGGTGCTGTGGGGTCGCGACCCGGCCGTGCTCGCACAGCTCGCCGCCGAGCGCAGGAACGTGCGCTACCTGCCGGGCGCCGACTTCCCGGCCGGCCTCAGCGTCGAGCCTGACCTCGAGCGCGCCGTCGGCGCCGCGCTCGACATCCTGATCGCCGTCCCGAGCCACGCGTTCCGCGAGACGCTGGTGCGGCTCGCGCCGTGGCTCAGGCCCGGCCAGCGGGTCGCGTGGGCCACCAAGGGCTTCGAGCTCGCGACCGGCCTGTTGCCGCACCAGGTGGCGCGCGCGGTGCTCGGGCCCGGCGTGCCGATCGCGGTGCTCTCGGGCCCGACCTTCGCGCGCGAGGTCGGCCAGGGGCTGCCGACCGCGATGACGGTGGCCTCGCCCGACGAGCGCTTCGCGGCCGAGCTCGCGCAGAGCCTGTCGGGGCAGAACTTCCGCGCCTACACCTCGCCGGACATCGTCGGCGTCGAGGTCGGCGGCGCCGTCAAGAACGTGCTCGCGATCGGCACCGGCATCGCCGACGGCATGGGTTATGGTGCCAACACACGCATCGCGCTGATCACGCGCGGGCTTGCGGAGATGACCCGGCTCGGAGTCGCGCTCGGCGCCCGCCAGGAGACCTTCATGGGGCTCGCCGCGCTCGGCGACCTGGTGCTGACCTGCACCGACGACCAGTCGCGCAACCGCCGCTTCGGGCTCGCGATCGCCTCCGGGCGCTCGCCCGCCGACGCGCAGCGCGACATCGGCCAGGTCGTCGAGGGCGTGCCGGCGGCGCGCGCGGTGCGCGCGGTCGCGGCCCGCGCCGGGGTCGAGATGCCGATCGCCGAGCAGGTGTACCGCGTGCTGCACGAGGGCGGCGACGTGCGCGCCGCGGTCAAGGCGCTGATGGGCCGCGAGCTCAAGCGCGAGTAGCAGGTTCCGCAGCCGGGAGACGGCGATGCCAGCGAATCCGTACGCGCAGGGTCTCGAGCGCCGGCCCGCCAACTTCGTGGCGCTGACGCCGCTGTCGTTCCTCGAGCGCAGCGCGCGCGTCTACCCCGGGCGCACGGCGATCGTGCACGGTGCGCGGCGCCAGAGCTGGGCCGAGACCTACGCACGCTGCCGCCGGCTCGCCTCGGCACTGGCGCGCCGCGGCATCGGCCGCGGCGACACGGTCGCGGTGATGCTCGCCAACACCCCGGAGATGATCGAGGCGCACTTCGGCGTGCCGATGGCCGGCGCGGTGCTCAACACCCTCAACACGCGCCTCGACGCCGAGTCGCTGGCGTTCATGCTCGAGTACGGCGAGGCGCGGCTGCTGATCACCGACCGCGAGTTCGCGCCGGTGATCGGCCGGGCGCTCAAGCTCCTGGCCCGGCCGCCGGCGGTGGTCGACGTCGACGACCCCGAGTACGGCGGCGCCGGCGAGCGGCTCGGTGCCCACGACTACGAGGCGCTGCTCGCCTCCGGCGACCCGGAGTTCGAGTGGCTGCGACCGGCGGACGAGTGGGACGCGATCTCGCTCAACTACACCTCGGGCACGACCGGCAACCCCAAGGGCGTGGTCTACCACCATCGCGGCGCGTACCTGAACGCGATCTGCAACCTGACCACCTGGGGCGTGCCGCCGCACGCCGTGTACCTGTGGACGCTGCCGCTGTTCCACTGCAACGGCTGGTGCTTCGCCTGGAGCATGGCCGCGAACGCCGGCACCAACGTCTGTCTGCGCAAGGTCGACGCCGAGGCGATCTTCCGGCTGATCCGCGCCGAGCGCGTCAGCCACTACTGCGGCGCGCCGATCGTGCACATGCTGCTCGCCAGCGCGCCGGCCGAGTGGCGCGCGGGCATCGCGCACCGCGTGCACGCGATGGTCGCGGGCGCCGCGCCGCCGGAGGCGATGATCGAGGGCATGGAGCGGCTCGGCTTCGAGCTGACCCACGTCTACGGCCTGACCGAGACCTACGGCCCGGCGGCGGTCTGCGCCAAGCAGCCGGAGTGGGACGCGCTCGGGCTCGCGGCGCGCGCCGAGCGCAACGGCCGCCAGGGCGTCGCCTACCTGCTGCAGGAGGCGATGGCGGTGCTCGATCCCGACACGCTCGCGCCGGTGCCCCCCGACGGCGTCACCGTCGGCGAGATCATGTTCCGCGGCAACATCACGATGAAGGGCTACCTGAAGAACGAGCGCGCCACCGACGACGCCTTCGCCGGCGGCTGGTTCAGGAGCGGCGACCTCGCGGTCGTGCACAGCGACGGCTACGCCAAGATCCGCGACCGCTCCAAGGACATCATCATCTCCGGCGGCGAGAACATCTCCTCGCTCGAGGTCGAGGACGTGCTGTACCGGCACCCGGCGGTGCTGGCCTGCGCGGTCGTCGCGCGGCCGGATCCGAAGTGGGGCGAGACGCCCTGCGCCTTCGTCGAGCTGCGCCCGGGCACGAGCGCGACCGCCGCCGAGCTGATCGCGCACTGCCGCGCGCAGCTCGCGCACTTCAAGGTGCCGCGGCTGGTCGAGTTCGCGACGCTGCCGAAGACCGCGACCGGCAAGATCCAGAAGGCGGTGCTGCGCGCGCAGGCGCGCGCGGCCGCGGGCCGCGGCTAGCGACGCGCGCCCACCCGGCGCGTCAGCCACTCGCCGGCGGCGAGCACCGCCAGGATCGCCGCCGCGCTCGCCAGATGCGGCGTCGGCGGCAGGCCGAGCGAGCGCGCCCGCCACTCGAAGGCACCGAGGCCGGCCAGCAGCAGCCCGAGGCCCCACGGGCAGCTGCGCGGCCAGGCGAAGGCGCCGAGGCCGATGCCGAGCAGCGCGGCGAGCGCGATGCGCGCCGCGCCGGCGAGCCGGCCGTCGAGCGCCGCGGGGCCGGCGGCGAGCATGAGCAGCGGGCGCGCGACCACGAGCCAGCCCGCGCCGAGACGCACCAGCGCCATGACCCAGCGGCCGAGGCGGGCCGGCGCCGGCGGCGCGTCGTCCGCGGGCGGCCCGCTCACGGCGCCTCCGTGCGGAAGTCGTTCTGCCGCCAGGCCTCGTAGACGACCAGCGCGACCGCGTTCGACAGGTTGACGCTGCGGTTGCCGGGGCGCATCGGGATGCGGACCACCGCGTCCGCGGGCAGCGCCGCGGTGACCGCCGCCGGCAGGCCGGTGGTCTCGCGTCCGAACAGGAACGCATCGCCGGGCCGGTAGCCGACGTCGCTGTAGCGACGCGAGCCGCCGGTCTCGACCGCGAACAGCCGGGCCGGCGCGACGCGCTGCAGACAGGTGGCGAGATCCGGATGCTCGCGGACCCGGGCCATCGCGTGGTAGTCGAGGCCGGCGCGGCGCAGCTGGGCGTCGTCGATCGAGAAGCCGAGCGGGTGCACGAGGTGCAGCCGGCAGCCGGTGTTGGCGGCGAGGCGGATCACGTTGCCGGTGTTCGGCGGGATCTCGGGCTCGAGCAGGATGATGTCGAACATGCGGCGGCGGCCCCGGGCTTGCGGGCTATAATCCTCGCATGCCCGAGGTCCGAGAAGCCCTGCCCGCGTCGCTCGCGACGACCTTCTGCGGGCTGAAGTTCGCCTCGCCGATCGTGCTCCTGTCCGGCTGCGTCGGCTTCGGCGAGGAGTACACGCGCGTCGCCGGCTTCTCGAACCGCGACTGCGGCGCCATCGTGCTCAAGGGCACGACGCTCAAGGCGCGCCTCGGCAACCCGCCGCACCGGGTCTACGAGACCGCGGCGGGCATGCTGAATGCGATCGGGCTGCAGAACCCCGGCGCGCCGCACGTCGTGGCGCGCATCCTGCCCGAACTCGACTTCGAGGAGACGCGCTTCATCGCCAACGTCTCCGGCAGCACGATCGAGGAGTATGTCGAGGTCGTGCGCCGCTTCGACGACTCGCCGATCGACGCGATGGAGATCAACATCTCCTGCCCGAACGTCAAGGAAGGCGGCGTGCAGTTCGGCAACTACCCCGACATGAGCGCGCGCGTGGTCGCCGCCTGCCGCGCGGCGACGCGCAAGCCGCTGATCACCAAGCTGTCGCCGAACCAGACCGACATCCGCGAGAACGCCCGGCTGTGCATCGAGGCCGGCAGCGACGGCCTCGCGGTCATCAACACCGTGATGGGCATGGCGATCGACGCGCGCACGCGCCGGCCGGTCATCGGCAACGTGCAGGGCGGCCTGTCGGGGCCGGCGATCAAGCCGATCGCGCTGCTCAAGGTGCACCAGGTCTATGAGGTCGCCAGGCGCCACGGCGTGCCGATCATCGGCCAGGGCGGCATCGTCAGCGCGACCGATGCGCTCGAGTTCCTGATCGCCGGCGCGAGCGCCGTCGGCGTCGGCACGGCGCTGTTCTACGACCCGCACGTCTGCCGCCGCATCAACGACGGCATCGCCGCCTACCTCGCCGAGCACGGCCTGGCGGGCGTCGCGGCGCTGACCGGCACGCTCGACAGCTCGCGGCCCGCCGCGGCGCACTGAACTAGGCGGCGGCCGCCGGCGCGAGGCGGATGCCGCGCCTCTCGAGCTCGGCGGCGATCGCGAGGTGGATCGCCTGCTGCACGTCGAGGAACCGCGTGTAGTCCGAGCCGCCGACCACGAATGACGCCTCGTACTCGTAGCCGCGGGCGACGATGCCGATCAGGTGCGCGCGCTCGAAGCGCGCGCCCGGCTGCGCCTCCACTGCGGCGCAGACGATCGGCGGTACGGTGGCGAGGTCCGCGGCGCCGGTGCCCGGCGCGATCACGAAGCGGAACACCGAGCGGCGCTCGCTGAGCCGGCCGTAGTTGCGGATCCGCGCCTTCACGAGCTCGGCGTTGGCCACCACGATCTGCTCGCCGCTGGTGCTCCTGAGGCGCGTGCTCTTGATGCCGACGGCCTCGACGGTGCCGCTGTAGCCGGAGTCCAGCGTCAGCGCGTCGCCGACCTCGAAGGGCTTGTCGAGCGCGATCGACACCGACGCGAACAGGTCGCCGAGCACGTTCTGCACGGCGAGCGCGATCGCGATGCCGCCGATGCCGAGGCCGGCGAGCAGCGTCTTGACCTGAAAGCCCAGGTTGTCGAGCGCCAGCAGCGCCACCAGCGACCAGATCGCGAGATTCGCGATGAACTGCGCGATCGTCACCATCGCCTGCGACTTCTGGTAGCGCGCGCTCGCCAGCTGCTCCTCGAGGTAGAAGCGCACCGCGGCCGAGGACCAGAGCGCGAGCTGCACCGCCACCAGCACCACCAGCACGCCGGAGGTCAGGCGCTCCGCGTGGCTGCCGAGGTCGAGGTACTTGGAGCCGACCAGCAGCGAGACCGCGAGCAGCGGCAGGAACTTCGTCTTCCGCTGCAGCGCGAGCAGGAGCCGCAGGCCGCGCGGCAGCTCGGGGCCGGCGAAGCGGCGCGTGCGTGCCGCGAGCTGGCGGAACAGGAACAGCAGCCCCAGGAAGGTGACCAGCCCGAATCCGAGCGCGTACAGCCAGTCGCCGAGCGGGTTGCCGAGCAGGAGGCGGTCGGCGTCCAGGCCGATGCGGTGCAGCAGGTCGTACATGGCCGGCGATTATAGGCGCCGGGGCGCCGGCGCTGCCGGCGCGCGGG
>Ga0335071_10002646_pt1 | contig 19071 bp, 18 predicted proteins | sample Lox_Sample_15_FD_206724 | JGI IMG/M metagenome (GOLD analysis project Ga0335071, IMG submission 206724) | Soil microbial communities from Loxahatchee National Wildlife Refuge, Florida, United States - Lox_Sample_1.5 | ecosystem: Environmental > Terrestrial > Soil > Wetlands | place: USA...
TCGTCGTCGTGCTCGCGCATCAGCCCGCGGTCATCGGCGTAGACGACCTGGCCCGCGGCGTTGAAGACCTTTGCGCGCAGGACGCCGACCGCCGCGAGCGGGCGCGCCAGGCGCGCGTCGAGCTCGGTGGCGCGGGCGGGATCCACGGGCGCGCGCAGGTCCGCCGGCGTCAGCGCCGACTGCGCCCCGGTGCGCGCGACCGCGACCGCCAGGCGGCGCGCGTCGGCGAGCGCGCGGTGGCGGATGCGCGCGTGCAGCGCGGTGCCCACGGCGAGGCCGAGGAGGGCGACGCCGAGGAGGCTGAGCACGCTGAACCGTCCGAGCAGCGGGAGGCGCGCGATCCGGCGTCGCATGGACGTTCTGTCGGCCGTCCCGCTGCCCGGCTTGAGCGCCGCAGGGGCGGGGGCGGCCGCGCCGCCCCCGCCGCGCGTGGGGCTGCCTTCTCAGTGCGTGCTGATGCGCACCGCGGTGCCCGCGTTCGAGACCTGCTGGCCGTCGGCGACGCCGACGAACACGCGGAAGGTCCCGCCACGACGGATCTTCACGCGCTTGGCGTAGCGCGTGAAGGTCGAGCCGCCGCCGCGCGCGACGCCGCCGCCGACGGTCACCCACGTGCCCGACCCGTTGAGCTTCTGCACGGCGAACAGCGCACCGACCTTCGCCGGGCGGATCGTCCCGGAGAACGTGATGTGCCCGCCGCGGCGGACGCGGTGGGAGCTGACGCGGGTCGTGAGCCGCACGGCGACGCCGAGCGTCACGATCTCGCTGACGACCGGCTTGCTCGCGACGGTCTCGACGCGGTACTGGGTGTTCGTGGTGACGCCGAGCAGCGGGAACGCGAACGCACCGCTGCTCCCGGTGACCTGCGGGTTGCCGACCGTCTGGAAGTCGGTCAGGTACGGGAAGACCTTCTGCTGCAGGATCACCTGGCGCCCGGCGTTGCCCGTGCCCGAGAGCACGCCCTGGAGCGTGACGCCCGAGCCGTAGGGCACGGGGTTCGGCGTCGCGCTCAGCGTGAAGCCCAGCGGCTGGTTGGCCGTCTTGAACGAGCGGTCGCCGGCGGTCGTCGTGCCGTCCGCGTTGCGCGCGACCAGGCGGTAGTGGTAGGTCGTCGCCGGCGCCAGCCCGATCACGTCGGCGGAGGCGGCGACGCTGCTGGTGCCCGACCCGCCGGCGATCTCCGGCGTCTGCGAGCCGTAAGCGGCGGTCGGGCCGTACTGGAAGAAGTAGACCGTCGCCTTGCCCTTCGGGTTGATCGTGCCGTTCAGCGTGGCCGACTGCGGGCTGACCTTCGTCGCGCCGCCGGTCGAGACCGATGGGGCCGAGGCGCTCGCCGTCGCGGCGGCAGCGCCGAACACGGCGGCGGTCAGCGCGAGCAGCCCGGCTGCGCGGGTGATGACGCGCGGAGCGCGTCGCGATGCGTGCATGGTGCGTCCGTCCTTCCCAGGGGGGTTCCGCCTCTCCAAACCCGTGAGCGGGCCCGGAGTTGCGCCTGCGACGCTACCGGGCGGCCATGTCCGATCGCGCAGCTCAGCCGCGCTGGTGGGAGGTCCGCCGGGCGCAGAACCGCAAGCCGGTCACCTACACGTGCCCGATCTGCGGGCGGCGGCTCGCCGCGCTCAGCGAGCACGCGCTGCTGCTGCCCGAGGGGCACGCCGCCGGCCGGCGCCACGCTCACATGGAGTGCGTCCTGCGCGCGCGCCGCGCGGGCGACCTGCCGACGCGGGAGGAGTGGCGGGCCGCCCAGCCGCGCCGGCCCGCCGCCTGGCGGCGCCTGCTGGGCCGGCTGCGCCGCGGAACGCCGGACGCCTGAGGCGACGATGGCCCAGAGCGTAGAGTCCGCCCGTGCGTCGACGCCTGCCGCTGCACGCCGCCTACCGGGCCACCGGGGCCGACCTGCCGTTCGGCGACCCGCTCCCCTACCACGGCGTCGCCATGGAGGGCTACTACTGGCGCTTCACGGACCCTGCCCGTGGGCGCGTGGTCATCGCGCTCATCGGCGTCAACCGCGATCGCCGCGGCGAGCCGTGGGCGACCCTCGGCCTGGGGTCGCACCCGAACGCCTTCCTCGAGACGACCGCGCACCCTGAGGCGGGCGCCGATCCCGAGCGAATGGGTGCCTTCGCGGGCAGCGCCTTCGCCGGCCGTGCGGACAGCCTGCGTGTGGACCTCGGGCCGCGGGCCCGCCTCGACGTGCGAATCGAGGAGCCCGTCCCGTGGCCGCGGCGCCTGTTCGGCGGTTCGAGCGTCTTCCACGTGGTCCCGGCGCTCAACCAGTACTGGCACCCATGGCTGCTCGGCGGGCGCGTGCGGGGCAGCGCGTCGCTCGGCGAGGAGGAGTGGGACCTCGACGGGGCGACGGCGTACTGCGAGAAGAACTGGGGCCGCGGCGGCTTCCCGCCGGCCTGGTGGTGGGGTCAGGCGCAGGGGTTCGCCGAGCCGGAGGTCTGCGTGGCGTTTGCCGGCGGGATCATCGAGGCGGGGCCGCTGCGCCGCGAGGTCAGCGCGATCGTGGTGCGCCTGCCCGACGGCCGGGTGATCCGGGTCGGCGATCCGGCCTCGCCCGTCAGCGCTTCGGTGACGGACGAGACCTGGTCGCTGCGGGGGCGCGGACTGCGCTGGAGCGCGGAGGTCGAGGGCTGGGCCCCGCTCGGGCGCGCCCACGTGCTGCCGGTTCCGCTCCCGCACGAGCGGCGCAACGTCCCGGGCGCGCTCGAGCATCTCGGCGGGACGATGCGCGCCGTGGTGCGCCGGCGGGGCCGCGTCGTATGGGCCGGCGACTCGCCGCTCGCCGCCCTCGAGCACGGCGGCATCGATCGCGCTCGCGCTGAAGCCGAGCGCCGCGGCGCGGGCCCGGACGCGACGCACGCCGCGCCGGAGCGCTGATCAGGCCGGCTCGGGCAGAGCTGCGGGCGCTTCCTGCGCAGCACGCCAGCCGGCGGGCAACGCGCAGCCGCAGCTCCCGCACGCGACGAGATCGTTCGTCGCCCAGCGCCCGACGCCGGTTCCCAGCACGCGCAGGCGGCGGCGCTCCTCGACGGCCGCCCACAGCCCGTCGACGTGGCAGCGGGGGCATCGCTGCGTCCCGCCCCGGCGCCCTGCCGAGTGGCGGTCGATCTCCCACTGGACCAGCTTGAGACGTGTCATCGCTGTGCTCCTTCGGTCGGACGCCACTCGAGCTTGAGGTTCGACGCCCGCGGTCAGCGATTCGTGAACGCTTTGTGTGATTCGCGTGACGATTTCGGAAACGGGGCGCCGGGTGGCACCGCGGGCGCGCCGGGCGGCCGCTCAGCGGTCGTCGTCGCGCGGGAGCGGGGCGGTCCCGAAGACACGATCCCACCAGGGGGCGCTCACGCCGTAACCGCGCTCATGGTCCTGGAAGTGATGGCGCATGTGGAGCTCGCGCAGCTTGCGGCCGATCGGCCCCCTCGGCCGGCGATGGTGCACGTAGTAGTGCGTCATGTCGTACGCGAGGTAGCCGGCGAAGAACCCGGCCGACAGCGCGCACGCCGCCGCGAACGGCAGCAGCACCTGGTAGAGCGCGATGAAGATCAGCGCGAGCGGGATCGACGCCGAGGGCGGCATGACCAGGCGCATGGGGTCGTTCGGGTGGTCGTGGTGGACCCCGTGGATCATCCAGTGCAGGCGGTGCCCGACCGGATGGTCCGGATCGAAGTGGAAGACGAGCCGGTGCAGCCAGTACTCGGTGAGCGTCCACGCCAGGTAGCCGAGCAGCGCCCACCCGAGGAAGACCGGCACGCTCAGGTCCCGCAGCGCGTAGGCGGCGAAGACGAGGATCACCGGAACGAAGACCGCCGGGACGACGGTGAAGTGCACCCGCGTGACACGGTCCGCCCACGATGCGCGGAACATCGGCGGCGAGGCCTTCAGGTACTCGTTGCGCGGCATGCTCCCCGGGTCGAGCGGCTCGGGTGCGTCAAGGGCGTCGAGGATGCTCACCCTGCATGGGATAGCACAATCGGCACGCGGCGCGAACCCGCAAGCGCCGGGTTCTCAGTGGATGATGACCGTGGTGCCGACCGGTACCCGCGGGTACAGGTCCTCGACGTCCGCGACGTGCATCCGGATGCAGCCGTGGGAGGCCGCGTGGCCGATCGACCAGTCCTCGCCGGTGCCGTGGATGCCGACGCCGTCGGTGATGCCCATCCAGCGGGCCTTCAGCGGGTTGGCAGCCGAGCCGCCGGAGACCGTCGTGCCGCCGAGCTCGCCGGCCCAGGGGCTGTTCGGGACCGACCAGACGGGGTTCACCTGCTTGTCCTGGATGTGGAAGTGACCGACGGGCGTCGGGTAGACCGGCTGACCGACCGCGACGGGGTACCGCTTGGCGACCTTCAGCCGCTTGAAGAGCCGCAGCGTGAAGGTCGCCTTCTCGACCGTGATGATCGTCCCGTACTCGCGCAGGACGTCGTCGGCGTTGACCGCCGGGTAGACCGTCCGCACGCGCTGGGTGATGGCGTGCGGCGCGTCGACCGCGCCGAGGGCGGCGTCGACCTTCGCTGCGAGCGCCACGGCGTCGACCGTGAAGCCGAGCCGCGCGCGGTGCAGGCGCTGGTGGCGGATGCCCAGATGGACGAACGCGTTGCGCGGCGCGCGCGATGCCTGCGCGGCCACCTGCGCCGCGAACGCCCGCACGGCGAGCGCCGAGTGACGCAGGCGCACCGGGATAAGCGTGTCGGCCGCGGCACCGCCGCCCGGGGGCGTCGGCGCCGGCGTCGCAGCCAGCGCGGCCGTGGCGATTGCTCGCGTGTCCCAGCTGAGCTTCGCGGTCCGCGCGTCGAGCGCGGAGCGCCGACCGGCGACGTGCACGACAACCGGCCTGCCGGCGGTCGCGGCCAAGCGTTCGTCGAGCCTGGCGACGGCCTGGCCGAGCGTGAGGCCGGAGAGGTCGACGCCGGCCGCCGACACGCCCTGCGCGACGCGCGGCGCATCCTGCGCGCGGGCGCCCGCAGGCAGCAGCGCGAGAGCGAGGAGGCCGGCGGCGGCGAGCCGGCGGGCACGGCGGAGCGCATTCATGCGGCAGTCGAAGGTAGCCGCGCCCGCGGCGACGGCGCGCAAGGAGCGTTGCGACGTGGGCGGTGCGCCTGGCCCAGGCGCGCGCGGCCCGCGGCTGCGCTCGGAGCCGCGGTGCCTGCTCGACGAGGCGTCGCCAATGGCGTGCAGGCCGCCGTGAGCGCGTGCGGGCCGCGCCCCGGGGGAGCGACCGGCTGTGCAGCTCCGTCGGACAGGCCGACGTGATCGCACACGATCCGGCGCAGCGCGTGCCCCGCACGGACCGCCGCGGGGCCTGGGCGTCACGCCGGACGCGCGCCGGATGTGCGGGTGAGCGGGGCCCGCGGCGTAACGGCGAGGATCATGTGCATCTCCATCGGGCTGGCCGACGCGATCGCACCGCCTCCCGCGAGGCGCCCCGCGAGCGCCGCGACCGGCGAGGATCGTGTGCACCTGCGTCGGGCTGGCCGATGCGATCGCACGCGATCTCGCGCCGGCTCCGCGCAGGCGCCGCTGGCGCCGGGCGCCCCGCGAGCGCGGGCGACCAGGATCGTGTGCATCTCCGTCGGCCCCGCCGATGCGATCGCACACGATCTCGCGCAGGCGCCGCTGCGCCGGGCGTCCCGCGAGCGCAGGCGCCGCTGTGGCTCCGCACAGGCGCTCCCGGCGTCGCGCGGGACCCGCCGTCGCGCGGTCCCGCCGTCGCGCGCGCAGCCGCCGGCGGCGCGCGTCCTACGCCACGACCCGCAGGCGCGGGCGGGCGGCGCGCTGGGCGGTCTCGGCGAAGAACTCGTCGACCCAGGCCCAGGTCGTCTTCGCTGCGCTGCGGCCCGTGAGCACGCCGAGGTGGCCGCCGGGCGCGGTCTCCAGGCGGACCTCCGGGGCGTTCACGAGCAGCCCGCCGACGTGGTGCACCGCCGCGCGCGGGGCGAGCACGTCGGTCGTGCCCGCGATCGCCAGCACCGGGACGCGCACGTCGGCGAGGTGGATCTCGCCGTCGCCGGCGGCCAGCTCGAGCACGCCGTCGGCAAGGTCGTTCACGCGGAAGAAGCGGTGGTAGAGCTGGCCCATCGTGCGCCCCGGATAGGCGTGCATGTGCGCCATGAAGTGATCGACCGCCTCGATCTGCGCGAGGAAGTCGCGGTCGTCCAGGTGCGTGGCGATCGCGATCGGCTTCGTGACGTACTTGTCGATGGAGGTGAGCTGGAAGGCCCAGCGCACGAGCGGCGCCGGCGCGCCCCCGAGCGTGCGGTACAGCGCCGTGCCGAGGAAGCCGTTCGTGACGTTGCTGGCGGCGCGGATCGGGGCGGCCAGGCGCACCTGCGCGAAGTCGAAGGGCGAGGCGACCGTCGCGACCGCGGCGACCGGGAGGGATGGGTCGGCAGCGACGGCGAGCAGCGACATGATCCCCCCCAGACACCAGCCCAGCAGTTGCACCGGACGGCCGCCGGCGTCGTCGCTGACCGTGCGGATCGCGTTCGGCAGCACGTCGCGCACCCAGAACTCGAGCCCGAGATCGCGGTCGGAGAACGCGATCGAGCCGTACTCGACGAGATAGGTCGGGTGGCCGACGGCGATCAGGTGCTCGGCCAGCGAGCAGCCGCGCCGCAGGTCGAAGCTCATGGTCGGAGCGGCGAGCGGCGGGACCAGCAGCACCGGCAGCTCGTGCTGGCGCTCGGCGTTGCCCGGCAGGTAGCGGTAGACGACGCGCTTGGGCGCCTCGTCGATGATGACCGCCGGGGTGCGGCGCAGGTCGGCCACGCCGCCGCGGAAGATCACGTCGAAGACGTTCGCGGCGCCCGCGACGACGCTGTCCGGTGTGGGAACGATGGACACTGCAGATCAGTCTACGAACGCGAGCAGGAGGTCTGAGAAGACGTCCGGCGCCTCGAGCTGCGGGCAGTGCCCACAGCCGGCGAGCTCCTCGTAGCGCGTCCCCGCGACCGCCTCGATGACGTGCCGCGCGCCGCCGTGGCTCACCATGCGGTCGCGGTCGCCCCACACGAGCAGCACAGGGACGCGGATCCGGTCCAGCTCGAAGGCGTCCGGCGTGAGCTCGGGCAGCAGCCGGCGGCCGAGGTCGAGGAAGCCCCGCACGCGCCGCGCATCCGAGAGGTGCCGGGTGAACATCCGCACGATGTCACCGGGGGCGGCGCGCGGGCGCGCGAAGGCGAGCTGGCGGTATGCCTCGCCGACCATCGTGCGCACGACCGGGTCGGGCAGCGGCACGGGCGAGCCCAGCAGCCCGCGCACGAGGAGGTCGCGCTCGATGATCGAGAACCAGCGCGGCATGTCGAGCCCCGCCGGCGCGACCGGCACGACGCCGCGCACGGGCAGGTCCTCGCGGGCGGCCAGGCGCAGCGCCACGCAGCCGCCCAGCGAGTTGCCGACGAGCACGACCGGCCCGCCGCCCTCGGCGCAGGCGTGCTCGATCGCAGCGGCGGCGAAGCGGTCGTACTGCGGCAGGATCTTCCCGGCGGCCAGTCCGCCGGCCTCCGCGAAGCCCGGCAGGTCGACCGCGAGCGCCCGGTGGCCCGCGCGGCCCAGGCGCTCGAGCGTCAGCCGCCACGTGTCGGCCGAGTCCGCGTACCCGTGGAGCAGCACCACCGGGGGGCCGTGGCCCTCGAGCTCGAGCGCCCGCGTGGGGTACCCGGCGAGCTCCAGGCGGTGCTCGAACAGCGGCTCCCTCATGGGCGTGCCGGCTCCGCGGTCCCTGCGACGGATGCGGGCGCGTCCTGCGCCTCCGGCGCGCCGGCCGGGACGAAGTCGCGGGGATGGATGAGGACGACGACGAGCGCGGCGCTCACCAGGGCGGTCACGCCGCCGACCAAGAGGATGTCGTTCAGCGCCCCGGTGAAGGCGGTGAGCGCGGCCTGCTGGCCCGCCGAGCCACGCGGGAACGGCCCTGAGCCGCCGGACTGGAAGACCGTGTCGGGCACATGCGCCGCGACGCGCTGGACCGCCGGCCCGGCCTGCGCGAACGCCGCGTCGAGCTTCGGGGTCAGCCGCCCGGCGAAGATCGCGCCGAGCGCGGCGGTGCCGGTCGCGATGCCGACCTGCCGGAAGGTGCTGTTGATGCCCGAGGCCACCCCCGCCCGCCACGGCGGCACGACGCCCACGGCGGTCGAGGCGAGCGGCGGGTTCGTCAGCCCGATGCCCAAGCCGGCCACGGCGAAGCCGAGCAGCAGCGCCGTCCACGTCGAGTCCGCGGTCAGCCCTCGCATCGCCAGCAGGCCGAGGCCGACGAGCGTCAGCCCGCCACCGATGAGCCAGCGCGTCGGCACGCGCGCCGAAAGCCGGCCGGAGATCGGCGCGGCGATGAACGAGAGCAGCGTGATCGCCAGGAAGCGCACGCCCGCCTCGAGCGGGGAGAAGCCGAGCCCGTTCTGGATGTAGAGCGTGAGGTACAGGAACATCGCGAACATCGACGAGGACAGCCCGAAGGCGGCCACCTGCGCGCCCGTGAAGGACGGGATCCGGAAGAGCCGCAGGTCGAGCATCGGCTCGCGCGCGCGCAGCTCGATCAGGACGAACGCCACGAGCATCACCGCCGCCACCGCGAGCGCCGTGACGATCACCGTGCTGCTCCACCCCTCCGTGTTCCCGCGCACGAGGGCGAAGACCAGCGACGAGAGCCCGACGACCAGCGTCACGAGCCCGGGGATGTCGACGCGCCCGGCGGCCGGGTTGCGCGACTCGGGCACCCGCGTCAGCGCCACGGCGACCGCGGCGATCCCCACCGGGATGTTCACGTAGAAGATCGACTGCCAGGACACCGCCGTGACCAGGATGCCCCCGACGAGCGGGCCGATCGCGACGGCGCCGCCGGTCGTCGCCCCCCAGAGCCCGAAGGCGGTGCCGCGCTCGCGCCCGCTGAAGTTCGCCGCCAGCAGCGCGAGTGACGTCGCGAACATCGCCGCGCCGCCGACGCCCTGCAGGCCACGGGCGAGGATCAGGAACAGCGACGAGGTCGCAAGTCCGCAGAGCGCCGAGGCGAGCGTGAAGACCACGAGGCCGCCGGTGAAGACCAGGCGCCGGCCGTAGCGGTCGGCGAGCGAGCCCATCGTCAGCGTGAAGCTCGCCAGCGACAGCGCGTAGGCGTCGATCACCCACTGCAGGTCCCCGAAGCCCGCCCCGAGGTCCTTCGAGATGTCGGGGAGCGCGACGTTCACGACCGTGATGTCGAGCAGCAGCATGAACGTCGCGACGCAGACCGCCCCCAGCGCCCACCAGCGCCGCGGGTCCGCCGCCGCGATGGCGTGCTGGGCGTGGCCGTCGTGCTGCGCGCTCACGAGGCGCCCACCAGGAGCGATGCGCCGAGCGCGCCGCCGTCGTCGCCGAGCGCCGTCGGCAGCAGCACCGGCGGATCGGCGGGGCGGAAGAGGTTCAGGTGCATGTACTGCTCGATCTGCGGGCCGTGCGTGGCGAAGAAGCGCTCGCCCATGCCGCCGCCGACGACTACGGCTTCGAGGTCCAGCAGGTTCACCGCGGAGGCGATGCCGGCGCCGAGCGCGCGCAGCGCCCGCTCCATCGCGTGCAGCGCGAGCGGATCGCCGCTCGTCACGCCGCGCTCCCAGATCCCGCTCGTCAGGCGGTCCTTCTGGTGCTTGCGCTGGAGCTTGAGGAGCTCAGTGTCGTGGCCCTCGGCGACCTTGGCGTGGACCCATGCCTCCATGAACTTGCGACCGGCGTAGGCCTCGACGCAGCCGCGGTTGCCGCAGCCGCACAGGGCGCCGCCGCGCCGGATCACCGTGTGCCCGAACTCGCCGCCGAAGCCGCGCCCGTGGAAGAGCTCGCCGTCGATCACCAGGCCGCCGCCGACGCCGGTGCCCCACCAGACGCCGAGCACGTTGCGCCGGCCACTCGCCGCACCCAGCAGGCGCTCGGCGTCGACGGCGACGCTGACGTCGTTCCCGAGGCGCACGCGCACGCCGCCGAGCCGCTGCGAGAGCTCAGCCGCCAGCGGGAAGGGCGCCACCCAGTCCGGCAGGTTCCCGGCGCCGGCGACGGTTCCCGCCGCGTCGTCGACGACGCCCGGGCTGCCCACGCCGACCCCGAGCAGCTGCTCGGCCGCGACGCCCGCGGTCCCGAGCGCCTCGAGCATCGTCGCGGCCAGGACCTCGGTGACGGCCGGCGGCCCGCCGTCGCGGGGCGTGTCGGCGCGCGCGCGGCCGACGACACCATGGGCGTCGTCCAGCACGAGCGCCTCGATCTTCGTGCCGCCGAGGTCGATGCCGCCGCGCAGCCGCATCGGCTCAGGCGCGCCCGTAGACGGGGACGTGCGCGCCGCTCGTGGCTGCACCGTGCGGCGAGCAGAGGAACGCGATCGTCGCGGCGATCTGCTCGGGCGCGACCCATGTCGCGTGATCGGCGTCCGGCATCGCCGCGCGGTTGGCAGGGGTGTCGATCACCGACGGCAGGATCGCGTTCGCGCGGATCCCGTCGCCGCGGTACTCCGCGTCGAGCGCGTCGACGAGCCCGAGCACGGCGCGCTTGGCGATGGCGTACGCCGCGCCGCCGGCGAACGGCTGCAGCGCCGCGCGCGAGGAGACGCAGACGACCGCCCCCTCGCGGGCCGCGAGCATCGCCGGCAGCGCCGCCGACGTCACCAGCCACGCGGGCACGAGGTTCAGGCGCAGCTGGTCTTCGAGCGCCGACACCGGCGTGCGGTCGATGCGCTCGCCCGCGGCGAATCCGCCGACGAGGTTCACGACCGCTCGCAGCCCGGCGCCGGCCGCATCGGCCACGCGCTCCGCGGCCGCCGCGTCGAACAGATCGGCCTGCACGAGCTCGAGGCGCTCCTGGCGCTCCACGCGCTCGAGCTCGCGCTCGGCCACCCAGGGGACGACGACGCGCCAGCCGTCCTGCAGGAAGCGGCGCGTCACGGCGGCGCCGAGGCCACCGGTGCCGCCGGTGATGATCGCTGTGGGCGTCATGGCGTCAGCTCTGGTCCTCGCTCGTCGACTCCACCTGAGGAGCGTCCCAACCCTATGCCCATCGTTTCAGACACGTCCGCCCGCGCCCCTACCCTCGGCCGCGTGCTGGTGCGCGACCTCACCGACGGCGTCGAGCTCGACCAGGTGCTCCTGGTCCGCGCCGCCGAGCTGCGCACGAAGGCCGACGGCGAGCCGTACCTGCGGCTGACGCTCGGCGACCGCACCGGGGCGGCGGTCGCGATGGTCTGGGAGGACGTGGCGCGGATCCGCGAGCTGTGCCCCCAGGGCACCGCGATCCACGTGCGCGCCCGCTTCGAGCGCCACCCCAAGTACGGGCCCCAGCTGCGGCTGCGGGGCCTCGGCCCGGCACAGCCGGGCACGTACGACCCGGCCGACCTGCGCGACGGCCCGCCCCGGTCGGCGGAGGCGATGGAGTCCGACCTGCGCGAGCTCGTCGCCACGATCCAGGACGAGCACCTGCGGACCCTGCTGGACCGCGTGCTGGGCTCGCAGACCGCCACGTGGGCGGCGTACCGGCGCGCACCGGCGGCCAAGCACTACCACCAGGCCTACGAGCACGGGCTGCTCGAGCACTCGCTGTCGGTCGCGCAGGCGGTCAGCGCGACGAGCGCGACCTTCCCGGGCATCGACCGCGACGTCGCCGTCACCGGCGCGCTGCTGCACGACATCGGCAAGCTCGAGGCGTACACGACCGACCCCGACGCGATCGACCTGACCGATGCGGGCCGCCTGCAGGGCGAGATCCCGCTCGGCTACTACCGGATCCGCCGGGAGATCGAGGAGATCCCCGGGTTCCCGGCGGGGCTCGCGCAGGCGGTCTGCCACATCATCCTCAGCCACCACGGCTCGCTCGAGCACGGCAGCCCGGTCGTGCCGGCCACGCGCGAGGCGACGCTCGTGCACATGATCGACAACCTCGGCGGCCGGCTCGGCAGCTTCGACCGGCTCGAGAAGGAGCTGCCGCCCGGGGCGGCCTGGTCCTCCTTCGATCGTGCGCTCGGCGGCGGGGCCTACTTCGGCGCGCAGGCGCAGGACGACGCCGAGCGCGCAGCGGCCTGACCCGGCGCCCAGGCACCGGGCAGGCTGCGCTCGGCCTGCGCCCCACGCTGGCGAAAGTGCGCAAAGACCGGGCGAGATCGCGCAGCCGCGTCGCCCCGCGGGCGGCGCCCGTCTAAGGTGAGGCGCCGATGGCGAAGGACACCGAGAAGCTCATCCGCCAGCTCTCGCTGATCTCGTACCTGATGGCCGAGCGCCGCCCGGTCACGGCGCTCGAGATCCGGCGCGACGTCGAGGGCTACAGCGGCATGAACGAGGACGCGTTCGCGCGGCGCTTCTACGCCGACCGTGCGGAGCTGGACTCGCTGGGGATCCAGCTGACCATCGATCGCCCCGCCGACGGCGCCGCCGAGCAGGAGAACTACTCGCTGCGCCCGGAGAACTTCCACCTCCCGGCGATCGAGTTCACCGATGAGGAGCTCGCCTCGCTGCAGTTCGCGCTGAACCTGCTCGACGGCGAGTTCGCGTACGCCGAGCCGCTGCGCCTCGCGCTCCAGCAGATCAGCTGGGGCCGCCCCAGCCCGCTGGTCGCGCCCGACCAGGGCTCGCTCGCGCTCGGCATCACCGCCTCCGCCGGGGGGCACGAGCTGTCCCAGCGCCTGGCGAAGGTCGAAACCGCGATCTTCCGCCAGAAGACGATCACGTTCGACTACTACACGATGGAGCGCGACGAGACCGGGCCCCGGCGCGTCGACCCCTACCACCTGCTCTTCCGCGGCGGGCAGTTCTACCTCCTCGGCTACTCGCACGAGCGGGAGGCGATCCGCGTCTTCCGCCTGTCGCGCATCCGGGGCAAGGTCGCCTACGCGACCAAGGCCGAGCACGACTTCAAGCGCGACCCGTCCTTCGACCCGCGCACGTACGCCGCGCGCGCGGAGTGGCAGTTCGGCGACGAGGCCGGAGTCGCGGAGGTCTGGGTGTCCGAGCGCCTGGCCTGGCAGGTCGAGCGCCACTTCGGCCGCTATGGCGAGGTGCGCCCGGCGGCGGATGAGCTCGCCGGCGGTGACATCGTCCTCGCGACGCCGTATGCCTCGGCGCGCCAGCTCATCTCCTGGGTGCTCGGCCTCGGCGAGCACGCCCGGATCGTCGGCCCGCCGGAGCTCGTGGCGGAGGCCGAGGAGCGGATCACGCTGATCGAGCGCCGCCACGACGGCGAGCCCGACCTCGCCGACCCCGTCCCGTCGGCGGTCGGGGCACCCGCGCGGCCCGGCGAGGGCGCCGACGAGGGCACGGAGGGCCGCGGGCGCCGCGACGCCGCGATCCGCCCGGAGCGCTTCGCCCGCCTGGTGACGCTCGCCTCGATCCTCATCGACGCGGGCCGTGCCGGCGAGCGGCTGCAGGTGACCGACGTCTGCGAGCGCGTGCAGGTGACCGAGCCGGAGCTGCGCGAGGACATCGACGTCCTGAACGTCGTGAACTTCGGCGGCGGCTCGTACGTGCTCTACGCCGAGATCCACGACGACGACACGATCGAGGTCGATCCCGAGCCCTACTCGGACAACTTCGACCGGCCGGCGCGGCTGCTGCCGGTCGAGGCCAAGGCGCTGATCGCCGCGATCGACCTCATCGGCGACCACCTGCCGGAGGGCGCGCTCACGAGCGCCCGCGCGAAGATCGTGGCCGCGCTCGGCGCCGACCCGATGGAGCAGGGCCTGCAGGTGGCGGACGCCGGCGCCGACGACTCGAAGATCGCCCGCGTCGTCTCGCGCGCGATCGCCGACCGCCGGCTCATCAAGCTCGACTACTACAAGCCCAACGAGGACGAGTTCACCGAGCGCATCGTCGAGCCCTACGCGCTCGTCAACGGCCGTGAGGGCTGGTACATCGGGGCCTTCGACCCCGAGAAGGACGATGTGCGCCACTTCCGCCTGGACCGCGTGCGCCACGCCGAGGTCACGCGCCGGCGCTTCGAGCCGCGCCCGGAGGTCGATCCGGCAGCCGACGTCGAGGGCTGGCCGACGACCGGCGAGCTGCCGGCGTCGCGCACCGCGCGCCTGTGGATCTCGCCCGAGCGCGCCCGCTGGGCGCGCGAGGAGCACCCCGTGGCGCAGGAGCTCGCCGACGGCTCGCTGATCGTCGAGCTGAGCTTCGCCGGCGAGGACTGGCTCGTGCGCGAGGTGCTCAAGGAGGCCGGCGACGCAGCCGTCCTCGAGCCCGAGGACGCGCGCGCGGCGGTGCTCGCGGCGGTGCGCCGGCTGCACCACGGCGCGCGCGCCTAGGCGGCGCGTCAGGCGTGCAGCAGGCTCACGACGGCGACCTGTGCCAGCAGGAACACCTGCAGCGCGATCGCGGCCGCCAGCAGCGGGCGGCTGCGCGAGATCGCCGCGAACGGCAGCGGCCAGGTCGTGTACCAGACCATCAGCCAGCTCGAGGTGACGGTCAGCGCCAGCAGCGCCCAGCCGGCCCCGGCGACCCAGTCGGCCCCGCGCCAGACGCGCACCACGAGGACGACCAGCGCGACGAGGAAGGCAACCTGCAGCGATGCGCGCAGCCAGGGGGCGAAGCTGTGCAGCCCGAGCACGTCGCGAATACCGTCGGGCACGCTGAAGTGCGAGACGTAGCGCTGCTGCGCGCTCACCACCTCCGCAAACCCGGTCGCATGGGTCCCGAAGGCGAGCACCGCCACGAGCGCCACGCCCAGGGCCGCGAGCGCCGCGCCGCCGAGCGCGCGTGCCCGGCTGCGTGCGCCGAGGACGACGAACGGCAGCAGCACGACGGCGCTGAGCTTCAGCCCCACGGCCGCCACCGCGGCCGCGCCCCCGGCGCCGTCGCGCCCGCTGATGACGAGCGCCACGGCGCTGGTCATGACGAGCAGCATCAGCAGGTCGTTGTGGCCGCCGCCGACGGCGTACACCAGGAGCACCGGGTTGAGGCCGACGACCGCGGCCGCGCGCCGCGGATCGTGCCCTGATCGCTCGGCCAGACGCCAGACGATCGCCACGATCCCCAGGCTGGAGGCGAACGCCACCGCCTTGAGCGCCCACATCGACCCGGCGACCCCGAGCAGGACGAGCCCGTACGTGAGGACGGTGAAGAGCGGGCCATAGGGGCTGAGCGAGTGATGCCAGCCGACGAAGCGGTAGGCCGCGTCACCCGGAGCGGCGACCGCAGCGTGCGTGTAGGGGTCCAGGCCGTGCAGGGCGCCGAGACGGCCGAACGTCACGTAGCCGAAGATGTCGGCGCTCAGCAGCGGCGGGGCGAGCAGGAAGATCGCGTTCAACGTCACAATCGCCGCGAGGACCACGCGCGCCGGCAGCGCGTCGACGGTGAACGTCGCGGCGTACGCGCACGCGGCGAAGGCGACGAGCAGCCCGGCGATCGCGGGCTCGGAGATGCGGCCGCCGAGGCCGCCGAACGGCCCGGCGAGCCAGCCGGGGAAGGCGCTCGGCGGCACGCGCACGAGGAACGGCGTGCCCCCGGCGCCCGCGATGGCCAGGGCGAGCGCGAGCGCGAGCATCAGGGCGAGCGCTCCCGCCGCGACGATGCCACGTGGACGGGCGACGTCGCGGCTGTGCAGGGCGAGATCCGACATGACGGGCGCCGCGCAACGATAGGGTCCGGCGGCGATGAGCGGCCGGCGCGACCAGATCAGGATGAGCGACGCGGAGGTACGCGCGTTCCTCGACGAGAGCCGGACGGTCACCTGCGCGACGAACGGCGTGCGCGGCTGGCCGCACCTGATGCCGCTGTGGTTCATCGTGCGCCAGAGCGGCCCGCAGGGATCGCCCGAGCTGTGGGCCTGGACGTTCGCCAAGTCGCAGAAGACGCGCAACCTCGAGCGCGATCCCCGCGCGACGCTGCAGCTCGAGGCCGGCACCGAGTACCACCTGCTGCGCGGCGTGATGTTCGAGACCGACGTCGTGATCCACCGCGATCACGAGACGGTGCTCGGCGTCGGCCTCGACGTCTTCCGCCGCTATGCCGGGGGCGCGTCGGGCGAGCTCGCCGAGGAGGTCGCGGCGATGGTCGCCAGGCAGGCCGAGAAGCGGGTGGCCTTCCAGTTCGTCGAGCGACGCCGCGCGAGCTGGGACCACAGCAAGCTCGGCGGCGTGTACTAGCCTCGCCGCCCGTTACCCTGCGCCACGCATGGAACGGCTCCAGGGTCTGATCCTTTCGGGCGGCAGGGGCACGCGCCTGCGCCCCATCACCTTCACGAGCGCCAAGCAGCTCGTCCCCGTCGCCAACCGGCCGGTGCTCTTCTACGGGATCGAGGCGATGGCGGCCGCCGGGATCGAGGAGATCGGCATCATCATCGCACCGGAGACCGGCGACGAGATCCGGGCGGCGGCGGGCGACGGCTCGCGCTTCGGGGCGCGCATCACGTACATCGTCCAGGACGAGCCCGCCGGGCTGGCGCACGCGGTGCTCACGGCCGAGTCGTTCCTCGGCACGGACCCGTTCGTCATGTACCTCGGTGACAATCTCCTGCAGGGCGGCATCACCGACCTCGTCGAGGCCTTCCGCTCCGGCGAACCCGACGCGCTCATCCTCCTCACGCCGGTCCCTGACCCCGAGCACTACGGCGTCGCGGAGCTGCACGAGGGCCGGGTCGTCCAGCTGCAGGAGAAGCCGCCCCAGCCGAAGACCGACCTCGCCCTGGTCGGCGTCTACATGTTCACAGCGGCGATCCATGACGCGGCGCGCGCGATCGAGCCGTCAGCTCGCGGCGAGCTCGAGATCACCGATGCGATCCAGTACCTCGTCGACGCCGGGCGCCGCGTCGAGCCGCACATCGTGCAGGGCTGGTGGAAGGACACCGGGCGCCTGGAGGACATGCTCGAGGCCAACCGCCTCGTGCTCGACCGGATCGAGGGACGCATCGACGGCACGCTCACCCAGTCCACGTGCGAGGGCCGCGTCGTGATCGAGGCCGGTGCCGTGCTCGAGCGCTCGACCGTCCGCGGGCCGGCGATCATCGGCGCGGGGGCGCGCCTCGTCGACGCGTACATCGGCCCCTACACGGCCGTCGGGGACGGCTGTGTGATCCAGGACGCCGAGGTCGAGCACTCGATCCTGCTCGAGGGCAGCTCGGTGCGCGACCTGGGCGCGCGCATGGAGAGCTCGCTGCTCGGGCGCGACGTGGCGATCGCCCGCTCCCTGGGCCAACCGAAGGCCTACCGCTTCCTCGTGGGCGACCAGTCCGAGATCGGCATCGCATGAGGCTGCTCGTCGTCGGCGCGGCCGGCATGCTCGGCCACGCCTTGGGCCCCGCTGCGCGCGCAGCCGGCCACGAGGTCGTCGAGCGCGACATCGACTCGATCGACATCACCGACGTGGCGGCGACGCGCGCGATCGTCTCGGCCGACGCGCCGCAGGTCGTCATCAACCTCGCCGCCTGGACGGATGTCGACGGCGCCGAGGAGCACGAGGACGTCGCGCTGCGCGTCAATGGCGACGGCGCAGGGAACCTCGCCGCCGCCGCGCGCGAGGCGGGCGCGCGCATCGTCCAGATCTCGACTGACTACGTCTTCCCGGGCGATGCGCACGAGCCGTACGTCGAGTCCGACCCGACGGGCCCGCGGAGCGCCTACGGGCGCACGAAGCTCGCCGGTGAGCAAGCCGTCGCCGCGGCGAACCCGGACCACGTGATCGCCCGCACCGCCTGGCTCTACGGCGCCGGCGGGAAGAACTTCGTCGACACGATGCTCGCGCTCGGCGCCGAGCGCGAGGAGGTGCGCGTCGTCGACGACCAGGTCGGCTGCCCCACGTGGACCGGGCACCTCGCGCCGGCGCTCCTGACGCTCGCTGCCGGCCGTGCGACCGGCATCTTCCACGCCGCCGGCGGCGGGCGCTGCTCGTGGTTCGACCTCGCGCGCGCCGCACTCGAGGCAGCCGGCGCGACGTGCCGCGTCGTGCCGACCACCACGGCCGAGTTCCCGCGACCGGCGCCGCGCCCCGCCTTCAGCGTGCTCGCGACCGAGCGCGGCGCCGACGCCGTGCACCTGCCCGCGTGGCGCGAGGGCCTCGCCGGCTTCCTCGCGGAGCGCGCCGACACCACCACGACTGCGGGAGGCCCGCGATGAAGCTGCTCGTCTGCGGCGGCGCCGGATTCATCGGCTCGAACTTCGTCCGCCAGCGCGTGCTCGAGCACGGCGACGAGGTCGTCGTGCTCGACAAGCTGACCTACGCGGGCCGCCGCGAGAACCTCGCGGACGTGCCGCACGCGTTCGTGCACGGGGCGATCGAGGATCGCAGCGCCGTCGCCGAGGCGATCGACGGCGTCGACGCGGTCGTGAACTTCGCCGCCGAGACGCACGTCGACCGCTCGATCGCCGAGCCCGACGCGTTCGTGCTGACTCATGCGCTCGGGACGTTCGTCCTGCTGGAGGCTGCGCGCGAGCGCGGCCTGCGCTACCTGCAGGTCTCCACCGACGAGGTCTACGGCTCGATCGAGGAGGGCTCGTTCACCGAGGAGAGCCCGCTCGAGCCCTCCTCGCCGTACAGCGCGACGAAGACCGGGGCGGACCTGCTCGTGCAGTCCTACACGCGCACGTACGGGATGGAGACCGTCATCTGCCGCGGCTCGAACAACTACGGGCCCTACCAGTACCCGGAGAAGCTCATCCCGCTGATGGTCCTCAACGCGCTGCACGGCGACCCGCTGCCCGTCTACGGCGATGGCATGCAGGTGCGCAACTGGCTCTATGTCACGGACTTCTGCGCGGGGATCGGCCACGTGCTGGCGCACGGAGCCTCCGGTGAGGTCTACAACGTCGGCGGCCCCGATGAGTGCCCGAACATCGAGGTCGTGCGCCGGATCATCGAGTTGACCGGCGCCGACGAGTCGCTGCTCACGCACGTCACCGACCGCCCGGGGCACGACCGGCGCTATTCGCTGAGCTCGGCGAAGGTGCGCGCGCTGGGCTGGAGCGCGCAGGTCCGTTTCGCGGAGGGGCTCGAGCGCACGGTCGCGTGGTACCGCGAGAACCGCGACTGGTGGGAGCCGATCCGCTCGGGCGCCTACCGGGAGTACTACGAGCGTCAGTACGGCAGCCGGCTCGGCTGAGCCAGGGCACCGGCGCACAGGCTGACGGCGACCGCCGGCAGC
>Ga0335071_10002647_pt1 | contig 19071 bp, 18 predicted proteins | sample Lox_Sample_15_FD_206724 | JGI IMG/M metagenome (GOLD analysis project Ga0335071, IMG submission 206724) | Soil microbial communities from Loxahatchee National Wildlife Refuge, Florida, United States - Lox_Sample_1.5 | ecosystem: Environmental > Terrestrial > Soil > Wetlands | place: USA...
GCGCCTCCTCGAAGAGCGGCTGGAGGTGCTCGGCCTTCACCTGGTACTCGCCGTTCAGCTGCTTCACGACGAGCTCGGAATCGGCGAACACGTCGAGGGCGCGAAGGCCCATGGCCTTCGCGCGCTTGAGCCCGAGGATGAGCCCGGTGTACTCGGCGACGTTGTTCGTGGTCTCGCCGAGGTACTTGCCGACCTTGGCGACGATGTGGCCGTTCTCGCTGATGATGACGGCCCCGGCCCCGGCGGGCCCGGGGTTGCCGCGCGCCGCGCCGTCGGTGTAGAGCCGCGTGCGCGCCGGACGCTCCGCCTCGCGCTCCTGCTCGCGCTCCTTCTCGGCGGCCGCCGCGCGCTCCTTCTTCTTCCGCTGTCGCTCGACCTTCGACTCGTTCATCGAGGCCTCGAGCTCCTCGGCGGATTGGCGCGCGGCCTTCTCCACCTCTGTGGCGCGGCGCACGCGCAGGCCTTTCGACCCGGCGGCCGGCGCGGCCTCGGCGGAGGCGCCTTCCGCCTGCTCGACGCGGTCCGCCGCGGCGTTGATCAGCTTGCCGAGGATGTCCCGGTTGTAGCCGGGGTAGCGGACCAGCGTTCGCGGCAGGTCCTCGTTGGCTGCGATGAAGCGGAGGAGCTCGGCGAGGACGGGCTTCGACACGTCTCTTCTCAGGCCGCCGGCGTGGAGGCCGGGCTCACGGCCTCCGAGACGTAGATGATGCGATTGCAGTTGGGGCAGTTCTCGATCGAGTTGGCGCGGGCGAGGATGATCGCCATCTGCGGCGGGATGTTGCGGTTGCACCCGCGGCAGGTGTTGCCGACCACCTGCGTCACCGCCACTCCCCCCCGGCGCTTGCGGATGTTCTCGTACCGAGCGAGGAGCGCCGGCTCGACCTTCTTCGCCAGGTCCGCCCGCCGGGCGTCCAGCTCCGTCACGCGCCGCGCATACTCGGCCTGCCGGCGGGCGAGCTCCTCGAGCTCCTCCTGCGCACCCGCCTCCTTCTCATCCAGCTTCTCCTGGAGCGCGTCGATCGACTTCTGGATCTGCTCCGCCTCCGCGGTGAGCGTCTTGATCTGCTCGGACACCGTCTCGTTTGTTTTCTTGGCGATGTCGATTTCCCGGGAAAGCGCCGCGTACTCGCGGGGGGTGCGTATCTCGGTCAGGCGCCCTTCCCACTTCTTCACCTTGTCGCGCTCCATGCCGAGCATCTGCTCCTGCCCCCGGCGCTCGCGCTCGTTCGTCGCGAGCTTCGCCTGCTCCGCCTCCCAGGCTTTCCGGGATTCCCCCACCGCGGCGTCGATCTCTGCCTTGCGCCGCGGCACGGCCTCGGCCTGCTCGCGCACTTCGTTGAGCTCGAGGTCGACCTGCTGGAGCTCCTCCAACGCCTTCAGCTTCTCACGCAGCGACAAGGGGCAATCCTCCACGAGATCCCGCACTCGGACGACGATGCATGGGCCCACCAGGATTCGAACCTGGATCGAACCGGTTATGAGCCGGCCGCTCTGCCGTTGAGCTATGGGCCCCAGGACCGCTGGGACCCGTCTCTAGCACAGTTGGCGGCCTCGAACAGCGCAACGGTCAGTTCTCCACGAAGCTCTTGAGCCGCTTCGACCGGCTGGGGTGCCGAAGCTTGCGCAGCGCCTTGGCCTCGATCTGGCGGATGCGCTCTCGGGTCACCTCGAAGTCCTGGCCCACCTCCTCGAGGGTGTGGTCGGACTTCTCGCCGATCCCGAACCGCATCCGCAAGACCTTCTCCTCTCGCGGCGTCAGCGTCGCGAGGACCTTCCGCGTCTGCTCCGCCAGGTTCATGTTGATGACAGCGTCCGAGGGGGACACGATGGCCTTGTCCTCGATGAAGTCCCCGAGGTGGCTGTCCTCCTCCTCGCCGATCGGCGTCTCGAGCGAGATCGGCTCCTTCGCGATCTTCAGGACCTTGCGCACCTTGTCGAGGGGCAGCTCCATCTTCTCCGCGATCTCCTCGGGGGTCGGTTCCCGGCCCAGTTCCTGGACCAGGTAGCGCGAGGTCCGGATGAGCTTGTTGATCGTCTCGATCATGTGCACCGGGATCCGGATGGTGCGGGCCTGGTCGGCGATGGCCCGCGTGATCGCCTGCCGGATCCACCAGGTGGCGTACGTCGAGAACTTGTAGCCGCGCTTGTACTCGAACTTGTCGACCGCCTTCATCAGGCCGATGTTCCCCTCCTGGATCAGGTCGAGGAACTGGAGGCCGCGATTCGTGTACTTCTTGGCGATGGAGACCACGAGCCGGAGGTTCGCCTCGACGAGCTCCGTCTTCGCCCGCTCTGCGGTCAGCTCTCCCTCGGCCATGGCGCGGTAGGTGCGCCGCAGCTCCTCGACAGGGAGCATGGCCTCCTCCTCCACGCGCTGGACCTTGCGCCGAGCGGTGCGGAGCGTGCGGTCGACCTCGTCGAGCTCCTCGGGCGAGAGCCCCACCTTGCGAGCGACCTTGCGCCGCGTCGCCTCGTCGTTGCGAGCCTCGACGATGAGGCGCTTGAGCTCGCGAAGCGGAACGCCCGCGCGGCGCTCGCAGTCGATCATCTCCCGCTCCGCCTCCTCCACGCGCTTGATGAGCCCCTTCAGCCTCTGGACGATACGGTCGATCTGCTTCTTGTTGAGCTGGATGGCCTCGAGGGCCTCGACCATCTGCCCCTCGATGGAGCGGATCTCCTCCCGGACCTCCCGGCGCTTCACGTCGGAGAGCCGCTTCTGGTCGAGCGTCTCCTTGAGCCGCGCGACGTCCCGCTCCAGCTTGCGGATGCGGTCGATGTGCTTGAGCACCTGCTCGACCTTCCGCTCCTCGTCCTTCGGGAGCGCGGGCTGGGCGGCGGCCTCGGCCCCGTCCGCGGGGGCGGCCTCCGCGGACTCGGCCACCTCCTCGACGACCTCGGCCTCGACCTCCTCCTCGGACTCGCCCTCGGGACCCGCCTCGTCCCCGGCATCCTTGATGATCTCGCGGACGCGGATCTTGCCCTTTCGGAGCCGCTCGCCCAGGTCCAGGATCTCCTTGATCGCGAGCGACGAGGCGAGCACCGCGGTCAGCACCGCCTTCTCGCCCTCCTCGATCCGCTTGGCGATTTCCACCTCGCCCTCGCGCGTGAGGAGCGAGACCGAACCCATCTTGCGCAGGTACATGCGCACCGGGTCGTTGGACTTGCCGTAGCCGGCGTCCTCCTCCTCCTCCTCCTTCTCTTCCTCCGTCGCGGCGACCTTGGCCTCCGGTTCGGGCGGCTTGTCCGGAAGCTTCATCTTCTTGGCGTCGTCGACGACCTCGATGTCGTGCTCGCCGAACATCGACATGACGTCGTCGATCTGGTCGGAGGAGACGATGTCGGAGGGCAGCGCGTCGTTCACCTCTTCGTAGGTGAGGAAGCCCTTCTCGCGCCCGCGCTCCATGAGGGCCTTCACCTCGGAGCGCTCGGTCACGTCCAGGTCGTCGGCGACGTCGGCGAGGTCCTCCCCTTCCTCGGACTCGTCCTCCTCGCCATCGGCCGCTGCCTTCTCCTCCTCGGCCTCCTCGCCGACGAGCTCGCGTTCCTCGCCCTCGGCCGCACCCTTCGCGCGCTCGCGGTGACGCTCCTCGGCCTTGGACCCCTTGCGCGGGCCGCCCTTCCCCGGCGCGCCGGCTGCCTTGGCTGGCGGCGTGGCCGGTCCCTTGACCGCGGCTGGCTTGCCCTTGACCGCGGCTGGCTTGCCCTTGACCGCGGCTGGCTTGCCCTTGGCCGCGCCCGTCTTGGGCGCCCCCGGGCCGGACGCCACCGCGCCCCGGGCCGGGTTCTTCTTCGCCGGGCTCGCGGTCGGGCGCGCCGCCGGCTGCCCCTTCTTCTTCGGGGCCTTCTTCGGCTTCTTCGATGCTTGGGCCTTCTTCTTCATTTCTCGGTGCTCCTCCGGATTCCCGGCTGGGCGATCTTCATTCCTAACGCGGCGACCCTGGCCAATCCCGGCGAACTTGCCGAGCAACCCCCGGACCCGGTCGAGCGGCCTCGTCATGACTTGCGCAGTTCCTCGCGCCGGCGCTCCAGGTCGATGCGCCGCCGCTGCAGGGTGAGTTGTTCGCGGGTCAGCTCCTCCGGCAGGGGCGATCCCGAGCGGGCCGCCGCCGCGAGCAGGCGGGCCTGTTCCCGCCGAATGGCCTCGATCTTCGCCTCGACCGCGGCGCGGCGGAACTCGCGCTCGGCGACCGCCCGCTCGGGGCGGGCCGGCCCGGTGAGGCTGCGCACCCGCTCCACGACGCGGGCGTTCGCGACCGGCTCGAGGCGGGCGAGGACGTCCTCGACGGAAAGGGCCTCGCGGCACAGGTCCCGCGCGAGGTCCGCGAGCGGGCCGTCCGGGAACAGCCGCGGCAGGTCCTCCTCCGCCGCGGCCGAGGCGAGGTCCGGGTGGCCGGCCAGGAGCGCCAGCGCGTCCACCGCCGAGCCCGGGAGGAGGGCACCAGCCCGGGACGGCGGGGCCGTCCCCGGCCGGGGCCGCGCCGCCGCGGGGCGCGGCCGGCCGTGGATCTCGTCGCGCAAGGCCTGCAGGTCGAGCCCGAGCCTCCGCGCGATGCGCTCCTCGAAGGTCGTGCGCGCGAGCCCCTCCCTCGCGAGCCTCACGAGCGGCGCGAGCTCGCGGACGGCCGCCAGCTTCTCCTCGACCGGCGCGTCGCCTCCGGCCCCCCGGCAGTGCTTCTCCTGGGCGCGCTCGATGAGAAAGTCGCTGAGGGGCGCGGCGGCCCTGAGAAGCGCCTCGACGGCCTCCCGGCCCTGCGCGCGTGCGAACTCGTCGGGATCGGTCTTCCCCTGATCCGACGGGAGGACGGCGACCCGCCCCGCCATCCCCGACGGGAAGAGAGCCTCGGCGGCCTTGGCGGGCGCGGCGAGCCCGGCCACGTCCCCGTCGAACAGGATGGTGACCTCCCGGCAGTCGCTGCGCTGCAGGAGCTCGAGGTGCTCCGGCGTGAGCGCCGTGCCGCACACCGCCACCGCGTTCGGGATGCCGGCCTGGTGGAGGCCGATGACATCGAAGTACCCCTCGACGAGGACGGCGGCGCGCGCCTTGCGGATGGACTCGCGGGCCAGGTCGAGGCCGTAGAGCACCCTGCTCTTCTTGTAGAGCAGGGTCTCGGGCGTGTTGATGTACTTGGGCCCGGTCGCACCCTCCATCGCCCGGGCGCCGAACCCGATGACCTGGCCGTCGGGCGCGGCGATGGGGAACATGAGGCGGCCGCGGAAGCGATCGTACCCGCCCCGATCCGTGACGACCCGCAGGCCGGCCCGGTCGAGCGCCGCCGCCCCAACGCCCTTCGCGGCGAGCCGGTGCTCCAGGTCGTTCCAGGCCGCCGCCGCGATCCCCAGCCGGAACCGGCGCGCCGTCTCCTCCGATACGCCCCGAGACGCGAGGTACGCCCGACCGGACTCGCCGTGGGAGCTCCACAGGCGCGCCTGCCAGTAGCGGGCGGCGGTGTCGCAGGCGGCGAGGGCCTCCGCCCGCTCCTTGCGGCGGCGCCTCGCCTCGGCGGAGTCCTCGACGGCTTCCTCCGGGATCTCGACGCCCACCTCGGCGGCCACCGCCCTCACCACCTCGGGGAACTCCTTTCCCTCGACCTTCTGCAGGAACTTGAAGACGTCGCCGTATTCACCGCAGCCGTAGCACTTGTAGTGCTTGTCCTCCGGGTAGACGTGGAAGCTCGGAGTCCGCTCCCCGTGGAAGGGGCAGCAGCCCTTCCAAGTCCGTCCCGACTTCTGGAGCTCCATGTGGCGGCCGATGATCGCGACCACGTCCGCACGGCTCCGGATCTCCTCGATGATCGAATCCGGGATCATCCGAGTCGGGAGGACAGCTGCCTCCCGGACCTCCGCCGCCCGGGCAACCCCGAGCCACTGCCGCAAACCGCCGATCACTTCGCCGCGAGTCGCTGCTTCACGATCTCGCTCACGACCTTGCCATCCGCCCGCCCCTGGACTTCCGGCAAGAGGGCCTTCATCACCGCGCCCATGTCCTTCGGGCCCTTCGCCCCGACCCGGGCGATCACCTCGTCCACCTTGCCCTCGAGCTCCGCCGCCGAGAGCTGCTGGGGAAGGTAGGCCTGGAGGATGCGGAGCTCCGCGTCCTCCTTGTCCGCAAGGTCCTGCCGGTTGCCGGCCTTGTACTGCTCCACCGAGTCCCGCCGGCGCTTCATCTCGGAGCCGATGACCCCCACGATACCCGGGTCGTCGAGCGTCTTCATGAGCTCGATCTCGCGGTACTTGATGGCGCTCTTCAGCATGCGGATGGTGGACAGCCGGAGCTGGTCCTTCTCCCGCATCGCAGACTTCAGGTCTTCGTCGAGCCTCTCGCGAAGCGCCATCGCCGGCCTCTCGCCTACCAGCTCTTGCGAGCCTTCTTCATCGCGCGCTTCTTGGCTGCCAGCGCCTTCTTCTTCCGCTTCACGCTGGGCTTCTCGTAGTGCTCGCGCTTGCGAACCTCCGAGAGAATCCCCGCCTTCTCGCACTGCTTCTTGAAGCGCTTCAGGGCGTTCTCGAAGGACTCGCCCTCCTTGACTCGCACTCCCGTCATGCGCACCTCGCGCCGGAATCCGCTGTTGAGGGTCCTAAAGGCATGAGAGCCGGGCGGCACGTCCGCCCGGCTCGCTCGACGCCGAATGGGCTCGTTTAGGGCGAAACCCCGAGTCTGTCAAGGGGTTTTCGCTCCGGGCTCCGGCTCGCCGGATCCGTCCCCGGGGGCCTCGACGACGCCCTCCCCCGCGCGGGATGGCGGGGCCGAGCCACCGCCCAGGATCGTCAGCGGGACCCCTCGCCAGGCGCCGTCCCGCGGGCGTGCAGGTGGCGCGCCTCCAGCACGGCGTAGACCTCCGCCGGGGTGACGTCGGCCGACGCGAGGAGCACGAACAGGTGGTAGAGGAGGTCGGCCGCCTCGTGGGCCATGTGGTCCTTCGTGTCCCGCCCGAGGAGCAGCGCCTGGTGCGCCTCGTTCACCTCGTGGGCTTCCTCCGCGAGCTTCTTGCGGGCCCGGGAGGGGTTCGCGAGGAGCTCGCGGGTATAGCTCTTCTCGGGGCCGGCGTCGGCGCGCCGCGACTCGATCACCGCCCAGAGCTGCGCGAGGAATTGCTCGTTGGCCATGTTCCCTCCCGGGTGTGGGGGATCACCTTGGATCGAAGCAGCTCCGCCTCCCCTCGTGGCAGGCGGGTGAGGTCTGCCGGGCGCGATGGAGCGCGGCATCGGCGTCGCAATCGGGCGCCTCTCGGTTCGCGCGCGAGAGAACCGGGGGGGCGCCCTCCTGCTTCGGGGCGACGACCGGCGCGGGGCCGCGCTCGTCGAGGCGGACCTTCTCGCGGGCGAAGGGGCGGGGGGTCTTCACGGCCGAACCTCGACCCCGCGCGCCTTGAGGTAGGCCTTCGCCTCCTGGACCGTGTGCTCGCCGTCGTGGAAGATGCTCGCGGCGAGGGCCGCGTCGGCGATGCGGAGCCCCTCGTAGAGGTGCTCGAGCGTGCCGACACCCCCCGACGCGATCACCGGCACGCCGACGGACTCGCAGACCCGGCGCAGGAGCTCCAGGTCGTAGCCCGCGCGGGTACCGTCCCGGTCCATGCTGGTGAGGAGGATCTCCCCGGCACCGCGCTTCGCGACCTCCTGCGCCCAGCGGACGCCCTCCACGCCGGTCGGCTTCGAGCCCCCCGCCACGTGCACCTCCCACTCCTGCGGGCTCGTCCCGGGTCGGCGCTTCACGTCGATCGCCACCACGAGCGCCTGCGCGCCCGCCACGGCGGCCAGCCGGTCCACGAGCCCGGGGTCGGCCACCGCGGCCGAGTTCACGCTGACCTTGTCGGCCCCGGCGCGTAGGAGGGCCACGAAGTCCTGCTCGCTGCGTACCCCGCCACCGACGGTCAGCGGGGCGAAGACCTGCTCCGCGGTCCGCTCGACGAGCCCGAGCAGGGTCCCGCGGTTCTCCTGGGTGGCGGCGATGTCGAGGTAGCAGACCTCGTCGGCTCCCTGGGCGTCGTACCGGCTCGCCGCCTCCACCGGGTCGCCCGCGTCGCGCAGGTTCACGAAGTTGACCCCCTTGACCACGCGACCGTCCTTCACGTCGAGGCAGGGGATGATTCTCTTCGCCGGCATGCCCGGATCCTAGCCCGCGGCGAGGCGGATGGCCTCGGCGAGGTCGATCTTCCTCTCGTAGAGGGCCTTGCCGACGATGACTCCCGCCAGACCGGCGCGGCGGCAGGCCGACACGTCCTCGAGGCTCGCGACCCCTCCGCTCGCGACCACGGCCACCCCGGCCTCCGCCTGCAGGCGAGCGGCTCCGTCGGCGTCCACCCCGGTGAACATGCCGTCGCGGCCGACGTCCGTGTACTCCACGAGCGAGACTCCCGCGCCGCGGACTCGCCGCGCCACCTCCGCCACCGGGAGGCCGGTCCCCTGCCCCCACCCCGCGATCTTCACCTCCCCGTCCCGGGCGTCGATCCCCGCGACCACCCGGCCCGGGAACCGCCGACAGGCCTCCTCGACCAGGTCGAGCCGCTCGACCGCCGCCGTGCCCAGGACCACGAGCGCCACGCCCAGGCCGAGGACGCCCTCGACGTCCTCGATCCGGCGCAGCCCCCCGCCGAGCTCCACCTCGGCGCCCGTCGCCGCGATGGCCGCCACCGCCTTGCCGTTCACGGGGCGCCCGGCGCGCGCCCCGTCCAGGTCGACCACGTGGATGCGGCTCGCCCCGGCGCCCAGGAAGGCCTTGGCCGCCTCGGCTGGGCGATCCGAGTAGACCGTCACCGACGCGAAGTCGCCCTTCTGCAGCCGGACCACCTTGCCGTCCATGAGGTCGATGGCAGGGATGACGCGCATGGCTACAGCTTCACGAATCGGTCGAGGAGGGCGAGGCCCACTCGCTGGCTCTTCTCCGGGTGGAACTGGACCGCGAAGATCCCTTCGGTTGCGAGCGCCGCGCAGTACGGCCGGCCGTGGATCGCCACCAGGTCGACCCCCTTCGCATCCGCGGGAGCGGCGTAGGAGTGCGCGAAGTAGACGTACTGGCCGTCGAGAGGGGCGAACAGCGGGTGTGGAGCCCCGGCGGCCCGGACCGGCGACCAGCCGATGTGCGGGAGCTTCACGCCGTCGGGGAGCCGGGTGACGCGTCCCGGCACGAGCCCCAGCCCGCGCGCGCCGCCGCCCTCGTCCCCTTCCTCGAAGAGGATCTGAAGTCCGACGCAGATGCCGAGCAGGAGCGCGCCGCGCCCCAGGGCCTCGACGAGGGCGTCCGCCGCGCCGCTTCGCCGCATGGCCTCCGCGCAGGCCGGCATGGACCCCTGTCCGGGGACCACGATGCGCCGCGCGCCGCGGATCGCCTCCGGCTCGTGCGTCACCGTGACGCGAGCCCCCACGGCGCGGAGCGCGTTCTCGACGGAGCGAAGGTTTCCGGCGCCGTAGTCGACGAGCACGACGGCCGGTTCGGTCACGCGACCTCCCGTCCGGCGGCACGGACCGCGCTCACAGGACTCCCTTGGTCGACGGCACGCCGTCTCCCTCGCGGCGCAAGGCCGCCCGCAGGGCGCGCGCGGTGGCCTTGAAGGCGGCCTCGACGACGTGGTGGAGGTTTCGCCCGTAGCGCACGTTGACGTGGAGGCAGATGCGCGCGTGGTTGACGAGCGCCTGGAAGAAGTCCTGCGTGAGGTCCACGTCGAAGCTGCCGACGAACTTCTTCCCCGCCGGCAGCTTCGCGTTCCACGTCAGGTGCGGCCGCCCGGACAGGTCGACCACCGCCTCCACCAGCGCCTCGTCGAGCGGGACAACGGCGTGGCCGTAGCGCGCGAGGCCCGACTTGTCGGCCACGGCCTGCCGGAGCGCCTCGCCGATCGCGATGCCGACGTCCTCGACCGTGTGGTGGGCGTCGACCTCCAGGTCGCCGCGCGCCCGCACCGAGAGGCCCATCCCGCCGTGGCGGCCGACCTGCTCCAGCATGTGGTCGAGGAAGGGCACGCCGGTGGAGCTGCGCACGTCCCCGCCGTCCAGGTCGAGCCGCACCGCGACGTCCGTCTCGCGCGTCTTGCGCGCCACCTCTCCCCGGCGCGGCCCAGCGCGGGGGGCGGGCTTCCGCTTCCGGCTCACGGTCTCCTCCTGCGCGCGCGGCCGCCCCGGCGGGCGCTTCGGGTCGCGCCCCCCGGGGGGGCCGCCAGGCGGACGCGGACCGCGCGGGCGTGCCCCTCGAGCCCCTCGGCGGCGGTCAGCGCCTCCACCGCGGGGGCGAGTGCCGCGAGCGCCCGCGGGGACATCTCGACGACGCTCATGCGGCGCCGGAACGTCGCGACGGAGAGCGGGGAATCGAAGCGCGCCGTGCCCGCCGTCGGCAGGACGTGGCTCGGCCCCGCGACGTAGTCGCCCACTGCCTCCGGCGTGCGGCTGCCTAGGAACACGGCGCCGGCGCGGGAGAGCTTGGGGACGATGCCGGAGGCCCCCTTCGCCAGGACGACGAGGTGCTCCGGCGCGAACTCGTCCGCGAGCCGCACCGCCTCGGCGACGTTGCGCGCGATGACGGCCGCGCCCCGCTCCTCGAGCGAGCGGCGGGCCACGTCCGCGCGCGGCAGGCTCGCCAGCTGGCGCTCCGCCTCCGCGAGCACCTGGCGCGCAGTGCGCTCCGTGGTCGCGACGAGGACCGCCACCGCCCGGGGATCGTGCTCGGCCTGCGCGAGGAGGTCCGCGGCGGCCTCGGCCGGGCGGGCCGAGGCGTCGGCCAGCACCAGGACCTCGGAGGGGCCTGCGATCATGTCGATGTCCACGTGGCCGAACACGAGCCGCTTCGCCGCCGCGACGTAGGCGTTCCCGGGGCCGCAGATCTTGTCCACGGCGGGCACGGTCGGGGTGCCGAAGGCGAGCGCGGCGATGGCCTGCGCGCCCCCGATCTTGAAGAGGCGGGAGACGCCGGAGACGTGGCACGCGGCGAGCGTCCAGGCGTCCACCTCGCCGGTGGCGCGGTCGGCGGGCGAGACCGCCACCACCGTCTTCACGCCGGCGACGCGGGCCGGGATGGCCATCATGAGCACGCTCGACGGGTAGCGCGCGGTGCCGCCCGGCACGTAGAGCCCCACGCGAGCGAGCGGCCGCGACACCTGGCCGAGCCTCGCGCCAAGCGGGTCGCGGTAGAGCGGGACGACCGCGTCCGTCTCGCGCTGGTGGAAGGCCTCGATGCGGCGGGCCGCGACCGAGAGCGCCTTCCGGGCGGGCGCGGGCAAGCCGCGCCAGGCCCGCGCGAACTCCCCCGGCCCCAGCGCGAGCGCGCCGGCCCCGGCTGGCTGCCAGCCGTCGAGCCGCCGGGTGTGCTCGAGGAGGGCGGCGTCGCCCCGCGAGCGGACGTCCGCGACGATGCGGGCCGCCGCCTCCCGGACACCGGCCTCGTCCTCCTCCGAGCCGCGGGCGCAGATGCGCGCCCACCGCTCGGGGAAATCCGGTTCGACGGAGCTGAGGATCCTCACGGGAGTTCCTGTTCTTACACGAATCGGGCGCCCGCGGGGAGGGCCTGGGTCGTGGGACGGGCAGCGCCTTTTTCCCTAAGATGCCGCGCATGTCCTCGCGCACCGACCTGTGGTTGCAGAACCTCGCCGACGAGCGGGACGGGGCGGCCCTCTACGAGGGGCTCGCCCGGCTGGAGAAGAACCCGGAGCGGGCGCGGAGCTTCGCCGAGCTGGCGGAGGGCGAGAGGCGCCACGCGGAGATCTGGCTGCGCAAGCTGCAGAAGGAGGGCGCGCCGGTCCCGCCCGACCGCCCCTCCCCGCGCATCCGCGCCATGCTCTGGCTGGCGCGCCGGCTCGGCACGTCCGCGGTCCTGCCCTACGTGGTCGAGGCGGAGGCGGGCGACGCCGACAAGTACACCCGCCAGGGCGGCGACGCAGCGCCGCTCGCCGACGAGGAGCGCGCGCACCAGGCGGTCCTGGCGGGGCTCGGAAGGGGCCAGCCGCTCGAGGCCCGCGCCGCAATCGCGGTCCGGGAGCGGTGGCACCGCGGCGGGCGGGCCGGGTCGATCCGGGCAGCGGTCTTCGGGATGAACGACGGGCTCGTGTCCAACCTCTCGCTCGTCCTCGGCGTCGCAGGAGCGGGGGCGGAGTCGCACGCGCTCGTGGTGACCGGGTTCGCCGGCCTGCTCGCCGGCTCCTTCTCCATGGCGGTCGGCGAGTACACCTCCGTCGCATCCCAGCGGGACATCCTGAAGCGCCAGGTGGACCTCGAGCGGCGCGAGCTCGAGGAGGCGCCGGAGGAGGAGGCCGCGGAGCTGGCCCTCATCTTCAAGCAGAAGGGGCTCTCGACCGAGCAGGCGAGCCGGACTGCCGCCGAGCTGCTCAAGAACCCCGAGCACGCCCTCGACACGCTCGTCCGGGAGGAGCTCGGCCTCGACCCGGCCGACCTCGGCTCGCCCTGGGGCGCCGCGATCTCGAGCCTCGTCACCTTCGCCACCGGTGCGGCCATCCCACTCGCCCCCTTCCTCTTCCTCCGGGAGAGGCCGGCGGTCCTCGTGGCGGCCGCCGCATCGGGGGCCGTGCTCGCGGCGGTGGGCGGCCTCGTGGGCTTCCTGTCGGGGACGCCGGTCTGGAGGGCGGCAGGGCGGATGGTCGGGCTCGCGGCGCTCGCCGCCGCCGCGACCTGGCTCGTGGGGAGGCTGTTCGGCGCGGCCATCTCGTGAGCCCGAAACGGCTCGCGCCGCCGTCCCAGGGGGCCGGCGGCGCGAAGAACGGTGCGGAAAGCGCCTAGAAGTGGAACTCGGGCGAGGCCATGAGCTGGATGCCGCCGATCCAGTAGCCCTGGTATCCGCCGCCCTCGAGCACGATGTCGAAGCCGATCCCGAGCCGCTTCGAGTTCAGGAAGGAGGCGCCGCCGCCGATCCGGAACGCCCCGCCGAGCCCGGAGTTCGGACCGATGTACATGCCGGCGCCCACGCGGAAGCGCCCCACCGTGTCCTGCGTCGCCGGCCCGAACTTGGCGACGTAGTCGAGGGTGGGCTCCCAGACGGTCACGCTCTTCGAGGCGCTGTAGTAGGTGGGGCCGTTGTAATAGGAGTACGAGATCGTCCCGAGCATCACGTCGAATCCGACGCTGATGTTGTTCACGCCGCCCAGGTTGAAGTCCAACTGGGGGCCCACGAGGAACGGGATGTAGCTCGTGTACGAGCCGGAGGTGCAGGACCCGTAGTAGTAGCCGTAGTAGCAGTTGTACCAGCCCGAGTTGTAGAAGCCGACGCCCACGTTCACGCGGGCGACGTTGTTGTACACCTCGACCGGCTGGACCCCGAACTGGGGCTGGGACTGGGGCTGGGGCTGGCCAGGCTGTGGGAACGTGTACTGGGCCGCGGCAGGGGCGGCGAGGCCGAGGGCGCTGGCAGCCATGGTGATTCTCAGAGCGTTTCTCATGTCTTCCTTCTGCGGGATGGCCCGCGCTTGTTCGAAGAGAGCATCGGATGTCCCTCGCCCGGGCGGGCAAGGGCAACGCCCCGTTTGGGTTGCAGGCGTCGCCCGTTCCCCTTAGTCGCCGTCGCTCTCGTCCTCCCCCGCGACGGCGGGAACCGCCTCCTCGTCCACGGGCGGCGGCGCCTCCGGGGCGGGACGGGCGGCGCGGCCCGCCCCGCGCCGCCGGCGCTCGTAGTAGCGGCTCACCGTGGGCAGGCTGAAGCGGTTCATGGTGACCGAGTGGGTCGCCACGGCGTTCAGGCGGTCCACGTCGATGAACCACTCGGGCAGGTACACCGGGCCCACCGCCAGCCCCTCGTCGACGAGGTCGCGCACGAGCTCGGCGTCGTCGACGCTCATCTTGCCGGCGAGGAAGCCGCGGACGAGGTCCAGGTCCCTCTGCTCGAGGGAGGCGCGCAGGAAGTTGAAGGTCCGGCAGTAGCCGCGCTGGTAGGCCGCGTCCTTGGTGAAGGGGGCGCCGCCCTCGACGAGGCCCCCGCGGAAGACCCGCTCCGACATCTGGGCGGCCTTCTGCGGCGCGAAGCGGGCGAGGAGGTAGCGGTAGACCTCCAGGAAGTCTGCGCCACGCGCGGCCATGTCGATGGCGATGGTGCGTTCCCCGAGCTCGATGTAGCGCTCGTCGGTGATGTTGCCGGTGAGGTACTCGGCGACGATGCCCGCGCCTTCCTGGCTCTCGGTGTGGCGCGGCAGCCCCACGCCGAGCACCGTGAGCACGGGCTGCCGAAAGCCGTTCATCGACGTGAGGACGTGCCAGAGCCCTTCGTGGTGGGCGAGCGCGCGGACCTGCCGCGGGGAGAAGCGGGCGCCCTTGCGCAGGGTGATTCGCGTCGCGCCGGCCGCCGCGTTGGCGGTGAGCCGGGAGCGGACGACCACCTTCACCTGGCCGCCGAGGAGCGGGTCGCAGATCTCGCGGACGAGGCGCGCCGCCCGGTCGGCCGAGAGGGAGAGCTCCTCGTCCCGGGCGCGGGGGCGCGACGCCCAGAGCCGGGCGATGGCGAGGTTGTCGGCGCGCACGTCGGGGAACCGGTCGCGCGGATCGCCGAACACCTTGCAGGACAGTTCGTAGAAGCGCTTCGTGCCGCGCGCCGCGAGCATCTCGGCGACGAGGACGAACTCGTCGCACTTCTCCCGCAGCATCTCCTCGACGGCGTTCTTCCCGCGAATCTGGCGGCGGAGCGCCCGCAGCTCCTTCGTCTTCGCGGCGACGTCGAAGCCGAGCGGAGCGTACTCGGGGCGAGGCAGGTCCCGGCACCCGTTCCGGAAGAACTGCTCGTGCACCCGGGGGCTCCAGTTGATGGCCTTGAGGATGCGGATCGGGCGCTGCGCCGCGACGAGCTGGTCGGAGAGCCTGCGCAGGTAATCCGCCGTCGAGGTGGTCGCCATCGGCGGGAAACGCTACCACGGGCGGGCGCGGCGCCCGCGCCTGCATCCGGCGTCCGGGTCAACCGGTAGGGATGATCCCTGCCGGGGCGGAGGCCTACGGAGAGCCCGTGCCGGAGCCACCGGCGCCGGCGGCCGAGGGGGCCGACTCCCCCTTCGCGACGGGTTCCGGCCGGTTCACGCGGTCGCGGAGCTCCTTCCCGGTGCGGAAGAGGATCCCGCGCTTGGGCTTCACCGGGATCACCTCTCCGGTCTTCGGGTTGCGCCCTTGGTACCCCTCGTAGTGCTTCACGTGGAAGGCGCCAAGGCCGCGAATCTCAATGTTCTCGCCCTTGCAGAGCGCGTCCTTCATCGATTCGAAGATCGTCTCGATGGTCAGCTCGGCCTGCTTCTGCGTGACGCCGCGCTTGACCACGAGGATGTTGATGAGATCCGACTTCAGCATGGAGGCGCTCCAGCGGGGACCGGCCCCTACAGCCCGGGAACGTCGAGAAGCCTAGCCGACCGTCCCGAAATCGGCAAGCTTTACACGGGAATGCGCGCCGTACCGCCGCCGCGGGACGTCGGGGGTGCCGCCGCCGTCTCGCCCTCCTGGCCCGTCCCGGGGTCCACGGCGAGGCAGAGGGCCTCGAAGGAGGTCGCCGCGAGCTGCTCGGAGGCCGCGCCCTCCGCCCGGGCGAGCAGCCCGGCGAGGGCCGCCCGCGCCGCGTCGTTGGGCACCGGGGGTGGGAGTCCGGCGACCACACGGCGCACGTCCGCGAGCGTGATATCCGCGAGGGGGCGGGCAGGCGCGAGCCCCCCGCCGCTCCCCTCCGCGACCAGCCCCGCGTCGCGCAGTTGCGCGAGGAGCTCCCGCACGGGCTCGGCCGGGGCGTCGAGGCAGTCGGCGACGTCCCCCGGGTCCGGGGCCGGCTCGCCCTTCCGAAAGGCCCGCGCGACGACGAACAGAGCCCTCGCCGCGAGGAGCTCCCGCCCCAGGGTGCCGCGGGGGTCTTCCTGGAGGTCCAGGAGCGCCCGGTGGTGCTGCAGCACGAAGGCCAGGCGGGCCCCGAAGAGGAAGATCGTCCACGAGAGGTAGAGCCACAGGAGGAACACGAAGATGGCGGCGATGGAGCCGTATATCGCCTCGAATCGAAACAGGTGCTTGGCGGCGAAGGCGTAGAGATCCTTCGCGGTCTCGAAGCCGGCGGCGGCCACCGTGCCCGCCGCGACGGCCGGCCAGAGCCGCACGCGCGTGGCGGGGAGCAGCAGGTAGGAGGCGACGAAGAAGGCGAGGGTGAGGGCGAGCCCGGCCGCCTGCCCGAGCAGGCGGGGGGCGCCGAGCCGGTCGTGGGCGGAGGCGGCGACGGCGATCGACCCCGCCACGAGGAGCGGGCCGACCGTCAGGCCGGCCCAGTAGGTGAGCCAGCGCTGGAGCCTGGGGCGCTTGCGGCGGACCGCCCAGATGGCGTTCACGGCGTGCTCCACCTGCCCGAAGAGCACGACCGCCGAGAGGACGAGGAGGATGAAGCCGAGCAGGTCGAGCCCGCTCGTCTCGCTCGCGAAGACGTGCCGGTCCAGGTAGCCGGAGACCGCGGTCTGCGCGCCCACCGCCAGGTTGGCGATCAGGAAGTCGTGGATGCGGGCGCGCACGAGGTCCAGGTCGGCGAAGCGCCGCACCATCGACACGGCCACCATGAGCGCCGGCAGCAGCGAGAAGATGGAGATGTAGGTGAGCGCCATGGCCCGGAGCTTGAGCGCGTCGCCTCGGAAGGCGGCGAGCCCGGCCCGCAGCACGGCCAGCGCGTGGCGGAGACCGGGCCGCGGATCGCTCGGTCGTTCCCCGCCCATGGGGCACTACCCCGGTTCGCCGGCCTTGCCGGCCTGCTCCGGGGCCTCCTCCCGTCCGCGCCCCTGCCGGTCGCGCCCCCCGCGGTCGCGGCGCCCGCGCCCTTCGCCCTCGTCGAGGCGGTCGTGGCGGCCGTAGATGTCGAACTGCTCCTGGTGGTACCCGGCCTGCGCCTTCACCTGGATCGTCTTGTTGAACCGGTCCATCAGGTAGCGCAGCTCGTCGCGCTCCGCGTTCTGGAGGATGCGCGCCACCTCGGGGTGGCAGTTCACGACGAGGACCGGCTCGGGGAAGCTCGGCGCGTCGCGCCGGATCTCGCGGAAGATCTCGTAGGCCACGGTCACCCGCGACCGGATGTGCCCCTTGCCGTCGCAGTAGCTGCAGGGCTCCGTGGTCATTCGGGTGATGGATTCGCGCACCCTCTTGCGGGTCATCTCGACGAGGCCGAGCTCCGAGATCTTGAGGACGTTGGTCTTGGCCTTGTCCCTGCCGAGCGCGTCCTGCAGCGCCTTGAAGACCTTGTCGCGGTTCTGCGGCTTGTCCATGTCGATGAAGTCGATGATGATGATTCCGCCGATGTTGCGCAGCCGCAGCTGGTAGACGATCTCCTTCGCCGCCTCGACGTTGATCTTGGTGATCGTCTCCTCGAGGTTCTTCTTCCCGACGTAGCGCCCCGAGTTGACGTCGATGGCCGTGAGCGCCTCGGCCTGGTCGATGATGATGTAGCCGCCGCTCTTCAGCCAGACCTTGCGCTGGCCGGCGCGCTTCAGCTCCTGCTCGATCCCGTAGGAGTCGAAGATGGGCTCCTGGCCCGAGTAGAGCTCGATCTGCGCCTCGAGGTGGGGGGCCTGTTCCCGGACGAAACGGAGGATGCGTTCGTACTCCTCGCGGTCGTCGATGACGAGCTTGTGCACGTCCGAGGTGAAGAGGTCGCGGGTCGCCCGGAGGATGAGGTCGAGGTCGGGGTGCAGCAGCGACGGGGCGCTCACTTTGTCCTTGGTGCGGATGATCTCGTTCCACACCTGGATGAGGAACCGGATGTCGGCCTCGAGCTTCTGGGCCTCCACGCCGTCGGCCACGGTGCGGACGATGAAGCCGGTGCCCTCGGGGCGCATGCGGTCCACGATCTCGCGGAGGCGGCGCCGCTCCCCCTCGCGCTCGATGCGGCGGGAGATCCCGACGTGGTCCACGGTCGGCATGAAGACGAGGTGGCGCCCGGGGATGGAGATGTGGCTCGTGATGCGCGCGCCCTTCGTGCCGATGGGGTCCTTGGCCACCTGGACGATGACCTCCTGCCCTTCCTTCAGGAGGTCCTGGATGCTCTTCTGCTCGCGCGGCCGGCGCTCCTCATCCCGCCCGCGTCCGTTGCGGCCGCGGCGGCGGTCGTCCCGGCCTTCCCGGCCTTCCCGGCCTTCCCGGCCTTCCCGGCCTTCCCGGCCTTCCCGGCCTTCCCGGCCTTCCCGGCCTTCCCGCCTGCCCCGGTCGCGATCCCTCTCCCGGTCCGCCCGGGCCTCGCGAGGCGAGGCCTCGGGGCGGGCGGCGATCTGCCCGGAGGCAGCGGGCTCGGGGGCCTGTGGCGCCACCGGGGCCTCCGCCGCGGTCGGCTCCCCCGCGAGTGCCGGCTCGACGACCTGGGTGAGCGGGATGGGGGTCTCCCCCTCCGCGAGGGGCTCGGACGGCGCCGCTGCCTCCGCCGCCGGCTCCGCGGGCGCGGCCGCCTCCGCCGGGGCCTCCTGCGCGGCCGGCACCTCGCCCGCCGGTGGCGCCTCCTCGGGAGCCGGCGTGCCGGCCGGGGCCGCCTCGGCTCCGGCGAGCGCCTTCACCTCCTGCTCCTCCGCCTCCTGCTCGCTCGGGACCTCCACGAGGTGCTGGGCGTGCTCCCCCTCCGTGAGCTCGAACTCCTCCGAGAAGTCCGGGTCCCCGTAGACGTCGCCGACGTAGAGGAAGGCGGCCTTCTCGAGGCCGATGTCCACGAAGGCGGCTTGCATGCCCGGCAGCACGCGGACCACCCGCCCCTTGTAGATGTTGCCGACGATCCCCTTCTCGCGCTTTCGCTCGAGGTAGTACTCGTGGATCGTGCCGTTCTCGACGAGGGCCACGCGCGTCTCCGCGCCGGCCGCGTTGATCACCAGGATGCTGTTACCCGCCATGTCGAACCTCGCCTCCCGGGCGCGTGCGACGGGAAGGCGAGGCCCGATTCGGGCCCCGACCTCGGGCTTCCCGGCGGTGCCGGTCGACCCGGATCGGCTGTAGAGCGTTGGCTCACGTTCGCATTCCAGTCGCCCCGTGGGACCGCGCCGCGCGCGGCCCGCTGCCGGGCGTCAGTTTTCCTCTTCAGGCGTCGGCGTAGCGTGGCGACCGCGGGCGGAGGCCCGAGGCCACGTCCGGCGGTGTCCGCGCGAAGCTGACGCCTTCCTTCAGAACCCTCACTCCCCT
>Ga0335071_10002648_pt1 | contig 19070 bp, 16 predicted proteins | sample Lox_Sample_15_FD_206724 | JGI IMG/M metagenome (GOLD analysis project Ga0335071, IMG submission 206724) | Soil microbial communities from Loxahatchee National Wildlife Refuge, Florida, United States - Lox_Sample_1.5 | ecosystem: Environmental > Terrestrial > Soil > Wetlands | place: USA...
AGGCCCGGGTGGTGGAGCACTTGGAGTTGGCCGTCGCCGAAGCTATGACCACCATCACCGCAGAGCATGCCCGCGGATTTTTTCACCACTGCGGCTACGGGATACAACAACCATGAAACTGCTCTAGCTTCTTGGACTTGACCACTACCGACCACTGAGATTAATTCCAAAGTGCTTGGCACTTGCCGTAATTGCCGACGTCTCACGAAATCTTAAGGTTTTACTGGATTGGCTAAGGCTCAGCTCGAGGAGGCATCGCCAGAATTAGCCCAAATTCTTGGGGTCGCCACCTGCTGAAGCTACTACCTGTAGGTGTTTCGCGAAGGCGCCGATAATTCACAAAAAATAATGGAGAAACCTCTCGATTCCCCCTTGACACAGGCAGGAATCGGCGTAGACTTCGGACTCAAGGGTGGAACAAAGTGGTAAGTAAGGGGTCATAGTGGTCCATCCGGGAGCTTTTAGAGCGAATTGGTTTCGTCGGCCAAATCCGCCCGCAAAGCAGCAAATCGCTCCCGTTTGGGGTTGTTGTTCAGGTTTTTCTCCTCTCCCGGTGATGTGAAGCTCCGGCGTATTGGCGCCGCTATTTATGTTTCGTGGCTCGCACCTAACCCGGCTCGACGACAAGGGGCGTCTCAAGATGCCCGCCGAATACAAGCGTCTGGCCGACGAGAAGTACGGCAACAAATTCTACATCACCAGCTGGGATGGCAAGAGTGCCTTTGTTTATCCCATTCAGGAATGGGAAACGATCGAGCGCAAGCTGGTGGGGCTGCCCACCTTCAACGCTTCCAAGCAGAAGTTGCTGAAGCTGACGAGCTATTACGGGCAGGAAGTGGAGTTCGACAACCAGGGGCGGTTGCTGTTGCCCTCGGTACTGCGCGAGTCTGCCGACCTCAAAGGCGAGGTTTCGGTGGCCGGACGCCTGATTTACCTCGAGGTGCAAAATGCTGCGGCACTTCGCGAAGAAGTGCAGCAACCACTGACCGATGAGGAAAAGCAAACCCTGGACAGTCTGGGTATTTAGCAGTGCGAACCGTTCCATTCAACATCTCAGAACGGGAGTGAATGGACAAAGAGATCTCAACCACGGGCAGCGCCAAGCGGCGCGAGCATGGCGAAGCCGAAAAAAGGCAGTTTGGCCATGCACCGGTTCTTTTACAACAAGCGATCGATTTCCTGGCCGTACGGCGCGGCGGGATCATTATCGATTCGACCGTGGGCTTAGGCGGGCACGCGTGGGAAATCGCAAAATGCCTCGGCGCACCGGGTCGTTTGATTGGCTTCGATAAGGACCCTGAAGCGCTGGCACGAGCGCGCGAACGGTTCGCCGTTGCTCCCCCGGAGCTGGTTGACGACTGGCCGCAGATCGAGCTGGTCCACGCGAGTTTCGCGGAAGTCGCGCAGCACGTAGCCCCCTCATGCGTAGACGGCCTGCTGGCCGACCTGGGCGTCAGTTCGATGCAGCTGGACAACGCCCAGCGCGGATTCAGTTTTCAGGCGGTCGGGCCCTTGGATATGCGGATGAATCCGCAGTCCGGGCTTACCGCCGAACAAGTGGTAAACCGCTTCGACGAGCGTGAGCTTGCCGATGCGATTTACGAATTCGGTGAGGAAAGGAGGTCGCGGAGAATCGCCAGAGCCATTGTTCGGGCGCGGCCGATTCGCACTACCGCACAGCTTGCGGCAGTGGTTTCGGCTGCGGCCCGGCCAATGAACCAGGCTGAGCGGCGCATTCATCCGGCGACACGTACTTTTCAGGCTCTCCGAATTCTGGTGAACCGCGAACTGGACGACTTGCGGACGCTGCTCAGTGACGGCGCCGCGGCGCGAGTGCTGAAACCGGGCGGAAGGCTGGTGGTTATCAGTTTCCATTCCCTAGAAGACAGGATTGTTAAAGACGCGTTACGAGACGGCTCCCACAGCGGGGTATATCGGGTTCTGACAAAGAAACCGGTCACGGCAGAAGAGGAAGAGGTCGATCGCAATCCGCGGGCACGCAGCGCGAAGCTGCGGGCGGCGGCAAGGTTGTGAGTGAAACAACAGTGGTCCGGATTTGGTTTTGAAAGTTGTTAACAATTTCCGCAGGGTTATTCACACCGCCTGCGGAAATCTCTGTGGGAAATGTGAAAAACGTTCTCCCACAGCGTAGGGGATGACGAAGCGAAGGCCGGGAGCGGCGCAGAACCGCGTTTCCGGAGGAAGAGCGTAAGGGAGAGCGCAATGGCAGCTGCAGTGATGTATCCCACAATGCAGGACTTAGGGGACGCGGCCGGCTCGATTTCAGAAACCCGTGGGGTGTTCTTGGGCACGCCGGAGATCTATTTTGCGAAGCGCATCGACAATTCGCGCCTGGTGCGGGTCGTGGACCGCAAGAAGCGGCGCGAAATGTTGTATTTCGGTGTAATGCTCGGTCTCCTGTTTGTCGTGACCATGGTTTACCTCCTGCAGCACCTCAGTGCCATTGAGTACGGTTACCGCATCGAGCAGGCCAAGGCCGAGGAGCGTGCCATCGTGCAGAGCAATCGCGCCCTGCAACTGGAAATTTCCTCGCTCACCGACCTCGAGCGCATCGAAGTCGAAGCTCGCAAGCTGGGAATGGCTCCGCCGATTGCTGGCCAGTTACAGCCCATCGAAAGCGGTAACGGCGATGCTGACGTTCCTATCCTGGCGAGGATGAATTCCAGTGGAATTTCAGTGGTGTCCGTCCAACAATAGGCGTGGCGAACGCCGCGACCGCACGTCTCCGAAACGAGTTTCTTGCTACGGCGGTCCACCTGTGTCGAGATGCCGTAACATGTCACTCCGACAGTGTAGTACATACCACAAAGTAAGAATCAGGGGCCGCAGGCAGGCCGGTACCAAGAACAGGCAGTGAGGATGCGAGGCAAGCCCGTCCCCAAGATGTCGTCCAAACGGCTGATGATCCTCGCTGCCGTACTTCTCGTCTGGGCGGTCGCCATCGTCGGCCGGTTGGTCTACCTGCAAGTCGTTCGGTACGAATTCTTCCTGAACCTCGCCTCCCGCCAACGCGGCCGGGTAATCGCCATCGACCCGCGGCGAGGCACGATCTTTGACCGCAACGGCACTGAGCTGGCGATGTCGATTGATGTTGACTCGATCTTCGCCGTACCCAGCGAAATTACCGACCAGGAGTCCACCGCCCAAATCCTGGGCAATGTGCTTAACATCGATTCGCAGGAGCTGTTGGCGCGGCTCCGCTCGCAGAAGAACTTCGCCTGGGTGAAACGCAAGGTGGATGGCGACGTCAGCGAGCGCCTCCGTGAGCTGAACCTGCGCGGCATATATTTTCGCAAGGAGCCCAAGCGCTTCTATCCCAAGCGTGAACTCGCCGCCCAGGTCCTGGGATACGTGGGGACGGATGACGAAGGGCTCGGCGGACTGGAGCTGGAATACGACGACGATTTGCGCGGCATACCCGGCCAGGAGATCATCTCCGTCGACGCCCGTCGCAAGTGGTATGGCCGCGTCGAGCGCCAGCCTGATCCCGGTCAAAACCTCGTCCTGACCATTGACAGCACCATTCAGTACATAGTGGAGAAGGAGCTCGAAGCGGCGATGGCGGAAACCAGGGCCGTAGCGGGAACGGTCGTCGTGCAGAACCCTCATACTGGTGAAATCCTCGCCCTCGCCAATCGGCCAACCTTCAATCCCAACGTCTTCTACAGCGTACCCAAAGAGGCGCTGAAGAACCGCGCTGTGAGCGACGTCTACGAGCCTGGTTCCGTCTTCAAGACCGTCACCTATTCGGCCGCGATCGAGCAGGGCGTCGTCAAGCCCACCGACATGGTCGATTGCCAGGGTGGTGCCATCACCATTTTCGGCATGACTATCCACGACGCGCACAAAATGGGTGTCATGACAATTGCCGACGCCTATGCGCACTCCAGCGACGTTGCCGCCGTCAAAACCGGCATGAAACTTGGTGACGTTCGCTTCGACGAATACGTTCGCGCCTACGGCTTTGGCTCGCAAACCGGCATCGAGCTACCCGGTGAAAGTCGCGGCCTCAAGAAGCCCGTGAATCGCTGGTCCAAGGTCTCCATCGGCGCCATCTCGATGGGCCAGGAAATCGGCGTCACGGCTGTGCAGATCGTATCCATGGTCTCGACCATTGCCAACGACGGTGTCTATACGCCGCCACGCATCGTTGCCGGCGAGCTGCCGCCCAACGCCGGGCCCAAGCCCGTGGTGTTTCATCCTGCACAACAGCATCGCGTGATCTCCACCATGACCGCTGCACAGATGAAGAAGATGATGGAGAGTGTTGTGCTCGACGGTACCGCGCGGCGTGCCATCCTCGACGGCTACACCGTCGCCGGCAAGACCGGCACAGCCCAGAAAGTCGATCCCGTAACCGGCGCCTACTCCAAGACAAAATACGTGGCTTCGTTCGTTGGCTTCGCCCCGGTCAATAATCCAGCTATCACCATTGCAGTGATTCTCGACTCCGCGCAGGGGCTGCACCAGGGTGGACAGGTTTCCGCTCCCGTCTTTAAACGCATCGCCGAGCAAGTTTTGGAATACCTGCATGTGCCGCACGACATCGAACCCAAAAACCAGCAGCGCCTGATGCTCCTCGCCTCAGCAAAGAACGATGATCTGGCGGAGGAAACTTCTGACCATCTCAGCCCTCCGCTGGTTCCCGCGACGGACGATTCAGCAGCGCCTGGCGACTTCGCGAAGGTAACTCCCACGGCGATTACCTCTCGACCAACAGCGGCACGCGGAGACGCTCCTGACAATACAAATGCGGAAGCCGATACGGCTCCGTCCCCAGCCGACCCGAACTCCAAGGTCAGCGCCGCGCTTTCCGGCGTGAGTGCCGCGCCGGTACCGGCCGCCACGGGCGACGGTACTGTTGTGCTCAACGTGGGCAGCGGAATTGTGGTGCCGTCGTTCATGGGGAAGTCATTGCGCTCGGTGGTGGAGGAGGCGCAGCAGTCGGGACTGGAGCTTAACGTTCTGGGAAGTGGAATTGCGCGCCAGCAGTCGCCCGCACCGGGAAGCCATTTGCTCACAGGGCAGCGCGTCACGGTACGATTCAGCCGTTAAAACCTTGATTGTGCCGATTTGGAAAGAAATAGCGCTCACAGGTAAACAGCCGATTCCACACCGCCCAGCCCGTCTATAATTTTCTTGCTATGAATTTCCTTCAATTGCTTGACGGCGCAGAAGTACTGGACGAAAGGGGCGATCCGCCAATTGCTGGGCTCGACTACGACAGCCGGCGGGTGAGGCCTGATTGGTGTTTCGTCGCCATGCGCGGCGAGCACACCAACGGAAACCTTTACATTGACAAGGCGATTGCCAATGGTGCAGTGGCGATTGTGAGCGATTCGCTGCCTCCCCGCGAAGGCGTTGCCTGGGCCCGTGTGCCGCACGGTCGGCGAGCGCTGGCGCGGCTGAGCGCAAATTTCTACCGCCACCCCGCGGAGAAGCTGGAGCTCACCGGCATTACCGGCACCAACGGAAAGACGACTACGTCGTTCATCCTGAGCCGCATGTTGCGCGCCGCAGGCCGCAAGATCGCGCTCGTCGGCACGGTGGAGTACCGCATTGGACACGAGACGTTTCCCGCCCCCCACACCACTCCTGAAGCCCTCGAAATCAATCGCCTCTTCCATCGCGCAGTAGACGTTGGTTGTACCGAAGCCGTTATGGAAGTCTCGTCGCATGCGCTCGAGCAGCAGCGCACCTTTGGCTTGATGTTTGATGTGGCGGTGTTCACCAACCTCACGCGTGACCATCTCGACTACCACGGCACCATGGAGAGCTACTTCGCCTCGAAGACGATTCTGTTTAAGGGCCTCGGTGTCGAGCCCCCGCGCTTCGCGGTGATCAACATCGACGACGAATACGGCCGCCGGCTGGTGGAGATATGCAGGAAGCACCACGAGGTCATTACGTTTGGCCTGGAGCGCGGCGATTTTCATGCAAAGGAACTAAAGATCAGCAGCACGGGCATAGGCTTCAAGATGGCCACGCCGCTGGCTGATATTCCGATCTTTAGCCCCATGCTGGGACGCGTGAACGTCTACAACCTGCTCGCCGCGTCGGCTGCTGCTTACGCGCGCGATGTTACGCCCAGCGCCATCTCCGAAGCCGCCGATCAGATTGCGCACGTTGCCGGTCGCTTCCAGCGTCTCGACTGTGGGCAACCTTTTACCGTGATTGTGGATTATGCGCACACCGACGACGCGATTCGCAACCTCACCGCCGTTGCGCACGACTATGTCCATCAGCGCGGCGAGCCTGGGCGGATCATCACTGTGTTTGGCTGCGGAGGCGACCGCGACCGCGCCAAGCGTCCGCTCATGGGCGAGGCTGCCGGAAGCGGCAGCGATTTTGTGGTGCTGACCAGCGACAATCCGCGCAGCGAAGACCCAATTGCCATCATGAATGACGCACTGCCTGGCCTGCAGCGCACCGGTGTGCGTTACACCCTGGAGCCCGACCGCCGCAAGGCCATCGAACTCGCCATTCGCGAGGCCGATGCCGCCGACATTGTTCTCATCGCCGGTAAAGGCCACGAGAAGCATCAGGAGACAAAAGAGGGCAAGATTCCTTTCGATGACGTCGAGGTCGCGCAGAAAGCTCTGCAGCACGCCGGATACGCCAAGCCGCATCCGGTCGCATCATGAAGCTTAGCTTGGCGCGCGCCGCCGACTTCATGCAAGCCAGCGGAGACTACGACCCTGGGGCCGTAGTTGCCGGGTTTTCGATTGACTCGCGCACCATCCAGCCAGGAGAGTTATTCTTCGCCGTCCGCGGCGACCGCCTCGACGGCCACGATTTCGTCGAAGCCGCCCTCGCGCAGCGGGCTGTCGCCGCCGTCGTTGCCCGCCAAAGCCTGCCCAAGTTCGGCAGCCACGAGAAACTTCTCGTCGTGAACGATCCCCTCACTGCCCTGCAGAACCTCGCCCTCGCTGTTCGTCTCGAATGGGGCAAGCCCGTGATCGGAGTCACCGGCTCAGCGGGGAAGACCACCACCAAGGAAATCATTGCCCACGTTCTCGCCACCAGACACAACGTGCTGAAATCGCACGGCAATTTGAACAACCACTTCGGCCTGCCGCTGCAGCTTCTCAAACTCGAACTGGACCATGACCTCGCAGTCATCGAGATGGGTATGTCGCATGCGGGCGAGATTGAGGCGCTGGCCGCCCTGGCGAAGCCAAACTGCGGCGTCGTCACGCTGGTCGCTCCCGTGCACCTCGAATTCTTCGACTCCATCGCCGGCATCGCCCGCGCCAAGTATGAGTTGATTGCGTCCCTGCCGACGGACGGAATTGCCATTCTCAATGCCGATGATCCCTATGTTTCCGAGTTCGGCCGTGGCTTTCGCGGCACGGTTGTCACCTTCGGGCTGCAAAAGCCGGCGGATGTGGCCGCGTCAGACATCATCGTCCTGCAGCCCATGGGTTCTGCCTTCCAGATCAAATACAGCCACCAGACCGAGGCGGCGGCACTGCCCCTGTTCGGCGAGCACAGCATCTACAACGCTTTGGCTGGCGTTGCGGTCGGGCTGCAGTACGGCGTCAGCTTGCACGACGCCGCCATCTCGCTCGCTACCCTTTCGGCAGGCGACAAGCGCGGCCAGATGCTGGACTACGAAGGCGCGACCATCATCAACGATTGCTACAATTCCAACCCGAAAGCGCTGGAGAGCATGGTGCGCTCGCTGCTCCAGATTCCAGCCAAGCGCCGCATCGTTGTGGCCGGTGAAATGCTCGAACTTGGCCCCGAAGGCGAGGCCATGCACCGCGACTGCGGCCACCTCACCGGAAACTATGGTGTGGACTTCGTGCTCGGCGTTCGCGGACTGGCGCGCCACATTGTCGAAGGCGCCAACGCGGCAAACGTCGATGGCGCGTTTGTGGAGACGCCGGAAGAAGCGGCCGAGTGGCTACGCGCGAACATTCGGGCGGGCGACTTGGTATTGCTAAAGGCTTCGCGCGGCGTGCGGCTGGAACGTGCTTTGGATGCATGGATGGGGAAGAGCATAGTGGCGCGTTGAGTGTTGCGGACCACGACTTTCGCTGGACGGGGAATCATTTGCTCTATTGGCTGCTGTACCAGAAAGGCTTCGTATTACTGCATATCGGTCCGTTCCGGATCTTCCGGTATTTGACGTTTCGCACCGCTTTCGCCAGCCTCACGGCGCTGTTCATCGGTCTCGTCATCGGCCCGGCCGTCGTCCGCCGCTTGCGTGATTTTCAGATCGGCCAGTACATCCGCGAAGATGGCCCGCAGGCCCACCAGCACAAAGCCGGAACGCCCACCATGGGCGGCGTCCTCATTGTTGTCGCCATGGTCATTCCCACGCTCTTGTGGGCCGACTTGAGCAATCGTTTCGTATGGATTGCTGTTCTCAGCACTACGGCCTTTGCCGCCATCGGGTTTGCCGACGACTACTTGAAGATTGTGCATAGGCGCAATCTCGGGCTGACCGGACGCTCCAAGCTCACCTCTCAGTTCGGCACGGCGATGGTGATTGGCCTCACCCTGATCGCACTGCAACGCTACGGACTGTATTCGACGCGGCTCATCGTTCCGTTCTTCAAGAACTTTCGGCCCGACCTCGTCATTGGCCGCATCCTGCACACTGAGCTGTGGCCACTCGCCTACCTGCCCTTCCTGCTGTTCGTCATGATCGTTATCGTCGGATCGAGCAACGCGGTCAATCTAACCGACGGTCTTGACGGCCTTGCCATAGGTTGCACCGTGGTCGCCGCCGGCGCGCTGACCATGCTCACCTACGTCAGCGGCCACGCCCAATTTGCCGACTACCTGGAAATCTCCAAGATCCCCCAGGTTTCCGAACTCACCATCTTCTGCGGGTCTATGGTCGGTGCAGCCATAGGCTTCCTTTGGTATAACGCGCACCCTGCCGAAGTCTTCATGGGTGACGTGGGCTCGCTCGCCCTCGGCGGGGCCATCGGAACTGTCGCCGTCCTCATCAAACAAGAACTTCTGCTCCCTTTCATCGGCGGCGTTTTCGTCATTGAAGCGCTCTCCGTCATCCTGCAGGTCGGCTCCTACAAGCTCCGCAAAAAGCGTATCTTCAAGATGGCGCCGATTCATCATCATTTCGAGCTGCTCGGCTGGAGCGAGTCCAAAGTCATCGTTCGCTTCTGGATCGCCTCTCTTGTGTTTGCACTCTTTGCTCTCACCACCCTGAAACTGCGTTAGCCGCTCACTAAACGTGGCAAAATGAGCATTCGGGCTGACTCACTTATGGATCTCAAGGGCAAGCGCGTACTCGTCGTCGGCATGGGCAAGTCGGGCATCGCGAGCGCCTTGTTTCTCGCCGACCGCGGCGCGCGCGTCTCCGTCTCCGACACCAAATCCGAAGAAGAGCTCCACCACGAAATCCCCCAGCTTCTCGACCGCGGCATCGGCGTCGAAGCCGGCTACCACGGCGAACGCACCTTCATGCAACAGGAGCTGATCGTCATCAGTCCGGGCGTTCCCTGTGACGTTCCCCAGCTCGTGCAGGCACGTCAGGCCGGCATCCCTGTATTCGGCGAAATCGAACTCGCCGCACGTTACCTCAAGGGCCGGCTCGTCGCCGTTACCGGCTCCAACGGCAAGACCACCACCACTTCGCTCGTCGGCGAAATCGTCACCGCCGGTGGCAAGCCCACCCTGGTTGGCGGCAACATCGGCACACCCGCCATCGGCTTCGTCGAAGCCGCCACCGACGACACGTGGATCGTCCTCGAAGTCAGCAGCTTCCAGCTCGAAACCATCGCGACCTTCCATCCCAGGATCGCCGTCGTCCTCAACGTCACGCCCGACCATCTCGACCGTCATTACACCTTCGACAACTACGCCGCCGCCAAGGCTCGCATCTTTGAGAACCAGACTGCCGGCGACTACACCGTCCTCAACGCCGACGATGCCACCTGTGCTGCCATGGGCAAGCGGACCAAGGCCGCCGTGTACTGGTTCAGCCGCCAGCATTGGGTCGAGCAGGGAGCCTGCGTGCGCGGCGGCAACATCGTGTGGAATGACGGCGGCCGCGAGCAGTCCGTCATGCCCGTCTCCGAAATTGGCCTCAAGGGCGCGCACAACGTCGAAAATGTTCTCGCCGCGGTCTGCGCCGGAATGCTCGCCGGGGTCGATGCCCCCTCTATCCGCCACGCCGTCGCTAGTTTCAAGGCCGTAGAGCACCGCCTCGAATACGTCGCTACCATTCGCGGCGTCGCTTATTACAACGACTCCAAGGCCACCAACGTCGACGCCACGATCAAGGCGCTCGAAGCTTTTCCCGGCAACATCCACCTCATTCTGGGCGGCAAGGACAAAGGCAGCGACTACAGCGTACTCAACCCCTTACTGGCGGAGCGCGTCAAGCGGGTGTACACCATCGGAGCCGCTGCGCAGAAAATCGAGTCGCAGATCAAAGGAACCCATGTCGTGAGCGCCGCAACCATCGACCACGCCGTCCGCGAAGCCTCCGAGCTCGCTGCTCCCGGAGACATTGTCCTGCTCGCCCCCGCCTGCGCCAGCTTCGACCAGTTCATGAGCTACGAGCATCGCGGCCGCGTCTTCAAGGATCTCGTTCGTCAGCTCGAAGCGCGCGATCTTCATCTCGCCGCCGGCAACCGCGCTGGAGGTGACGCCTGATGGCAATGCGTGTCAGCGTCGACAAGTGGCTCTTCACCGTGGTGCTGATGCTCGTCTTCATCGGTTTGGTTATGGTCTTCAGCGCCTCTGCCGTCATGGCGCAGGCCCGCTACGGCTCGTCCTATGCCTTTCTGCTGCGCCAGCTCAGCTGGGCCGCCGCCGCTATCGCCGCCATGGTGCTGGTCATGAACATCGACTATCGCCAGTTCCGCAGGCCGACCATCGTCTTCACGTTTCTCGGGTTTACGACGCTACTGCTGGTCGCAGTCTTTCTTTTTCGCGACTCCCACAACACGCACCGCTGGATCAAAGCTGGCGCGCTCTCCTTCCAGCCATCCGAGCTGGCCAAGCCCGCCATCATTCTTTATCTCGCCTGCTTCCTCGAATCGCGCTGGCAGCAGATCACCGACTGGAAGCGCGTTCTGCTTCCTGCGGCAGCTCCCAGCGTTCTGCTTGCCATCCTCATCGTCAAAGAGCCTGACCTCGGTACAGCCGTCGCCTGCATGGCCATCACCGCCTGCGTTCTTTACGTTGCCGGGATGAAAATGCGCTTCCTCGCCTACGGCTTCGCCGCGTCGTTGTTGCCCCTCTACATCCTGATTGTGCGCACCCCCTGGCGCTGGCACCGCATCATCGCCTTCCTCAACCCCTGGCAGGACCCGCAGGGCCACGGTTTCCACATCATTCAGTCGATGATCGCCGTCAGCACTGGCGGCGTCCTGGGCGCCGGCCTCATGGAAGGCAAGCAGAAACTCTTCTACCTGCCCGAGCCCCACACCGACTTCATCTACGCCAACATCGCCGAAGAGCTCGGCCTCTGGGGTGCCGTCCTGGTGGTCGCTCTCTTCGCCATCTTCCTGTGGCGTGGTGTCCGCGTGGCCCTTCGCACCGAAGACCCCTTCGCACGGTTCCTTGCAACCGGCATCACTGCCATGGTTGTCGTTCAGGCCATGATCAACATCAGCGTCGTGCTCGGCATGATGCCCACCAAGGGAATCCCGCTGCCCTTTATCTCCTACGGCGGCTCCTCGCTCTTCATCACCCTCGCTAGCGTCGGTGTCCTGCTCAACATCACGCAGCAAACCGACTAGCCATGCGCATCCTCATCGCCGGCGGAGGCACCGGCGGTCACGTCATCCCCGCCATCGCCATCGCTCGCGAACTTCAGTCGCAGTACCAGGCCGAGGTCCTCTTCGTCGGCACCGCGCGCGGACTCGAAACCCGCCTTGTACCCGCCGCCGGCTTTCCCCTCGAACTCATCAACGTAGGTGCCCTCAACCGCGTCTCGCTCACTACGCGCCTCAAGACCCTCATCGACCTTCCGCGCGCCATCACCCATGCAGCACGCCTCATCCGCAGTTTCAAACCCGACATCATCCTTGGCGTCGGCGGCTACGCCTCAGGTCCTGCAATGTTAGCCGGAGCCATGCTCCAAATCCCGCTGATGGCCTTTGAGCCCAACGTCCTCCCCGGTTTCGCCAATCGGCTGGTCGCGCGCTGGGTCAGCGCTGCCGCCGTTCACTTCGAAACTACCAAACGATACTTTCCCGACGCCGACGTCACCGGAGTTCCCGTCCGCCAGCAGTTTTTCCGCCTGTCCGCGCGTACCTCCGACGGCCCTCCTACGCTCCTTGTCTTCGGCGGCAGCCAGGGCGCGCATGCTGTAAACGTGGCCCTCATACAAGCGCTCGCCCAACTCGCGCAGCAACTCCCCGGCTTCCACCTCATCCACCAGACCGGCCAGAACGACTACCAAGCCGCCCGCGCCGCTGCTACGCACGCCAACATCTCCGCGGAAGTTTCGCCCTTCATCGACGACATGCCTGCCGCCTTCGCCCGCGCTGACCTCCTCATCTGCCGCTCCGGAGCCGGCACCGTCGCCGAAGTCGCCGCCGCCGGCAAGCCCGCCATCTTCATCCCGCTACCCACCGCGGCCGACGACCACCAGCGCCTCAACGCCGAACCCCTCGCCAATGCCGGAGCCGCGCGCCTGCTGCCCCAATCCGAACTTACGCCCAGCCGCCTCGCGCAAGAAGTTGCCGCGCTCCTCCGCGACCGCGCCCAACTCCAACGCATGGGCGACGCAGCTCGCCAATTCGCTCATCCCCAGGCCGCCTCCCAAATCGCCTCCCTTGCTGCCCGCCTTGCTGGCATCCCGCGCTCCCAAGATGTAGCCTAATCATTCCCTGCCAACTGGCGACTGGCTACTGGCAGCTGGCTACGGATCCATGTTCGCCAAAATTCAGCGCATCCATTTTGTAGGCATCGGCGGCATCGGCATGAGCGGCATCGCCGAGGTCCTGCTCAATCTCGGATACAAGGTCTCCGGCTCCGACCTCAAAGCCTCGGCCATCACCCAGCGCCTCGCTTCTCTGGGTGCCACAACCTTCGAGGGCCATCGCGCTGAAAATCTCGCCGGTGCGGATGTTGTCGTCACCAGCTCCGCTGTCCCGCCCGACAACCCCGAAGTCTCCGCCGCGCACGCCTCCCACATTCCCGTCATCCCCCGCGCCGAGATGCTCGCCGAACTCATGCGCCTGAAGTACGGCATCGCCGTCGCCGGCATGCACGGCAAGACCACCACCACCTCGATGGTCGCGACCGTCCTCGCTGCCGGAGAACTCGACCCCACAGTCGTCATCGGCGGACGCGTCGACGCCATGGGATCCAACGCGCGCGTCGGCAAGTCGCAATATTTCGTCGCCGAAGCCGACGAAAGCGACCGCTCCTTCCTCAAACTCTGGCCCATCCTCACCGTCGTCACCAACATCGACCGCGAGCACATGGATTGCTACCGCGACATGGCCGACGTCAAGCGCACCTTCCTCGAATTCCTCGACCATGTCCCCTTCTATGGCATGGTCGTTGCCTGCAATGACAACGACGCTCTCCGCCGCATCCTCCCCTCCGTCCGCCGCCGCATCGTCACCTACGGCACGCGTGACGGCTCTGACTTCCGCATTACCGGCATGAAAAGCGCTGCCTCGGGAGACGAACACTCTGCCGCCAGCGCATTCAGCGTCGCCTACCAGGGTCGCGACCTGGGCGAATTCAACCTCCACGTTCCCGGCGAACACAATGTCCGCAACGCGACGGCCGCCATTGCTGTCGGCATCGGCCTCGACATCCCGATCGAAGAGATTCGCGAGGGCTTGGCAAAATTCAACGGCGTCGATCGCCGTTTCCAGCTCAAGGGCCGCATCAACGGCGTCACCGTCATCGACGACTACGGCCACCATCCCACCGAAATCCGTGCCACCCTCGCCGCTGCGCGCCAGTGCAATTACCGCCGCATCCACGTCATCTTCCAGCCGCATCGCTTCACCCGCACCCAGCTCTTACTCGACGAATTTGCCACCGCCTTCGCCGACGCCGATACCGTTACCATCCTCGACATCTACGCCGCCAGCGAGCCGCCCATCGCGGGCATCAGCGGCCAACTCCTCGCCAATCGCGTCGGAGCGAAAGCCCACTACGCGCCCTCCTTCGCCGAAGCTGCCGCCCGCGCCGCCCGCACCGCTCGGTCTGGTGATTTGATTCTCACTCTCGGCGCCGGCAACGTCGTCCAGCTCGGCCCGCTGGTGCTCGAAGCCTTGCAGGCTGCGGCCGGCTCCTGAGAACCGCCCCCGATTCCTCAGCCGTTCAGCCAGACATGCGCCGCCACTAGGAGCACCACTCCCGCCATCGTCCAGAAGTGCCACCTTCGCACGCTTTTGCGATCCGTCAGACTCGTCTGTTGCAGGCTGCGTCCCATCACGATCTGCAGCAACAGCAGAAGTAGCGCGAGTGTCGCAAGATTCAGTCCCGCGCTGCTGGTCCGCAGCGCGCGTCCCTTCGACATCAACACCCACGCGTGCATCACCGAGAGACCAGTCGCCGCATAGGCCAGCCAATAGTGTGGCCACATGCGCCGCAAATAGAATCCGTTCGACGCTGGAGCCATCCCCAGCCAGATACTCGCTCGCGTGCGCCGCAACAGATAAGGCAAAAGCGCCACCGTGCACAGCAGAATCGCCGCCAGCCACCCGCCGGTGCCCGCTAAGAAGTATGACAACATGGCTTGCTCATTGCACCTGTATGTAGCCGGTCAAAATCACGATCTGCTCAGCGGCGATGCTGTGGTCGTCTCGGACGGTCCCCTTCACATGCACCACCGCGCCCGTGTGCAGGTCAGCCAGCTTGCCCATGACTACGGGCGTAGCATCCGTGTAGTGAATGTTCACCAGCTTCACCGTTCGCTTGTAGAGGTCATCGCGCTGGCGATCCAGCAGGTTCCCCGTCGCCGCGCCTGGGCCGACGGAGGTCACCTCCATCACGACCTTCATGCTGCTGCCCGGCGCTGATGCGGCCAGGGCATTCTGGTCAGCGGCTCCCGCCATTGACGCCGACATGCGCATCGACCTGCGTCCCACCGTAATCGCTGCCCCCAGGCTAAGCGATCCCAGTACCGTGATCATGAGCAGCCAGCGGCCCGTCCTTCGGACATCCGAATCCGTCATTTCCTCCTCCAACGCGACCCACCGGTCGCTGAGGAGAATTCTGAACCCCGTACCTACGTACGGAGTCAAGCAGGCAGGGTGGCAACGCGCGCGACAAGGCTATTTGCGGCCCGACGGACACACCAGCCCCTTTGACTTTCTCACCTCTGCCGCCATGCGCGACAGATCGCTCCGCATCTTCTGCAGCCACCTGATCTTCTGCTCGATTCCTTTCAGGCATTCTTCCGAGATCTCCAGGAACTTGCGCAACTTCGCCATCTGCGGCTTTCCCGTCGCTGCCGCACCGGGAAAGCCCCGATGCAATTGCTCCAGCTCTCGAATCTCACGCAGCGTGAAGCCAAGTTGCTGGCATCGCTTGATAAAGCGAACTGTCTCCAGGTCGCGCTCGCTATAGCTTCGATATCCGCCTTCGGTGCGCGGCGGCGCCTGCAGCAGTTTCTCCCGTTCGTAGAAGCGCAGGGTCTCGACATTCACTCCCGCGCGTTGGGCTAATTCTCCGGTGCGCATGGCTCTCTATTGTGTCCGAGTTCGTCCCTCCATGTCCCCAGGTGATTTCTGCGATCCGATTGATTCGCGTTCCCCCGCCTAACCCGTGGTCGCTCTGCCTCTGGCGTTTTTCTTGTTTTCCTCCGTCTCATCTGTGCTGAGAGCCTTTTACTGGCTACTAGCCACTGACTCCCTGTTTTCTTACTCGATACGTCCCCCGAAATGCCTCCCTTTCCGCCCCACGAAACCGGATATAGTGAGGCCAATAGCCGAAGTTTTCGGCTTTTCTGTCCCTGCATGGCGCGGAAGAGTTCTTCCACAGTCACGGATGACGAATTCGACGCGGTTGCCGAGCCGCGCCCGTCTTCGCGCGCCTACGACGACTCTCCCCTCGACGCCCGCATCCTCGCCCTCGACGACGAAGAAGAGTCGCCCTTTCTTCGTGGACAAAAGCGCGTCCCCGTCCGCCGCGGCGTCCTGCCCCGCAAGGCCGCCGACCGCATCAAGCTCTTGCTCATCGCCTTGCTCATTCTCGGCGTTGTCGCCTTCATTGCCATCACGCTCTATCGCTACGGCACGCAGTCCTGGCGCTTCCGCGTCGATTCCAGCGACAACCTCGAAGTCCTCGGCACGCTCTACGTCACGCGCAATCAGATTCTCGACGCCCTGGGCGCCGACATCGACCGCAACATTTTCTTCGTCTCGCTCGCCGAGCAGCAGAAGCAGCTCGAAGCCATTCCCTGGATCGAGTCTGCGACCGTGATGCGCCTGCTGCCCAACCGGCTGCGCATCCAGGTGCAGGAGCGCGTCCCCGTTGCGTTCGTCAACCTCAACGGTCGCATCGCCTTCATCGACGCCCACGGCGTCATCATGGACATGCCTCCCGGCGTCCAGAGCAGCTTCTCGTTTCCTGTCATCGTCAACATGACCGACGCCGAACCGCTGTCCACCCGCGCCGCCCGCATGAAGCTCTACACCGAATTCGTTCGCCAGCTCGACTCCACCGGCGCCGGCTACTCGCACCAGCTCAGTGAAGTCGATGTCTCCGATCCCGACGACGTCAAGGTCATGATCGACGATCCCAAAGGCACGGTGCTCGTGCATCTCGGCTCTTCGAACTTTCTCGAACGCTTCAAGCTCTACATCGAGCACGTGCAGGAGTGGCGCGCCCAATTCAATCACCTCGAGTCCATGGACCTTCGCTACGACGGCCAGGTCATCGTGAACCCTGACGCCGCAGCCGCGCGCGCCAAACAGAACCCCACGCTGCACGCCGCCACGCCCGAAGCCTCATCACCTCAGCCTCAGCCCGCGCCTCCCGCGAAGATGAAGGCCGCAAAGAAGTCAAAGACGCACTAGGACACCATGGGAAGCCAGACCGAAAACCTGCTCACAGTCATCGACATCGGAAGCGCCAAGACCTGCGTCCTCGTCGCCGAGGTCAATGAATACGCTCTGCGCTATCGCGGCCACGGCATTGCCGACTCGCGTGGCATGCGCAAAGGCGTCATAGCCGATCTCGACAAGGCCGTCTTCGCCATCAAGCAGGCCGTAGAAGCAGCCGAAAACGTCGCCCAGGCTCCCATCGGCCGCGCCATCGTCGGGGTCGCGGGCGCCCACATTCGCGGCGTCAACAGTCATGGCGGTATCACTCTCGCCGGCCGCACCCGCGAAATCAGCCGCGACGACGTTCGTGGCGCTGTCGAGAAAGCACGCACCATCCCGCTTCCCGAAGACCGCGAGCCGCTTCACCTCCTCCCCCAGGAGTTCATCGTTGACGGCCAGCCCGGCGTGCACGATCCCGCCGGACTCATGGGTAAGAAAGTCGAAGTCCGCGTGCACATGGTCACCACCGGGGTCATGGCCACGCAGAACGTCGTCACCGCCGCCAACCGTGCCGGCATTCACGTCGACGACACCGTCTTCGAAGCCCTCGCCGGTGCCGACTCCGTTCTCCAGACCGACGAGCGCGAACTCGGCGTCTGCCTTGCCGATATCGGCGCCGGTTCCACCGACATCATCGTGTATTACGAAGGCGTCGTCATTCATTCCGGCGCCGTTCCCATCGGCGGCGACCACTTCACCAACGACGTCGCCGTCGGCCTCCGCACCCCCATTCCCGACGCCGAAAACATCAAGAAGATGTTCGGCTGTTCCATCGTCACTCGCATTCCAGAAGGCAACGAGATCGAAGTCCCTTCCGTCGGCGACCGCCCCTCTCGCCTTCTGCAGCAGCGCGCCCTCGGCGAAATCCTCGAGCCCCGCACCCGCGAGCTGATGGAACTCCTGCGCGAGCACCTTCGCCAGGCCGGCGTCTACGAACTGCTCGGCGCTGGCATCGTCTTCACCGGCGGCGCCTCGCGCCTCAACGGTCTCATCGACACCGCCGAGGACATGCTGCGCCGTCCCGCTCGTCTCGGCTATCCCGTGCCCATCGCCAAGCTGCCCTCGAATTTGCTCGAACCCGAATTCTCCACCGCCATCGGTCTGGTTTTGTACGGACACCGCGCCCGCCAGGCGCGCAATAACCCAGAACGCGGACTCGGCGCCCGCTTGCGCGCCTTATTCGCCAGCAAGGTAGTATGAACGAAATGTTCCATCGGGCGACAACGCCCGTCAGGGCACGGCTTCAGCCGTGCCGCCGCGTCAATTTTTGATTTCCCAACGCGGGCTTTAGCCCGCCCACGAGGTAGTGATGATTGAAGACTTCAGCCAGAAGCAGCCGGAAAACGATATTCGCATCCAGTTCAACGAAGACATCCTGAACAGCGCCAAGATCAAAGTCATCGGCGTCGGCGGGGGCGGGGGCAACGCCGTCAACCGCATGATCGAATCGAAACTCGAAGGCATCGAATTCGTCGCCGCCAACACCGACCTGCAGGCGCTCAAGCTCTCGCGCGCTCCCGTCAAAATCCAGCTCGGCGTAAAGCTCACCAACGGACTCGGCGCCGGCGCCAACCCCGAGGTCGGCCGCAAGGCCGCCCTCGAAGACGCCGACAAGATCATCGAAGCCCTTGAAGGCGCCGACATGGTCTTCGTCACCACCGGACTCGGCGGCGGCACCGGTACCGGCGCTGCTCCCATCATCGCCTCCCTTGCCAGCGAAATGGGAGCGCTCACCGTCGCCGTCGTTACCAAGCCCTTCGCCTTTGAAGGCAAGCGTCGCCAGAACCAGGCCGAGCGCGGCCTGCAGGAACTCATCGATTCCGTCGACACCACCATCGTCATCCCCAACGAGAAACTCCTCGCGGTCGCCAAAGACGCCGGTTTCTTCGAGTCCTTCCGTGTTGCCGACGATATCTTGCGCCAGGCCGTGCAAGGCATCTCCGACATCATCACCATCCCCGGCATCATCAACCGCGACTTCGCCGACGTGAAGACCATCATGGCCGGCATGGGCTACGCCGTCATGGGAACCGCCACCGCGCG
>Ga0335071_10002649_pt1 | contig 19068 bp, 17 predicted proteins | sample Lox_Sample_15_FD_206724 | JGI IMG/M metagenome (GOLD analysis project Ga0335071, IMG submission 206724) | Soil microbial communities from Loxahatchee National Wildlife Refuge, Florida, United States - Lox_Sample_1.5 | ecosystem: Environmental > Terrestrial > Soil > Wetlands | place: USA...
TCGATGTTCTTGATGAGCTGGATGGCCGACTTGTAGCGCTCCTTGACGTAGTTGCGCACGTCTTTTTCAGCGGCCTCGCGGCTCAGCAGCTTTTTGTAGGTCGGGTTCAACCGAAGCTGTGGCAGGTCATCATCGTTCATGACCACGAGGTATTCGTCGCCCTGCTTGATGAACGCAACGTCCGGCTCAATCAGCCGCGTTTCCTGCCGGTTGTAGCGCAGGCCGGGCTTCGGATCGAGAGTCTGGATCAGCTTAATGCACTCGTTCACGCGCTCAACCGTAATGTTTTCGGCCTTCGCGATTTCCTTCAGCTGCTTGTTCTGCAGAAAGTGCAGGTGCTTATCGACAATCTTCAGTGCGTCTTCGCCCAACTCGGGGAAGTTCGGCTCGCCACCGCGCTCATCATGCTGAACCAATAAATATTGGAGCTGCGCCATCAGGCACTCGCGCAAGTCGCGCGACGCAACGCCAACCGGGTCCATCTGCCTGATGATGTCGATGGCTTCGTGCAACGCGTCTCGTCCGAACAGAGCCTTGCATGGCGTTGCCGGTTTCGGCACAAGGGACGGGCGTATCGCGGCAGCGTTCGGGTCGCTGCCATTGCCTGAAATCTGAGTAGTGACGGTTTCCGCCCGAGCGGAAATCGTTCCATTCTCAGGCCCTGCAAGCGCTTCGCTGTTGGCCTGTTCCGCCTCCGCAGCCTCGATTTCCTTCGGGTCGATCGGAATGCGCGGCTTGCCATCCCATGCCGCCTGCGCAAGCAATTCCTCTTCGGTCGCAAGCAGGTAGCCGTCATCCTCCAGGTTGCCGATGACCAGTTCGCAGGCGGCGCGCACGTCGTCTTTCACGTGGACAGCGCCGAGCTGCCACATCAGGTGGTCGGTCAGGGTCGTAGGCTTAGAAAGGAAGTTCTCAAAGGACGGCTTCTCGATGCTTTCCAGATCGGTGCCGCTGCGGAACCCAGGATCGAGGTAGTCCTGGAAGAATGAGCCGAAATCGATCTCCTCAAACGGGTCGCGCTCTTCCGGCGTCACAGCCTGAGGCTCGTCCGTGGGCGTGCTTTCGCGCTCGCGCTGCTCTTCTTTGGCAGCAACTTCATCGAGCGTTGGAACTGTTTCCACGTATTCGTCGAGAACCGGATTCTCGACCAGCTCCTCGTTGATCATGTCCTTGAGCTCAAGCTTGTTCAGAGCCAGAACGCTGACCATCTGCACGAGGCCCGGCGTGAGAATCTGTTTCTGCGAGACCTTTAAGTTCAGTCTGGGCTGCAGCAATACCATCGCGTACCGATCGGGGCTTTAGGATTTGTTCATGGATGATTCTAAATCAGAATTGGACGCGACGAACTCGGAACGGCATGAAAAGTGCACATCGGTACCATCCTGTCCGTTACCTGAGGCAATTTGGAACTCATCTTCGGGAATACTCCGTAGCACGCGGGCAAAACGCGTAATTTCAAAAAGACCGAGGCGGCACTACATGGCGCTTGACAGTGTGCTGCTGAGCTATACCAGCGTGAAACTCTCGCCGAGGTAGACGCGCTTTACTTCTGGATCGTTGCCCAGCTGCTCAGGCGTTCCGGTGCGGAAAATGCGTCCTTCGTTGATGATGTAGGCGCGGTCGGTGACGGATAGCGTTTCGCGGACGTTGTGATCGGTAATGAGGATGCCGATTCCACCCTGCTTCAGGTTCGAGATGATCTTCTGCAGATCGAGCACGGCTATGGGGTCGATACCACTGAACGGCTCGTCGAGCAGGATGAACGTCGGATTGATTGCCAGGCAGCGTGCGATCTCCACACGTCGACGCTCTCCGCCGCTGAGCGCGTAGCCACGGTTCTTGCGGATGTGTCCCAGACCGAGTTGGTCGATAAGGCGCTCAAGTCGCTGGCGGCGGTCCTGCCAACTGATCGACTGCGTCTCCAGCACGGCGAGCAGGTTCTCCTCGACCGTAAGCTTGCGAAAGACCGAGGCCTCCTGCGGCAGGTAGCTGATGCCGTAGTTGCGCGCCCGCAGATACATTGGAACATCTGTGATGTTGTCGTCGTCGGCGCGCACGCAGCCGGTATCGGGCGGAACAAGCCCGACAATCATGTAGAAACTAGTGGTTTTGCCCGCGCCATTGGGCCCGAGGAGTCCGACAACCTCACCGCGTGAAACAGACAGTGAAACTCCGTTTACGACACGACGTCCACGGTAGGCCTTGCCGAGTTCTTCGGTAGAAAGGGTCTGCATCGAAACTTAATGATTCACACGAGCTCGGGTCACCGTGCGTGAGGATCCTTCGCTGGCAACGACCACCCTATCATCGCGGCTATAGAAGGTCAACGAATCGCCCCTGACGGTTCCGTGCTCCGGATCCGACAACACCGGTGGCCCGCCAGTCAGCACAAAGGCGTTATCCGCTGCAGTGAAGACCAGCTTCTCCCCCGTCGCACGACGCTCCTGCTGTTGTATGACGACGGAACGCTCAGCAACGATTCGATCAAGTTGGCTGGGACCCTGAGTCCGGCTGCTGCTCTGTCCTGCGGGCAGCAGCAACACATCTGCTTTCGCAGCAGTGATATTCACGTCGTTGCCGCGGGCGCGCACGCCTCCCGTGTAGTGTGCCTGCCGTTCCGCATCCACGTAGGAGAGCTTCTGGGCCGACACGACCATGGGAGTCGATTTCCCTTGCTTGTCCACCTGCACGAAAACGCTGGTCACTGGCTTGTTGGGTGAACCCTCAGCCGTAATCGAGCGGTTTGTACGCTCGAACTCTATGACTGGCGCCTCGATAGCATTTGCCCCTTGCCACAGACGGGCACCACCGGTGTAGCGGGCAATTCCGGTCTGCCGGTTTGCATTCACCGCCGCCGACGTCACATGCACCGGATCGGCAGTTGCCAGCAACGCGCCATTCGGCTGCTGTCGCAGTTCGCTGTAGGTGCTCTTCACCGATCCTTGCGCGAATGCGTCTCCGGAGCGGCGGTTAACGCGGATGCTGTCGGCAGTAATCGTCATGCCGCTGTCGACGAAGCGGGGCGAACCGGTGAGCGTGAGAGTGTCGTCGTCCGGCAGATAACGTATGCGCTGCGCTTGCGCCATGCGTCCGCCAAGTTGTTTCGAGCCAGGCGCGGCGGGCTCGACATAGAGCACCGAACCCTCCTGCACGATGTCGTTAAGGCCTCCACCGGGCGCGAAGTTCGCCACCAGCGTTCGGCTCTCTGATGTCTTCTGCGGTAGTCCGGGGATAAGTGAAACGATGCGCGCGTCGGGCTCGCCACGAAGCTTTGCGATGTGGCCGCTGGCGTCAAACTCAGCCTGGAAACGCTGCGCCGTAATGACCGTCTTTTCGCCCGGCGTTTGCGGATGCACCGGGATGAGCGTGATGGTTCCCGGGCCACCGGTTTCTCCCGTGCTCAAGCGCTTCCCGTCGACCACGTTCATGGCCAGCGCCTGCGTCACCAGCTCCACAGCTTGCTGGTTTTTGCCAGTGTTGTCCGGAGTCTGCAGCAAGTGCACATCCTCGAGTGCGTCTATGCGTTGCAGAACGTTGTGCTCTGCGAAATCGAGCTTCAGCCGCTGCGAACGACCTTCAATCCGGTTGGCTCCCTTGCTCTCGAACTGCACGCCTTCGCTGAACAATGCACTACGCAAGGCGCTCTGCGCACCGGTAAGCAGATCGGCGCGGGGCGCGCGCACGCTGAATCCCTGCTCGCCGTTGTCAGACACCTGCACGTCGCCGGTTGCGACAATATTGTTGATCGCGTTCTGGTCGGTCAAAGCGACCTGCACGCGTTGCGCACGGATCGTGCGCTGCTCCTGTACCAGGTCGGCGCCATCGAGAATGATTTCGCGCGGGTCCTTCGTGATCTCTCCGTGGTGCGCATGCAACGTGGTCGGAGTCTTTTCAACCCCGGTCTTCAACTCAACGTTTTTGTCGAGCGTCAACCGGTTCGTTTTCGAATCGTAGGTCGCTCCGAGGGCCTGCCCCGAAGCTTGCGGCACGCGGAATTCAATGATGCCATCGGTGTGCGCGGTGCCCGTCTTCTGATTGAAAACGAGACCCTCAGTTTTGAGATGCACCGGGTTTTTCAGTTCCTGCGGAGGCCCGTCCTCGGGCGAGATGTTGCCTTCCGCTACTCCTTGCAGGTCGATATGAACCTCGCCTTTTGCGGTGACGGTCTGTGCCTGCGGGTCGTACTCGAATTCCGAGCCGTATATCTGGTCGAAGCGGTTTGACTGGCGTCCGTATACGACGATGTTGACGTCCCGAAGCGACGCCTTGCCGCCCTGGTTGTATTGCGTCGCGCGCGAGGCACGGATGGTGAACAGGGTTCTGCCGCCTTCACTCTTGGAGAACACGAATCCCTGCGAGCTTTGCTGGATGTCGATGCCTAGCTTCGGCGGGATTTGTCGCATCAATTGTCTCTGCTGAACCTTGGCCACCAGGTAGAAACCAATCACCACCAGAACAGTGGCAATGGCCAGGGATGCGAACCAGATGCGCAGTCGCTTAATGGAACCCATGCGCTTTCATTCTACAGGCCGAGGGCCTGCGGTGCCGCTTACCCTCGGATCACCAGCGTACCGGCTAGGATGTCGTGCAGCGCCTGCTTGCGCGCGGTAAAGCCGGCCATGATGTATCCGATGCACAGCAGAATTCCTGAAAGGAACTTTCCAAAGTAGCGCCCGGAAGCTCTTCCGAAATCGATCGGGTGCAAATACAAGTCAGTCACCTTCAACCCGAGCGCGAGTTTGCCGATTGTGGCTTGCTTCGAAGAGCTTTCCATCAATGCGTAATAGAGCCACTTGATCACGATCGAAATCATGGTCAGACGAAGGATACGGCCCATCATCAGCCCGATTTCGGCGGGGTCTCCGCGCATGAACATCGCACCGCCCACCAGTCCCCAGGTGAACGGTGTGATCACTACTCCAAGAAGGACCTGATCGATAATGAACGCGAAGAAGCGCAGCCAAAAACCCGCGTACTGCACCTGCGGCGCGTATCCCATCGCAGGTTGAAATGGCTGTGTCGGCTGCTGCACTGGTTGCTGAGCGCCGCAGTTGGCGCAAAACGGAGACCCCGCTGCCAACGGCGTACCGCAGCGAGTGCAAAAAGCAGGTGTCGTTTCAGGCAGCGGCATTCCAGACACAGTCAGTTCCTCTACGTTTTATTTGGGCTCACAGCGCGTCACAATCGTGCCGGCAACCATGTCGTGCAGGCACTGGTGTTTTCGATTGAAGCAGCAGACGACGAAACCAAACATCAGCGCGAACGCGGAAAGGAACTTTGCGCAGTGGCGCGCCAGCGCCTGCGAAGCCGTGGCACGGGCACCGTCATCGCGCAGCACCATCAATCCAAACAAACGTTTCCCGAGCGTCGCCCCCGAACGGCTCGATGTCGCGCGAGCTTCCAGAATCAGCCCGACGGCTAGCCATTGCAGGAAGACAAGCACACCAGCGATCAGGCGGGCCTGGAACTCCGCAATTCCCAAATCATCGTGAACCGCCTCTACCGACCAGATGAGGGGAATCGCGATTACGGTCGAAATCGCCGCGCCGATTAGGAAATCAACTAGCTGGGCAGCAGCGCGCCGGAACAAGCTCGCATACACGAATTCCTTCTGGCGCGGAGCCGGGGGCTCCGCTGCGGTGGGACGCAAATAGGGCGGCGATTCCAGCAGAGTACTCACCGTCGCAAAGGATAACCTTCGAGCTACTTACGTGCAACTCGCCCTTCCGTGCCAAACCAGAGTTGCTGGAGACTTTGCAAGGGCGCGGCCGAACCGAGCCCTTCCAAATCCCATCTTTAGATTGGTGCGTTATCGCTACGCGACCGGCCATGTTCAATAGGAGAAGGCCGGGCGCATAGCCCGGCCCAGTATCAGCGACCTTCTAGTAAGCAGTCTGCAGAACCCATCCCGACCTCTGAATCGTAACCTGGTAGCCGGGTGGATTAATAATGACGTTTGGCCTGGGAAAGAATGGCGGAGCGAATGTACCGTTGTAACGCTGGTCGAAGAATACGTTGCGCTTGTCAATCGTGCCTGTGGGCATAATCATTGACCGGCTCTGGACTCTTCCCCCGACTATAGTCAGAGTTCCGATATTGGCGCCATAAGTAACACCCAGCACACCATCGCAGGTAGTATCACCGTAATTGCAATCTTTTCCGTTGTCCTTTGTAGTAAGAATACTGGCGTCCACTTCTATGTTTGCGTTGTTGCCGGATGGGTTCAAGTAGACGCTTCCTCCAGCGGTATAGAGTCCGAGAGTTTGCGTCGCAGTCCCGGCCGATGCAGCTGAGGTGGGGTTTCCGTTGGAATCGACTACGGCTGTCTTGTAGACGAGGTTGCTGGTAATCGTTATGTCGTTCGCGGCAGTAATGTTCACGCCGGTATTATCCTGAACCGTTCCCGAGAGAGAAGTGATATTTCCGTCTACATAGAGGACGACGCCATTCGCAACTGATCCTGTGGAGGGATCCGTTTGGGTCGGCACTCCGTTGTAGGTTACGGAGGGATTCGTTCCCTTTTTCACGACTGTGGTGCCCGTTCCGGGCGTACTTCCCGGAGTAATGGTCACAGTCGTAGTGGTTGCCCCCTGCTTAATTGTGTAGACCTGCGAGGTGGAACCGCTGTAGGAGAGAGTAACGGAATCGGCAGTACCTTCGACCCAAATACCTCCGCCCTTAATCGTCCCGGGCGACCCGCTGGCGGGATCTACCGGAACAAAGACTCCGCTGGTAGTTGATGCAGTGTAGGAGTAGTTTCCGCTACTGTCCTTCAAGGCCGCCGAGAGTTGAGCTGTGGTTGGATCTGATGCTGTCGTTCCGTTAGTAGTGATACCGGTTCCGGTGATCACCGCTGACCTCTGGTTATATTCATTTGTGGGCAACTGGATATACTTCTGCCCGAGTTGCAAGCCCTTCTGAAAGGTCGGGCTGATGGTCGTTTTGTTGTAGGTAGCCGATGGCGCAGCGACCTGCTTACAGGTTCCATCACTGAAGATGTAGCCTGCGTTTGAATTTTGCGGGGATGGGTTCCCGTTCGCGTCCAGGGTGCACGGATTCGTTGTGCATCCGGCGCTCCCAACTGAGCCGGTGAAAGTGTAGGTCTGGGAGCTGCCAAAGGTCCAATTGCCGTTTGTAAACTGCCTGCCAGTGATAGTGCCGCCAATCAGTGTGGCACTACAGATCGTCATCTTGTCAATGAACGTCCCGTATTGAGAAAAACTGCTAACTGTGTCCTCGGAGGTGGCGCTGACGACAATGTTGCCCGAGTCGGTGATCGCGGTGCCCCCGGTGCCTCTCACCATGCCAACGGTGGTGAGGTTGTAATGGTAAGTGTACGTGTAATCAAACGCATACGTGTGCACGGGACACGTGGTGCTGGAAGTTAGGTTGGCCGCGATTGCACGGTCAGGGCCGGCCTTGGTGGTCAGAGTCGAGTCCGTGTAGTAGGAAACATCGCACTCATACAGCGTGAGAGAGGTGTTAGCTGTGTAGAGCTTGAATGACTCCGCTGAGGATCCGCTGCTGTTGATGGGAACCCAGGAACCGTAAGCCGAGTTGATTGCGGTCACAATCGAGGATGTATTTGCAGGCAGCGGGTAAGTTCCGATTGGAAGCGTGGCTGGAAGCAAATTGTGCAGCCGGTTCCAGATGTCTTGGCGGACGATCGTATTTCCCCCATCCGCAGCATAGAAAGCGGCGCGAGAGCTGCGGTAATACCCGTTCACCAGCGTGTCTGACGAGTATGAGACCACCATCGCGATACTCAGGGCCGATAACAGCGTCAATAGAAGCAGCATCATGATGAGTGCAACTCCCTCGTCGCCCAACCGTTGCCGCTTGACATTGCTTCTCGAACAGCGCCGTGATTTCATGGCTCCACTCCCCGCTCCGAACCTAGTCGTGAAGGCTCAGGTTTCGTGGGTTAACGATGAATGACATTCCTTCAACTTTGTAGGGCCCGCCATCATAAGAATTCCTGAACGGATTGGTTACGTCATAATCCGTACGTCCTATCAACGAAACACGTACAGAACGAATTTGCCTGGGGTCGGGAATCGACGTCGTATCGGTAGGCGAACTCAAGTAAGTGTAATACTCCGTTGAATTTGGACTATATTTCAGCGCACCAACCCTGAATCCCATGATATTGGAGGCGATGACTTGGTCGTTCGCCGATGTCGATCCTGTCCCGCAGGTGCTTACGGCCGCGCCCGTGCAACGATGAAGGTTTAAACTGGAATCAACCTTATAAACGATAGTCACGGTCTTCAATACCCAGTCAGTATTGTCATAAGGCGGCGAGTTTGCTGAAAGATAGGGATAGTAGGTTGTGATCCCGGTATCCGGATCAGTGATGGGATCTGAATAACCATAGTTCGTCGAAATACCTGTCGGATCAGTGGGGTATGTCGCAGTGGGAGTCCATGTGCCATTTCCCGCCGATGTAGGAGTCGCTGGGGGCGGAGGCGTTGGGGCTACCGGCACTCTATTTGCCGTGTAGGTGATGTTAACAGTGGATCCACTTTGGCTGCCGGCTGCCGTCAGGGGAAAAGTCGTGATGTAAGGCATTCCGGAAGAGGCGCTCACGGTGTTCGAGAACATTATCAGGATGTCTCCCGAGTGGTACCCGGCGGCAAGGGCGGCAGCGGTTATACCTACCGGAGTGACATTCATCGTTCCCGTGGTGGTATCCCCAGAAACGGTCGGGTGAGCGACCATCGTCGGATCGAAAGACAAGATGGTGAGTTGGTCAAATTCGGTTTTCACGTTGCTGATCGTGATACCCAGAGGAGCGCCGGGGATGTTGTAAGTCGGGAAGTATCCGGTTCCTGCATTCATCAAGTCCGTCTGTATCTGCGCGGCGGCATTCCGAATGTTCAAGTTCAGCCCCGACTGCGCCTGTTGAGAAATTGACGCACCGATACTCAGCTTTGTAAGACTGACTGCAGCCGAAGCCAAAATCAGAAAAAGCGCTGTCGCTACCAATAGCTCAATGAGCGTGAATCCACGGGATGTGCTGTGCCGTGAGTCTATGGTCCGAATATGGAAATTCGATTTCGTCATGTTAGCAAGTCGTCCCATCTTGTCCACATGGCCGCACTGTGCTCAGCTGGTAAGTGACAGGTTGCCCCTGGTAATTGATCGCTGAGTTGGTGGATGACGACCAAAGCGATATCCACACCGTGATTCTGCGGGCATTTATGCTGTTTCCAGAGATAACGACCGGATTTTCAACCAGCCAGCGGCGATGAAAAGTCACCGAAGCATTGATTGATGTTGATGCAGGCGGACTGGAAAGGCAACTCGGGGGCGTGATCCCTGTATCGCTTGCCGTGCCAGGCAGCGCAACTGTGCCAATGTTGTGTTTGAATACTTCGTAACAATTATTTTCCGGGATGTACGTGACCTCAGTGATAGTGCCGAGGTCTGACTGAACTTGCACACTGTCGTAATAGCCCAAAACGTCCGAAGTCAGGCTGCCGCCGGCGCTCACTGAGACATCTTCTGAGGCAGCCGCATAGCGGTTTAGATCCTCAAGTTTTTCCGTGGCCAACAAAGTCGCCGTACTCGCATACCGTGTCCGATCAGTTCCCAGGTTCACTGCCGTCATCAGCGCGGCGAGGGATAGTATGCCTACGGAAAAGATGAAGATGGCGATCATTGTCTCGATAAGCGTAAAGCCCTGCGATGGGCACCGCTTTCTAAGAACTCGTAATTTGGCCATAACACGTCACCGTCAGCGTCTTTGATACGCCTGAATAGGAAATCGTCATCGAAATTGGGGGTGTGCAACTCGTGGTCGGAGTTGTGCATGTCGTAGTGCTATCAGCACACCATTGCACCGCTCCACTGGGCATAAAATATAAAACCCGGTTTGAATCTAGTGCAGCCCCTTTGGTCCCGGACGAGAATGGTATGGCCGTCCCCGTTAAAGGATCGGATGAATCTGCGCCGTAGGTGAAAGTCGAGGAAGGACTATAGATGGTAGCGGCGCAATTTGAGCACATCATAACTGTATAAGTCCCATTAGCCTTATTAAGCGTAATCTGGTATGGAACGCCTTTGGATAATGACTTATACCGTGAGGTTTGAATCGCGCCGGATATACTGGAAGCCGCTGTTCGAACTTTTGCACCTGCCAATGTGGAGTTAATAACCGGGAGCGCGGCGGCTGATATCACGATCCCGACAGCCACCACCATGCAGAGTTCCAGAAGCGTGAAACCTCTCTCACGCTGAGATGACCCTGCCTTACGATAGTGGTCGCAACCCACGATGAGTCCTCCGCAAATCCCGACACCAACCCTTACATCGACACAGAAGCCAGACTGGTATTATCGCGGCCATGTTTCCTTTTGAACACGGTACGGAAGTACCCTAGGCGCTAAGGTACTTTGGTTAGGGTTTTCACATGGACGGCAAGTTGTTGATCAGGAAGGATCTTCGATCCAAGCTACAGATTCACCAGCGACACCAGATCGCAAACGTCAGTGTTGTAGACTCTTAGGTGGTTGTAAAATCGCCGTTGTAGATCATGCAAATTCATTGATCAGTTTGTGAAACTGGAGACTGCGTGGATCGACCGAATATCTGGGCAGTTGTGGTGGGGCTCATCCTCATTGGTATTGGTGTGCTTTCGGTGATTTCCGCTCTCGGCATTAGAGGGCAGGAGGAAACCCGAGCCTTCGGCATGCTGATGGTTTCCCTTGGAATGTTGATCATCGCAGTCGCTCACTACATCGCTGGCCGACGTTTGCTTTCTGTCGCAGAACAACGAGCCAAAGAAAGCGCCAAGATTTTTCGTCTATTCCCCTGTGCGATATGCGGGGGGAATGCCGCAAATTTCTGGTGCACAACCCACAGCATCAAATTGTGCGCCGATTGCATCCCGAAGCATCACGATACTGACCGCTGTCTGTACAAGCCTTTCCTGATAAGAAAAGCACGCTGGACTCCGGGCGGGTGACAGTCGCAATTGTCCCAGCTTTTCTCTGTCCCCGAATTCTTGCTGCCACATACTCGAAGCAGATGTCCCATCAGCATTTACCTGCACGATGAACACCTCTGTCCCGAGCTCCTCGACGCCACATCAGAGCCCGCAAAAAGAAAAAGAGGCGGACTTGACGTCCGCCTTTCATGGCAGCTAATGCACAGATACGTTCAGCGGGACGGTGTGCACAAGTGCACCGGACCTTCCGGTCACGGTTACCGTTGCACCTCCCGCACCGCTACTGCCCATGCCGCTACTGCCTGAGCTGCAAGCCGCGGCAGTGAGCATGGCAATGGCAAGAAGCACAATGGTTACAACGGCCGCCGTCGTTCCGATCTTGCGCCGCCTGAACAGGAGTACACAGCCGAACGCTCCGAACGAACCGGGCAGGATCATCATGCCAGGCGGTGTGTAAGGAGGCATAGGTGTCGGTGTCGGGTTCGCTGGGGTCGTCGGGTTCGTTGGGGTCGTTGTCGGCGGCGCCGTCGTACCCGCAGGCGAGTAGGTAGAGGCCACACTCAACTGCATCGTCGAGCTCTGACCCGGGTTGATTGTGCTGGGCGAGAAGGCACAGCTAATCCCGGCTGTACTGCTGCAACTGAGCGAGATCGGCGAATTGAAGCCATCCGCCCCGGCTGCACTGATCGTGATCATGGCCGAGCCGCCCCGCGCCACCGTCGCCGTCTGTGTTGAGGCAGAGAGCGAGAAATCAGGTCCCGAGACGGCTTGATCGGCAACGATCGCTGCGAACAGACCCTGCGTCTGATCGGCTCCGCCGGCGGTGATGTACAGCGTGCTGGGATCGCCCGTCCCCGCCTGGCCGAACACCATGTCCCAGATACCGGGATTGGTGACTGGACGGCTGTTGCTGTCCATCATCTGGCCCAGTAAATTTCCGGTGTTCGCATCGAAAGCATTGATCGTGCCGTCTCCGAAATTGCCGACGAGCAGTGCATTAGCAAACGCTCCGAAGCCGGAAGGAGCCATTACCATTCCCCACGGCGCATTCAGCGCGCCTCCGGTGACTACACGCTTCACGAAATTGCCATTCTGGTCGAAGGCATCCACTGCTCCGGAACCCGCTGTCGTCAATGGGTCGTGCTTCGCCGAATCCTGCATTGCGTACGCGACGTAAATCGTGTTGTTGATGATCTTTATGCCGTGCGGAGCCATCCCCGCGCTGAGTCCTGGATCTGTGAAGTGGCCACTGAGTGACGCCGGTTGGAAATTGCGGTCGAACACATCGATCCTGCCGGCGCGGAAATTTGCCGCCAGGAGGAAACCGCCTGAGTTCGTGCGCAACAGCGCCAGACCCTTGTACACAGCACCCGATCCAGAGTTATCGACGGCGGTGACGGCCGCGCCCGCACCATTCCACCTCGCGATGATGCCGTCTTCGGTACCGGTGATGAACTGCGCTCCACCGAAATCGGTTGAGGAGTTTGCGACCAAACCCGTCGGGCATCCCTGTGGGCATGGATTGTTTGCAGCAACAGGAACCGTCACGGTCGGCTGCAACTTGGTTCCTGATGAGTCGTAAGTCGTCATCGTTCCACCATTGTTATTCGCGACCCAGAATGGATTCCCGGGGAGGAACGCTATGCCCCAGGGGTTCGAGAGTTGTGAGTCAGTGTTGTGCGCGATCCCCGATTGGTTCGACACAAGGTTGGTTTGCGTGTACTTGTTCTGCTGCGCTTGCACGAACGATGTTGCCGTGACTGCCAGCGCACCGATAATCCGCAATGCGATTCGATTCATCTCCGTTCTCCCTGGCGAAGTGTGAGCGGCAATACCGTTTCTCATTCACCCCGCTGTTTGAACCGGAGACTATCGCGTGCTGTGACGCGATGTGTTCCGTGACTGTCAGGCAGTTGTCATAAATGTGTCTCTTCCGCAAAGGCTCGCCCCGCGTACATTCCTGCTGCTCGTTTCACATTGCGTCATGCGTGCAGCTCTCCGCGAAATTGAGTTGCAATCTGTTGATTCACTGTTTACGGCCGCGTGACAAACGCACACGCGCAAGACCGTAGCCTCCACCTTGCCGCGCGTGAACGCCGGCAATCTTTCGAGGTGAAACATGAAAGCGCACGCACACTTGATTTTCGGGATGGCAGTCTTATTCCTGGCTGCGCAGGGCATCAATCGTCCAAATACGCTGCCCGTGCCGGCACCGCGTATTCAGCAGTCGAGCAAGATACCTGCCCCGGTGCAGGCGGTGGTGAATCGCTCGTGCAAGGACTGCCATTCCGCGGAGACTGCGTGGCCATGGTATAGCCGCATTGCGCCAGTCTCATGGTTGGTCGAGCGCGACGTGCGAGAAGGTCGTAAGCGTCTGGACTTCAGCAAGTGGGTCGCTGCGGACTCCAAAAGTCCGGCCTTGGGTGAGGTCGAGGAACTCTGCGCAGCGGCCTCGACCGGCGATATGCCGCCCGCACCATATCGACTGATGCATCCGAATTCGAAGCTGACGCGTGAAGACGTTGCGGTGTTCTGTAAGTGGGCAGACGAACTCTCCACGAGTCCCTCCACCGCGTCCTCGACGTCGGAGTCCACGAGCCACAAGCATGCCAAATGATCAGAATGATGGTCTGCTGGGCAAGATCACCGCATCCAATTCTGAGTTACGCGGGAATTCAGAGTGATCGGAGGGCGCTTTGGGCCGACGATCCGTATTCTGCAGAATTAGGCCCAAGGCCATGCGTTCGCGCCTGACGATCTCTTGCATCAATCGTCAGGGGTGATTCATGGACCGCCTCGCAATTTTGTTGTCTTGCTCCCTGCTCTTCAGCGCAACGGCTTCTGCCCAACGGGATTCGACTCAAGATTCTTTGCAGGACTTTCGCGCAAGTCTCCGCGAGTTGAGCACCTCACTCAAAGAGACTCGCGAAGAATTAAATCAGGCGCGAGCCGAACTCAGGGCGTTGCGTGAAGAAATGAGCCGAATGCGAGAAGCGAAGGCGCAAGAGATTCAGCCGTCGTCAGGTTCGCTAAGCGACCGTATGGATGCGGTCGAAGAAAATGAGCGCGTGCTCGAATCGCGTGTGGAACAACATGATCAGACCAAGGTGGAGACAGCGTCGAAATTCAAGCTCAAGTTGGACGGAATGGTTCTCTTCAACGCGGGAATGAACCGCGGTGAGGTCGACAGCGTCGACGTGCCGAATCTTGCTTTGCGTCCCGTGCCTGGTCAGAATGCCGGCAGTATGTTTGGCACATTGCGCCAGAGCTTGATTGGATTGCAGGTGCTCGGTCCCGAGTTCGCGGGCGCCAAAACAAGTGCAGAGCTTCAGTTCGATTTCTTCGGCGGCTTTCCAAGCGAACTGGATGCGACCGCGATGGGCTTGGTTCGCATGCGGGTCGCCCGGGCTGAATTGCGCTGGGACAAATGGTCGCTTCGTTTTGGGCAGGATCAGCCGATCATTTCTCCGAATTCTCCTTCCTCGCTCGCATCGATCGGAATTCCTGCGCTTGGATTCTCAGGAAATCTGTGGACGTGGACACCGCAGATCGTGGGTGAGCGTCGCTGGCAAGTCGGCGAACAATCGGGCGCGAAGCTTGAGTTCGGCTTGCTCGATCCATTCGACGGCCAAGAGCCTTCCGGATTCGAACGCAGGCCGGAAGCAGGAGAACGCTCGCGCAAGCCCGCGTTCGCAGTACGCCAGAGTTGGTCGCGAGGAAAAGGTCCACGCGCGGCTGAGATTGCCGCGGGTGCCTATGTCGCACAGCAAGATTATGGCTTCAGCAGAACTGTGACGGCCTGGGCTGGCACCGTCGACTGGAACGTCCCTCTGCAAAGCAAGCTCGCACTCAGTGGAGAGTTTTTCCGCGGACGTGCTCTCGGTGGCATGTGGGGAGGAATCGGGCAGAGTGTTGCTTTCTCGGGAGATCCGGCATTGAGCACATCGACTGTTCGAGGGATCAACACGATTGGCGGATGGTCGCAGTTGAAGTACTCACCAACCAGCAAACTCGAGTTCAACGGAGCCTTTGGAATAGACAATCCGTTCGCGTCTGACCTTCGTGGCGAATCAAGCGGCGAGTACCCCGCAATTTTTCAGAACCGAACGACAATGGTCAACGTGATTGACCATCTACGCTCGAACCTACTCGTATCACTCGAGTACCGGCACATACGCACAGAATTCGCAACGCGCTCCTGGACTGCGGAGCACGTCAATGCTGCCCTGGGAGTACAGTTCTGATGCGGCGCTGTTGTTTATTGTTGACCGCGTTCTGCATCTGCGAAACCCTGCTCGCGGCGCAGACGCAGGTGACAGGCAAAATCCGCGTCGCTGGGGAACACGGTCCTCGCGTCGACAGCTCGGGTGTTGTGGTTTGGCTTCAGCCGCTCGATGCACCACAACCCAGACCGCAAGAGCAGAAGACGTATCGGCTCACGCAAAAGGACAAACATTTCTCTCCTCATCTGCTGGTGGTTCCGGTTGGCGCGTCCGTCGAGTTCCCCAACAAGGACCCTTTCTTTCACAATGTATTTTCGGTTTATAACGGCACGCGCTTCGATCTGGGACTGTACGAGAGCGGCAGCTCGAAGCTAGTCAAGTTCAATCGCCCCGGGCCTTCCTACATCTTTTGCAATATCCATCCGGAGATGAGTGCAGTCGTTCTCGCACTAAGCACTCCCTACTACGCGGTTACGAACAAGGTCGGCGACTTTGCCATCGAGAACGTGCCTGCGGGCGACTACGAACTTCAGGTTTGGGCTGAGCGCGCAGAGCCGGATGACATGAAGAAGTTGTCGCGTAGAGTGACCATCGCAGGCAAGCCAGCTCGGCTGGAAGCCATGAGTATTGCAGCCGCGCCGAGCATGGCCGAAGGACACAAGAACAAGTTCGGCCACGATTACGAGCCTTCACCGACTTACAAATTGCCGTGAACGGTGACTTGCCGGTCGTTGGTGATGGGAGAATATTCGCGCGGCATCCTGACCAGCATCGTGGTTCCGCGCTCAGACGTCGATTCCACCGCGATATAGCCGCCATGATCGTGCAATACCTTCTTTGCAATAGCTAATCCCAGCCCTGTGCCACTGCTCTTCCCCGAACTCACGAAAGGATCAAACAGCGTTTCGCGGATAGCGGCAGGGATGCCCGGCCCATCATCAAGCACCCGCACGACGAATTCGTCGTTCTCTCCGGAGACACTTACGACCACATGCCCGCCAGCTGAACCCAGCGCCTCGCATGAATTCAGCACGAGGTTGAAGAAGACGCGCTCCAGCTTGTGCGGATCGAAGACGCCGCTCGTGTCGCCGTAGGCACGCAGTAGGATTTCGCAAATTCGGGAGTCCTGACGGGCGTTGACTGCATCAATTGCCCGCCGCACGCACACTGCGATGTCAGCGTTCACGGGCTGCAAGCTCGACTGCTCGCGCGTAAGCTCCCGCAGCGAATCGATGAGATCGATCATCTGCTCGGTGGCGGTTTGTATCTCCCTATAGATCTCATCGCGATCGAGCTTCAACTGATCGGCCTCGTACAGAAATTCTGCGTTCGCAACCACGGCAGCCAGATAATGACGCAAGTCGTGCGATATGGAAGAGGCTGTGTGTCCAAGAGCCGCAATGCGTTCCGCAGCCAACTGATTACGCTGCGATTCGAGCAGCTTCGGCCGCATTGCTGAGAATGCCGACGCAAGCTGTTCGACTTCAGCACTTCCCTTCACATTGATTTCGTACTCGTAATCTCCCGCAGAAAGCGCCTGGATTCCTTGAATCACATTTTCGAGAGGTTGCGTCATGGCATGCGCGATGACGCTGAAAACGATTCCGCCAACAAAAACCGTCGTGAGTGCAAGGATGAAGATCGTCCTGTTGATGCGCTCGAGATAGGCCTGCGAAGCTTGAAGCGGCACCAAAACGAGACAAATCACCCGCGGTGAGTGGGCTTGGAGGTGAACGGCGCCCACGGAGTAAGGCTTGCCCCCAACCTGCAACTCGTTCGTACTCGGAGGCCCAGTATCCGCGCTTTTCAGCTCAAGATAATTGGCTCGCAAAACGATCGGAATTGTAGACGCGATCACGTCTTGCCCCGAAATGATCGCGATCTCGCTTCTCGAGGTGCTCGCAAGCCTTGCGGCCAGGCCCTTGTTCACCTCGTACCCAATGGCAATTACCCCAAGATCGCGCGCCTCCTGCATGGCGCCCGCCCGCAATTCGTGAAAGAAGAACCAGTACAAGCGTCCGTGATCAAGCCACCAGCTCGAGTGTCCTCCGGGCCCGACAGAACTGCGAAGCTTCTCCACGGTGACCTGGTCTGACCAACTATCGTTCGCGAAATGTTTCGCCAGCAGCCTACCGTCGGGAGAAGCCAGCAGAAAAGCATCGCCGCCCGACAGTTTCCAGAACGCCTCGGAACCATCCTGCACCGTCGAGCGATCCTGGGTCGCCATCAACGCCTTCAAGGTCGGCAACTCAGAAAGCAGCGCGGCAGTACGCGACAATTGATCTTCACGATCAGCCTGCACTGTTTGCAGCAGGTTTTCCGATGCAATAAGACTTTCGCCAACTTGTTTTCGCACCTGTCCTCGAACTGTTCGCTGCACAATGAACAGACTGGAAGCTGTGAGCGCTCCAATCATCGCAAGTGAAGCGATAACCAGCCGAGTTCGAAGACGAATGGCCATTTAGCGAGTACTGCGCGGCAATACCGGTTCGCTGACAAACTTGTATCCCACTCCATGTACAGTCAGGAAATACGCCGGACTTGTCGCATCCGCCTCAAGCTTCTGCCGCAAACGAAGTATGTGATTGTCCACTGTTCTGGTGGTCGGGTAATTGTTGTAGCCCCACACCTCGTTGAGCAACTCTTCGCGGGAGACGACACGGCCGGGCGTTTTCGACAAGAAGCGGAGTACCTTAAACTCCTGCGCCGTCAGGGCGACATTCTCACCCCTGCGCAAAACCTCCATCGTTGTGAAGTTGACCTGCACATTTCCGAACTCAAGCAACTCTTGTGGAAATGCTTCCACCTGCTTGGCAGCCGATGATGTGCGTCTCTGTTCAGACCGGCGCATGGCGCGGCGAACGCGAGCGAGCAGTTCCTTAGGACTGAAAGGCTTTGTCACATAATCGTCCGCGCCCAATTCAAGCAGCAGTACTTTGTCTTCAGTCTCTGAGTTCGCACTCAGCACAATGATGGGCACTTCGGGTGCACTGGCCTTGAAGTCGCGGCAGAGTTCCTTCCCAGACCGTCCCGGCAACTTCAAGTCGAGCACAACGGCGGACGGTTGTTTTTCCTGGAATGCTGCCAACCCGGCCACTCCGTCAGGAGCGAGGTCGACATCGAGTGAATCTGTCTCAAACAATCGCTGCAATGCCTTCTGCAAAGGCTTGCTGTCCTCAACCACAAGCACGCGGTCCATCGTGCCTCCTTCCGGAGCAGTATGTATGCCAACCACGCAAACGACCGGACTTCCAGACTAGATGCACTGTCCTTGTAACGTGTCACGAAATTGTCAACGCAGGGTCACGTGTTCGGATCTTCGCGGGAGTGTTGCTCATTTGACTCAATGACACGACGACGCATGCGTCCGCGCCTGTGACGGCAAATTGGGGCAAAATGAACGGCGACTCCTGCTGGAGTTCCTGGCCAGAGATCAGTTCGCTTGTCACGCGATACTTGCGCCTTCGCGAGAAGCCAAAGAACTCGGCAGCATTTCTCGCTGATTTGGCGAGCAGCCCTGGTGATCGAGTGTGTCTGTTCTTGGACGGGATAACATCCGGGCTTCCCTGACTGCGAAAGGTGAAGGGGCCTTCTGGATCGGAATCAACTCTGTAAACCACGGTTGCTGGACGCACGCTGGACCGCTGATCGAGAGTCTTGCCTCGCTCTGATGTTCAGCGGCTGCCATTACGACTTAGCTATTTCAAACCGTTCACCACGTATAGGTCAGACAGCACGGTGCGGCAGACATACACGTAAGACTTTTCGTCGTTCGAGAGGTAGTACTGAAGGACAGACTCGACCCCCGCAGGATCGGGTGGGGTAATCTGCTTGAGCAGTTCACGTTTCCCGGTAGCAATTTCCACGCGGAAGACGTTGCTCGGCACTGCCGTG
>Ga0335071_10002651_pt1 | contig 19047 bp, 16 predicted proteins | sample Lox_Sample_15_FD_206724 | JGI IMG/M metagenome (GOLD analysis project Ga0335071, IMG submission 206724) | Soil microbial communities from Loxahatchee National Wildlife Refuge, Florida, United States - Lox_Sample_1.5 | ecosystem: Environmental > Terrestrial > Soil > Wetlands | place: USA...
GATCGAACCACTGTGCCGCCGGCGGTGCCAGACGGCGCGCGTCGATGTTGCCGAGAGATTCATTGCGCGTTAAACAGGTCGGCCGCGTCCGTGCGCTTGATCGGCCGCATCGCTGCTCGGCGAGTTCAGCCCACCCGCTTCAGTGTGTAGTGAGCATTCGCCCGTTTGGGGTCGTCGGCAAGCCTCTTCACCTCTTGGCGGATGGGATCCACGGCACCGCCCAACACGCCGGGGCAGCCGTCGGGGCACCGGACCTCCCACCACGAGTCCGACGGGTGTGGCGGCCACGCCCCGAGCTGTCCACCCTTCGGCTGATAGCCGATCTCGGCCGCAAACTTCCTGAGGTTACCGACGTGATGCTGCGCCGGGCAGAAGAGCGATACATCGATACTGAGGTTCTCTGTTTCGTTCATGGCCGCCATTCTCGCCCGTCCCGCGAGCCACCACAGTTCCTTTCTTTGCGGAGATCTCCCTCGGCAGCGTGACCACAATCACTGCGAAACGGACGGCTCAGGGGGCGTAGTCAGTTGACTACACTAGGCGTGCTGTGGTGTAGTCAACTGACTACACCACAGGCCAGGTCGCCCACAAAGAACCCAAGGAGAACCAACCATGACCACAGCCCGCGCGCGGGATCGCGGAACCGATCTAGCCATGGAATTCGACCTCGCGGCACCCCGCGGGGCAACCTGCGTCGACGAATGGGAAAGCATCGGCGCAGCTTTCAGGGTGTTCGACGGCCCGGAATGGAGAATCGAGCCCGTCAGCAACCATGGGCGGTGCCCCGATATCGGTTCTATCGTCGTGTCCGTCATTGGGCGGCAGTACGCGGATGGGCACGCTGAGCGCGAGATCATCATTGACGGCGTCGATACCCCGGTCATCACGCCGACCGAAGCGCGGAAGCTGGGAAGGGCGTTGCTCGCCGCCGCAGACGCCGCTGACGGGTGACTTGAGGGCCGCACCCGGCCGACTTGGTTTCAGCGAAAATACGGTGGTTGCACTGCCCCCGGCACGACTCGAACGTGCAACCTGGGGGATTACCGATCGACGTCTCTCGTGTTTGCTCGCGTCTGTCCGTGTTCGCTTGTCTTGCAATGAATCTGACGATGCCTTGGCTCGGCCGAGAACCGTCGATTACCGTCGAATCGCGGCCACGGCCGCTGCGGCGCGCTCGCACATGGACGCAACCGGCTTCCGGTGAATGATCGAATGAGCAGGCCTTCCCGCGCCCTTGGGAATCGGAAGATAACCGACAGGAGGACCCTATGGAGCGCCAACAGATCGATGACGAACTGTCCACGACCGGCGCGCGGGAGTTGCTCGCGTCCACCTCGTGGGGCCACCTTGCCTGCATCGCGCAGGACGAGACACCACGGGTGGTTCCGGTCGGATTCTTCTGGACGGGCGAGCAGTTTGTGGTGGCCACGGCCACGACCGCCCCAAAGGTCAAGGCGCTGTCCGCTCGCCCGGCCGTCGCGCTGGCCATCGACGCCGGCGAGACTCCCGACCAAGCGCGAGCCCTTTCAGTACGCGGGCGGGCGAGCGTCGAGATCGTCGACGGGGTGGTCGAGGAGTACCTTTCCGCCGCCAGGCAAGCCATGGACGCTGAGGCGGTGGCCGAGTTCGAGCGGAACGTCCGCGGGATGTACGACCAGATGGCCCGAATTGCGATCACGCCGCACTGGGTCCGCTATTACGACTTCGGCGCTGGCCGAGTGCCACGATTTTTGCAGGACCTGGCCGAACGGAACCAAACCTTAGGGGACCCAGCGCTCGACTGATTCCTCGGAGGTAACGTCAGGCGCAGTCAGTCGTTATAGTGGCATTTCGAAGGCGCTTCTTTAAGGCTGCGATCCTGAGCAGTCGGATGGTCATGTTTATGGAGCCGAACATAGGAAACACGCCGATATAGGGTCGCAGGGAATGGGGTCCATGCACTTCCAGGCCGCCGAACAAAAAGATACATCCAAGGGCGAAGATAGCGGCGGGGATGGAAAATGCCATCAAGGATCCGCGATCAGCAACGGCCTGCGCCGCGAAATCCCACTCTTCCTTCGACATCGCTTCGCCTCTACGCAGCTTACTCAAGACCTTTCTGGAGTTTCCCACTTCTTCGCTTGTCGATGTAGGCGCGCGTCCCAGGAGGCGGTTCACGAAGATAAAGGCGAGAGCGCCGAACACCAATTCAGCCGCCCCGGCCAGTATCGCCAGATAACCAAAAAGGCCCACTCTGTTCACTCCTTCGTGCGACGAGGCGCTGTCACGTGGCAGAAGAACCGCAGGCGAATAACACGCGGCTACGCTGTTTTGTCCGGCAAGGTTCGGCTTGTGGGCTCCTTCAGGCGCGCAGTTGGCTTCACCTCGAAGGTAACCGGGAACCGGCCACGGGGTCCCCGTCCTCCCACAGCAGCAGTTGGCGAACCGCAGGACGCGGCCCGTATGGGCGAAGCATCGTGCTGGCCGGCCGGGGTCGCACGCGCTGTGGCCACCAGAACCACCGCCCGAGAAGCGTTGCGACGGAAGGCGTCATGAAAGAACGCACGATTAGCGTGTCGAACAGCAACCCCAGCCCGATGGTGGTGCCGATCTGACCGAGCACCAGCAAACTGGCGAACACGAAGGAAGACATCGTGAACGCGAACACCAGGCCGGCAGCGGTCACCACCGCGCCGGTGCCGGCCATGGCGCGGATAATTCCCGTCTTCAAACCGGCATGAATCTCTTCTTTAAACCGGGAGATGAGCAATAGGTTGTAGTCGGATCCCACCGCCAAGAGGATGATGACGGACAGCGCAAGGCAGATCCAGTACAGCTTGATACCGAAGATGTCCTGCCAGACCAATACGGAAAGCCCGAAAGAGGCGCCCAGCGAAAGCGCCACCGTGCCCACGATGACGATCGCGGCGACCAGGCTTCGGGTGATGATCACCATGATGATCAAAATCAGGCTCAGGGCGGCTATTCCGGCGATGAGCAGGTCGTATCTCGCGCCGTCGGCTATGTCCTTATAAGTTGCCGCGGTGCCGGCAAGATAGATATTGGAGTCCCCCAGGGGGGTGTTTTTCACGGCCTGTTTCGCTGCGTTTCTGATGGGGTCGATGTGCGAGATGCCTTCGGGGGTCGCGGGATCGCCTTCGTGGGTGATGATCATGCGTGCGGCCTTGCCGTCGGGCGAGAGAAATTGTTTCAGGCCTCGCTTGAACTCGGCATTGTCGAAAGCCTCCGGAGGTAGGTAGAAGGAATCGTCGTTCTTGGCGGCGTCATACGCCTGCCCCAGGGCGGTGGCTGTGTCAGTGCTGGCTCGCGCCTGTGCGTTGATCCCGAAGTTCGTGGCAAAGTTGGACAGTATTAGTCCCAGGTTCTTCTCCTGGTCGGCGATCTGGGGTGGTAGCAGTGTCACCAATTTCTGCTGCCCCGCATCCAATTTGTCCAGGCTGGCGGTGAGCTTTTCGAATTGTGCACTGAGCTGATCAATGCCGTCGATTACATCAAAAACGGATCGGAGCGCAAAGCAGGCGGGAATGTCGTAGCAGTGTCGTTCCCAGTAGAAATAACTGCGTATCGGCCGGAAGAAGTCGTCGAAATTCGCAATCTTATCGCGCAAGTCATTGATGATGGCGATGGTTTCGTGAAAGCTTTGGGTCTCCTCGTGCGTCGAGGCGGCGAGCTGTTGTTGCAGGGCATATTGCCGGTTCAGGATGCTGATCGTGTCACGCAGCTGGTCGGCCTGTTTGAGCAAGTCCTCCGCGCGGTCTTTCTGATACGGCAGGTTCTCGATGTTGCCGATGCTGCCCGCGCTGATCTGAAACGCCAGCGAAGTGTGCTCGAGCGGCGTGCCCAGGGGCCTGGTCATGGACTGGACCTGCGCGATGCCGGGCAGGTGGGCGACGGCTTTGGCCACTCGTTCCAAGTTGATCATGTCGGCCGGATTACGCATATCGTGATCAGTCTCGATCATGAGCAATTCGGGATTAAGCCGGGCTTGAGAAAAATGCCGCTCCGCGGCCGCATACCCGATATTGGCCGGGGCACTGGTCGGTAGGTAAGGGCGAGCGTCGTAGTCGGTCTTATATCCGGGCAGGGCGAGCAAGCCTATGAGCGCGACCCCGGTGGCCACCACCAGGATAGGCCCGGGCCAGCGGACGATGGCGGTGCCGATGCGCCGCCATCCACGAGTCGCCATCCTGCGCTTAGGATCGAAGAGCCCGAAGAGACTGCCCACGGTGATCACCGCCGGGGCCAACGTCAACGCGGCCACCAGCGCGACCACGATGCCTATTGCGGCGGGAATGCCCAAGCTTTGAAAATAATTGAGCCGGGTAAAGCGCAGGCAGAACACCGCGCCGGCGATGGTCAGGCCCGACCCCAACACCACGTGGGCGGTCCCGCTATACATGGTGTAGAAGGCCGTTTCGCGATTCTGCCCGCTGTGTCGCGCCTCTTGATACCGGCCGAGAAAAAATATCGCGTAGTCCGTGCCGGCGGCGATGACCAGCAAGGTGAGCAGATTCGTCGCATAGGTGGACAACCCGATTAGCCCGACGTTTCCCAGGAAGGCCACAATGCCCCTGGCCGCGGCCATTTCAACAAGGACCGTGACCAGCACGACGATTGCCGTGACGGAACGGTAAACCCACAACAACATCACCAAGATCACCAACACCGTGATCACGGTGACCTTGAAGGCGCCTTTGCTGCCGACCTCGAACTGATCGGCAACAAGAGGCGCCGCGCCGGTCACGTAGGCCTTGACCCCGGGCGGTGGTGGCGTGTGAGCCACCGTCTCGCGGACAGTGGCAACGGACTCGTTCGCCAAGGCATCGCCCTGATTGCCCGCGAGGTACAGCTGCACGTAGGCGGCCTTGCCGTCTTTGCTTTGCGAGCCCGCAGCCGTCAGCGGATCGCCCCAGAAGTCCTGGACGTGCTCGACGTGCTTGGTGTCTTGCTCGAGCTTGCGGACCAAGCTGTCGTAGAACCGGTGGGCGTCATCGCCGAGGGGCTTGTCACCTTCTAGGACGATCATGGCCGAACTGTCGGTATCGAACTCGTGGAACACTTTCCCGATGTGTTTCATCGCCAGAAAGGACGGCGCATCCGGTGTATTGAGGGATACGTTGTGCGCCCTGGCCACGTCCTCCAGATTCGGTACCGCAATGTTCGATATCGCGGCCAGACCGGCCCACAGCAGCAGGATCGGCACCGAAAGCCGGCGAATGGCGCGCGCCAACGCGTGCTCCCGGGGGCGCTGGTCGCTCATGCCGACTTCACCAGGCAGAACGTGTAGGCGTTCACTTGGTTGACGACCCGTTCGTCCTTGACTTCACCGTCCACGAGGATGCGACAGCCAAGGGAATCGCTGTTGCCCTGCGCCACAAGGTTGCTGAAGGCTCCCGGTTGTGTCGTGACCATGGTCAGCGACCACGGCAGGACCGCGTTCACCACTTGCTGCGGCTGGACATTGATGTCCACATAATTGATGGTTGCCACCGCTCCAGGGTCACCGAAGACCTCGAGGGTGATGTGTTTGGGATTGAATGGTTCCGTCTGATCTGATATGCCGCCGCCGGCCGCCGTGTTGTTGTGCGACCCGAAGATTCCGTGGAGTCGATAGACGCAAAACCCCGCGACGGCCACCACCACGGCAACGACAAGCACTATCCACCACCGTCTGACCCGACTGGTGAATGAAATCCTGTTCACCATTGGCCTTTCGATAACCGGGACACCATCGCGGGTAAAGCTTGGATGCATCGGGGCGGATCGACAGTCTGACAGTACGGTACGGGACCGTGCAGCGACAAGAGACGGGACCGTCTATAACACGCAGGTAGTTTCCCCCTGCCCAGCCGGCGAATCGATGGGCCGTTCCTTCTAACGGGGTCTGTTAAGAGGGGGATGGGCACGTCATCGGCCAGGTTTTGCGCGGGGCTTTGCGTGGGAGGCTGGTCGGCCATGATTCACCTGAAGTTGAGATGGCCGGGAAGTAAGTCTCAGAGTGCGTCGCCGACGGCGGCCTAAGCATGCCCCCCTCGCGGGACGGCTTGTCGCAGGACGTGTCCGATCGGCGCTTTCCGCCGATCGAGGAACCAATGCTCCTTCATACCGCTTTCGGCAAGCCGCTGAACGCGGAGCGCAGCTCCCCCGGTCCCGCGCCAAAGCAAGCATGCGGCCGATTGTACAAGTTGATTAAACGTTCATTCAATAATATGGTGAGCTCGTGGGTGCGCGACGTGAACAGGCCCAGCGTCGGCGGGATGAACTGATCGAAGCTGCGTTAGCCGTTTTTGCTGCCAAGGGCGTTGATGGCGCATCGGTCAAGGACATCGCGCGGGCCGCCAAGGTGACGCCGGGGTTGATGTATCACTATTTCGCGAGCAAGGAGGATCTCCTCGCAGCCGTGCTAACTGAGCGTGGGTTCATGCCGCAGTTGCGCGCGGTGCTCGGGGAGCAGGCAGAGCAACCGGCGACGGTGGTATTGCCCCGCCTGATGCGCGCCTTTGACGAAATGCTCGCCGCCAACGCTGATTTGGTATCACTGTTTTTTTCGGCGAGTCACGCCGATGCGGCGTTGCGCGAATTCGTTGCCACCGGGCAGCGTCTGCTGCAGTCGTATCTGAAGTCCCGCACCGAGGCGGGGGAACTTCGGCCCGAGCTGACCGGGGCTGCCGCAAGCACTTTGTTCGCGGCGGTGGCCATAGGCCACAAGACCGGCCGACGAATCGATACCGACGTACTCGTGGAACTTGTCTTGAACGGATTGGCGGCGTAATCACCTGCGGAGGTTGCCATGTCGTATTTGTTCAGCGATCACCAGCGTGCGCTGGCGCCGCTGCTGTTCCCCGGTGCGGGGCCAGATGCGTCGCGCCGGGGGCCCGTGTTGCCTCACTTCCAGGCACCTCCGATGGTGCCGATCCACAAGCCGGTGTCTGAACTGACCATCGGGCTGCTGGTCAGTCTGGGGGCGCGGGCGCCCGGGCAGCCACCACTGCAGCGCACCAATGACCTGTCCTACCGGATCATCGACCGCAGTGTGCCCAGCGAGCAGATCGTGTTCGACCACGCGACTCCGGCACGTTTCTGGGCCGACGAGGACCTCAACGTCGCGTTTCCCCGCGACCGCATGGCCGAGCTGGAGGCCGAGGGCACCATCGGTGCGTTGGCGCCCGAGGCGGTCAGCATCTGCGGGTCCATCACCAAGTGGGAGGAGCTGGCCACCGACACCGCGCCGCGCATCCGCGACGAATTCGACCGCCAGAACGTCGATCTGGTGCTGATGGTGCCGTTCTGCCCGCAGTGCCATCAGGCCGACGCGGTGCTGGCGCGCGCGTTGGAAGCCCGGGGTTTGCCCACGTTGATGCTGTCTACCTTGCGCGACATCTCCGAGGCCTACCTGCCGCCCCGCACCGCGCTCGTCGACTACCCCATCGGATCGCCTTGCGGCCGAGTCGGCGACCCCGAACACCAGCGCGCCACACTACGCGCGGCCCTGACCTGCCCGCTGAACACCACCACACCGCAGCTGCACCTTGTCGACCTGCCCTATCAGGCCGACGGCGGTCACGACTGGATCGAAGTCATTCAGGCGGCTTACCGCGCCGACCTCGCCAACCTCCGGGAGAACATGCGCCTGCATGGTGGCTTTGACTCCCTGGCCGGACACGAAGACGCCTTTGCCGCCCGCTGCAACTGCTGACGAGTCGATCCACGGACGAAAGGGAACGGCAATGCCGCTTTCAAGCTCCGCTCTGGTGGGTTATGTCGGGGTTGCGGCGGTGGTCGGATTGATCGTGCGGCGGCTGCGCATCGCTGCCGGGATGCGTCGTGGTGACCCAGCGGTCATTGACGCAAAGCGCAAGCGCAACAATCGGTTCGCCAACAAAATGGTCACCCGGTTTGGGCGAGCCGGGCGCCGGCACAGCGTCTTCGCCATCATGGAGTGCACGGGTCGGCGCACCGGCCGCCGCTACAGCACCCCGATCCGGGTTTTGGAGCAGCCTGACAGCTTCATCGTCCCGCTCACCTATGGCCCGAAAACCAACTGGTATGTGAATTTGCAGCACAATCCCGGCGTGCTGCACTGGCAGGGCCGCCCAATCCCAGTAGGTAACCCAACCCCCGTGCCCACCGCCACCGTGGCACACCTGCTTCCGCCGCCGTCGCGGTTCCTGCTCTGGCTCGATGGCACCGACCAGTGCGTCCGCCTCCACAAGCTCAGCGAAACAGCCCAGGTCGGCCAAAACCCTGACGCCAAGGAATGAACACCGCACACCTCACGGGCGGCTGATACCTTTGCTCAGCCACGCTCAACTCCCTCATTTAGGGAGTGTCATGGATCAGCCGAAGTAACTGCCAAGCATCAGCCGAAACACTGTCAGGCATCACCCGAAGCAGAAATGTCAAGCAGCAGCCGAGGTCATACAACAGTTCAGTGCCCCCGGCACGACTCGAACGTGCGACCTGGGGATTAGAAGGCCTTCGCCGCGCTCTAAACGACCAGGCAAAACAGTTAGCTGAAACGCCTCGAATCGCCTGTGCAGTCGTCGTCCCCATTCTCGTGGGCCGGGTTTGCCATCGTGATGTAAAGGACGCGTAAAAGACACGTAAAACACGGCTGTGTTGGCTCGCGAATGTCGTTGGGCGCTTTGTAGGGTAGTCATTCTTTACAACTCCACGGTCGAAGTTGCGCGTCGTGCTGCCTTCGCCAGAGAAAGGATTGACTATGGCAGTCGTCCGACCGCAGATCAAAGCGGCCACCTACTTCGGCGAGGTTTTCGAAGCCAGCTTAGCGTGCCAACCCAAATTCTTGACCGCAGCGCTGTGAGGCTTCAATGGCCACGGCGCAACTTCTCCCCCGCGATCGGACTCGACGCTACCGGGCGGCCGCGGGATGGAACGTGAAAGTACGCGATGCCGCGCCGACGAGCCGGGTGATGGTGGTGGCGATCACGGTGTCGATGGTTCCGTTCCTCGACGGCGCCATGGTGAGCCTGGCTCTGCCGGCCACAGAACGCGACCTCGGCGGGGGCCTGTTCCTACAACAGTGGGTCGTCGACGGCTACCTGCTGGCCCTGGCAGCCATGATTCTGCCCGGCGGATCCATCTCCGATCTGTTCGGGCGCGTACCGGTGATCCGCTTCGGGCTGATGGCCTTCGGTACGGGCTCGGTGTTGGCGGCCACCGCGGACTCGCCGGCGATGCTGATTACCGCGCGCATCATCCAAGGTCTGGGGGGCGCGGTTCTGGTGCCCGGTTCGCTTGCGCTGATCAACTCCGCGTTCGACCGCGCACACCGACCCGGAGCTATCGGCTCCTGGACGGCCTGGACCGGTACTGCCTTTGCCCTAGGCCCGTTGCTGGGCGGCTTGGCCGTGGACTTCCTTAGCTGGCGATGGATCTATGTCCTGTCGGCGATTCCGATGGTCATCGGCTTCGCCTTAACGTTTTGGCTGTGCCCGATGCCCGGGCCCGCCAAACGTGCCCGCGTCGACATCCCTGGCGCGGCATTGTCCGCGGCCGGGCTCAGCGCCGCGCTGTATGCACTGATCGAATCTCAGCGGCGCGGATGGGTCGACCCCGTTGTCATCGCGTCGATGGTCTTCGGGGGCGCGGCATTGCTGGCGTTCGTGGCATGGGAGCGCCGTACCTCTCACCCCATGCTGCCGCTGGGACTGTTCACCGTCCGAAACTTCGCCGGTGCCAATCTGGCCACTGCGTTCGTCTACGGCGCCCTAATGCTGGGCTCGCTTGCCATCGCCCTCTACATCCAGGAGGTTGCCGGATACTCGGCGACCGTCGCGGCTTTGATCACATTGCCTACGCCCGTCCTGTCATTTCTGTTCGCCCGCCGCGTCGGCCGTGTGGCCGCTCGGATCGGATCGAGGGTTTTCCTGACGGCGGGCCCACGTTGGCCGGGATCGGGCTGCTGCTCATCCGCCCCTCCGCATACGGATTCAACCTCGTCACTCACCTGCTGCCCGGGAGGATCGTGCTGGCCGTTGGTCTGGTCGCTACGATCACACCACTGAGCGCAGTCAATTTATCCTCCGTCGAGTCCGCGCACAGCGGAATAGCATCAGCATTCCAAAACGCCGTGGGCCGGCTTTCTGCCCTGATCGCGGTGGGCTGCATGGGACTCGTCGCCGCCGGCACGCTCACCGATGCCAGCTTCGAGCGGCTGCTGCAGGTCAGCGCGGTGCTGTTCTTCATCGGCGCCGTCATCGGCGCCGTCACCATCAGCAACCGGACCGTTACCATTTCACACGTGAAAGGTCGTTGGTTCGATCCCAGCGGGGACCAGACCATCGATAACTTCGCACCCTGACAGCACCCGCACACCGGTCGCGGAGACACTCAGCGCGGCGCCAAATTGGTTGAACTTCAATTCAGTTCCAAACTATTGGGTTGAAACGGGCTCGCGTGTCCCCGGGTGACGGTCGGTGAGTTGTTAGAGACCTCAGGGGTGCCGGCGAAACGTCCTGGCGCGGTATGCTGCCGCACCTGGTAGCGGCAGGTCGGCATGGCGGGGCCCGCCAAGATGCCGGAAGACGTAGGGCGCTCGGCTGAGCGCGGCGCCGAGTCATGAGCTCACGTGATGGCATCGGCTGCGCTCCTCAACCACGCCTTCCACGCGTCTGGAACGGGGACGTATCCGTTGTCCGCCAAGCCATTCTGTCCGGCGCTTGTCGCGCTTTGCAGGAACGCCCTCACGGCCGCGCCAACCTGCGGGTCCGGATACTTCGAGCAGACAATCTCATAGGTCGCCAACACGATCGGGTAGGCGCCGGGCTGCGTCGGGTTGTAAAACGACACAGCGTCGAGCACCATGTCGTAATCCCGCCCGGTGACGGCAGCCCCGGCAATCGTCTTGCCGGCCGAGTCGGCGCTGATCGTTACCGGATCCGGACCGGCCGAGGTGATGATCTTGGCCATGCTGAGGTTCTTTGCCTGGGCGAACGACCATTCGTTGTAAGTGATCGCCCCTTCCGTGGCCCGGACAGCCGACGAGGTGCCGTCGTTGCCCTTGGCGCCCTCGCCGACACCGCCGTTGAACGTCTTTCCGGTTCCCTTGCCCCACGCGCCGTTGGACGCGGAATCAAGGTAGTGCTGGAAGTTATCCGACGTCCCAGACAGATCGCTGCGGAAGATCACGCGAATCGGCTCGGCGGGCAGGGCCGCGCGTTTGTTCAGCGCCCGGATGGCGGGATCGTTCCAGGTGGTAATGCCGCCGTTGAAGATCTTGGCCGCCGTCGGAGCGTCCAGAGTCAGCGAAGTCAGGCCCTTGACGTTGTAGGTGATCGCGATCGGGCCGAACACCACCGGGAGCTCCCACGCCGGCGAGCCGCAGCGCTGCTGGGCCGCGGCGTACTCGTTCGGGGCCAGCGGCGAGTCCGACCCACCGAGATCGGTTTGGTTGCTGGCGAACTCGCTAATTCCGGCGCCGGAACCATTGGGCGTGTAGTTCAACGTCTGACCGGGGCAAGCTTGTTCAAACGCTTTGACAAAGCGGGTCATCGCGTTGGCCTGGGCTGTGGACCCGCTGGCCTTCAGCGTCTTCGTCCCGCCGCAATTCACCGGCATCGCACTCGTCGTCGCATTTCCTGCATTGGTTGCTGTGTTGTCACTGCAACCCGACAAGATCACTGCGCCGGTAGTGAGAACGCTCAGCGCGGCGCCAAATCGGTTCGGATTCAATTCCGTTCCTAGCTGTTGGGATGAAACGGGATCGCTGCCGGCCTAGCCGCGGCGCCAACCAGCCATCTGTCGCAGTCATGGCCAGACTAGACCATACGGCGCTCAATCGGAGCGTTGCATTGCTACGGCCGTGTGACAAGCTAGGACTTGTTTCGTAAATGCCTACAATGCGATTCGGCGACGATTGCTACAGTTTCGCCGACGACTCAAATGGAGTCCAATCCATTCCGTGCTGATTGTCGATGAATTGTCACGTCAACTCAGCGGCGACACATAGGAACGGGCTGACATGCGTTGGAACCATTCCGGTAGTTCAGGCGGGCACAGTGTATGTGTCGACACCTCGGAACACCTGCCATACGGACTGTAAATCCGCCCCTGGCATCCCAACCCCAGCGGCGGCCGCGTGCCAAAACTCCACAGCCGCCACCCAGCTTCTTCTTAGTTAGCCACCGAATCATGGAGTGGCTATGTGAATGGATCGACAAGTCTTGAAAGGCGGCGGATGTTCACACGAAGGTGGTGGTGGCCGCTCGCCCTCGTCGCGGCCGTTTTCGCGCTGCTGGTGCCGGTGCACACGCTGCAGTCGGATCCGGTTCAGCTGCGCGGCTACGGCGCGGCCCTGCTCGGTCGGATGCGAGCCGTCAACGCTGCCGACGCGACGGCGGACGTGGGCTCCGGACTGGTGCTGATCAACAGCGACATCAGCTGACACGCTCGACCCGGGCGGCGAAACTCATCTGGTCAACGAAGCGGCGGCCACGACGACGGTCGCGGCCGCCGCTTCACCCTGCCCCCTTGACAAACTGACCTACATATCAGCTCATAACCCGGCGACCATCGTTCGACGGGCGCCAGCACACTACTACGTGCGTAACACGTCGGCGCATATGCCCAGCACAGGGATAGCTCGCGCAACACGCCTACGTCGACAAAAGGCCATTTCACAGGCTGTTTTTGCAGGAAAGAGCAGGGGTTCGAATCCCCATACCTCAGCCAGGTTCGTGCTTAGTCAACCCGAACACGCATCGGCAGGCGGATTGACGCAAGACGCGTCGACCTGCGCGATCTGCCTCGAAGCAAACGTGTTCGTCCAGGCGCCCGACCTATCGAGTGAGGCGCGCCGTCCGTACCCGCCCGCAAAACTCTACCGCATGTTTCGCACGTCATTCTGCCGCACTATCGGGCAACGCCAGAGTCACTTGTATACGCCGCCCATAACCAGGCCCAGCTCGACGGTTCGCAGCCCTATGTCGTTCGGCCGTCATTCGCGCCGGTAACGAATATCGGAGCCTATCTGTAGATATGGCGCCTACGTCGATCCAATCGTAGAAGTTGCCCTCCCGGCAGTCATCTCGGCTGTAGTAAAATAATAGTATCTTCTATCAAGGCGAGAGGCCGATGCCGCACCGTGTGCTCGAAGAGTCAATTCGCAAAACAATTAGCGCCACACCTGAAATAGATTGGTCTATTTGTATTCGAAATCATGCAGGTCAGAAATTAGCATCATATAATCCTAACGCTTCGATGAAGACTGCTAGCCTTGGAAAGCTATTATTATTGGCCGAGGTTGCACGGCAGTGTGATGCGGGTAACCTAGACGGCACCCAATTACTCGGTCGTGATCCAAATCTTCTGGTTGCCGATTCGGGTATCTGGCAGTACCTGAAAGTTGAAAAGCTGTCTATACACGATCTCTGCGTGTTGGTCGCTGGCGTCAGCGACAATTTAGCCACAAACGTTCTATTGAAACACGTGGGATTTCAGAGGCTTCGCGAACTTTCCAAAGCTCTTGGACTGACTAGAATAGCATTGCTTGATTATGTTCGAGACTATCGCGGCCCAGACGATTTGTGGACACTTTCGGTAGGCTCAGCCGCCGAGCTGTCTAGTTTCATGAGCCGTGTAGCCAGAAAAGAGCTCATATCGCAAACAGTGTCGGAGCAGCTAGACGCATGGCTGGCGACAGGCATGGACCTGTCGATGGTGGCGTCTGCTTTCGGGTTTGATCCACTTGCACATGCAGAATCAGATAGGGGCTTTTCCATACGCAACAAAACTGGCGCAGACACAGGAATCAGAGCGGATGTTGGCACTATCGGACGGAAAAGTTCGTGGTTCTCCTATGCGGTTATTGCCAATTGGGAAGCTGCTAACCCTAGCTTACGCGATGCGGTACTTTCGAGAATGAACTCAATCGGTAGGGTGCTCAGAGAGTTCCTTCAACAAGATTTGCGATAAGGCATCGTTTGCGCATTTTAACAAGGCCGCCAACCGCTCGTCGACGTGGACGGCCCCCCGCCCACGTCTAGCGATCAGATAGGAACCGTCCGAAATCCGGCCGTACCTTGTCACGGCAATGTCACGACTCGGCGGCAACACGCAGGTATCCGGTGACATGCCCTGACATCATTACAGCAGGTCATCAGAGGGGTTTGGCGTTAGGACGCCGACCCCTCCAAATGCGAAACGCAATCGACATCCTTGCCTGCGACGTGTTCCAGCGCGCCGACCGGACACACCAACACGGCTCCGATAACGTCGACGAACGTGATCGTCGCCGCCACCCGAACAGTGCTTGCCGGTGTTTTGTCCACCGGTGTCTTGTCCACCGGGCTCGCGGCAGTATCCGTCACCGCTGACCCTGCCAACCTCTCCGGGTCGTCGGAGGCGCGCAGCGCTTATGTCGCCGTTTCGGTGGCCACGGTATGGGCCACGCCGCAGAGCCCGCGTCCAGTCGACCATCCCGCCCTGACAAATCCAGTCGATATTCGCGGCTGGCTGTCGGACATGACGCTGGCCCAGCAGGAAGCGCTCACCTCGGACAATCTCAACCAAACGCAGGCCCTCTTCGGCGACCACGTCTTTGTGGTAGGGGAGCAGGGCGACTGGGACGAGGTACTGGTCCCCGGTCAGCCCACACCGAAGGACTCCCTGGGCTATCCCGGCTGGATTCCCAAGGCCCAGTTGACGACCGACCCGGGCTACGGCGCGCTGAAGGAACACGCTCCCTTCGCGCTGGCCGATCGCGGCATCACCACCTGGCTCTACCGCGAATCCGGACTCTCCGATCAGGACCTCGAGATCAGTACCAACACCAGGCTTCCCGTCCTGAGCCGCACCGACAAGGCCGTTCAGGTGGCCACCCCCGATCGCGGCCCGAAGTGGCTGGATGCCCGAACGGTGGCGGTCTACGAAAAGCCCACGGACATACCGCATCCCACCGGAGCCGATTTGGTCCGGTACGCCGCCGTGTTCGTGAACGTCCCCTACCTGTGGGGCGGCCGTGCCGGGTTCGGGTTCGATTGCTCCGGTTTCACTTCCACCATCTACCAGGTGTACGGCATCACCCTGCCGCGCGATGCTGGCCCGCAAGCCGCCGACAGCCGGGGCCGCCCCGTCGACAAATCCGCGTTGCAACCCGGCGATCTGCTCTTCTACTCGCACGGCAGCAGGGACCCCGACAATCCCGACGCGATCTACCACGTGGCCATGTATTCGGGGAACGGCGACATGATCGAGGCATTCGACAAGACGGCACCAGTGCGCATCACCCCGGTTCGACTGGACGCAGACTACTGGGGCGCGCGCCGCTACCTCGACCAACCGCAGTGATAGACAATGTCTCCTACGGCGATCGGCGGACGCGACAATCTTCGCCATCCAGGTTGGCGGAGCTTGCACTGGCGGATTTATCCGCCGGCTGGTGCGCATCCTGCCGGTTATCTCAGGTCAGAGCCCGATAAAACGGTCGTCCTGTGCCCAGAGGCTGCGTGCGCGGCGGCGACCGTCGTAGTCAGTCCGACTGCGCTCTCCCGCTGCACGGTCCAGCAATACGACGGAATATGCAAGATTACCGTAGGAGTCGCCGTTTTCCCGCAGATCATGACCGCGGACTGCAACGGTCACATAGCCTGGGCCGTAGATGTCTCAACCCTGAAGCTGGCGTCAACCCGGAGTGGCTAATGTTCGGTAAGCCATCTGTGCGAAAGGCCATCGCTATCGGAACTGTCCTGCTTACACTCGCTGTGGCTTGCTCGCAGGGAAATTCAGCGCACACAGCGGTAAGCGACAGCGCGCGGGCAACGCCGGCGCCGGCTGAGGATCCCACAAGCGCGCGGGCAACGCCGGCGCCGGATGCGGCCCCGGCACCTGAGTTCGCAACAGTGTCAAAGCTGATGAACGATGCGATTGCGGCACATAGGCTGCCGGGCGCTGTGGTTGTGATCGGCCACGGCGGCAAGATCGTCTTCCACCAGGCTTTTGGCTCCCGCAAGCTGGCCGGCGAACCGGGGCTAGATGGATCGCTTGCACCTGCAGAGCCGATGACCGAGGACACGGTCTTCGACATGGCATCGTTGACGAAGTGCCTCGCGACGGCGACTGCCGTCATGCAGCTTTACGAACAGGGCAAGGTTGCGTTCGACGATCCCGTGCAGACGTATTTGCCTGACTTCAACACGGCGAACGATCCACAGCGGGCAAAGGTGACGGTTCGCATGTTGCTTACGCACACTTCAGGCATAGCGGGAGACACGGGAGACGTAAGCCTCAAAGATCCGTGGGGACTGGACGGAGCCGATAAAACAGAAGGCATTCACCGTGCGCTCACCACGCCGCTGCAGTCGGGTCCCGGTGAGGTTTTCCGCTACGCCGACATCAACTACGTTCTGCTTGGCGCGCTGATCGAGAAAGTCACCGGCGAGGCAGAAGACGCCTACGTTCAGCAAAACGTATTTGCGCCGCTTGGCATGGCAGACACCCACTATCTTCCGCCGGCCAAAGCATGTGGTCCACACACGATGAGAGGAGCCGCGATTGCGTGGGCTCCCGCGCCAGAAGGGCGCGCGCTGGTCGCCTGTCCCGCGGGGAGGACTTGGAGCACCAGTCTTTTGTCGCGCATCGCACCAACAACACATGACGACGAAAGCAAAACCGATCCGAGCAAGAATCCCGATTATGATTACCTGCTTCGGGGCACAGTGCATGACCCGACGGCGCGCCGCATGGGTGGGGTGGCCGGGCATGCCGGTGTGTTCTCGACGGCGCACGATGTCAGCCTCTATGCGCAGGCCCTGCTTGATCGGCTTGCGGACCGCCCGAGCAGCTTTCCGCTGAAGCAAGCGACCCTCGAGTTAATGACGACCCCGCAGCAGCCCGGACATACGGCTGAACAACTCGACGCAGCGAACCGTGCCAGCCGAGAAGCCATCGCCAAGACACCAAACAAAACAGATCCGCTGCTCGCTCCGCGCTATCCGGCGATCAACGGACAAAACCTGCGCGGCTTTGGCTGGGATATCGATACGGCCTATTCCGTGCGAGGCAAGATCTTTCCCATCGGTAGCTTTGGCCACACCGGCTATACCGGAACCACGCTTTGGATCGACCCAGGCTCAGATACCTACGTAATCCTGCTCGCCAACTCAATCCATCCGCGAGACAATCTGCCGCCGATCACGAATCTGCGCGGTGAAGTGGCTACAGCAACAGCTCAGGCCCTGCGTCTTTAGCGGTTGAGGCTCGATCGCGCCGGCAGTGGCATATTTCGGCGCGATGCTTCGACGCCCGCCAGAAACGCTCAATCATCGCCAACGTCGCCGGTTAGCCGCCTGGCCCCGGGCCCGCGCCGCCGGTGAGGCAAGATCCCAGCGGCCGCCATCGCCCGCGAACTCGCGGGCTGGTGCTGGTCACTGGCCGTCATGCCCGACTGACACCAACAATCGTCCAGATGAACAACGCCAAGGGGCGGCAAGCGTCCTGGAGTGACCCGCGATAGGGCTATGAGCAATCACGTTGTCACACAACGGATCACGCTCGACTCTAGACCCGCTGGCCAACTCCGATTCGAAGGTACCGTCCTGCGGTAACCAACCCGCGCATTTCAGACTGACACGCGTCGGCACGACACGCTCGACCCCGACAGCGAAACTCATCTGGTCAACGAAGCGGCGGTCACGGCGACGGTCACGGCCGCCGCTTCACCCTGCCCCCTTGACAAACTGACCTACATATCAGCCCGCTCTCGCTATCGCGACACCGACGGGGTGACGCGGATTGTCCAACGTGTGGGCCCCGCAACTACGACCCTGACGCGGGCACCATCGTGGTGACCGGCAAGCTGGTACGCCAGCGTGGAGGCGCCTGACACGGATCGACGAGACCAAGACCGCCGCTGGCCGCCGCATCGTTCCGTTGCGTTATTCGCCGTGACGGCTCTCACCGACCGCCGCAAACGCCCGTACGTCGGCCAGCAGCAAACGATCTTCGCATCCTGCGGCGGAACGCTTCGTGACCCCGAGAACTTCAACACCGCGTGGCGTGCCGTACGCGACGAGCTCGGGATGCCCAATGTGACGTCGCACAGCTTCCGCAAGACCATGGCGACGCTCATCGATGACGCGGGACTTTCGGCACGCACCGGCGCCGATCATCTCGGGCACGCCAAGGTGTCCATGAGCCAAGACCGCTACGTGTCCCGCGGCCGCGTCCACACCCCGGTCGCTGACCTGCTGGAGCGCACCGTGGCGGACATAAACGATGAATAAACGATGACCCGCATTATCAGCGGGCCCGAAACCGCCTCTGACCAGTGCCCCCGGCACGACTCGAACGTGCGACCTAGGGATTAGAAGGCCCTTGCTCTATCCACCTGAGCTACGGAGGCAATGTGCAGGTCAGTCTATCGAACGCGACACGCCGGAAGGACTCGCCGAGCGCGACGCGCCCGAAAGGTCTTCCCGCGCCGCGCTTATCGGTTATCGTGTGAGCCTCGACACACGTACAACACCGGTTGATAAACAGCCGTTAACCGCAACGAAGCGTGTGCATAACGTCGAGGGGTGCGTCGAATGAGCGTGGCCTTGAACTTGACTTCGCGGTGCTCGTGGGCCGGTGCCCAGGCGCTGCGGCTGGCTGCTGATGCCAGAGACACCTACCGGGCCGGCGCCTTGTTGCTGCGCGGCTCACCGTTCGCGGTCGGCTGGGTCGCCGGCTGGCTGTCCACGGAGTTTCCCCCGCACGTGGTGACCGGCCACGCGTTATCCCGGGTCTCGCGGCCCTCGATTGGCCGCGTCGGCGCCTCGTGGGCCGCGCAGAAAGCCGATGAGGCCCTCACTGCCGCGCTCGAGGAGTGCTTCGGGCCGGACTTCCGCGACCTGGTGCGTCACCCGGCGTGCGCCCAGTCCGAGTGCGCCTCGCCCGGCGGTTTGTTGCGCAGGCCCGGGCCGCACCGCCGGTACGCGGCGCAAACCTCCGACATCCCCTACGGCCCGGGCGGCAGCGCGCACCTGCTCGACATCTGGCGGCGCCACGACCTGGCGCCCGGTCGCCGCGCGCCGGTACTGATTCAGG
>Ga0335071_10002652_pt1 | contig 19034 bp, 14 predicted proteins | sample Lox_Sample_15_FD_206724 | JGI IMG/M metagenome (GOLD analysis project Ga0335071, IMG submission 206724) | Soil microbial communities from Loxahatchee National Wildlife Refuge, Florida, United States - Lox_Sample_1.5 | ecosystem: Environmental > Terrestrial > Soil > Wetlands | place: USA...
ACCGATAGCAAAATCGAATCGGTGACGGAGAGAGCCGGGGGAGTGTCAAAGATCACGTGATCGTATTGTTCTCGCCATTGCTGGATCAGGTGCTTCATCAGGTTGGATCCCAACAGCTCCGCGGGGTGCGGCGGCGGCGGCCCGGCGGGAAGCAGGTACAAGTTCGGCAACTGCGGCACGTGGGTGATGGTGTTTTCCGGAGTGCTGCCTCCCGTCAATACCGTGCTGAGTCCCACCTTCGGCTTGATGCTGAACACTTTGTGAATACTGGGGCGGCGTAAATCCGCATCGACGAGCAGTACTCGGGCACCCTTTTGCGCTAGGGTTACGGCGGTATTTACGCTGGTAGTGGTTTTGCCTTCCTGAGGTAAGGCACTGGTCATCAGCATCACCCGCGGAGGGGAGCCCGATGCGCTGAGCAGGATGGCGGTCCGCAAGGCGCGGTACGACTCCGAAATGTCAGACTTGGGACGACGATAGGTAACCAGTTCGACCGACTGACGGGAGCCGTCGGTGGTTCCGGGAAGCTTTCTTTGGGCGGCCCGGGTTCGAATCATGCTGGTGGGGCTTGCCGGAATAATTCCGAGCGCAGGCAGATTGCTAAGCGCCTGAGCTTGCTCAGGTGTGCGAACGGTGTTGTCAACCGCTTCCAGCAGGAAGGACAGCATCACGCCTCCCACCAGTCCCATGGCCAGGGCGAGAAGGATGTTGCGCCGTTTGTCTGGTAGGGAAGGGCTTAACGGTACCCGCGCGACGTCAACCACGCGGATGTTGCTGGACTTCAGCCCGGCGGAAACGCTCGCTTCTTTCAGCTTTTGCAGCAGCCCTTCGTAGAGGGTGCGGTTGGTTTCCACATCGCGCTTCAGCAGCGTGTACTCAATAGCGTTCTCGTTGAGCTTGTTGGCAGCCTGCTTCTGTTCTTCGAGTGCGGCACGGAGCATCGTTTCCCGTTGTGCGGCTGCCTGGTATTCCGTCTTAATGTGAGCGCCAAGTTTTTCAACTTCCTGGTGCTCCTGTGATTGCACCTGCTTCAGAGTGCTGTTGAGCTCTTTGATCTTCGGGTGAGCCGGTCCTAGTTGGACCTCAGCCTGCGCGAGTTGAGTTTGCAGATCTTCTTCCTGCTTGTGCAACGAGGGTAATAGCGAGCTCGCTTCGGAAGTTCCCAGCAGTTCCGGATTGCCTGAGGTGGCCAGCCGATACCGAGCTTCCTTCTGAATGCGATCAGCTTCTGCCGCGGTCAGTTCGCGGTTCAGTTCATCCAGTTTTTGGGTGACGATGTTCTGCTTTTCGTCGAGGCCGAGAATTCCATGCTCTTTCTGGTACTGGACCAACTTTTCCTGCGAGGTCTCGACCTTCAGTTGCAAGTCGGACAATTGTTTGGAAAGCCAGTCGGAAGTCTGCATCGCCGATTCGAACTTGGTCTTGAAGTTCTGCTCGACGTAAACGTTGACCAGGGTGTTGACCACCTTGGCCGCCATTTGTGGATCGGGGTTAGAGAACCTGATCTCGATGATGCGCGTCTTGGGAACCACCGTCAGCTTCAGGCCGCCCTGGATGAAGCCCATCAGCGCGGCTTCCTGTTTCGGGTCGGCAGTTGGCGTAGGCAGCGGGTCCGCTGGATTGGTCGGTGCTTGCGAAAATGCGGGTGTCTTGTCGAGTTGCAGGGCTCTGGCCGTGGCCAAGGCGATGGCATCGCTCTGCAGAATCTTAATCTGCGTGTCGAGGGCGACCGTGTAGTCGAAGTCATCGTCGCTGGAGAAAGACTGAGCACTATCCTTGAATCCGAGGACATCGTTGTTCTCATGACCAACGGCGATGCGGCCCACGGCCTCGTAGATCGGGGTGGTCCGCATGGTTATGACGGTGGCTAGAGTTACTACGATGATGACGGTGGCGATAATTGTCCAACGATGCTTGCGCAGTACGGGCCAATACTGCAGCAGTCCATTGTCTTGCGGCGGAAGATATCCCGGTTGCCCATGCAGAGCATAACCATACGAGCGTCCCAACAATAATGGGTCGCTTTCCACCGGCGTTAAGCTCGTAGCGCTGTTGGAATAGTCGGAGTCCATGTGCCTGTTTGCCCAGCGTCACAGACTTCTTGCGTGAATTGCTGGATATTGTGAGCTTACTGTCAACGATTGCGTTTTAGTACCAGCAAAATCGCCGCTGTTTACTAAGATTGCACCGTTAGCGAAGGCAGGATCTGCTTTATTCACAGATAAGGCGCGAAACCTATACCCATTCACCGTGATTTTCGGCAAGAATGAATGGCGATTACAATTGGCAGTAAAAAGCAGGCGACCCATTTTGGTACAAGGTTTTTGACAGTAGTTTTGGTACTTTACTGAGGAGTAAATGGCTAAGAGAGCACTTATTACGGGCATTTCGGGTCAGGATGGAAGTTATTTAACCGAGCTGTTACTGGAAAAAGGGTACGAGGTCCACGGCATCGCGCGACGGATGGCGATCGAAAATCCCGAGCATCGCCTGTTCCGCATTCGACATCTGGTCGGGAAGATCGAGTTGCATGGCGCGTCGCTCGAGAGCTATCCGAGCTTGTACCAGGTGATCTCGAGCGTCCGTCCCGACGAGGTGTACCACCTGGCCGCGCAGAGTTTCGTCAGCTATTCCTTCGAAGATGAGTTCACCACGATGAACTCGAACGTGAACGGAACTCATTACATGTTGGCGGCGGTTCGCGAACTGGTCCCGAAGGCACGCTTCTATTTTGCGGGGTCCAGCGAAATGTTCGGCAATCCGCCAGACGTTCCCCAGCACGAGGAAACATTGTTTCGGCCGAGGTCGCCGTATGGCATTTCGAAGGTCGCCGGCTACTATCTGACCCGCAATTACCGCGAAGCTTACGGGCTGTACGCGTGTTCCGGGATTCTCTACAACCATGAATCGCCGCGTCGTGGCCTGGAATTCGTGACGCGCAAGATCACTTCGACCGCAGCTAAGATCAAGCTGGGATTGGCGAATGATATTCGCCTGGGCAATCTCGACGCCCGTCGCGATTGGGGCCATGCCCGCGAATACGTCAAGGCGATGTGGATGATGTTGCAACAGGCTGAGCCGGACGATTTCATCATAGGAACGGGAGAAAATCACACTGTGGGAGAGTTCGCGGACCTGGCCTTTTCCTTCATCGGACTGAATGCCCGTGACTACGTGAAAGTCGACGATCGCTTCAAGCGGCCCGCCGAAGTAGACAACCTGCTCGCGAATTGTGACAAAGCCAAAAAAGTACTTGGTTGGAGCTATTCGTTGACGTTCCAGGACCTGGTGCGGGAAATGGTTGAAGCCGATCTACACCTGTTCTCGCGCGAAATGGAAACAAAGGCCGCTACCGCGGCCGGTGCGGGCGCTTAGTCGAGTGCATATTGTCTTTCTGAGTCCGTCAGGTCAGATGGGAGGCGCGGAGGCCTGCCTTCTGGATGCGCTTGCCGTGTTGCGACAGGCACGACCGGAGTGGAAGCTTTCGGTCGTGCTCGGTGAAGATGGACCGCTTTCCCGTCGGGCAGCTATTTATGGCGCTGAAGTTTATCTGCTTCCATTTCCTGCGGATCTCGCGCGACTGGGCGATTCCGGGCGTTCGCGATCTTCTCTAGCCGTGCGGTTGTTATCGGGTGCGCCTTCGGCTCTGCGCTACCGACATCAGCTAGGAACGCTGTTTCGCAGCATGAAGCCCGACCTCATCCATACGAACGGCTTCAAGATGCACGTGTTAGCGGCGCTTGCGAAGCCGCACGAATCCGGACTGGTCTGGCATATCCACGATTACGTCAGCTCGCGAGAGGTGATGGCGAAACTGATGCGACGCCTGTCGTCGCGAACGGACGCCATCATCACCAACTCACGGCATGTAGCGGAAGACACGCGAAGCATTGTGGGTGATGCGGCGAACATTGTGCCGATCCTGAACGTTGTCGATCTGGAGGAATTCACTCCCGAGGGCCCCGTGCTCGATGTCGATCGGCTAAGTGGATTTCCGACGGCCCCGGCGGGAACTATTCGGGTGGGATTGATGGCCACCCTGGCGTGGTGGAAGGGACATCGGCTATTTCTGCAAGGACTGGCCGGCCTGGATCGCGCGCTGCCGGTGCGCGGATATTACATTGGTGGCGCGCTGTACAAGACGCAGTCGCAGGAATCCCTCGACGATCTGCGCAGATTCGCGAAGCAGCTTGGCCTCGGCGATCACATTGGATTTACGGGCGTTGTATCGAAGCCTGCGGCCGTCATGCGAGTCTTGGATGTTGTGGTTCACAGCAGCACTGAACCGGAACCGTTCGGGCGGGTGATTGCGGAAGCGATGGCGTGCGGCAAGGCGGTTATTACCGCCGGGCTTGGCGGCGCGGCCGAGATCGTCGCGGGCAACCAATGTGCTCTAACCTTCGATGTGAAGCGGCCAGAGTCTCTAACCGAAGCGATCACAAAGTTAGCAGAGGATGCTGGCCTTCGAAATCGGCTGGGCAGTAACGGATTGAGCACCGCGCGCCGCGATTTCGGCCGGGAAAGACTGGCGCGCGAACTGCCGCCGGTGTATGAAGAGGTTCTGAGCAGAGTCCATGGCACAAAGTTCACCCGCGCTGCCGGGGCTTAGAGTTCTACATCTCCATTCGGGCAACATGATGGGCGGCATCGAGTCGTTGCTGCTGACGATAGCCGGGTGCCAGAACGTTATCCCTCAAGTGCGGCACGAATTTGCACTCACTTTCGACGCGCAATTTGCCCGGCAGCTCCGGGAACGAAAGGCGAGGGTTCATCTTCTACCGCAAGCGCGACTTCGCCATTGGCCGTCGCTTTGGCAGACACGCGCACAACTGCGAATGTTGCTGCGAGAAGAGCATTTCGACGTCGTCGTCTCGCACTCCGTTTGGGTGCAGTTGATATTCGCGGATATCGTACGCGAGTTGCAGGTCCCGGTTGTGTTTTGGATGCACGGGCCCTTCGACGGTCACTGGCTGCAGAAATTGGCTTCCTTTCAACCTCCCGATTTTGCCATCTGCAATTCTCGCTGGACCCGTTCCACGCTGAATCGGTGCTATCCACGCGTGCCCAGTGCTGTGATTTACGCACCAGTACGTGGTACGAACCGGGCAGAGAGTCGCGAGCAGACGCGCGCCACCATGGGCGTTAGACCTGAAGAAGTGTTGATTCTCATCGCGGCCAGGATGGAACCCTGGAAGGGACATGCTGATCTGCTGCGTGCGCTTCGGACAGTTCGCTCGTCCGCGAACTGGAGGCTTTTTGTCGCTGGAGCGCCGAATACTCCGTCTGAATCCGCTTACTTCAAATCCTTAGTGGAACAGGCTGCCTCGTTCGGGATTGGTGACCGAGTTGAGTTTCTCGGGTATCGTTCCGACATTCCCGCTCTGCTGGCCGCAGCGGACATCTACTGTCAACTCAATCGCGAGCCCGAACCCTTCGGGGTTGTCTTTGTTGAGGCATTACAAGCAGGAGTGCCCGTCGTCACTTCCCGACTGGGTGGTGCTCAGGAGATACTCGACGCGAGTACGGGATTGCTGGTGCAGGCGGGAGATTCACGCGCTTTGGCGCGCGCACTCACCGAGCTAATGGAGGGGCCCAGTTTGCGGAGACAGTTAGGCTCGTCTGGACCGGCGCGGGCGCAACAGCTTTGTAATCCTGAACACCAGATGCGAATGATCGCCGAAACACTGCATTCCGTGGTTGTCCGATCCGGGAGGGTTTCCCGGCCATGAACGGGTATCTTCTCTGCGCGATAGCGCTCTTCGCCAGCTACGCGGCGGGACGGCGCTCCCTGGTCAACGGCCTCCAGGCGGTACTCACGGTCGGCTATTTCTACGGCATCCTGCGCGCGAACTTTTTTACTACTGCTTCGCATTTCATTTTTGATTGCGCAGTGCTTGGCCTTTATGTATCACGCTTCCAAGATCTCTCGCAGATATTCGTAACGCCAGACGGGCAGCGACTGAAGCACTGGGTCACCCTGCTGATGTTGATTCCCCTGGTCATGTTCTTCATCCCGATGCAGGATGCCCTGGTCCAGTTGGTTGGGCTGCGAGGACATGCCTTTCTTTTGCCTTTCCTGATCATCGGAGCCCGACTGCGCCGAGACGATTTCTATCGCCTGGGTCTCTGGCTCGCATGCTTGAACATTGCCGCTTTCTCAGTTGGCTGTGCCGAGTACCTGCTTGGCCTCGAGCATTTCTTCCCGATGAATGCCGTGACTGAGTTGATTTATCGCAGCAACGATGTGGGCTTGTCGAATGATTATCGAATCCCTTCGATCTTCGGCAATGCGCATGCCTTCGGCGGCACCATGGTGCTGACCATTCCGTTGATCGCCGGCGCCTGGGTGCAGAAGCAGCGCGAGATCTGGCACAAGAACCTGTTCCTGGCCGGCATGCTGGCAGCGATGTTGGGCGTTTTCATGAGCGCCGCGCGCAGCCACTTCCTTGCGTTGGCGGTGTTGTTGCTGGTTGCTACGCTTTCGACACAAATACGGCCGATCTACCGCGTAGGATGGATTGTCGTATTGGTCCTGGTTGGTTACGTGGTCGGTACCCACCAGCGCATGCAGCGTTTTACCACGCTGAACGACAGGCAGTTCGTCGAGGGCAGGTTCGAGGCGAGCGTCAACACAACGCTGCTTGACGCAATGATCGAATACCCCTTCGGCGTTGGGCTTGGCGGTGGCGGAACCAGCATGCCTTTCTTTCTCATGGACCGGGTAAACATGCCGGTGGCAGTGGAAAGTGAGTGGGGCCGCATCGAATTGGAAACAGGGCTTGTCGGCCTGGCCGCGTGGTGCGGTTTCCTCTTGTGGGTGTTTACGCGACCCCAGGCGCGGCGATCAGATCCCTCCTTCCTCGGATTGCGGCTGGCGTGGTTCGCCTGCCTGACCTTTTTTGGGTTTGGATTCATCGGAATCGGACTTTTCACCAGCATTCCAGCCACGGCGATTTTTCTAATGCTGGTGGGATGGATTTCCACGCACCATACCGGGGAGGCCGACCAACCCGCCCGGGCCTTGAACCCTGGGCGGCACGATTCACGAGTGGCTCTCGCGCTCCGGCAGCGCGCTGTGGCGCACCGCGGATGAGCCTTGCCACCGCGCCTCCGCCGTGGGTGATCGTCTGCGGAGGATTTCACCGGCTCGGCGGCATGGATCGTGCCAACCTCGCGCTGGCGCAAGCTTTAATCGAGCAGGGAAGGGAAGTTTTTCTTGTCGGCCATAAGTTCGATTCCGACCTCCTGAAAAATCCGCGGGTACATGCGACGGTTGTACCCCGCCCCTTCGGTGTGCTGATGGCGGAGAACTCGCTTCGGCGTGCGGGGCTGCGAGTGGCGGCAGAAGTCACGCAAAAGTTTCCTGGCGCCCGCGTGGTCGTGAATGGCGGGAATTGTCCGTGGCCTGATATCAATTGGGTGCATAGTGTTCACGCTGCCTGGCCTCGTTGTGATGCGCAAGCTCCGGTATGGTTTCGTGCGAAAAGCCGCGTGAACAAGCAGAAGGCGCGGCAAGACGAACTCTACGCGCTGCGGCGGGCGAAGCTGGTGATCGCGAATTCGGAGAGATCGCGGTGTGATCTGATCGCGATCGGTATCCCGGCAGAGAAGATCGAGGTGATCTATCTCGGTTGCGAGCCAGAGTGGAAGCCGCCTTTGGCAGAGGACCGCAGCGCCGCGCGCAAGCTGTTCGGTGTTGCATCAGATGTTGCGGTAGTGAGCTTCGTCGGCGCGCTTGGCTACGACCGCAATAAGGGGTTCGACACGCTGATCGCTGCCTGGCGGGAAGCTCGCCTGGAGAACGCGATCCTGATCGCGGCAGGCGGAGGTGGCGGGTTTGAAGAATGGCAACGCGAAATCGACCGGATCAATTTGAGCGCCACCGTGCGATTGCTCGGATTCACGGATCGCGTCGGAGATTTGCTTGCTGCTTCGGACTTGTTCGTCAGCCCGGTGCGTTATGAAGCGTTCGGGCTGAATGTACTGGAGGCGATCTGCCGAGGCGTGCCGGCAATCGTGTCAAAATCGGCGGGCGTTGCGGAGTTGTATCCGAAAGAGCTGGAGGGGTGGCTCCTGGAGGATGCGGAGGATGCCAAACGACTCAGGGAAAAACTATCCGGGTCGTATTCGGGGATCGATGCATCGCGGTCGGCGTTTGCCGATTTTGCGGCTCAGCTACGCACGCAAACGATGAACGACACGGCCGGAGAGCTTATCGCAAAGGCTGAGCGCTATGCACGCCTGGACCCTTGATTTCGAGGTTCAGCAGATCCGGAGATTTCTCCTTACGTATCCACCTTTGGCATAAATCCTTAGCGGCTGCGCGCCACTCTGGAAAGCTGAATGAAAAGCCTTCCTGCAACAAGCGGCCGGGAACGACGCGGCGGCTTTTGAGAATGAGCTCGGTCTCGGTTCGCAGAAAAATGGCGCCAATCTCCAGCATCCATTTCGACGCTGGCAGGCCGAAGCGTGCACCCCATGCCTCACGTAATGCAGCCATAAAGTCCCGATTGGGAAGAGGGTTCGGCGAAGCGATGTTCACCACGCCATCCAAATCAGGCCGCTGAATCAAGAAGTAAATCGCGCGAATGAAGTCGGCTTCGTGGATCCATGAAACATACTGGCGGCCGTCACCTGCCTTTCCACCCAGTCCATGTCGTACCAGGGCGAGCAGCGTATCGAATACGCCCCCTTTGTCCGGGCTCATAATCATCGCGGAACGGAGTGTCACCTTACGTGTGCGGGGCGCTGCAATCTCGTCGAACGCTTTCTCCCACGCAGTTGCCACGTCGATGCTGAACCGCCAGGTATCAGGTGCGTCCAGTTCGTCGCCTCCCATCACTCCCCTAAACTCGTCATTAGACAGTTCATACGTGTGGGCGTATATGGTCGCGGTGCTCGCCTGCAACCAGACCTGCGACGGGTGTTTCGCGCATGAGATCGCCTGCCCCACAGCACGTACTGAATCCACTCGTGATTGCAGGATCTCTTTGCGATTGTGGGGCGTATAGCGGCAGTTCACCGAGCGACCGGCGAGATTGATGACCACATCAGCGCCGTCCAACAGATCGGCCCAGCCAGAAAGGTCATGTACATCCCATCGTGCGACTTTCCACGGAGCCGTTCTTAGATTGCGACCGAGAACGATCACCTCGTGTCCGTCTCGATGGAAGGCTCGCGCCAATACCGTCCCAACCTGTCCCGTTCCCCCCGGAATCACGATTCGCATCAGATGTATCCCTTTTCGTACATGCTCTTGAAAATCGCAGCACGCGCAGTTAATATTAGTAAACATGTTTACTGATAATGTCAAGGGCGACGCGGCCGGAGAAACGAGGGGCAGGGGCAGGCCAGCGGGAAGAACCGAGCAGGGAGAGGCTACCCGCAAAATGCTTTACAAAACGGCGATTGAGTTGATTTGCTCGCGCGGTTATGAGGCCACCACGCTACGCGACGTGTCCGAGAGGGCGGGAGTCAGTCCGGGGCTACTCTATAAGTACTTCGCGAGCAAGAGGGCAGTCGTCCTTCACCTGTACGACGAACTTTCGGTCGAATATGCGACGCGGGCTGGTGAGATGCCGGAAGGGAAATGGCGAGATCGCTTCATGTTCGCTTTAAGTGCCAGCTTGGGAGTGCTATCCCCGCATCGCCAGACTCTTGCGGCACTGGTTCCAGTGCTGGTTGGCGATCCTCACCAGGGGCTGTTTGCACCCGAAACAGCTTTTTCTCGCGAGCGCGTGCAAGCTGTCTTCCATCGAGCGATCACGGAAGCTGCGGATGCGCCGCGAGTCGAGGTTGGCGCCGCATGGGGGCGTCTGCTTTATTTGGCTCATTTGGCGATTATCATGTGGTGGTTGCTAGATAAGAGTCCGCGCCAGCGCGCGACGGTAGGGCTGCTGGCATTAGTGAAGCAAGTCCTCCCCACGTCGGCGATGACGCTGCGATTGCGGCGGGTGCGCAGAATAGTCCTTGCGGCAGATCAGTTGCTACAAGAAGCACTGTTCAAGGAAACGGAATCTTAGGCCCATCAGAGTTTCGTCAATTGCATTGCGATTCTGTCGGTAAGCTCTTGTTTGCTGGCAAACAGGTTCCTCGCTTCCCACTCACGTTGCAGCTTGAACTCGTAAATCGTATAGCCCACGGCCTCCAGCCAATGCGCCGCTTCGCTGCCCGGATGGGCTTCGAAGATCACCTCGGGAGCGTGGGGTCGCGAGAGCAGTTCGCGTGCGCCTTCAAAGGCCATGACTTCCGTGCCCTCGATGTCGATCTTGATTAAATCGACACGCGACCCTTGCTGCTCGCGTGCGAATCCATCGAGTGTAACCACCGGAACTTCAATCGACCGTGCACCAGCCATTTTCTTCAGTGACGCAAGCCCAGTGTTCTGGCTGTCTGGGACGTAAAGCGTCGCGGTGGCCTCCCGATCTCCGACAGCGCGATCTACCACTGTGACATTCTGAAGCTTGTTGATCTCGAGATTGCGGCGGATGCGGCGCAGGTTCGATGGAAGTGGCTCGAAGGCGAACACACGCTCGCATTTCGTACTCGCGACCAGCGAGACAAATCCGGTGTTGGCGCCGATATCGAAAAACACCATGCCCGGTCTGATGAGTGCCCGAATCAGCTGTGTAAGCGGATAGTCGTAGCAGCCGTAGAGGTAAATAGCTCGGCCGATCGGGTCGAGTGGATCGACCTGCATCCGCAATCCGCCTGCGACCGAGCACGTGACTTCACCCGCGGAAGGCGCGATGCGGAGGCGCAATTGTTTCCATAATGACAGGGGTAGGCTCTGCCACAATTCGGGCTTGCGGTCCGGAAGGTTATTGCGAAGAAGTCGTAACACTCTGGTTGCTCAGCTTAGTTTTTTCCAAATCGCAGGCGCAAGTGCGACTTTCCTCTGTTAACCTAGGCAGCAACATAGGAAGATAGTTTCAGTGAGCGCACCGGCCATCGCTTCAGAAGCCGCCTCGGGATTGAGTTTACCCGAGAGGCCGCTGATCACCATCGCTCCCAGCCGCGGATGGGTAGCGCTGGACCTTGCCGATATCTGGGCCCACCGCGAACTTCTGTATTTTCTGACTTGGCGCGACATCAAGATTCGCTATAAGCAGACTGCGCTGGGCGCCATTTGGGCGCTGATCCAGCCGCTGTTTCCGATGCTCATCTTCACCTTGTTTTTCGGGCGGCTGGCCAAGATGCCGTCGGATGGAATTCCGTATTCGGTGTTCGCGTACGCTGCGCTGCTGCCGTGGACATATTTTGCCAGCGCTGTTGGGAATAGTTCCACGAGCGTGATTGGCAGCTCGAATCTCATTACACGCGTATATTTTCCGCGCATGATTATCCCCGCCGCAGGGGTGCTGGCGGCATTGGTGGACTTTGCCATCGCCTTCGCACTGCTTGGCGGATTGATGCTCTGGTATCGCATTCCGGTGACGATGTCAGCTCTGATGCTATTGCCTCTTATCGCGCTCGTTACGCTGTTGTCACTTGGCTTCGGGCTCCTGCTGGCGGGGTTGACGGTGAAGTATCGTGATTTGCGTCACGCGCTGCCATTCCTGATTCAGCTCTGGATGTTTGCCACGCCGGTTATCTATCCCGCAAGCCTGGTTCCGGTGAAGTGGCGCTGGGTGCTTTCGCTGAATCCGCTGACGGGAGTCATCGAGGGCTTCCGGTCGGCGCTGTTCACCCGGTCCTTTGAGTGGAATTCCCTGGTTTTCTCGGTCGCGTTCACCTTCGCCATGCTGGTGTTTGCGGCTTATATCTTCCGCCGGCAGGAACGCGTGTTCGCCGATCTTATCTAGCAAATGCGGCCGATCATCCATGTCGAGAATTTGAGCAAGCAATACCAGATCGGCATGCGTGAAGCCTATTACGAAACGCTGCGTGAGTCGCTGATGAAAGCGCTGAGCGGACAACGGAAGCGAGCTCCGGAGGAATTCATTTGGGCGTTGCGTGAGGTTTCCTTCGATGCGACGCCTGGCGACGTGATCGGTGTCATCGGCCGCAACGGGGCAGGGAAGTCCACCCTGTTGAAGGTGCTGTCACGGATCACCGAGCCGACGACCGGGCGAATCGATCTTTACGGACGCATTGGCAGCTTGCTCGAGGTTGGCACCGGCTTCCACCCCGAATTGACGGGGCGTGAGAACATTCTGCTGAATGGCGCCATTCTCGGCATGCGGCGAGCGGAAATTTTGCGCAAGTTCGACGAAATCGTGGCCTTCGCCGAAGTCGAGAAGTTCATCGACACCCCGGTGAAGCGCTATTCCAGCGGGATGTACCTGCGGTTGGCGTTTGCGGTGGCGGCGTTCCTGGAATCGGAGATCCTGCTGGTGGATGAAGTGCTCGCCGTCGGCGACGCCAGCTTCCAAAAGAAGTGCCTTGGCAAGATGCGCGATGTCTCGCACAGCGGGCGCACGGTTTTCTTCGTCAGCCACAACATGGCAGCCGTGGAGGGGCTTTGCAATCGTTGCCTGTTCATCAAGGACGGGCGGCTCGCCGGAGACGGCTCGCCTCACGAGCTGATTACGAAATATCTAGCGGCGGAAGCGGTTCCCGAAAATGCCAGCCGTGATTTGACGCAGCACGTTGGTCGTCCCGGCAAAATGAGTGGGCTGATGGAGAAGGTAAGTCTGCGATCACAGGATGGATTGGCGGCATCGGCCATCCGCATGGGCGAAGGATTTTCGTTATACCTGGACTTTGCAGGCACCCGTCGATTCCGGCCGAATATCAACATCACTGTCAAAAATTACTTCGGCGTTCCCGTCTTCACGATCTCGACACGCGTGCAGAAGCAGTACCAGATCACTGAGGCCATCGCTTCGGGCACGCTGGTTTGTCACCTGCGCGATCTTCCTTTGCTGGAAGGAACCTATTCGATCGATCTGTTCCTGGGTGAGGAGTATGCCAACCTCGACATCGTGTACGATGCCATCTCGTTCGAGGTTCTGCCCGCCGACGTTTTCGACAGCGGGCAAACGCCGTTATCCAGCGAGGGCACGATCTTCTGGCCGGCGGAAATCGAGATCATTCCAGCAGCAGAAACGGTGACATCCGCGAGCCCCTCTCGTGCCTGACGCGCACAGTTCCCAACCGCGCGTTGTGCATATCGTTCCTGCGCTATTCGGTTCTCAGGGCGTGCTCGGAGGCGCCGAGCGGTACGCGCTCGAACTCGCACGTTACATGGCCGAGGTCACCCCCACGCGTTTACTGACCTTTGGTGACCGGGCGCGCACCGAACGGATCGGTAATCTTGATGTACGGGTGGTGGCAGGAGCTTGGCAGGTTCGCGGGCAGGCTTCGAATCCAGTATCTTCCGCAATTGTCGAGGAGGTCCTGAAGGCCAACGTTGTGCATTGTCATCAACAGCACATTGCGGCGAGCAGCCTGGCAGCGATGACCTCGAGACTGGCTGGGCGTAAAGTCTTCGTTACGAACCTGGGCGGCGGAGGCTGGGATATCTCCGCTTACGTGGACACCGATCGCTGGTATCACGGCCACCTGCACATCAGCGAATACAGCCGGCGCGTATTGGGGCAGCAGGGAAAGCCGTGGGCGCACGTTATTCTTGGTGGGATCGATACGGATAAATTCTCGCCCGATCCCGGCGTTGGTCGGGACAGAAGCGTGCTGTTTGTCGGGCGACTGCTCCCACACAAGGGCGTGAACTACCTGGTCGAGGCAATGCCGCCCGATATACCTCTGAACATAATCGGGCAGCGCATGGACGAACATTATCTCTCCGATCTGCAGAAACTCGCGGCCGGGAAACAGGTGGCGTTTCATCACGACGCCAGCGATGCCGACATCGTGCCGGCCTACCGCGGCGCGCTCTGCGTTGTGCTGCCCAGCGTATATCGCAATGTCTATGGTGGTGAGACAACGGTTCCCGAGTTGCTCGGCCAAACGCTGTTGGAAGGAATGTCCTGTGGAACACCAGGAATCTGTACGGACGTGGCCAGTATGACGGAGATCGTGGAGGATGGGCGATCGGGTTTCATCGTTCCACCCAACGACCCCTCCGCCATCTGTCGCAAAGTAGTTTGGCTGCGCGATCACCCTGCTGAGGCTGCGCAAATGGGAATGGCCGCTCGTCAGCGTGTTCTCGATAAGTTCACGTGGCCGGTAGTGGTGCGGCGTTGCCTGGAGGTCTACTCGCGCTCGTGACCAACTGGCACATCATCACGTGCGAATATCCGCCGCAGGTGGGCGGAGTCAGCGACTACACGCGCCTGCTCGCCCATCACCTCGAGGCCGCGGGAGATCCGGTGCAGGTGTGGGCGCCCACCATGGACGCACCTAAGGAACACGGAGTTCATCGCGTGCTGGGAAATTTCGAGGCCAGTTACCTGCGCCAAGTCGAAGGACTGTTCGACGCATTTCCCCAGACCCGGACGCTACTTCTGCAATGGGTGCCGCATGGCTTCGGAAAACGAGGAATGAACCTAGGATTCGTTCGCTGGATCACCTCTCGCGTGCGCCGTGGCGACCGCCTTTATCTGATGGTTCACGAACCATATCTCGAACCCGGCCAGCCCACGTGGAAGCTGCGAATCCTGTCGCTCGCCCAACGCCGGATGATGCGGACGCTGCTCGCATCGGCCAGCCGGGTCTTCATCTCGATCCCAGGCTGGGAGACCTATCTCCGTCCTTGTGGGGCGCCCAATCAAACCAGTGAGTGGCTGCCGATTCCCGCGACGATCGCCGCCGACAAGGATCCGGATCAAGTTGCCGAGGTAAAGGAACGATTTCCCGCGACGCTGCTACTGGGCCACTTGGGGACATACTCTGCCGAGTCACGCCGAATCCTGCAGCCGGCGCTGGTCACGACAATGCAGGAAATTCCCGACGTTCACGTCCTTCTGCTGGGAAGCGGCAGTGAGAAGTTTGGGGCAGGCCTCAAGACGCAAGTCCCTGAACTCGGGCAGCGGATCCACGGTGTCGGCTTACTCAGCGATTGCGAACTCGCCCACCACATCTCGGCATGCGATCTCATGGTCCAACCTTATATCGACGGGATCAGTTCGCGACGCACCAGCGCGATGAACGTGATCTCGCGGGGGGTGCCGCTGGTTTCGAATCTCGGACACCTGTCCGAGTCCTTGTGGGCGGAGTCGGAAGCCGTTGCTCTTGCGCCGAGTCCCGATCCGGTGCCGATTGCGGCTGCCTGTATACGCCTGCTGTGCGGCGAATCGAAGCGTCGTCAGTTCGCCAACAAGGCGGCCGCCCTTTATCAATCTCGCTTCGACTGGCCCCACATCGTTGCCCGGTTAAGATCGTTACCCGGGCAAGCTGCGAGTACAACTAGTAATCAATCACCCACCGAGGCCAAGTTAAAATGAACACAGTTTTTCCTTCTTTTCACGCGCATGCGTATCGCGTTTGTGAGCCATAGCCATCGCAAGGTGGGCGGAACCGAGGTCTATCTCGATTCGATTCTTCCTGCCCTTTCACGTGCCGGACACTCGGTGGCGTGGCTTTATGAGAAAGACCTCGCCCTAAGCCATGATCCGATCTTTACTTCCGAACCGGGGTCGGCATGGAGCGCGTCTGAACTGGGACTGACAAAATCGTTGCGCATGTTGGAACAGTGGAAGCCGGACGTGATTTACGCGCACGGGGTCTCAGATCCGGAACTTGAAGTTGCCGTGATCGCCGTTGCCCCCAGTGTCCTTTACCTCCACAACTACTACGGCACGTGCATCAGTGGCGATAAGCTGCACAGCACGGCAAATCCGACGGTGTGCGAGCGCCGCTTCGGCGCTGCTTGTTTGCCCCGCTACTTTCCCCAGCACTGCGGCGGGCGGAATCCACTGACCATGTGGTCGCAATTTCGTCTGCAATCGCGGCGCTTGGAATTAATGCGTCATTATCGTGTGCTGATCGCGAATTCTAAGCACATGGTTCGCGAACTGGCGCGACACGATCTCGAGGCGCAGTGCGTCTATCCATTTACGGCCGGCGATGTAGAAACACAAGTTTCGCAACCAGCCTTTGAGAGTGGAGTGCTGCGTTTAGTCTTCGCGGGACGGATGAGTTCGCTGAAAGGCGGCAACTATCTTCTGGACGCCGCTCCAGTGGCCCAGCGACTTATTTGCAGAAAACTGCACCTGACGCTTGCCGGTGACGGACCAGACCGGCCCGACTGGGAGCGCAAAGCAACCCAGCTAACGAGTGACACCCTGACGTTCGAGTTTACGGGATGGCTTTCGTCCGCCGATTTGCGCTCCGTGATTGCCAGGTCTCATCTGCATGTTCTTCCCAGCATTTGGCCTGAGCCGTTCGGTCTTTCTGGGCTGGAAGCGGGGTTGCTCGGGGTTCCCAGCGTAGCATTCGCGGTAGGTGGCATTCCTGAATGGCTGAGCGAGGGGGTAAACGGTCACCTTGCGCCGCTTCCGGTAACGGTGGAAGGTCTAGCCGCGGCGATCGCCAAAGTGTTCATGGATGCTGAGCACTACGCGCGTGTTCGTGCCGGCGCTTGCCGCGAAGCACGGGGATATCAGATGGCCGATCATATAGCCCGACTGATTGCCATTTTCGAGAGGTGCAGAGCATGAGTCGGCCGCGCCTGCTCTTCGTGGTCGAGAGTGGAACCGACGTGCGGTTGGTCGATGGGCTCGCCGAACACTTCGAACTAAGCATTGTCGCCCGCCGGATCGAAGATGGCGTCGAGATTAACTGGCCGCCGGCGACCGAGATTCCGATCACCATCGGGCCGCCCGGTCGGGTCGCATTCTCTCGTTTTGTTTTTCGCGAACTGCTGCGGCGAAGGGTCGAGTTCGATGTCGCTCTGGTCCAGGGATATGGGCTTGCTGCCCTGGCCGCCAATACCTCGCGCCAGTTCACTGGAAAGCCGTTGTTATTGCTGGTCTGCAGTCCGGTCGAAGCGTACTACCGTTGTCGTTTGACGCATCCCAACGGGCGTCCGTACCAGCGCCATGAAGCGGTGCTGCTCGATTTTTTCAGTCGCGCAAACGCGCTCGCAACGCCCGAATACGTGGTATTAAGTCGCCATCTTGAAGACGTGGTTCGTAAGCATGGTGCTCGCCGTGTGCATAACATCCCGGTTTACGGAGTCGACACGAAGCTCTTTACTCCGCCGCCGCTGCCAAAGTCGGAGTTGCGAAAGCGACTCGGTCTTCCTGCTGATGGGACGCTGATCTTCTTCTCCAGCCGTATCGCCCCGGAGAAAGACAGCGAGACGCTGCTTCGCGCCGTTCGCCGCCAGCTCGATGCGGGACAGAATCTATGGCTGCTGCATCGCAGCGGCGGTTATCAACTGTTCCAACGCGAAGCCGAGTCCTTCGGGATCGTCTCGCGCGTAATCGCCTCCGATGCCGTTCACCCGCACCAGCAACTTCCGCTCGATTACCAGGCGTGCGATCTCTGCGTGCAGGCCAGCCGCGAAGAAGGATTGGGTTTCTCTCCGCTCGAAGCGCTTGCCAGTGGCACGCCAGTGATCGCCAGCGCGGTAGGCGGATTGAAAGAGACCATCAACGGCGAAACGGGCTGGACGTATCCGGTCGGCGACGACGAGCAGCTTGCCCAACGAATTGCCGAAAGCGTCGCCGATCCACATGAAGCGCAGCGCCGCGCACGCAATGGACGGAAACTCGTTTGCGAGTGTTTCGACCGTCATCTCGTGTTTCGGCAATTCGCCGAGCTTGTCACCAGGATCGCGGGTGTGACGGAGGTGCACGCCTGATGCGCATCCTGGTTGCTCACAATGTCAGCCGCACCTATCCCAGCGGAATGATGCGGATGATGCAGTTTACGCACCAGCCCTTGGAAGCCGCCGGCCACGAAGTGGAGTACTTCTGTTACGAAGACGTTCCGCGGCGGTGGAATGGCGCCTTGATGAGCAGATTCAGCTTCCCTTGGCGTGTGTATCGAAAGGCGCGCGAAGCTTTCGAGAAGGGCAAGCCTTACCACATCGTGAATGTTCACGAACCCGTTTCCGCGGCCGTTGCGCTGCTGAAGAAGCGGACGGGCGCGCGAGTCTTCGTGATGAGTCACGGCCTCGAGCATCGTGCCTGGCAAGTAGGTATCCGAGAAGCCCAGTTAGGCCGAACCGGTTTCGCTTTGCGAACGCGCGTTGTGCATCCGAGCACAGTCCTGTGGCAGTGCCGGCTTGGCCTCACCAACGCCGATCATGTTTTCTGCGTCAGTGACGACGATCGGAAGTACCTGAAAGTTCATTTTGGACTTCCCGATGAGGCAATCACGCGCGTGTACTGCGGTGCACTGCCGTTGTATGCCGAAGTGAACGTGGAACGTGACTACAGTTCCTCTCATCGCCTGCTTTTCGCAGGTACCTGGCGGAAGAATAAGGGGATAGAAGATTTGGTTTCGGCTATAACGGAGCTGTTATCCCGGCACCCAAGAATGGAACTTCGCGTGCTTGGAGGAGGCATTCCCAAAGCGGAACTACTTTCTTCGTTTCCGGAGGACATTCACAGTCGAATTCGCTTGCTGCAGACCAAAGCCGATGCCGAGAATGCAGCCATAATGGCTGATTCCGACATCTTCGTGCTGCCCAGCCTGTTTGAAGGAACCCCGCTCACGCTTATGGAGGCAATGGCGAGCGGCTTGCCGATCATAACGACCGAAACCAGCGGGATGAGGGATGTCATCTCGGACGGCCGCAATGGACTGCTGATTCCCACTCATTCGCCCAACGCCATCGTTCGGGCCGTCGAACGCTTGGTGCGAAGCCACGAACTTCGCCGCGAACTCGGCACCAACGCCCAACAGAATGCCATCGCGCAATATTCCTGGACTGCCGCTGCGGAGACAGTCATGGAAGCATACGAAAAAGTCTTGCACCCGCCGGCGGCGCCGCCCTCTGGCCCCCATTCACGTCGCGTGCTGTTCGCCATCCATGTGCCACGCGACACCGACACCGCGGTGTACAAAAATACGCGCGAGAACGCAGGCTATCTGGAAGAGCAAGGTTGTTCATGTACCATCGTGTCGCCCGCCGACTTCCCTTGGATTCAACGTCTGGGCGCTCGCTTTACGCCTCTTTT
>Ga0335071_10002653_pt1 | contig 19031 bp, 13 predicted proteins | sample Lox_Sample_15_FD_206724 | JGI IMG/M metagenome (GOLD analysis project Ga0335071, IMG submission 206724) | Soil microbial communities from Loxahatchee National Wildlife Refuge, Florida, United States - Lox_Sample_1.5 | ecosystem: Environmental > Terrestrial > Soil > Wetlands | place: USA...
AATCCAGTAAGACGTTGTTCGTCGGAAGTGATGGGGCACGCGAACCTGCGTGCCCCGTTATTTTTTGACTTACCCCTTCTTCAGGTGCTTTTCCCAGTTTGGGATTTATGAAAAAAAAGAGTTCCGCAATCACAGAAACCGGCGGGGCGATCATGCTATACAGAATCCGGCTTCATGTTTGCCGCGGGGAAGCTTCCGGCCGCGCAATCCTGAGTGCGCCCTCCGGCCCTTCTCCGCAGCCTCCGTCTCGCGTCCGGTTAACGCGCGCCGGTCATCCCTCCGAGTCCGTTGCCGACTTTGATTTGCAGATCATCCGTTGCAGGGGTCCATCCCGGACTTTGTAAGCGGGTGATTGCAGGGACGACCTATGATTTCGACGCGCACTGGACTTTCTCTTGTTCTCGCCCTACTTACGGTGAAACCCGTTTACCTGGTCGCCCAGGACTCTGCCACTGGGGCCGTCCGGGGCACCGTCGTGGACGCTCGCGGCGGCCGCATCCCGCAAGCATCTGTGGTGCTCGTCAACACCTCAACCAGCGCGAGATTCTCCGCAACCAGCGATGGCGAGGGCAGGTTTGCCTTCCAGATGCTACCGCCCGGCGACTACTCCGCCCGCGTAGTCGCGCCAGGGATGTCACCCCAGATCACCCCCCAGCTCCATGTAGATGTAGGGGCTATCGCGGAGCTGGAGTTTCGGTTGACGGTTGTTGGCGCTCAGGAGAACGTGACGGTTTCCGCGCAGCCGGCTCAGGTTGAAACCAAGCCAAGCGCTGTTTCCACGCTGCTCGATGAGCGCGCGCTATCGGATCTGCCGCTGAATGGCCGCCGTTTCTCCGACCTCATGCTGCTGTCGCCCGGAGTGACGCAGGATCCGCGCGGCTTGACTTCGGCAACCAATGGAGATCTCTCAGTAGGCGGGATCCGCGGATTCCAGAACAGCTTCCTCGTAGATGGCGGTGACTTCAACAATGCATTTTTTGCACAAGCTCGGGGACGCTACCGCGCTCCCTACCAGTTCTCGACCGAGGTGGTCCAGGAATTTCGAGTTTCTGCTAATTCGTATGGCGCAGAACTAGGCCGATCCGGCGGGGCAGTCGTGAACGTCGTCACGAAGTCCGGATCCAACCATCTGCACGGCACTGCGTTTTATTACCTGCGCGACAGTTCTTTCGGCGCCTCCGCCTCGTTTGTGGCTTTCAAGCCGCACAACCGGCAGCAGCAAATAGGGGGTACGATCGGCGGACCGATCAAGCGCAATAAGGTCTTCTTCTTCGCTGGCTTTGACCAGCACGTATTTCACGTCCCCAATGTGGTGGAATTTCTGGACGGCAGCGCACACCTCGTGCCGCAGGCTCCGGCGGGCCCCTACACGCCGGGCGACTACGAGGCCAGCGATCAGGCGCTTGTATTTGCCACGGCGGCTAAATTGGACTCCCTCACCGGCGAATATCCCGCAGGTCAGATTGGCAATTCCGGCTATGGCAAGCTCGACATCAATGTCACCCCACGGAATCAGCTCACGCTACGTGTGAATACTTCGCGCTACTGGGGGTCGAACAATGTATTTCTCGATCCCGCCAGTCCAGTGACCTATGACACGATCGACAATAATGGCGACGAACGGGTGGGCACAGAAACAGCCGCCCTGTCACTCACTTCGGGCATTTCTCAACATTGGATCAGCCATCTGCGAGCGCAATTTTCCCGCGACCAGCAGCAGTCCTTCAGTAACACAGACGCCGTGCTCGTGAAGGTTCCCACCATCTTCGATGGCATGGGACGATCTAACCTCTTGCCGCGGCAGACACGCGAACACCGCCTGCATCTGGCTGAAACCCTGAGCCTGGAGGGACGCCGCAACTCGTGGAAGTTCGGCGGAGATGGCCTGCTCAGCTGGATCTACGACTTCTTTCCCAGCCAGCAGAGCGGGGAATATTTCTTCTATCCGATCAAGGTCAACCCTTTCACCTTCCAGCCGACGGAATCCGGGTTGGCACTCACTCCCTTGCGGGCTTTCTCGCACGAAGTGCCGCACTATTATCTCCAGAACTTCGGCAGTTCCGTATCCCGCCCGGACACCAACGAATACGCCGCTTTCGCGCAAGACTCGGTGCGCGTTACGGATCGATTGGCCCTGAATCTCGGGGTCCGTTGGGACTTACAGACATTCACGACCAAAGGTCTTTTGTCCAACCCCCTGTTCCCGCCGGCGGGAAGCGTGCCGTTTCAGCCCTACAATTTTGCTCCCCGCGCGGGGTTCGCCTACTCCTTTGGAAACACGAGGCCTCTCGTCGTGCGCGGAGGCTACGGGATCTTCTATGTACGCATTCCCCAGATCTACAACTCCGTAATTCAGACAGAAAATGGCATCACCGACGCCAATCTCTTCCTGAACAATACGCAGTACTGGGATCGGCAGGTATTTCCCATGTATCCCAACCCTCTGGTGTCATGCCCCCTCTATGCCGCCAACTGTACTTTGCCGGAGGGCTTCACGCAGGGTGTCACCCACGACCTCTCGGCGTTTGCTCCCAATTTCGTGACCCCACGCGTGCAGCAGTCGAGCCTAACCCTGGAGAAGGAAGTCGCCGACCACACGACGTTGGCAGTGTCACTCTTGAACGTCCGCGGGCAACACATGATCCGTGCTCTCGATGTGAATCTCCCCCAGCCCCAAGCGCTGACATATCCCATATTCGATTCCACCGGATCGGTCTTCACTGGCGGCTATTACACGGTCGATTCGTTTGCGAGCTGGGAGTTCAGCCGCACGCTGGATTGCCCATGGCCCCCGTGTATCAACCCGCTGGGCAGGCCCATTGCGGAATTGGGAGCGATTGATGAGTTCCAGAGCGCCGCCGCGAGCAACTACAACGGGGCGACGCTCTCACTGAATCGGCGCATGGCGCGTGGTGTTTACCTGCGTTTTTCCTATACCTATGCCCACGCGATTGACAACGGGCAGGATGCCCTAGTGGCGGGCCAACCGGCCACCGTGCAAAATTCCTACGTTCCCAATGCCGAGCGTGGCCCGAGTGTCACGGACCAGCGCCACCGGCTAGTCGCGGCATTCTCCGCCGAACCCCGACCCTTTCATCGCGGGCACGAACTCCTGGGACGTCTCTTCAATGATTGGAAGGTTTCGTCTGTCGTCAACTACGGCAGCGGCCGCCCGGTCAACGCGACCGTCTCAGGAGATCCAAATCAGGACGGCAACGACCTGAATGACCGCTTGCCCGGCTATGCGCGGAATGCATTCACAGGGCCGGACTATGCCACCGCCGATCTTCGCCTTGTGCGCAGAATCCGGCTCACCGAACGCTACAAGCTGAATTTGCAGGCAGAGTCCTTCAATCTCTTCAACCGCGATAATCAACGGGTGGCTATCACTTCGAACGGGATGATCGCCACGGCGAGCACCTTCAGCCAGATGTCCCTGGATGCCGGAATCGCTCCCTATCCCGGATACTATTCCCTGCCCAACAACTTCCTGAAGCCAAACGCCGCGTACGCTCCCCGGCAGATTCAGTTGTCTGTGAAGTTCATTTACTGAGCGCACGAATATTTAAGCTGGTGCCGAAGACGTCTTGACACATTCGACGCGGCAAAACTCCGTACGCCCGGCACGTATAATGCTGCCAGTTTCTCTTGAGTCATGGCTGCTCCTGCGCTGCAAAGACCGAGAACAAAACGGCGAATATGGCTTTGCGCCCTGGTCTTCGTGCTGTGTTGTCTATTGTCGGCCGTCCGCATTGTGAACCATGCCCGGCACTCCATGGATTTGAACCAGGTCTCGCAGCGCTCCGATCAGAGATTCGCCTCCCTCAAAGGCGCGTTGCCGCACGAAGGAATTGTGGGCTACGTCGGCGATTCAGGCGCCCCTCCCGGCCAGTACTACCTCGCCCAGTATGCCCTCGCGCCCCTTGTTGTCGAGTACTCGGCCAATCCCGAGTGGGTAGTCGGCAACATCCCAAAGAACCACCCGGATCCAGCAGCGATCGAGCAGCTTGAACTTGTAAGAGACTTCGGCGACGGAGTCGTACTGTTCCGCAACAAGGGTGCACGCTGAATGGAACCGGTGCTCGGTGTTGCACTGTGTCTCGCTACCGGATTCGCGTTGGCGATGGCTGGTTTCCCGATTGCGACCGGGAGCGCGAGGTCAGCTTCCCTGCCCGAACCCCATCTCTGGGATTACCTCTTGCTGATGGCCTCGTTGTCTGTCGGATTCGGACTCGGAGTTTTCTCCATCGTCTTTTTTCTAAATCGTGTCCTCGGTTCGAAACATTTTCTGGTCACTGACGTTTCGGCTTTCGCTGCTCTGCTAGGAATCGCGGCACTGTTTCGAAGGAGAACCTCGGAATCTGTTTTTTCATTACCCACTCCCCTAAGCTTCAAAGCATCTTCCCCTTGGTTCTTGCGCCTCACGGCTCTCGCGTTATTCGTCTCGATCTCGGTTGCTATCTACTGCGTCATAGCCCAGACAAGAGCCCACCCTCACGGCGGAGGATGGGATGCATTCGCAATCTGGAATCTGCACGCGCGCTTCTTGTTCCGCGGAGGTCCGCACTGGCGGGATGGCTTTACGCCGCTGCTCTCGTGGTCCCATCCCGATTACCCGCTTCTGCTTCCGGCATCCATTGCGCACTTCTGGAGTCTTCTCGGAACCGCTGACCCTCGCGTGCCCGCAGTCATCGCGATTGCCTTCACCTTTGCGACAGTTGGGCTTCTCTTCGCAACGCTTGCGATCTCTCGCGGCCGGATTTCCGCAATGATGGGCTGCATCGCATTGCTGACCACGCCGGCATTCGTCGAGCAAGGCACGTGGCAATATGCAGACGTGCCGCTATCCTTCTTTTTTCTGGCGACGATTGCCTGCCTGCACCTTAATGACGGGCGTTTGCTGCAGTCTCCCGGGTCCGGGTCACTCTTCCTGGCTGGCATCGCTTCCGGTTTCGCAGCGTGGACGAAGAATGAAGGCGTTCTCTTCCTGGCAGCCATGATCGTGGCGCGGCAATGGGCCTTCATTCAGAGCTCCCGGCGTCCAGCACAGCAGAAGGTTCCGTTCTCACGTCACAGCGCAATGTTCCTGGCCGGATGTGCCCCGGTTCTGGCACTGATCATTTATTTCAAGCACTGGATTGCGCCGCCAGGAGACCTGTTCTCGAGTCCGGACGTGATGTTACTGAGAATGGTCCAGCCTGCCAGACTGTGGGCTGTAACCAAGTGGTTCGGTAAGGATCTGCTGCGGTTTGGAGACTGGCTTCTGGTACCCGGCACAGTCCTGGTCGCGATCTACTATGGCATTTGCGGTCGCCGAGGCATCAACGGTGGCGCTGCTTTAGGGCTCGTTCTCACGCTGGCCGGCTACTTCTTCATTTACCTCATCACACCCTACGACATCTACTGGCACCTGCGTTTTTCGTCCGCTCGGCTCTTCCTGCAGCTCTGGCCGAGCACACTTCTCCTTGTCTTCCTCTCCAGCGGTAGCAGGCAACAAGAGGCGGGTAATTCGCCCACAGCTCGCGAGCAGACGGCTTGATAATTCCCACGATTCCGAACCGGGTCAAGATATTGCTCGCCACATTTCTTGCTGGCATGTTTGCGATCCATGTCGGCATCGCCTTCATGGTGCGAGAACAAATCGTCGAGGCGCGGCCGGATTTTCTCATCTATTACGCGGAAGCACGAATATTCCATTCCGGCCAGCTCACCCATGTCTATGATGAGGCAACCGAAGCACAAGTCCAGCAGCAGATCGCCGCTCCGAACTGGTTGCCCAGCCAAGTCAAGCCTTACATGCATCCCCCGTTCGAAATTCTGCTTTTTGCTCCCCTCGGCAGCCTATCGTTCATACAAGCTTATGGCTTGTGGAGCCTTCTCAATCTTGTGCTCCTGGTGATCTGTGCCCTCCTTTTCCGATCCACTTTTCCGGTTTTGCGCCCACTGAACCCTGCGGTCTGGCTCCTGGCATTATTGTCCTTCTTCCCGATTTTCCTGACGATTCTTGAGGGCCAGGACACAATCCTCCTGCTGCTGGCCTACATCTGCAGTTTTAGGGCTCTGCGCCGGAACGCTGAATTCAGTGCAGCCGTGTGGCTCGGACTTGGATTGGTTCGCCCGCACCTCATCCTGCCATTCGTGTTCATCATGGCCATTCGCCAAAGATGGCGTTTTGTTGCAGGATTCGCGCTGGCAACCGTGCCGGCCGCCGTCCTGTCAGCGCTCATATTGGGCTGGCGAGGTGCGCTCGCCTATCCCAAGTACATCTGGTCGCTGGAACACACTCGAGCCGCTCTCGTGATTCCGCCAGAATACATCCCAAACGTTCGCGGATTGCTCGACTACTTGGCAGGAAGCTTCTTAGGCCCGAAGTCTCTGGTGCTTCTAAATGTGTCCTTGGCCCTTCTGCTGGCGGTCTGGGCGAGGAGCCGATGGGCTGCAATCCGGGATCGATCGGACTTAAACCTGGATCTGGCGTTTGGGCTCGCAATGATCGTTACGAGCTTGATGAGTTACCACGAGTTCATCTACGACTTCAGCATACTGGCGCTGCCCATCGTGATGGTCTTGAGCGCCTCAATGCAGCGGACCTTACCAAGCCGCTCATCAGCGCTCTGGTGTTTACTTCCGGTCCCGCTCTTATTTCTGTCGCCCTTGTACATTCTGCTCTGGTATCGGTGGGGCCTTCTCAACCTGATGGCAGTTGTCGAACTGGCGTTCGCCTACGGAATTTCCCGCGCACTTTCGTCGGACAAGCACATGCCGGGGAACGCTATCAGTCAATGATTGCCTGATAGGCAAGCTCGTTAACCTGGCGGTCCAGAGTGAGGTCCCCGGTTGGGTGCAGTTGCGCCATGAATACGACAATCATCTGTTCTTTCGGGTCGATTGTGAATGCGGTATAGAAGAACCCGCCCCAACTGTATTCGCCCACCGAGCCAAGATCTGAAAGTGGTCCTTTGACGCCAGCGATCCCGAAGCCCAGGCCAAAAGCCTGATCGGGGCCGATCTTGCCAAGTTGATCGTGCGTCATAAGCTCGACCGTTTTTCGGCTCAGCAGCCGCGAGTTGCCGGCCTTCCCCTCATCGAGCATCATTTGAGAAAAACGGGCGTAATCCTCCGCCGTGGAAACCAGGCCAGCTCCGCCCGAAAACAGCTTTTTTGGACCGCGCGTGGGGTAGTCTGCCGAGTAAGAGAAAGTTCCTTCCTTAATTGGAGTGTCAGGAAAGCGATTCAGGCCTTTATCGGGATAATACGCGTAAGCAGTTGCCAGCCGGTCGAGCTTGCTGTCCGGCGGAAAGAAATAACTATCTTTCATTGCCAGAGGCTCGAAAATACGGCTGCGAAAGAATTCATCGAGCGGCTTGCCCGATACCACTTCAACCAGTCGTCCCAACACATCCACACCCAGGCTGTATTCGAAGCGGTCTCCGGGATTGAATAGCAGCGGTAGCCCCGCAAGGCGCTTGACGCTATCGCCGATAGCTCCGTCATAAGGCAGCAGTCCACTGGCAACATCCGCCTTCTCGTACGTGGCGCCCAGATCCGGGTTCCAGTTGTAAGTGAGCCCCGAGGTATGCCGCAGCAGATCGCGTATCGTGATTTCCCGGCTGGCCGGGATCGTATATGGCTCGCCCGAAGCGGGTTTCACCAGCACTTTGGGGTTCTTGAACTCCGGTAGGTAGTTTGAAACTGGATCGTCGAGCAGGAACTTGCCCTCTTCGTACAGCATCATCACGGCGACGCTCGTGATGGGCTTGGTCATGGAGCAGATGCGAAACATCGCGTCCGGGCGCATCGGCTTGCCAGCCTCGCGGTCCATCATCCCCTGTGACTTAAGAAACGCCACTTTGCCGTGACGCATGACGAGCGTGACCGCTCCCGCAATGCGCTTCCCATCGATGTCCCGCTGCACAGCCGTGGCGATTCGCTCCAGTCGCTCCGATGACAAGCCAACCGATTCCGGCTTTGCCGTCGGCAGATCCTGCGTCACAGCAACAGCGCTCAAAACGAAAAAGCCGAGAAGAACCGAGGCAATCCGGTTCTTCCCGACAAAAAGGCACGTCCGATTCATGCTTTCTCCCTAGGATTTGAGCGTTTTCGAAGCTTCGTCCCACGTCACCGGCTTCTTGCGGAAATACGACTCGTTCGCCATGTGGCAGGCGACGGCTGCGTTATTTCCAAATACCGCGTCTTCCGTCACCGGCTTCCGCGACTTTACCGCCTGGAAGAAGACATTCAGGTGGGGCCGCATGTCGTCCCAGTCGTGTCCTTTATAGAGAACATCCTCGTGGACTGGCTCTTTGCCCAGCTGCGGATCGTGCTCGGCATGCCAATCCTTGAGGTATTGTTCGCGCAGTTTGGCGGGGAAGCTGGATGTGTAGTAGCTTGGGTTCTCATCGACTCCGGTTTGCGGAGAATGCCGCAAATCGAATTCACCAGCATCCAGAATACCCTTTGGCCCCATGAAGCGCGCGAGTTCCGGCGTCTCGCATCCCAGGTCCAGTCGCACATAAACCGGGATTCCGTGGTAATCAAACAGAACGGTGTGGAAGTCTGGCATGTCGCGCCCGTCGTTGAAACGGAAGATCCCGCCCATTGCTGTCGCCGAACGCGGAATCTCATTCCAGCCCAGCGTGGCCATCATACCGCTGAGCAGATGCACCATCAGATCGCCGGCCACGCCCGTGCCGTATGCTCTCCAACAGCGCCAGCGCGCGAAGTGATACTTGTTGAATGGAACCTTCGGGGCATCATTGAGCCAGGTGTCCCAATCCAGCGTTTCCGGAGAAAGGTCCGGAGGTGGCGGATATTCCCACGCTCCGGTGGGATCGTTGCGGCCAAGGGTTAACTCCACCATTTCGATATCACCAATCGCTCCCTCTTTGTACAATTCCGCCGCCTTGGCGCAGAGCACCGAACTGACACGTTGCGATCCGATCTGCACGATGCGATTGTTCTTCCTGGCCGCCTCTACCATGGCAAAGCCATCGGCGACGGTGTGCGACATCGGCTTCTCGCAGTAGATGTCTTTGCCGGCGTTGCACGCGTCCACCACCACTCGTTTGTGCCAATGATCGGGAACCGCCGCCACAATGCAATCAATGTCTTTCCGATCGAGCAATTCCTGGTAGTGTCGCGTTGTTGGCAGATTCGGGTTCGCGGTAATTTCTTTGGCCAGCGTGTGGCGGCCGTCATACAGGTCTGCAGCCCCAACACACTCAACCCCTGGAATCGTGATTGCCCCCCCCAGCAATCCCGAACCCTGCATGCCGACGCCGATCATCCCGAAACGAACTCGATCGCTGGGTGCCACCAGATGCGGCATGGGTTGCGCTTCAAGGAACACCGTTTTGGAGGCCAACAAGCCGCCGGCTGCGGCAACCGCACCTCCCTGCAAGAATGCGCGTCGCGAAAAACTCCGTTTCATAAAAAACTCCCTCCTGGATGATTGAGCTTGCGACTTCCGCAACCCTAGCTACTTCTTGATCGGCTTGATGGCAACTTCTTTGAAAAACACGATGTCGTTGTCGCTGTGATTCTGCAGTCCGAACCAGCCAAACGTCGGCCGCCGTCCCCGCTGCGGTTCGAAATCGAACTTCTTCTCCGGTACGGGGTCGCCCTCTTTGAAATCGGTGACCTTCTTCCCGTTAAGGGTCACAATTGTGCGCGTTCCGTCCAGAGTGATGTCCATCGTGTTCCACTCCGGTCCGGGTTTCCACGCGTTTTTTACCAGGGGTTTGGTCAGCGAGTAGAGCATGCCGGTTTCGTGATACTCATCCTCATTCGATTTTTCTGGATGGTTGTCGATCTGCACTTCGTAGCCATAGTGCACTGGCATCCACTCTTCCCGGGGCTCGATCGGGATGCGGACGAACACTCCGGAGTTATCGTTTTCATCGCGCATCTTGAACACCACGTGAATCTCGCAGTTTCCAATTTTGCCGGCGGTCCAGTACAGCAGGCCCATGCCGCCGTGCGTCCGGATCAATCCATCCTCGACGGTATCGCCGCCTGGCCCGACGTGTTTCCACCCCGTGAGGTCCTTGCCGTTGAACAGTTGCTGCCACTTTTCGGGATCGCCCTTACATGCATTTTCTTCTGCCGCATACGACAATGTGACCAGTCCAACTGCGAAAAGAAGACAGGCAATAAATCGTTTCAACATTGAGATCTCCTGCAGATTTGGGTATGTCTTGTTTGGGACACACCAATCTACTCGCCTCGAGCAGCGGAATCAACGGGCGAGATGCGAAACCGTTCGATAAGGCGAGATCGGTTGAGATGAAACGCAGCGACAGCGCCTCCGCTGTCCGCCAGCCGCTAACTCGCAAAGGGACAAAGAAAAAGAGCGCCGGGGAGACGGCACTCTTTGGGAAGTTCAGATCCCGAAATTTCTAGTCCGATTCCGCGCGGTTGCCGAAGAATTTCATTCCGGCGGCCGCCCCGGAACCGCCCTCCTCCTCGCGCTTCTTCCGCCACTCGGTTTCGGTGAGCACCGAAATCGCCGCCGCCTTCTTTCTCTTCAAGCCCGCGTTGATGGCCGGCAGGTCCTTTGCCGTGAGCTTCTGGAAATCTCCGATGACATCCTCCAACTCGCGGGCCAGTGATGCCGCACGGTCCACCTGGTAATCGCCCGGCCGCCCTTCATAGCCGTTCACCGTTCCGTAGAGTTGCCCCAGTAACTCGCGGATGCGCTCTTCGCCGGTAATCATTCCGCCTTCCTTGGTGGCCACGATCTTGGAACGCAGGTCGTCGCACTTTGCCGCAAGATCCTGAAGCTGCTTCTTCAGCGCATCCTTCTCCGAAAGCTTGGCTGCGTCCTGGTTCGCGGCGTTGCGCACTCCCTGTATGGCCTCCACGGCGTAGGTCATGTGTTCGATGGTTCCATAAATCTTCATCACGAGATCGAACTGCTCCTGACGATCCTCCAGGGAAAATTTCGCGCGCGGATCAAGCCCCAGGTCCACCTGCTCGGTATAGACGTTATTCCCCTTTGTCATCTTCACCGTGTACTTTCCCGGAAGCACACGCGGACCTTCGGTCGCTTCGAACAAAGCCGTCGCCGCAGGGGGAACCGCCGGAGCCTTGACCCGCATCGACCAGTTTGCGCGGTTCAACCCGCGATGCTTGCTGCCGGCGATGCTGTCGACCAACTGACCTTTATCATCCAGGATCTCGATTTTCAGATCCCCAAAGATGTGCCGGCTTTTCTGATAGTAGGTGACCTGCACCTGTGATGGCCGGCTCTGCCCGGAAAAGCTCTCATCCCCCTCCGGCCATCCGCCGGAACCCTCGATGTACTGAACGCTTCTGCCCGGAATCAGAGCCGCTTCTTTCGACATAAGCTCGGGCGTAAGCGCCCGCAGCGCAGAAATGTCGTCGATGATCCACATTCCGCGCCCGTGTGTGGCCAGCACCAGATCGCTTTCCCGCGCCTGTACGACAATGTCCCGCACCGCAACAGCCGGAAAATTGCTCCCTTTGTATTGCGCCCAATGCATGCCGCCATCCACGGAAATCCAGAGTCCAAACTCGGTGCCGAGAAACAGCAAGTTTCGGTTTACTGAGTCTTCTTTGATGACATGCGCATATCCGCGCACGCCGCTCTCCTGGACTGGAAGAGCTGTCCAGGTCTTGCCGTAATCGGTTGTCTTGTAGGCATACGACTTGATATCGCCGAAGTTATGACGGTCGAACGTGGCGTACGCAGTGGCTTCGTCAAAGCGGCTGGCCTCTATCGTGGAGACCCAGGAACACTTCCCCAGCCCGCTGATATTGCCGACCACATTGTTCCAGGTCTTCCCGCCATCCTGCGTGATCTGCACGTTCCCATCGTCCGTTCCCACCCAGATGATCTGTCCGTTCTTTGGCGACTCGGAGATGGAATAGATCGTGGTATGCATCTCCGCCGATGAATTGTCGACCGTCACTCCGCCTGATTCTTCCTGCTTCTGTTTTTCCGGATCGTTCGTCGTCAGGTCGGGCGAAATCCGGTCCCAGGTTTGGCCGTGATCGCGCGAGCGGAACAGGAACTGTGCCCCGAGATAGATCGTTCCCTTCTCATTCGGGCTCATGTGGATCGGCGCGTTCCAGTTGAAGCGCAGCTTCTTCTCGCCGTAATTCGGCAGGGGCTTGATCCCGCGTATCTCGTGCGTGTACCGGTTCACCCGGCCGATTTCTCCACCCTGCGCTTCGGCATACAGATAATTGGGATCCGACGGGTCTTCAAACATCCAAAATCCATCGCCGCCGAACATGTTTTCCCAGCGTGAATTCGTAATCCCGTCCGGGTACGACGAATCGCCCACCCAGGACGCGTTGTCCTGCAAACCGCCGTAGACGTGATATGGATCCGAATTGTCCGTACTCACGTGATAGAACTGCGAGATCGGCAGGTTCATCTGGTGCTTCCAGCGGCTCCCCCCGTCCTCGCTGCGCCACAGGCCGCCATCATCTCCGGCGATCACAACATTGGGATTCTTGGGGTTAATCCACACGTCATGAAAATCCCCGTGTGCTGCGCCCGAGACAACACTGAAACTCCTGCCTCCGTCCGTGCTAAGCAGAAGATTGAGATCAGGTTTGAATACCTTGTTCTCATCCTTCGGGTCGACGATCAAGTTCCCGAAATAGAATGGACGCCACACCATGAAGTTGCTGGAATCCAGTTTTGTCCAGCTCGCTCCGCCGTCATCCGAACGGTAAAGTCCCCTGCCTTTCTCACACTCGATATTCGCGTATACGACCTCGGGCTTCGCGGGCGCCACCGCGATCGCCGTACGCCCCCATGGCTTTGGAGGTAAGCCCTTCGCATTCGTATCCGTAATCTCGTTCCAGTGGTCTCCGCCGTCAGTCGATTTGAACATCCCACTGCCTGGACCGCCCGAGCGGAAGGTCCAGCCCTGGCGCCGGAAGTCCCACATCGACGCGTAAATCGTCTTCGGCTGCTGCGGGCTCGTTGCCAGCAGGCCGCAACCACTCGAGGCATTCGCCCCCGCCAGAACCTTCCTCCACGTCTTGCCGCCATCGTTCGTCTTATATACGCCGCGCTCCTCGTTATCGTCCCAGAGATGCCCGGTCGCGCACACGAGCACGTTGTTGCCGTCGTTTGGATCAACCAGGATCTTCGCAATGTGCTCGCTGTCCTTCAGGCCGACATTGGTCCAGTTCTCGCCGTTATCCGTTGACTTATATACACCGTCGCCAACCGACACGCTGTTCCGCACCCATGATTCCCCCGTCCCCACCCATACATTCTTCGGGTTCGACGGATCAATTGCGACTGCCCCAATGGACTGCACACTCGCGCGGTCGAATACCGGCTTGTAGGTCGTTCCACCATTCACCGACTTCCACACTCCTCCGCTTGCGGAACCTACGAAGACGGTGATGCGGCCATCCTGATCAATGGCATCCACAGCCGCAACTCGGCCGCTCATCGCCGCCGATCCGATATTGCGCGCCGGCAGCCCCGATACGGTCGCCGAGTCAAACTTATACGCAGCTTGCGAACTGGCGCAGCCGCTTACCAGCAGGCTGATTACGATCCAAACATATGACCTGATCCCGGAATTTCGATTCATCGTCACGTCCATCTTTGAGATCCTCTTGACCAATAAATTCGGTGGGGCCCCGCCGGATAACGCGGATGGGCTCATTTCTTTTCCGCTTCGGCCGTTGCAGAACGCTTGAGCGAAGCCGGCAAAGCGAAATCCGCAGCATCGAATGGCACGTTCACCTCGATCTTCTCCAGCGTGGTTGTCTGCGCTCCGGGGTTCGCCTTCGACCCTTGCGAGATCGAGTAGGGAAACATCACTCCCGCCACGGGTTTGTACGAGCCCATTTCGTACACGCTTTCGCGGATGGCTCCGCGAATGTTTTCCTCCACCTCTCTGCGAATCTCGAGAAACGTGTCCGGATCCAGGAAGTAGTAAACGGTGTCGCCGTTCTTAAGTGTCACCTTCAACCGAAGAGCATCGTCACCATCAACGGTATCGTGGCCCAGGTACTCGACCGTGTTCCCTTTCTCCTTGTAATTCACCAGGGGACCATCGAAATCGGCGTCGAGCAGCAGGTCTCTCAAATCATCCTCGCCCATGAATTCCGGATCCTTGTGCCCGCCGAACGGCTGAATCTGCCATCCCGTGGTCCCGTCGTAGGCCGTGATCGCCGTCATCCCTTGCAGCGAGATTGTTTCCCGGACCAGGTTCGGGCGCTGGTTCTCCTGCCCGACGGAAGCCGTGAAACCGCCTCCCCCGCGCAGTTTACCCGTCATCCGCACCGACTTGATGGCCTGGATCTTCTCCATCCCGCCCTTGGCCTGGATATTCTTCTGAACCAATTCGTCCGCGGTCTGGGACCGGGCCGAGACACTAACGCCCAAGACACAGCTCAACAAAATCAAAGCGTGACGCATGGAAGCGCACTCCTGATGAAACAAGCTTTTCAAAGGGAATTGAGAACGACAGATACTCTACGTCTTATCAGACGACCTTGCCAACATCTGGTAAGCAAGGCTGCTGAAACCTGACAAACCCAACCATTGTTAGACAGATTCCTGCTTTATTCGCTGTGCGCTTTGGCGCCCGGTAACCGGCTTTTCAGGAACTTGATCTGACCGTTGTGGTTGGATTCGTGTTCACACACATGAAACCACTTGCAATAGTTATTCGTTGGACCCCACCCCCAGTCCTTATCCACGGCCAGAAGCCAGGCATCGTCGCGCTTGCGGAATTCCTCGAGCGTGTGTTCCCGCGTTTCGTTTAGCATGTTCAGGTAGAAATCAAGATTGTTGCCCTTGATCGATTTGCGAGCCGGCTCGCCCAATTCCATGGCTACCCCGAACTTCTGCCCGTACGAATCTGGAATCTCCTTCAGCGGATTCCCCTCAAACGTGTTGAGCTGATAAATGCGGTCCGTGGCGGCCAGGTGCCAAAGTAAAGCACCGATCGTATTCGCCTTCTCGTCCAGCAGGAAATCGAGGTCTTTCTGGGACATGCCTTGCACCGAACGCAACACCGTCGAGCGCATCCACGCCATCATCGAAACCAACGTTCCGATCTGCGGAGAATAGCCTTTTTTCGGCCCAATCACGTTTAGCTCGTCGTCTGCTGCCGTCGCGGGCGTTGGCAGAAACGTCAGGCCGGATACTCCGGCGCCAAAAGCAGCAGCGGTCTTGAGGAAGTTGCGGCGGTTCGGGGCACACTCGGCTGGGAACATGGCGAGGTCCTTTCAGCGCAGAGGTTACGACGGAAACCCGCAAGATGGTAGCACGGACCCGAGCAGGAGAGCGGACGGATATCTGTTCCGAAGAACAAATCTCCGCCCTCTAGGGCTCTCTTAGCGCGTAAACGAGATGTTCAGCCCCGTCGTGAAGATCACATCGTTCTTCTTGGCGCCGATCGGCGGGTTAGTCACATAGATATCGCCGAACTGGTTCTGCCAACCAAACCATTTATTCAACTTCGTCACGGTCCCGGCATTGAAGAGGATGCGATATTCCCCCGTCTGCTGCAGATTCGGGTAAATCGTGAATGTCTGGACCAGGCTTGTACTCTTGCCCAGTTTTTTATCCAGTTCCTCCCCTAACGTCAGAGCTGCGAAGCGGTTCGTTACCCCGTAAGACACGAAGGCGTCTGTACCGGGGATCACTGCCCCGTTAGAGTAGGTTTCGTGCGTGTAGTTTAAGCCGCCCAGAAAGTCGAGAACTGTAGTGTCGGATTTGATTGCATGGAATCCGAATCCTCCGCTGTAGACACTGCGCAGATCCAGGTATTGCAGCGCATTGGCCATGAAATCCGCTGCACCGAAAACAAAAAGCTTGGAACTCACATTGTGTTCCAGCCGCAGCCCTCCCTGCTCCAGGCTAGCGACCGTGCTTGGTGAGGCCAGATTGTTCGTGGTGTCAATAGAAGTGGCATAGAGGGTGAGCTTGTTACTCAGACTGGCATGCACCGCATTGAACGCCAGCGCGAGGTTCTCCGTCTCACTGTTGCCCCGCGCCACCGAGAACCCGACGTTCGCTCCCCCGGTCCATCCATGCAGCAGGCCCGGGTGCAGCGACTTGTCGTAAGCCGCCTGCTCGGCATCGTTCCGGATCAAGCTCACATCGCCTGTAGGGGCTTCCACCGTTCCGGCACTCTTCGTAGCAACCTCGATCTTCCCATCCGCGGTCGTGACCGGGCCCACCGCAGTCTTGCCATCCTTGAGGCTGACATGCAGTTCCTGATCGGTCTTGATGTCCTGGATTGCGGAGAACTGGATCGTCACATCCCCCACCGCTTCCGTGTGCAGCGTAAGCGTCTTGCCGTCACCCTTCACCACGGTTCCGGTCAGCCGGTCCCCATTCTTGAGTGTGACCTGGTCGGCGAACAGGTACGACGATGTCCCTAGAAACAACACCACTGCGATCAACTCAAATTTGCGTAGCACGACGATCCTCCGCAATTCAGAGATTATGTCGGTCAGAATCTAAAGTTGAGTCCTGGGAACTACATTAGAACGGACGCAGAAAACGGAGACAAAGCGGCAGACCCAAGCAAGCACCCCAAGCTTACTGGCGCTTAACTCTTCGTTTCAGTGCTCTTACTCTGCTCGGTCGAAGCTTCTGTCGGCGACTGGTCTTTCATGCCTTCTTTCAAGGCGCGAATCCCGTCGCCCAAACCCTTCCCGAGTTCAGGCAATTTTTTTGGTCCGAACACCAGAAGGGCGATAAAAAAGATCACCAACAGGTGCATCGGCTGGAACAAACCTTCAAACATCGGAGCCTCCGAACCATCAAAATATAGCGTACGGTAGGGGTTCAGGGAAGTCAAACTCTCCCGCCTGCCCACTTCCTACCTTTCACGATCTTCTTCGGAATCATAACGATCCACAGTGAACTGTCATACGCCGACCAGTGATTTCAATCACACTGGAGCGCGCCGAACCCTCGGTCCGGGTCCGGTTTGCGTTACCGCCGTAACCTTACCTCCTTGCGCTTTGCCGGGCTATGTTTTCGTAGTGGGACCGATCTGGTGCCGCTGCAGGTTAAGCCAATCTCTTTTCCCGGGGAGTCCGTTGAGATATCCGGCCCTTTTCTCTCTGCTTCTGGCAGTCGCCTTCGTTCCGGCTGCTTGCGCCGCTGACCCTGAGCCCATTACGACGACCCAAATCGCGGCGTGGCTTGTCGGAGGAGTCTCACCACAGCAGATCGGCCGTATCGTCAAGCAACATGGCCTGGCGAATCTCCCCGTGCACCGGGAGCTTCGACAGCTTGAACGTGCCGGGGCCGACAAGAGCCTGATCAGCTTAGTCCAGACGGCCCATGTCGAGTCGGCAGATTTTGGTGCCCCAATTCCGGCAGTTTTGATTCAGGCCGCTGAAGAAGCCGCCAAGCAGAACATTCATCAAGCGGAACTCGACATTCGGCAGGTACTTGTCGCAGATCCATCCAACTCCGCGTTGCATTTCGCGCTCGGATCGATCCTGCGGCGTCAGGATCAATGGGATGCCGCCCTGGACGAGTTGACCATGGCCACAAAGTTGATGCCCAGCCTGCCCGAAAACCACAATGGGTTAGCCTACATCTTCTATCACTTTGACGACGGTCAGTATGCGGTGGCGGAAGCTCGAACCGCGCTCAGCATCGACCCGGATAATGCCGAGGCTTACCAGTATTTAGGACTGGGTCTCTTTTCCAACGGTCAATATGGCGCTGCCGCACACGCCTATGCCGAGTCGCTGGCCCGCGATCCGAACAATGCCGATACCTGCTACGACATGGGGATCGCCCTGCACGCTTCCGGAAACCTGCCGGCAGCACTGGAGGCCTACCAGAAAGCCCTCCGCCTCCGGCCCGCTTTCTGGGAAGCGCACGCCAACCTCGCTTTGATCCTGCACGAACAGGGAAACCTGGATGCTGCCGTTAGCGAGTATCGCGAAGCGAAGCACCTGGCTCCAGACGAGGCTTCGGTACGCAACAATCTTGGGAACACATACTGCGACAAGGGAGACTTCGACGCCGCAATCGGCGAGATGAAGGAACTCTACTCCAAACACCCGGAATGGCAGCAAGGACATGGGTGCCTGGCCAGCGCCTATATGGCGAAAAAGGACTACGACAATGCCATCGCTGAGCTGAAACTCGCCCTGGAGCAGAATCCGACCGGGTCCACGGAACACCGCATTTTAGGGCAGCTCTTGCTGCTCGATAACAAGCCGGAGCAGGCTCTTCACGAACTGCGCGAGGCTGTTTCTTTGAATCCCGATTCCGAGATCGCACACCGCTTGCTTGGCACGGCATTGATTGCGCAGCAAGAACCTCAACCCGCCGAGAAGGAATTCCGCGAGGCCCTGCGGCTGAATCCCTCGGCCGATAATCACTACGCTCTGGCCGCCTGCCTCATGAGCCTCGACCGCTACGACGAAGCCTTGTCCGAGCTGGAAACTGCTTCCCGCCTCGATCCCCAGCAGCAGCTCTATCGCGCCCGCCTCGAGGAACTCTTGAAAATCATGAAGGCCTCGCACAGGTAGGGTAGCGGTACCACCGGCCAATCCGGACCGTGTACTGCGGTGCGTATCGCAATGATCACACTGCTCTTACACTGGATGTAGCGCAACCTAACTTCATTCAGGCGGGACCCCCATGGCAACCACTGCGGCTCGAACCAAGCAATCCGTTAACCCCGCAATCGCAGCCACTCTGATCCACTCAGGAGCGCATCGCGCCGAGTCTGCCTTGCCCGAACTCGCGCCTAAGCCCGCCGGATACGGTCTGCCCTGCGCCAAGTGCCATCTCTACTATCCGGCGGATACAGACACATGCCCGCATTGCCACCACAAGGAACGGGTCTCGCCCGTCGTGCCCACCTCGCAGATCAAACGCGCCGAAAGCTTGCCCGAGCCCGCACCTGACACCTCTACCGTTGAACTCGAGCGTGAAGAGTTCCTGCGCCAATTCAAGTCCCAGCTTCTGGAGGTACACGCGGAAGTTGCGAACCATCACGGTTCGCTTTGTGCCTTGATCCAGGAGCATGATGGAGGAGAAT
>Ga0335071_10002654_pt1 | contig 19030 bp, 13 predicted proteins | sample Lox_Sample_15_FD_206724 | JGI IMG/M metagenome (GOLD analysis project Ga0335071, IMG submission 206724) | Soil microbial communities from Loxahatchee National Wildlife Refuge, Florida, United States - Lox_Sample_1.5 | ecosystem: Environmental > Terrestrial > Soil > Wetlands | place: USA...
GCGCGAACAGGTCGAAAAGGCACGTAAGCGCCTGGAACACGACCCATCCATCCCAGTTCAGCGCCGCCTGAACTTCGAGATGTCGGTTAGAAACCTCTACCAGTCGTTCGCAGACCGCGAGCGTGTGCCGAAGATCCAGGGCCTGGTCAACGAGTGTATGACGCTTCTCGACGATGAGCTGAGCGTGATTACCGGCCCGTACGACGAACTGTTGTCACTAGATGAAGTGATCGAGCAGGAGCTGATCCTGTTCGTTACCTTGAACGTCAACAAGAACACCGAGCCGGTTCGAGCTCTGGGGAAGATGCTGTTGCAGAACCTGCAACTGGTCGTGGGCAAACGGTACGAGAGTGAGGAACAACGGCGGCGTACCAACCGCCCGATGTTCAGTGTCGTGTTGGACGAGTTTGCGCCGTTCGGATACCGGAACTTCGCGCAGATCCTGCAGACCGCCCGCGGCACCCACACCGCGTTTCTGTTCTCCATGCAAAGCCTGCCGCAACTGATGCAGGTTGGCCGGGGCTTTAAGGAAGACGTAACCTCGGCGCCCAACACCACTCTGACGTTGCGCACCCGCGACGAGGAAACGGCCCGCTATTTCCTGCGCGCTTCGGCTGAGCACACCGTCACCCGGCGCAGCGTGTCGATGCACCGCCAGCGACTATTTGGTTACGAGAAGTACGAGGCGACCGACCGGGCCACGGAGAGCGAAGACCGTGAGACCCGCGCGCTCGATGAACACATCAAGAACCTTCCCAAGGGGCAGATGGAGATTCTGATGACGGATGACACCCGCGGCACATTGCACCAGTTGTTGCACGTCCGTCCGCCAGACGATGTCACCTTCCCAAACTTTGAGCCCGAGCTATTTGTGCGAAAGCGGCAATCGCGGGAGCAGACCGTCGGTGCAAATCTGCGCTTCAAAACGCCCGAACTGGTGGCAACCACCCGTTTTGCCCGTCGTGGATATGGAGAGAGAACACTACCATGAAGCGAACGATCACTATCGTCACACTCGCAGTGGTGGGACTGATGACAACCGGTTCTGCCATCGCTCAGCAGCGGCCGCAAACTCCGGTTGAGTTACGTGGGCAACGGCAGGCGCAGCCCAAGGGGCAACGACAAGCTCCGCCCGCCCGTCCGACTTACCAGCGCGGCGACACATGGTACGAGTTCTTGCTCAAGCAGTTCAATCCCAGCAATTTCGATTACGGCGCGTGGATCGAAGAACGCCGTCAGGTGTTTCTGGATGCGAGCGTGCGCAACCCGTACTTCAAGTACAGCCTGGGCACGACGATTGCGCTGCTGATCATGGCCATGTTGTACACCAAGCAATGGATCGACCACCGTCGCGCCATGTGGATCACAGCGGAGATGATGACGGACCTGTACAACCACGACGCGTATTCCCGGGGCGTCGCGCGGGAGGCGATCCAGAAATACAACGACCACATTGAACGCTGCAACCGGGCGATCGAGGCGGCTGAACAAGGCATATTTATCCCCGGAGCAGATTCAGATACGAACGACCTCAAGAGCCAAATGGCATCTCTCGTCGAGCAGAGGGACTCTTATAAACGCGAACGAGATTTGGCTAAGCGTGACTTGCAGGAAAAGGAACAGCTGATAGCGGCCATGTCGTTGCGCGTTGACGCGATTGGGAAAAAGACAGATCCAAATCAGGTTGCTGCGAGTTCCGTCGACATGAGCGCTGCAGATCCAACGGTGGTGCAACTCATCAACAACTTGCAGGAGCAACTGTACGCGGAGCGTCGGGAGAACCGGCGGCTGAAAGGTGCATAGCAGATTGCTGGTCGCGGTAACAGAGTTTGGTAGCGTGTGGCGCCGGCGCTTTGGCAAGAACCCGGATGACCCGCGGCGTTTTGCAAGAGGTGTGTATTACAACACGACCGGCATCGACATCGCGGGAACGATACGCCAGCGTCCCCAGATCGTCGGCTGCGCCCGGTTCAACGGATGTGGCGGATTCAACCCGAACCGTCCCTCGCAAATGATTGGTCGTGTTTTTGAATGCGCGGAACCATGCGTATGGCAGGGTCAGAACAAACTCCTGTTCAAACGTCTCCTGAACGCACCAGAGAAACCCGACGGTTATCTTGTGGTAGTGCGGGCCCAACTGGTTGGCAAGCTGACGGTTGGCAGGGCTGATTGGCGGTCCGCCGGCACTTGGCTGATCTCGTTCAGCGAATGTGGAGACCAGCAGGAAGCCATGCTGTTGATGAGGGAGCACAGCTGGTTGCAAACCGAGTTGGGCCGCTTTGTCCTGGAACCAGAGCCGCGTCGGCCATGGGTTGCACGGCTTGTGCTGGTATCCGCGCAGCAGGAGTAAATCACATGCGGTATCGGAAAGGGATGATCGCGCTGAGTGAGATCCGTGATTACCCACTACTCCGCCGCGTGCTGCACAGCGGTTTTGTCACACCCGCTCAGCTATACCAATTCATGAAGCTGGACTATTGCGCGTCGTCGCGCAATGCGTTCGACAACCGGCTACGAAGGTTACTGGCTCACGGCCTGCTGGTGCGGCATGAGATTCCAACCATGAACCGTGGCGTGGTGTATTCGATCTCGCGAGCTGGAGCGTCGGAATTGGTTGGCAGAGGAGAGTATTACTCCGGGTCCACGGACATCGGCAAAGAGTCCAACGGACACGTGCAACACGCGCTGGAGTTGAATGACATTCACCTCGCGCTGAAGCAAAACCGCACACTCGTTCGTTGGACTCCAGAGTCTGACATCCGGTCGCGCAATGAATTCACGGAAATTGGATACGTCAAGGATTATGACGCGGTAGTCGCGGTTCGCATTGGCGAACACGAACACCGCTTCGCCCTCGAGTATGAACGCACCCAGAAAGCAAATGGGCGGTACCAGGAGATCCAGAAGAGGATCCAGGGTGAGACGGACGTTCACGACTTCTTGTATCTTGTTTCGAATTATGACCTATTGCTGTTCCTCGTAAAGAAGTTCGAAGGCTGTCGCCGGCCGGTGTACTTCGGGCTACGGCAGGATTTCCTCAACGAGGGTCTTTGCCTGTCAGTCCAAAGCAATCACTCGCCTGTGTCCACTACCTTTCTCGCCGTGCTAGCGCGTGGCCTCTCCCGTCCGACTGGATGGCGCACCTCTGCTTCGTAAAATGGACCCGATTTACCTATTGCCATGGGTTTGAAGTGGGATTGGAGTGGAATTGGCGTGAAGCGAGCCCTTGCAACCTGCTAATAACCCAGCGGTTATCGGGTGACTATACCTTGTCCAGATCCTCGATCACCGAAAAACGACGGAGCAATTGCGACACTCGCGGCCCGCTGCCAATTGTTGTTACTCATGCGCTGGTTGTTGCCGAACCGTGTGCATGAGCTGGTGCAAGTCGAGTGGCAAGGTGAGTGTGGTTCGAGATTCAAAATGCGTGGTCGATCTGCGCCGCCGCGCGCGCTAGGTCCGACCGCTTGATCTCCTGAAAATACCGACACTACTTCATCAAACATATCGTCGATGCCAAGCTCACTGTGGCATAATTCTGCCACCGTGGTTCCGCATGCCGGATCGGGCGTGCTTTGGGGTGCATCGCGACAGTCAGTGGTGGAAGGCGCGCTACCCTGCGCCGTCGTGTCCCGACGTATCGGCAACTTATCCGTAATCGGGCCGTTCTTGCGTCGCCTGGGTGCAGAAATCGTACGGGTGATTAACGAACCGACTGTTCTTTGCTTGGCGGCACATTTCGTGCGCAGCAGTTGGCGTGGGTTCCCGTTTCTTCTCGACTTGCCTACAAAAAGGAGAAGGAGCATGCGGATTCCAAGAGATGGTTTGACCGAGAAGCAGCGACTGATTCTCGTAATGTATGCGCTGGCAGTTTCTCTCCTCTTGCCAGCCATTCTGCGAGGCCAGGCAACAATCTCGACAGGCAGTATCAACGGTACGGTGGTTGATTCTGGTGGCGCCGTTGTACCTGACACAAAGATAACCATCACCCACATCGACACGGGTATCACCAGCAAGCTCACTACCAACTCCGACGGGTTTTACAACTCCGGTTCTATTAGACCGGGAAAGTATCTGGTCAAGGCCGAAGCCACGGGCTTCGAAGCGTCCGAGAGGCAGGTGAATGTGAGGATCGCCAACAATACCGTGGTCGACTTCGACCTGAAGATCGGCCGGGCATCTACCAACGTCAGCGTGGAAGCCCCCCCGGTGAGCGTCAACTCCGAAACGACGTCGGTGGAAGGCGTGCTGAATGCTAACCAGATCGAGAGCCTGCCGGTGAACGGGCGCAACTTCCTTGATCTGGCGCAACTTGAACCGGGCGTTCAAGTTCAAGATGGCACCAACTTCGACCCGACCAAGATCGGATTTCAGTCGGTTTCTATTGGTAGTCGCTTCGGTCGTACAGCCCGAATTCAGGTCGATGGCACCGACATCTCCGACGAGACCGTGGGGACGACAACCGGCAATATTTCCGCCATTGCCATTCAGGAATTCCAAATCACCCAGTCGACGATGGACCTCTCCAACGACCTGAGCTCGTCCGGCGTAGTGAACGTCTCCACCAGGTCTGGCACGAACACGGTGCATGGCAGCGGGTACGAGTATTACCGCAGCAGCAATGTCGATGCGTCGCTGCCCAAGCCTGCAGGCCAGCCCGATCCCAACTACCACCGCAATCAGTTCGGCGGCACGCTGGGAGGGGCGATCGTGAAGGACAAGCTCTTCTACTTCGTCGAGAGCGATGCGACTGACCAGAGCCTGTTCACGCCAGTGGTGTATGCGTCCCCGTTTCAGAACTTCGGTGGGGGATACAATTCGCCGTACACGAATCCCAATGCACTCGGACGCCTGGACTACGTGGCGCCTCACAACGTGAAGCTATTCTTCCGTTACAGCTACTCGCAGATTAAGGCCGAAGGAACGTTCTTCTCCGACAGCCTGCAGGTCTACCAGTCCAAGAACTACTCCCGCAACTTTGTCGGCGGAGCGGACTTTACTGCGGGCTCATGGACGCACAGCTTCCGTTTTAGCTATCTGAAATTTCAGAACGAGATCGTTGACGCGACCATTGGCAGCGGACTGCCGTTGTCGGATTTCCCAGGCAACGGGCAATATGTCAACATCTTCGTTGTCAATGGGCCCCAAACCGGTCCCAACCTGCTGGCTCCGCAGAGCACGATTCAGAGTGACAAGCAGATCAGGTACGACGGCGCGAAGACCGTGGGCAAGCATATTCTCCGTTTCGGTGTGGACTTCAACCACATACAGGGCGGAAGCTTCGCCAAGGCATTTGCGCTGGCGCCGCAGATCATCACCAACCAAAATCAATTCAACGGAATTGACGACACAGCATTTGCTGCGGCCGGTCCTTTCCCCGGCGGTGCGTCGAACCCTCTGAACTACCCAGTGGAGACGGTGATCCTCGGCAACGGCCAGGGCTTCTCAACCACGCAGCCTGCGTTCGGCTTCCCGGCCGGCGGACTTGGTCCCGACAACCGTCTCGGCCTCTACATCGCCGACACCTGGAAAATGTTGTCGAACTTCACGGTAAACCTGGGGCTGCGCTACGTTCGCGACACTGGCCGCACGGACAGCGATTTGCCCGCACAAACCTACCTCAACAATCTGATACCTACGTGGCCGAACCTTGGGGCTCCGATTCCCAATCCAAACCTGAATTTCGGCCCATCGCTGGGAATCGCGTGGGATCCGTGGAAGAACGGCAAGACGGCCATCCGCGCCGGCATCGGTCTCTACTACGAAAACGTGATCTGGAACAACGTTATTTTCGATCGTCCCTTACGATTGCCCGCCGGCGCGTTCCTGCAGACGCCGGCCGCTTGCAACGCGGGTCAAGGTTTGCAGCTTCCCGGTGTCCCGTTATCTGGAGGGCTAGCTCAGTGTGGCTCGCCTACCAATCCGATCCCGCTCGGCGAAGCCGCCTCGGCCATTGCCGGCCTGCAGCAGCAGTATCAGGCGCTGTCGCCCTTCAGCTTGACCAATCCCAATCCCAACTACCTGCAAACCGGATTTTTAGAGCCTGGGATTAACTTCCGGCTGGGGTTATTCGCCCCCGACTACAAGACTCCGCGTTCAACGCAAATCAATGTCGGCATTCAGCGCGAGCTTAGCCCGGGCGTAGTGCTCAGCGTGGACTATGTTCGAAATGTGACCACCGCTCTGCTTCTGAGTGTGGACCAAAACCACACGGGTAATGTGAAGTACTTCAATCGAAACAATGCTTTGAACGCCATGGCAGCCACTACCCAACAATTCGGCTGCGCCGGTGGAACCAGTGCTGCTGCCGTCAACTGCGCAATTGCAGCCGGTGCGACGATTGCAAACTTTGCGCAAAACGGTCTTGACTCCCAGGGCGATCTCGGTGGTACGTGCGCGACCGGTTGCGCCTTCGGCGGCCTGAATCCGAGCGCTCCAGCCATGCCCTTCCTGGTTCCCGCCGGAATCTCCAAGTACAACGCTCTCGAAGTGAAGCTGATTTATCAGAAGGCGAATCCCTTTAAGGGCCTGCGTTCGGTTAACGCACAGATATCCTACTCGTATTCGTCGTTCAAGAACTCGGGTGGTGGGCCAGGAGTCCTCGGCATTCTGGGAGAAATCTCCAACAGCGACCAGGACTTCATAGTTGCTTCCCTCGACAATGACAATCCCAACAGGTACTTTGGGCCCTCGCTGCTGAACCGTCCGAACCAGCTGTCTTTCGGCGTGGTAAGCGGGCTACCCTGGAACTTTCAACTCTCGTTTATCGGGCACTTCTACTCCGCACTTTCTGTGCCCATCGAGGTGCCGGGCAGCGGGCCGGGAGCGATCTTCCAGACCGACTTCACTGGCGACGGTACGTCACAGGACCCGCTGCCGGGCACAGTGAATGGAGCGTTCGGATCGCAGGTGAATGGTAGCACCATCAACCAGCTGCTTACGAAGTACAACAACACGTACGGCAACCAGGCGACGCCTGCCGGACAGGTGCTGATCCGGAACGGTCTGTTCACGCTTGCGCAGTTGCAGCAACTCGCGGCGGTGGCGCCGTGTGTTGCAGGCGGCAGCATCAATAGTCCGAACTGCATGCTGCAGTTCGCTCCGCCTAACCAGGTCAGCATGGGCAACCTGCGCGACTTCGATCTGAAGATGGCTTGGACCTATAAGATGGAGGCGTACTCGCACACCCTCGCATTTCAACCTAGCGTGGCCTTCTTCAATCTGTTCAACATGGCGAACTTCGATCTGCCGCCGAACGCATTAACCGGTGGTCTGACGGGAACGTCGGGTTCGATTAATGGAACGACGCCCGTCACCCGAATCAGCAACCGCGTCGGAGCGGGGACCGGGGTATTCAACCTCGGCGCTCCCCGCGCAATAGAGTTTGGCTTAAACATCAACTTCTAAATTCTGTATGCATACAGAGATGTTTTGGGGCCGCCACCGGCTTTCATCAAAGCGCCGCCGAAAGTTTTGGCGCGGCAAACCTGTGCCCTGCCATTAGGGGTTGTCATCGGAAAAGATCCCCTACATCTCACTTATGCGACTGGCGCCACGGCCGCCATCACGCCGCCGGAGCCTCGCCGGCGACCTATCCTCAGACGATTCCCCCTTCGTAACCCGTTTGGCACATGCGGTATTTATTCTTGCCAACGCGCTATGATGGAAGCCTGCACAGCCGCCAGGGAGGTGCGGCATGGTGCCCTGGAACCTGAAATCACAAGTGGCCAGCTCCCGGGTCATAGGACACGGCCGTTTAGTGGCTTGCGTTGCGATTGCGCGCCTTGCTCTCGGCGCATTGATCCTGCTGGTATTGCTCTGCCCTCGCGCTCCCGCGCTAGATCCTTCGCTCGATCTCACCCAGTACTCACATACAGCGTGGACGTCACGCGACGGCTTGATGGGCAGCACTCGTTCCATTGTCCAGACTCCTGACGGTTATCTTTGGATCGGCACGGAATTTGGGCTCTTCCGCTTCGATGGCGTGCGATTCGTTCAATGGAGTCCACCGCCGGGCCAGCATCTCCCGAGCAGCAATATCGTAGCGCTTTTAGCCGCGAGCGATGGCACTCTGTGGATCGGAACATTGGAAGGCCTGGCAAGTTGGAAGGACCGCAGACTGACCCAGTACCCCGAGATTAACGGAGGGGCGCTGGCCCTCCTGGAGGACCACGAAGGAACGGTGTGGGTTGGATCCTCTGGCAGGCTGTGTTCTATCCGGGGTGAGAAATCTGAGTGCCAAGACATCAATGGTAACTCGGGCACGGGCCTTTACTACCTTTACGGTAACCGGGGAGCGGCCGTTTATTCTTTGTATGAAGATACCAACCAGCGCCTCTGGACCGGAACTGAGTTGGGGCTGTGGCAGTTTAACCCCGGTCCCCCCAAGCGCTATACGCCGCAGCAGGTCAGTACTCAGCAGGGTGTCGTCCAGGGAGATCGCGCTGCCGGATTGGTTTTTATCAGCGGCGAAGACTACGTTGTGCGGCAACTCTCCGAAGACAAAATCGAGAAATACGCCGTTCCGGGCGTGCGCGGACCCTTTAAGGCCAGCCATTTGCTGCGTGATCGCAATGCGGCTCTCTGGATCGGAACTTACGATCAGGGGCTTTTGCGTGTTTACCAGGGGAAGACCTCTCGGTTTGCGCTGGGAGAAGGTCTTTCAGGCAATCTCGTCACGGCTTTTTTTGAGGATCGGGAAGGCTCTATTTGGGTAGGCACGACGAATGGTCTTGACCGCTTTCGCGCACCAGCAGTTGTTACGATCTCCGCTCATCAGGGCCTGCGAAGCCCAGTTTGGTCCGTCCTGCCGGCGCGCGACGTTAGCGTCTGGATCGGCTCGTTTGATGGGCTTCAGAGGTGGAACAAGGGACAGTTGACCATCTATCTCTCCGGTGGCGTGTCACAATTCGGCCGTCCACCTGGCGCCGTAAACGCCTCCGTTCGCGAAATTACCGATCCTGGATTACCCGACAACTACATTGGCTCGCTCTACGAAGATCAACGCGGGCGCGTTTGGGTCACGACCAGCAAAGGAGTCGTATGGTTCGAGAATGGCAGGTTTACTCGTGTCAGCGGATTGCCCGTCGGCTCTGCCAACGCCATCATCCCAGATCAGGGCGATGGTGTCTGGATCAGCTATCCCTCTCAGGGTTTCTTCCATGTCGCTCATGGCGAAGTGGTGCAGACGATGCCCTGGCCATGGTCCGACAAGGGAGAAGACCCGCGTCTTTCTGCGGTCGTGCCCGATTCCGCGACAGGTGGACTGTGGCTGGGATCGGCACGTCTGGGGATCGCGCATTTCAAAGACGGTCAACTCAGCACATGGCTCGGCAGCAAGAACGGCCTGGGTGCGGACCTGGTTTGGAACCTTCATGTTGATCATGAAGGGACACTCTGGGCCGCGACGGAGGGAGGCCTCAGCCGCGTAAGGGACGGGCGTATCTCAACCCTCACGACCAGGAATGGTTTGCCCTGCAACGCGGTTCACTGGGTTATCGAGGACGATGGTTCTTCACTTTGGCTGTCCACAGCGTGCGGCCTGGTGCGCATTGACCGCAGCGACCTGCAGGCATGGGCATTGAACGATAAACACACGACCCAGCCCACTATTTTTGACGGCAGCGACGGTTTCCGAATGCACGCCATGCTGACTGCCTATAGCCCGGTGGTGAAAAAGGCTCCCGACGGGAAATTGTGGTTCGCTCACAACGACGGCGTCAGCGTTATTGATCCAAAAAACCTTCGCCCCAACAACCTTCCTCCGCCTGTTCATATCGAGCAGATCACGGCAAACGGCAAAACTTATGCCGCTGTCGATGGTCTGCGCCTGCCACCCCGGGTTCGTGACCTTGCAATCGACTATACGGCGCTCAGCCTGGTCGCGCCGGAGAAGGTACGCTTCCGTTTCAAGCTCGAAGGACAGGACCAGGACTGGCGCGAGGTCGTGAATGTTCGTCACGTGCAGTATTCGAACCTTGCACCGAGCAACTACCGCTTCCGAGTGATCGCTTGCAACAACAGCGGAGTGTGGAACGAGCACGGCGCGACGCTGGACTTCGCGATTGCGCCGGCGTACTACCAGACGAATTGGTTCCGCGCGCTGTGCGTGGCCGCTTTCCTGGCTTTGCTTTGGGCGGCTTATCAAGTGCGCGTCCGGCAACTGCGCCGGCAGGAAAAGAAGCTGCGGGATGTGGTCGAAACCATTCCCACGATTGCATGGACCGCCCTGCCGGATGGCCGGGTGGACTTCTCCAATCACCATTGGGAGGAATATACGGGTGTGTCCCTCGAGAAGGGATCCGGCTCAGGCTGGGAAGCGGCGGTGCATCCCGACGACGTGAAGCAACATGCGGAGAAATGGCGCGCCTCGGTGGCAAGCGGGGAGCCTTTCGAAAGTGAGGCGCGCTACCGGCGGGCGGACGGGACATATAGATGGTTCCTGGTGCGCGCCGTACCCCTGCGGGATGGCGGAGGCAAGATCCTCAAGTGGTATGGGACCAAGACTGATATCGAAGATCGCAAGCGCGCCGAACAGCTACAGGCAGATATGGCCCACACCAATCGTGTGAGCCTGATGGGCGAATTGGCGGCCTCCCTCTCTCACGAGCTGAAGCAGCCCATCGCGGCGGCGATCACGAATGCCCGAACTTGCGTGCGCTGGCTTAAGCGCCAGGAACCGGATGTGATGGAGGCGAGCGAAGCGGCAGACAGAATCGTGGAGGACGGAAAGCGTGCCGCTGACATCATCGACCGCTTGCGGTCGTTGTACAAGAAGTCTCCTCCGCAACGGGAACTGGTCCAGGTGAACGAGATTGTCCGCGAGATGGTCGTGCTGCTGCGCGGACAGGCCAACCGCTATGCCGTTTCGATACGCCCAGATCTTGCGGACGCCCTTCCTAAGATCACGGCAGACCGTGTGCAACTGCAGCAGGTGCTGATGAACCTCATGCTCAACGGTATCGAGGCGATGAAGGAGACCGGCGGTGTACTTACGGTCAAGTCGCGACTGGAGGACGGCAGCCGAGTGGCGATCTCAGTCAGCGACATCGGTGTGGGGCTGCCGACCGAAACGGCCGACCAAATCTTCAATACCTTCTTTACGACTAAACCGCAGGGCTCCGGCATGGGCCTGGCGATCAGCCGTTCCATTGTCGAATCGCACGGCGGCCGCCTATGGGCAACCGCCAACTCCGGTCGAGGCGCGACGTTTCATTTCACTTTGCCAACGGCGGCCGAGACAGAGAATGCGCCCGCCACCGCAAGGTGATTCCGAGCGTCATCCGGTGAGAAATCAGCTTCACAATCAACGTAAAGAAACATAAATGGGAAGGCGTTGACGGCTTAAGACAGTAACCACCAACGCCCAAGCCTCGTCCTGAAATGTGCCTCGCCAGTGACGGCTTCTGAATCGTTAGCTAATCGTAAGTAAAGGCAAGGCCCGCTTCTTGGAACGTTGAACCGACTGCGTCCGGCTTCAGCGGTCGCCGCACGGTCTCGAAACCGGCGAGGGGGATGCCGAACCGGCTACCAGCGGCATTGTTGGCGGTTCAGACAGTACCTTTTCGCGCCATTGCCGGGTAGTGATCAATCTGAGCGTGGGACTTGCATCCTCTATATAGACATTGTCCTGCTTAGCGATCTCTTTTCTGCGCCACCCCACTCTCAAGCATAGTACTTCCAACAAAACAAGACACTTAACGCACTTTCCCCATCCGCAAACTGACGTGTGCGTCATCGGTCGCATATTGGCTTTCAACACAACACGAATTGGGCGGACTGCCCGGAAAGGATTACCTCAATGTTTGGACAAATGATGATTGAACCCGTCGTGCAGCTCGGCCCCGGCGTTGATCTGCAGAGAGCGGTAGCCAAACTGTTAAAGCTCGCCGAAAACGTCGCAATCGTTCGTTGGATCGAATTCCCGACGTCGGTCCTGCTGTTCCTGCTCGTGCCCGGAGACCCGGATTCCGGGGCGGTGTATGTCCTCGACCGCAAGAATGGAACCTGGTACGCCGTGGACTTCGAGGACGACCAATTCGGCGGGTACAGCGTAAGCGAACTCGAAACGCTCCTGAAGGAGTCCAACTTCCTGGATCTCATTGAACGGCCAGGACTTTGGCGCTCCGGTCTGCGGTGGGTGGTAACGCCCGGAATGCGGCCTGAGACCGCCGTTTGACAGAAAAAATAATCCGGGTTATCTAACGACACCCACATCCGAAAACCGTGTGGGGAAATGGCGAACTCGAGCGCGGACTCGTGGAATTGCCAGAAGGAGGTGACGAGTCAAATGGCAACGACAATCATGGCAACCTGGCAGGTCGTCGAGGATTACCAAAGGCTGTTCGTGAACCGCCGCGCGTACACGATCCAGTCCATGCGGCCACACCCGGAAACGGGGAGGCACTACTACTTCCGGCCAAGCAATAAAGGAACAGACACTCCGCTGATGCTGACCGAGGGAACCATCCGCCAGCACTTGGAAGGCAAAATCACGGTTGGCCTGTACGCCATCAACCCCTCGACCCAGCGCTGTAAGTGGGTCGCCATCGACGCCGACTACAAGAACTCCATGGAGGACCTGCTGAAGCTGCAATACCACCTGACCCAAGACAGGGTGGAACCGGCGCTGGAGATGAGCAAGCGCGGTGGACATCTTTGGATCTTCCTCGCAACGCCTTTGCTGGCCAAGGAGTGCCGAATCTACATCCATGATCTCGCCCTGAGGTTGGGAGTGCCGGTGAAGGGCTCGGGCCTGGCGGACGGCATCGAGGTGTTTCCGAAGCACGATGCCATCGGATCCGGAGAGTTTGGCAACGCAATTCGCGGACCTCTGGGAATCCACCGAGGCGCCAATCGCCGATTTTGGTTTTACGGCGCCGATTACACGCTGCGGGACCAGATCGCTTACCTCAACCGTCTGCGAAAAGTCACCGAGGAAGAACTGAGGAGGTTCATCGCTGGCAAGGAAGGGTCTCAGCCGGATTCCCCGCCACGTCCGAAGAGGGTCACTTCAACGGATCGAACAACTGGGAACGGACGATCAGAATTCCGCATTTTGGAGCACGTGGGTACCGTGCGGAAGGTCGGCCGGAACTACGTCGCACGCTGTCCTGCCTGCGCGAACTCAGGACACGACCGGAGCAAAGACAACCTAGCCATCCTGATCGACGATCCCCGTTTTTACAAATGCTGGGCTGGCTGCACCAAGGAGATGATTCGGGCCGCACTCGGCTGCCCGATTCACGTACGGCATTCCGCCTGAGACGAGGAGAGTGTTGTTGTCATGAAGCAAAAGCGACTTTCAAATGTACTGGGGCTGAGGTTGTCACGACAGGCGCTGCGGGTGTTGAAAGAACGAGGCATCTTCGCCCATTCGCCGGTAAGCCTGGAACACCAGCACATTGCGAGACGCTACGTGGTGCGCGGGTTGGAGTCGGGCGGCGCGGCCGGAGAACTTGGGCGATACGTCACTTTCGCCCAGGAAGATGGTCAGCCAATCGAGTGGCTGCATCCGGTGGAGGCCATCGGAGTAAATGGCTTGCATGCAGTTGTGCTGGCCCCCGTCCTGGTGCGAGTTGAGATGCAGCGCACGGGATGCACATACGAACTACTGATTACGCAACATCGGCCGGGTGCGACCAACGATGGAAAGCGGCCGCCATTGGAAACAAGACTCCTGTTCCGCGGCATTCATGGTCGCTTGGATCTGGATTTGTCAGGGAAGGACAAGGACAAAGCCGGCACAGTTCTGCCGACGTTCTATTCACGCGCCGGGGAGGAAGTCCGGATACCGAAGCGGTTTCGCCCGGTGGTACGCGCCATAGTCGGTGCGGTTCATTGCGATGGCTGTTTCCATTGCCACTTTGTCAGACCGCCCCAGAAGGAAGAGGAACAGGCGTGCGCCGCGGCGAGTGTCACAGCCTGACATGGCTGAACGGAAGGAGTGAATAGCGATGCATAGCAAGGTTAAGAACTACTCCCTGGTCTTCTGTCTGTTTGTGTTTCTGTTCGTAATCATCGGAGGCGGCCTGCATCTGAATCCAAGCGGCGCATTCCTTGCTGCAGTGACTGGAACTCCACTGGTGATTTATGCCTTTCATCGCGGGTTCAACGGGGCCTCTGGACCAGAGTTTCGAGCCGACCCTCCGAGTAACGAGGTTGTTTATGTCAACAGCAAGACAGATAAGTCCGATTGACGAAGGCGCGACTGCGCGATCAGAAAACGACGCGGAATCGCCAGAACGCTCCCTGAATCACAGCGAGAGCGCAGGGTTGGAATCGTCGCCTGCAGTTCGTCGGCATTTGCCTGACGAACGGAGGGCGCTTACCCATCATTTCTCCATCGCCGGGCAGGAGGGATACCTAACGGTGGGAGTTTACGAGGATGGCCTGCCAGGAGAGATCTTCATCACCATGGCAAAGCAAGGCTCGACCATCTCGGGGCTGATGGATTCGTTTGCAACTGCGGTATCGCTGGCTCTGCAATATGGAGTGCCCCTCGAAGTGCTTTGCAGCAAATTCACGCATGTGCGCTTTGAGCCCAGCGGTTGGTCCGGAAATCCCAAGATCGGCTACGCGAAATCGATTGTCGACTACGTGTTCCGGTGGCTCGAACGGAAATTCATCACCGGTGACCAGGGCGAATTGTTCAAAGCCCTTCCGATGCCCATTCAGCCAGCAATGGACGCCCATGGCAGTGATCCGGTTGGAGCGCTCGGAGAGCTTATCCAGATGGGAGACGCGCCCGCCTGCAACATCTGCGGTTCGCTGATGGTACGGAGCGGAACTTGCTATCGCTGCATGACGTGCGGAGGTACAAGCGGGTGTTCGTAGCGGGCAAGCACGAGAGAGATAGAAAGGAGGAGCAACAAAAGATGCAGAACGTAATGTTGATCGGGAATCTCGGCCGTGATCCTGAGGTGAAGTACAGCCAACAGGGTATGGCCATCGCACAGTTCTCCATCGCCACTACGGAACGATGGAAGGACAGAGGCAGCGAACTGCAAGAACACACGGAGTGGTTTGCAGTGAAGGCCTTCGGTCGCCGTGCGGAGGTCGTCGGCGAGAACCTGCATAAAGGTTCCCGTGTTTATCTCGAAGGCCGGAAGCGTACGGAGTCTTGGGACGACAAACAGACGGGAGCCAAACACTACAGGGATTTCGTCTACGTCGACAGGATTGAGTTCCTGGATTCAAAGGCCAGCGGGAACGGCGATAGTGAGGCCGCCGGCAGCACCGACAACGAGACACCTGTGGCAGACCAAGAGGTGCCGTTCTGACGAACGATGAAGATTCCTCGTCCCAGTGTTTCAATACCTGTCTAAGCACTGGTGTCATCAAGTGACATTCGAAGCAAATCGCATCGTATGTGAGCCCGTAGAGTAACTCAGATAAGTCCGTACTCCTCAAGCAACCGTCCGATGGCCGTCTTTTCCACCCAGTGTTTGGCAAACAATGGTATTGGCAACTTCTCACGGTCGCGCAGGAACAGCGTCGACTTAATGAGTTCGCGGACATCGTAGATGGAACCGAACACCTCGGGGACTCCACGCTCTATGCTGAGGAGCTGATACACCGCTTCCATTGCCGTCCGGACGGAGTATTCCGTTGTAAAGATGCAATCCCGCGTCGACTCGGCGAACTGGCCTATGAAGGCGAAGTTCTTCACTCCATCGGGCACGACCTTTGGCCGATCCGTGCCGTTGCGCGTCAGGAAGAAGGCAGTGATGAAGGGCATCATACAGGGACGCGTGATGGCTCCTTTGGCGGCCAGTCGATCGATTTCATCCAGAGGCACGCCGAGATGGTAGAGCCACTCCTTTGTGATTTCCTCGCCCGTGCAAACTCGCATCGGCTTCTTGACATAGTCCCCGGGCCGGTCGGTGAAGAGCGCATAGAACCATACGACGGTTTGATCCGGAGGCTGCTGTTTGAAGTGTGGCTGACGGTTGACCGTCCAGCTTAGAAGCCATGACGAATCGCGCACTGTGACGATACCGCCGGTCACCACCTTGCCTGTCCGGGTTGGCCGCTTCGCGATTTTCTCAATGTAGGCAGGTATGCGCGGGTCGATCGTCGTGATCGTAGCGGAAGCCCATTGAGACTCGTCCGTCCTGGTGCAGAACTTGTCGGGCCTTCCAAACGAGGGATCTTGGGCAGCGATATTTCGCCAGAGATGCCAGCTGCCGCCGTCATGGACGATAGGGTCAAATTTCGCGGGGGTATGATGGTCGCCCCACTCGGAGTTCTCCACCAGCGAGCCATTCGTCACGAACACAAGATCGTCTTCGGTAACGTCAATCCCGCCCTTTTGTCCGTTCTGGATCCATTCGATCCGCCGGGCGATCTTGCGATCTGCTGCGATATCGAAGACGACATTCATCACCCGCGTGTCGAACAGAACCTTGACGCCCTGCTGACGCAGCCATGTGGTCAGCGGCAGAACTAGAGATTCATACTGGTTGTACTTAGTGAATTTGAGAGTACTGAAGTCAGGCAGGCCATCAATGTGGTGAATGAAGCGCTGAACATAGAGCTTCATCTCCAGTGCGCTGTGCCACTCCTCGAAGGCAAACATCGTTCGCCAGTAGAGCCAAAAGTTCGAGTCGAAGAAATCCTCGCCGAAAACTTCGTTGATTCGCTTGTCGTAGAGCTGTTCGGGAACCGCAAGAACGAGATCGACAATCTCCCTTCGCGCTTTTGATGTGAGCGTGAGGTTCATGCCGGTCCTCGCATCCTGACCTTGCTCGATTGTGGCTCGCTGCAGCGAACGGTTTGGATCGTCTTTATTGAGCCAGTAAAACTCGTCGAGTACCGAAGCACCTTCGATCTCCAGAGAAGGGATCGATCGGTAGAGATCCCAGAGACACTCGAAGTGGTCCTCCATCTCGCGGCCACCGCGGATCAGCCAGCCGGTCTCTGCATTTCCGGCGCCGTCCAGCGCGCCACCTCCAATAGTCGACGCCTCTAGAATCGTGATGCGATCGCCTGCCATATGGCCATCGCGGACCAGAAAGGCAGCAGCTGCCAGTGAAGCCAGACCTCCGCCCACGAGATACGCGGATTTGGTCTCAATATTTGCAGGCTTACGCGGACGTGCAAATGCTTCGTAGTTGCCTTTGCTGTAATACATCTTTGTCTCCTGTTGTTCTGCTACCGCTTCAATCGAAGTATCCGCTGTTTCACTCGTCAGATATTTTGCGCGCCGAAGAGAGGGAGGAATCTAGGCAGCGGCAATAAGCCGCTCTCTGAGGATCCCGCATCCATAATGGCACAACGAAGGTGTTGAGAGCTTGTAGGTTGTCGCGGGAGGCGCAACCCGAAGCAATCAGTGGGCCTCGCGACTTAGACCCGAAATCCCGTCAATACGTAGCTCGCATTTCTCAAATCACAATCGAGTTCAACAAATCCTCAGGTACCTGAAGGAGGGTGCCTCGCCATGCCAACTGAAGACACCACTACATCGCCCTCGGCACTGGACGTCACCAAACTCCTCGCGGAGCTTGAAGTCCCGTTTGCACCCGACCAAGTCCGGTGGCGAGTTACGAACACAACCAGCGACAAGAAACGCGGCCAGATCGTGCCGTACGCCGATTCCCGCGCCTACACTGACCGGCTGAACGCGGTGTTCACACCACGAGGCTGGACGCGCGAGTACAAGGTCCAGACGATGACGAACATCACCCACGTAAAGAAGGGCGAGAGCATCGTCTCGGGGAAGGTGCTGGTTACCTGCACGGTCACCATCCTTGGCATTGGCTCGCATTCAGGCACGGGCGAAGAATGGGCCGACGATGACAACGGCATGACCTCAGCCGACGCCCAGGCATTCAAGCGGGCTTGCTCTTGCCTTGGTCTTGGCCGTTACTTCTACGATATTCAAGCCGTTTGGGTTGATCTGGACCAGAACCGCCAGCCTGTCAGAACACCGGTGTTATCGGCTTGGGCGCTGCCGGAGAACTGGCGCAAGGGGATGCGACCGCCGGGCAAGAACCGGAACGGTACAGCCAACGCGCCGAACCAGAACATTGGTTCGAACGGAGGACGCAACGGTAACCATGGCCAGGCTACGAAAAGCCAAACTCAGCCAACCGATGGCGGCGGGAACGGTCACGCCCAAACCGCAAGGTCCAACGGCTCGGCGGCGGCTGGCTCCAGCGACGATCTGGACGCGCGCATTCTGGGATTCGAGAAGGCCGTCGGTACGGCGCTATTCAGAGGCATTCTGCGGGAGTACGGACGTGTTAATCAGCCCAAGCTAATCCGCGACGCAGCCATCAAAGGGAAGGTCCTGCAGATGCTGGAGTCCGCAACGCGCGGCCTGGACCGGTTGGAAGCTGTTACCCAACGGCTCGACCCGAACACGGTGAAGGAGCTGCTCGACAAGCTGCAAGTTCCACCGTTGAACGAGATCGCGGACATCAAAACCCTGCAAAATGTTGTCCTCGGACTCGAAGAACTCGCTGGTCCAACCCATCCACACGCAGCCTAGGAAAACACACGGAAACCTTTGGGAGGAGAAATGCGCAACGCGGGCCGCCTCAAGCTCGGCTATTATCCCCTGCCAATCGACGAGGCCCGGAACATCCGTTCGCTCCTCGTCTCGTCAGCACCGTATGCAGCCGTCGATCCCTGTGTCGGGGACGGTACGGCGTTGATCGAAATCACCAAAGAAACCGGCGCATTCCTCGCTGGCGTTGAACTCGATGCGGACAGGGCCGCGGCAGCCGCCGGGAAAGGAATCGCGACAGCCCACGGCAGCGCTTTTGAATGCCGGGTGTTGGCGGAAACTTGCTCGCTGGTGTATCTGAATCCGCCCTATGACAGCGAGTTCGGGCCGCACAGTAATAAGAGGATGGAGTTGGTGTTTCTGGAACATTGCTATCGATGGGTGACCAGCGAGGGCGTGCTGGTGTTCGTGGTTCCAGCTCCGGCAGTTGGCACGTGCGCACGTCTGCTGGCCAGCCAGTTTGATCGGCTTTGCATCTTTCGGCTCGAACATCCAGAATCCGTCCGCTTCAATCAGGTC
>Ga0335071_10002659_pt1 | contig 19010 bp, 17 predicted proteins | sample Lox_Sample_15_FD_206724 | JGI IMG/M metagenome (GOLD analysis project Ga0335071, IMG submission 206724) | Soil microbial communities from Loxahatchee National Wildlife Refuge, Florida, United States - Lox_Sample_1.5 | ecosystem: Environmental > Terrestrial > Soil > Wetlands | place: USA...
TTTATGCTGAAAATAAGGTCCAGTGGACAGAGAAATTCCGCTCGGTCCTGGCTATGCGGGGGGACGTGGGGCACGCTGACGTGACCAGTTTGACCCCGTCTTATGTCGCCACGGAATTGCCGGGCGCACCGGTCGTCAACTTTGCGCAGCTCAATTCCGGTTCTGCGACCAAGTTTCTGCCCGAACCAAAACTGAGTTTGATCTTCGGGCCGTGGGCCAACACGGAGTTCTACGCGCAGGGCGGATTCAGTTATCACACCAACGACGCGCGCGGCGCAACGCAGAAAGTGAACCCGATTTCACCGGACAATCCTTTTCCAACGGCCGCTACTCCAATTCCGCTGTTGGTGCAGCTGAAAGGCGGAGAAGTCGGCGTGCGCACCGCAATCGTCCCCCATTTGCAAAGCACTCTTTCGCTCTGGTATCTCCACAGCGCTTCCGAACTGCAGCAGAGTGGCGACACCGGCGGCACGTCTCCTTCTCAACAGTCCAGCAACCGCTACGGTATCGAGTGGGCTAACTACTACACGCCCACCGAGCACTTGGCTGTCGACTTCGATATAGCGGATTCGCGCGCCCAATTCACCCAAATCGACCCGGACGATGCAGCGTTCACCAACGTGGGTGGCGGCCAGTATCCGGTGCAGGGCCCAGGTGGCAAGCTCGTTCCCGAAGCGGTTAACGTGGTGATTTCATCGGGCATCACGATGCACGATTACAAAGGCTTCACCAGTACATTACGCCTTCGTTATTTCGGACCGCGCGATCTGACATCCGATGGCATCAACCGCTCGAATGCTACCTTGCTGATGAATGCAGGAATTGGTTATCGGTTTAACAAAGTATGGCGCATTAACGCTGATCTTTTGAACCTGCTGAATCGCCGCAATGACGACATTACTTATGCCTATGTGTCCCGCATAACGCCAACTGCCCCGGCGACATTCTCAAACGTTTCCCATCCCGCCGAACCGTTTCAGATACGAATTTCGGTACAAAGAACGTTTGGTTTTCGGTAGGGGAACCGAGCACGGCCAACTCGCTAATTCATAGCTGAGAGTATTAGGACGAAGAGCGCCGCGAGGAACGCAAGGCCGGTCATGTAGAAGAACTGAATGGCAGGCCACATCCAGCTATTGGTTTCGCGAAGCACGGCCAGCGTCGAGGTGCACTGCATCGCGAAGGCGAAAAACACCAAGAGTGCCATCGCTCCTAGGAACATCAGGTCGCGCTGAGACCCCTGGGTGGACGTTTTGATCATCGGCTCCAGGCCTCTCCGATAAAGCCGCTCCGATTTTGCTATCTTCGAAAAGGCGGAAGACCCCGGTCTCTCTCGACGCGAAAGATATGGCGAGCACACCAGAACTCAAAATTGGGACAGCCTTCAAGGTAAGGCGGCGACTGCTGATCGAATTGTCGCTCCTCTATCTGCGCCTGGGAACCACAGCATTCGGCGGGCCAGCGGCGCACATCGCGATTATGGAGCACGAGGTTGTGCAGCGGCGTCGATGGCTGAGCCGAGAGGAGTTTCTAGACTTTTTGGGGGTCGTGAATCTGATACCTGGCCCAAGCTCGACCGAAATGGCAATTCAGATTGGCTATCGGCTGGCAGGTTGGCCGGGGTTGCTCATGGGAGGATTGTGCTTCATCTTTCCCGCAGCAGTTCTGACATTGATGCTTGCGTGGATTTATGTGCGTTATGGCTCGCTACCACAGGCTGCGGGGGTGCTCTATGGCATTAAGGCAGTGATGATTGCCGTTGTGTTGCAGGCCATCTGGACGCTCTCCCGCACTGCTGTGAAGAGCAAGCTGTTGGCGCTTATCGGTGCTGTAGCAATCGTAGCGAATGCCGTTGGGCTGAATGTTCTGGTCGTGTTGTTCTGTGCTGGTGTTGTGTCGATCGTGGCAAAAAGGCTGAGCTCGGTTTCAGGGAACCGATCATCAACCGCACTCGCTTTGCCCCCAGCCAGCGATATTTCCAAGTTCATGCTGGGAGCTTCTGGCGCGGGTGCTCCGTTCGGCCTGTTGCCCCTGTTCGGATTCTTTTTGAAAGTTGGAGCAGTGCTCTTTGGAAGCGGTTACGTCCTGCTGGCGTTTCTTCGCACGGATCTGGTAGTTCGGCTGAAATGGCTGACAGATAAGCAACTGCTGGATGCGATTGCAGTGGGTCAGGTGACGCCCGGACCCGTCTTTACGACCGCCACATTTATTGGTTATCTTCTCGGTGGCACCCCAGGTGCCGTAGTTGCGACTGTTGGAATCTTCCTGCCGTCGTTTATCTTCATCGCGATCGTAGGCCCGTGGGTTCCGCGCATTCGGAAATCCGAAATCTTGGGCGCGTTTCTGGACGGCGTCAATGTGGGCGCGCTAGCCCTAATGGTGGTCGTCACCTGGCTTCTGGGCCGGGCAGCGCTGGTGGATATTACGACAATTGTTCTCGCGGTTGTCAGTGGGATTACTCTTATCCGCTTCAAAATCAATTCGACCTGGCTCATCCTCGGCGGCGCAGTCGTCGGGTATGTAGCACACGGTGTGCACCTAATTGGCGGCTGAAATCAGTGCACCGAAGCGATCACGGCGACGTCGAACTTGGAATAATATTTCTTCACGTTGGCGGCTCCGTACTTCGTGCGGAACTTGTCGATGACGGATGCCACCTGCTTGGCTTCAGAAACGGGCGTGACATTGATCTTCGCCTCATTACCCGACGCCTCGATCCCGATGGACGGATTCCTGAGCACGTTCCTGTACCACTGCGTATCCGAACCCTTTACTGGAAGCAGGTAGAGCTGGTTGTCTTCGAATACGAACCAGATCGGGTTGGAGATCCTACGTCCGGATTTTCGGCCGGTCACGCTGATGGTGATTTCGTCAGAATGGGAAAGTTGTTTTCTTAGAGTATTGCTTACATCTGCCATACGAACTCCTTATGGGGCACGGTGCGGAGCGCTCTCACGGTTTCGAGAAAACCTCTTTCGCGACCATGATGGCGCTCATGGCGCTGGGCCAGCCGGCGTAGAACGCAAGGTGTGTGATGACCTCGATTAACTCTTCTTTCTTGAGGCCATTTTCGATCGCGAAGGTGAGATGAAAGCGGAGTTGGTCCGGACGATTCATGGCGACAAGCGCGGCCACAGTTGCGAGACTGCGGTCGCGCTTGGAAAGCTCGGGACATTCCCATACGTCTCCGAAGAGCACGTTGTCGGTAAGTTCGACGAGTTTGGGGGAGAAGTCGCCGAGCAACTTCTGGATCGCGCTAGGTTCTTTATTCATGTTCCTTCCTTGCTTATCATTTCGATCGGACGAGCACCTCTGTCGAGGCGCTTACTAGTAGCGCTCCCACGTCACCTTCCAATGTTCCTTCGGGTTGGGGGACCTTATGACGAGTTTGTTGCCGGACAATTCATAGACTCGCTGGAAATCCTTGCCGACAAGTGTTCGTACGAGAGCACCATCGACGTGGTAGCGGAAAGAGCGTTCATCGTTGATGCGATAGGTTCCGAAGGAAGCCTCGTATCCACCTTGGGCGTATTGCACTGGTGCAGCATTGCTTGACGCCTGCGGGTTTTGATACATGACCTGTACCGAGATGTGGCCGTCGGCGGTGAAGACGAGCACGCCTGTGCACTCAGACCTGTGGATCTTTCCCTCAGCGTCGGGTTCTTCGAGCGAGGCCAGCCGCCACGCTCCGATGAAGCGATCGTGGATAGCCTTTGTGGCAGCCGTGTCTTGGCCGAAGAGCGTGTTTGAGATGATGACCAGAAACAAAGTCATCGCTACACAAGGCACTGTCCTCATGTGGCCTCCATATCGTTAGCGATTAATCATGCGCTGCGCAGCCTCAGGGTAGCGCTCGCCCTGTAGTTCGACCTTGGATGCGGCATCGTCGATCTGGCGAAGATCTTCGGGAGCAAGTTGAACGCTCGCGGCTCCGAGATTTTCCTCGAGTCGATGCAGTTTGGTTGTGCCCGGGATCGGGACCATCCAGGGTTTCTGGGCTAGAATCCACGCGAGCGCGATCTGTGCGGGCGTCACTCTTTTCTGTTGCGCGAACTTCGTGAGTAAATTCACTAAAGCCTGATTCGCCTTCCGGTTCTCTTCACTGAAGCGTGGTACAACACTGCGGAAATCGCTCTTGTCGAATTTTGTCTCTTCGGTGATCGCGCCGGTCAGGAATCCCTTGCCCAGTGGGCTGAAGGGAACGAATCCGATCCCGAGTTCCTCCAAAGTCGGCAGGATCTCTTCTTCGGGTTCTCTCCAAAATAACGAGTACTCGCTCTGCAGGGCTGCAACCGGTTGCACTTTGTGGGCGCGCCGGATGGTTTGCACTCCAGCTTCCGAGAGGCCGAAGTGTTTCACTTTTCCTCGTTGGATCAAGTCCTTCACCGCTCCGGCAACGTCTTCAATCGGAACTGCGGGATCGACGCGGTGCTGATAGAACAAATCAATGCGATCGGTCCGGAGCCGCTTCAGCGAAGCGTCTGCAACTTCTTTGATATGTTCGGGACGGCTGTCGAGTCCGGCCTGTTTCCCGTTGTCGTCGATCTTGAATCCGAACTTGGTGGCAATCACTACCTGATCGCGAAATGGAGCGAGGGCTTCTCCGACCAAGTCTTCGTTGGTGTAGGCCCCATAGACCTCAGCCGTGTCGAAGAATGAAACGCCTCGTTCAACCGCGCCACGGATGAGCGAAATCCCTTGCTGCTTGTCCACGGCGGGGCCATAACCAAAGCTCAACCCCATGCAGCCCAGACCGATGGCTGACACTTCCAGATTGCTCTTTCCAAGCTTGCGTTTTTGCATTTGTTACTCCTTAAGAAATAATTCGGACAATTACGATGCTGCCTGTGCCCGTTGCTGTTCGCGCCAGCGGGCCGGCGGTATGCCTTCCCAGGTGCGGAAGGCACGGACGAAAGAGTTGCCGTCTTCATACCCAAGAAGATAGGCAGCCTCGTTCAACTCGAGATACGAGTTGTTGAGATAGTGGCGGGCCAGATGGTGGCGGGCTTCATCGAGTACGCGCTGGAAACTCGATCCCTCGTCTTGCAGGCGTCGTTGGAGAGTGCGGGAACTAAGATACAGGGAGTCGGCGACATCGTCGATGGTAGGACGCCGGCCTGTCAGTTGCTGCTGAATGGCGATGCGCACGCGCTCGACGAAGTGTTCGTCTTTGGTTTCCTGCTTCAATTCTTCCTCGAATTGAGGCGCGAGGATGGTGAGGAGTTCGGCGTTGCGAGTAACAAATGGCCGCTCGGCGTCAGAGGCGCGAAAAACGATGGCGTTCTGCGAAGCTCCGCAGAGCACCGGGCAGCCGAAGTGACGTTCGATCGTTTTCACATGTGCGCGTGGCTGCACGAACTCGATCCGGATCGGCGAAAGGCGCGCCCCGGTTCCGACTCGCCCAGTCGAGAGGACCCAGGCGAAGGCACATTCAATCAGAACTGGTGGTTCGATTTCATCGGCTAATAGCCAGTGGAATTGGATAGTCCACTGGTCTTTGGTCTTCTTCTGCCGGATTTCTTCGGGGCAGGTCAGTCGCTTGTAACGGGCCATTTGATCGATGGCGGCGCCGAAGTTCTCGGACGAGAGCGCTGCGACGCCGATGGGGTGAAATCGTTCTGTCCGGGTCTCTGTACCGAGTTGCAGACCGATTGCCGGGTTGGTGCTGACCTCACCAATCGCGCGCCACAGGGCAAAGAGTTCTTCCGTCTTCATCAGGACGCGAGGCTGATCGAGGAACAACTGGGGAAGTCCGGCGGCGCGCAGGACGGAGGAGGCGCGAACGCCTAGTTCTTCAAGCTTCGTGAAATTGCTTCCGGAAAAGCGAAAGTGCTTATTCATACCTTTGGCTCGGGATGTTGAGCTGATATGAATGCTAGTGTAGACGCGATTCGGGAGTTGCGCTATGCAAGACGCGCCATTGTGCATGCAAAAGGCGCCAAGATGAATTCGGTACTTGTGAGGCGAGGGCAGCAGGGAAGCCGGGGCGGTTTCGAACAGGCCGCCCCGGAACTTGAGGACTTAGTCGATGCCGTGAATGCGCATACTGACGAGTTGATCGATGCTGAGATCGTGCATGCCGTGAGAGCGCAGATCGCTGATGTACTCGGGCGAGACATTGTGGATGCGCATAGCGATGAGTTGCTGGGGCTGAGGATGCGAATAGCCAAGGGTCTTCAGTTGGTCGATAAACTCGGGCGAGACGCCGTGAATGCGGAAAGCGATGAGCTCTTGCAGGTCCACGTGATCGTAGCCGCGCTTCTTCAGTTCTTGCATCCACTCCGGGGTGGCGCCGTGAATTCGCATGGCGACCAGCGTGTCCTCGTCGGGGGAGTAACCCGCATCGCGCAAGGAACGAACCATCTGCGGCGTAACGCCATGAATGCGGAACGCGACCAGCCTGTCGCTGTCGGAGGCCTTAATGCCTGACGAACGCAGATCGTCTATGAATTTCTTATCCACGCCAAAAATGCGGAAGGCGATCAGCTTATCGGCATCAAGGTCGCTCAGATGCTCCTCGCGCATCTGGCGCGCGAAGTCGACAGTGACATCCTGAACGGCCATTTCATATTGCTTGTCTTCATCCACAGAGAAATCGAGCTTGCGCATGGCCGCCGGAAAATTCGGATCCGGAAAAAAGTGAAACGTGCCCGCTCCTTCGGCGTTGTTGAGATATCCTTCGCACTCGATTTTCCCGGCGTCGCGGTTGATGGAGAAGTGGACATCCTGTTTGCCACTTTTGGAAAAGTCGATACCCGTGAACGAATTCATGGCCCAGGTTGACTCGTGCGTCGAACTTCCGTGGTGCTGGCGTGAAATCAGGCCGAACTCGACTTTCCCCGCCTCGTCGGATCGTTGCATGGTCCAGCTTCCAGTGCGAGTGCTGGTGCCGCCTTGGGCGCGAACCTGGCGCGCATGATCCTTCATGACGAAGAGCATCACAGCGAGAGCGAAAAATAAGAAAACGGTGGTCCTGAGAGTTCTCATACTGGCTCCTGTTTACGCTTGATTCTTTAGAGATCGGCCTGCGAATCCAGCACGCCGGCGCGCCTCAGTTCAATGAGCTTCTCGAGCGTGAGATCGCGTAATCCGTGTTTCATGGCGCGTTCGATGAACTCCGGCGTGATCTGCTGGATCTTTGCAGCGATCAGGTCATCGACGTCGAACTTGAGTCCAGCCGATTGGACTGCCTTAATGTATTCCGGTGTCACGCCTTGAATGCGCATGGCTACGAATTGATCGACGTCGGGCTTCAATCCGAGAGCCTGAATTTCGCGCACGTAGTCGACGTCAACTCTCTGGATGCGCATGGCGACAACTTCGTCGGCATCTGCCTGGAGCCCTAGCTTGCGCACGTCGCGCACGTAGTCGGGAGTGACTCCCTGAATCTTCATGGCCACGAGTTGATCGATATCCGCCTTGATACCTGCATCCTTGATTCCGCTGACGTAAGCGGGATCGATGCCCTGGATCTTCATAGCGACGAGCTGGTCGACATCGGGAGCGAAGCCCATTCCGCGGATTTCATGGACATATTCCGGTGTGACGCCTTGAATGCGCATGGCGACGAGGCCATCGGGCTCAGGTTTCAAGCCTTCAGCGTGAAGAGCGCGCACGTAGTCGGGGGTTACACCTTGGATCTTCATGGCGATGAGTTCGTCGGCCGTCAGATTGTCGAGGCCAGCGGTCTTCATGCCATCGATGTAGGAACCACCTTGCGGAGTTTGCGGGGAAGACGGGGCGGCGGCGCTTGGTTTTGGAGCGGATATTTTGCTTGGCGCAGGAGTCTGCTGAGCTGGACTGAAGAGGCTCAAAATGTGAGACGTGCCCTGAGGGGCGAACGAGGCTGCCCGAGCGTGAACCTTGGGATAGCTGATTCCGAAAAGTACGTTGCCCGCAATGATTGCCGTAGCGAGACAGACAACGCCGCCGACAAAGCCCAGGTTGCGCGTGCGTGCCGGAGTAGATGGCAGCCTAAGGACATGAAAGATCCGATTGGCAAGCGGGCCGCGGTTAGCAGCCATGACCAGTGCCGGTGCGCTGCGCCACTCCTCCATCAGAGTGAGGGCACGGGCATACTCGACGGCATTGCCGCAGAGGGTAACCGCAACATCGTCGCAACAATGCTCTCTCTCGCTGCGAATGCGGCGATTGAGCCACCAGGTGGCTGGGTGATAGAAGAGCAACGTCTCCACGGCAATCTGAAACGCATTTACGAAAGCGTCATAGCGGCGAATGTGCGCTAATTCATGCGCGATGATCGATTGCAGTTGTTCTTCGGAGAGGCCACTGATCGCAGTAATGGGCAGCAAGACGATGGGGCGAATCCATCCGATGACCGCTGGAGCATCCAGCCATTGACATTGACAATAGCGGACGGGCCGCGTCAGGCCAAGGCGTCTTTGAAGCGACAGGCACAGATGCAGTAACGGATCGCCAACATCTTCGGAGACTTTGCGGCGCGCGCGTTCAAGCAGCAACAATCCCCCGGCCCAGCGAAAACTCAGGCAGGCGACTCCGAAGAGCCACACTTCGACCAGCCACGACATCTGATCGGGTGAGGACGATATGAGACCTGCGTCGTTTGCCCTAGCGGCCAAAGCATGAGGCGCGACCACGGCCCATGAGCCGTTCTGCGAAGTGGAGGGTACGGAGGCCGGCTCAGAGCGCAGCAGATAGGCACAGGTAGCGATGGGAGCCGCGAGCATCACGCCGAGCGCGACGACGGCGACGACGTAGCGGGTCGAAGCCCGGCGGCACAACATCAGTGAAAAAGCTGCGATCGCGGCGATGGCCGTTCCCTGCCAGAGAAAGTGAAGCAGCGTCCAGCCCAATGCGTGCATGGAATTCGGCGAGAGGAGATGCATAAGAGAGTTCATCGGCGATTCCCTTCATATTCGTCGAGCAAGCGACGGAGTTCCTCGATCTCCTGATGCGAGGCCTTTCGTCCGGCCAAGGCATGCATCATGAGCTGGCTGGCCGAACCTTCGAAGACGCGCTGCAGCATGTCCCCGGCGATCTGCTGCTTGGTTTGCTCGGCAGGGAGGCATACTTCATAGACGTGCGCCCTCTGGCTTTCGTCACGCCGAACCGTGCCCTTTGCGGTCATAATCTGCAAAAACTTCAGGACGCTGGTGTATCCCACGGGCTTCTTCTCGTTTAAGGCGTCGTAAACTTCGCGGACGGTGGAAGGGCCGCGGGACCATAAAACACGGAGAATTTCGAGTTCCGAAGCGGTTGGTTTCTGCGGAGCTTGCTTCATGTCGCAGACAATACTACGAAGGTATTCGTAGTGTCAACGAAAATCTTCGTAGGTCATAAAAGGCCTGCCGAACGGCCTTCACCCAAGCATGACGTGAATCAGGACGCTGCCCGCCAGAGAGGCGAACATGGCGGCTGGCATGGCGATCACGCCGACCTTCAGGAAATCCCAGAAGCTCACATCAATCTTCTCTTTTCGCAGGGCGATGAGCCAGAGAATCGTGGCCAGAGATCCGGTGATGGAGAGGTTTGGCCCGAGATCCACTCCAATCAGAACAGCATGAGTGATGGATGCGCTGGCTTGGGTCGTGTGCAACGTGCTTCCGACGATCAGGCCCAAGGGAAGATTGTTCACAAGGTTGTTGGCGAGACCGACGGCAAATCCACTGAGAAACTCTCCGGAGGCGAGTCCGGCGCGTTGCACATGCTCCAACCATTGTGCGGAATATCGCATGGCGCCGATCGACTCAACGGCATCGACCATGACGAAGAGCCCAGCAACCAAAGCCAGGGTTTCCCAACTGATTTCGCGAGCCAGGTGAGCCGGATTGTGATGTTCCTTGACGGAGATGATGGCGGTGACGGCGAGGGCAGCGAGGCAGGTTGGTAGTCCAAGGTCTTTGCCCAGGGAGGACGTCACAAGCAGGACGGCGATCATGGCGGCGGTACTCGCCAGCACGAACTTGCCGTTTGCATTGAGCGGCCGCGGGTTGATTCGTTCGGGAATGGTCTCTGCGAGCTCACGGCGAAAGATCCATCGGAGAGCGAAGAACGTGGTGACGATGGAAAGAAGGGATGGAAACCCGAAGGCTTGTAGCCATCGTCCCAAAGGAGGCATGGCATTGTGGAACACCACAAGGTTCGCAGGATTAGAAATGGGCAACAGGAATGAAGCTGCATTCGCGATGAAGGCGCACGCGAACAGGTAGGGAAGGGGGCGCACTTTTGCCTTCCTTACGGCCGTCAGAATCGCGGGAGTGAGCACAACCGCGGTCGCATCATTAGAAAGAAAAACTGTGACCGCAGCTCCGACGAGGTAAACGAGAGTAAACAGGCGCAGGCAGGAGCTGTCCGCGTTACGTACCGCGAGGGACGAAAGCCAATCGAAGACTCCGTGTTCGCGTGCCAGTTCGCAAAGCAACATCATGCCGATGAGAAACAGACAGACGTCCAATGCCTTGCCGAAGGCATGCCATACGAGTTCCATGCCAATGAGGCGCAGGGCAAGGAGCAGAAAAACTCCGCTCCCGATCCAATAGACCTCGGCGATCCCTCGGGGACGAAGCAGCATCAGCAGAATGCTGAGTGCGACGATGAGAGAAAGCAGGATGGGAGCTATCGTGGCTGACATCATTCTTTCGGAATAAAGGAGTGTAACGCCAGTTGAAGCAAAGGTGTCGTAAAGATGCGAACGCCCTAAATGGCGTTGCTGACGAAGAATCTGCGAATAAGGGAACCTGATTAAACCTGCGGATGGGGACTACGACTAGCGACCGGAGAAATTGAAGACGACTTCTTCCACCGTCTGCGTGGGGCCGGGAACGTACTTCCACTTCTCAACTGCCTGGGACGCATATTTTGAGAGCATTGGATTGCCGCCTTTGACGTCAACTTTAGAAACGACTCCATTGGGCAGGACAGTAGCCTCTAGGCGCACTTGCCCCTCGAAGTGCCCGTTCTTTAGCACATCGGGATAGTCGGGCTGCACCATGACAACGACTTTTCGGTGCGGCTTCGCGGCGCTTTGTGCGCTGGCGGTGGCCGGAAGAAGCGGAAGCAGCAGCGCAAGGGAACACGCAACTGCGATGTAGATCCGGTTGCGGACGATTCGGCGGACGCCTGCCTTCATGAATCAGCTCACATTGCAAAAGGATTTAAGAGCGGGAGGGGGCGCCCGTAGCTTTAGACCTTAGGTTGTGGAAGGTACTCAGGCAAGATTACCGAGGTACTGAGGTCCAGGGCTTCAAACAGGCCTCTGCACCCGCGGTCTGGGGATAGACATCCGCCATTGATTTATGGCAGGCAGCCCCTGGGATTGTGGGCGCAATGCCAAGCCATAATCCCGGCAAACAACGGCCACCAAAACGCCAGGGGCAGACCGACCAGAAGGCCTAAAGCTTCCCGTCGGAAGCGGAGAAAGGCCACTAAAAGAAAGACCAGCCAAACCAAACCAAGCCAAATCCCGGCTTGAATAGCGGGACTCCCTTTCGCCCCCAGAAGCCACGGACCAAGGAAGGCAAGAAAGGCAATCGCAAGCGAGACTAGAAACCACGGCTTGATCGGCCCGTCGAATCGAATCTCGCTCAGCGGAGTTCTCCTTTTCTAGCTCTTGCCAGGTTAGTCTTCACGATCGATCTGGGCTTTTTGCAGCTTGTCGGAGTAATCGACGTAGACCGACTTCCACTCGGTGTAGAAATCGATCGCACCAATGCCGCCTTCGCGATGGCCATTACCTGTCGCCTTGGTGCCTCCGAAGGGCAAATGAACTTCGGCGCCGATGGTGGGAGCGTTGATATAAGTGATGCCGGCATACAGATCGCGAATCGCCGAAAAGGCCTTGTTTACGTCCTTGGTGTAGAGGGCCGATGACAATCCGTACTCGATTCCATTCGCGATCTCGATGGCATTCTCAAGGTCTTCGCAGGGAATGATCGAAACGACGGGGCCGAAGATTTCTTCCTGGGAAATGCGCATCTTGGGATCGACGTCAGTGAATACGGTCGGCTCCATAAACCAGCCGTACTGGTAGTCGCCTTGGTCGAGGCGGTTGCCGCCGCATACCAGCTTTGCGCCTTCGTTCTTGCCGACTTCCACGTAGCTCAGGTCGGTCTGGAGCTGTTTCTCGTTGACAGCAGGGCCCATCTGTACGGTTTCATCGAGGCCATTGCCCACTTTCAGTTTCCTGGCGCGTTCCACATAGCGATCGATGAACTCGCGGTACACGCCTTTCTGCACGATGATGCGGCTGGTTGCGGTGCAGCGCTGGCCGGTGGTTCCAAACGCGCCCCAGAGGCCACCTTCAATGGCGAGATCCAAATTGGCGTCATCCAGCACGATCATTGGATTCTTGCCGCCGAGTTCCAGCGAGCAGTGCTTGAAACTCTGAGCGGCGATGCCGCCGACAATTCTGCCGACCGCCGATGATCCTGTCAGCGAGACGGCTCGCACATCGGGATGTGCGGCCAACGGTGTGCCCACATCAGCGCCGAAACCGGTCACGATGTTGATGACACCCTTGGGTAATCCGGCATCGTGAAGGGCCCGAACCAGATTGAAAGTCGAGAGAGGAGTGTCTTGGGCGGGCTTGATGACGCACGTATTACCGCAAACGACGGCTGGCAAAAGTTTCCATGACGAGATGGCCATGGGGAAATTCCACGGCGTGATCATGCCGCAGATGCCGATCGGCTGGCGTACGGCCATGGCAAACTTGTTTGGCATTTCCGACGGCACCGTAGGACCGAACAGGCGGCGGCCTTCGCCGGCGTTGTAGTAGGCGGCATCGATCGCTTCCTGGACGTCTCCGCGAGTTTCGGCCAGAACTTTGCCCATCTCGCGAGTCATGTCGCGGGAGTAATCTTCCTTGCGCTCGATGAGGATTTCGGCTGCACGAAACACAATCTCTGCGCGGCGCGGAGCGGGCACCAGACGCCATTTGGCAAACGCACGCTTGGCTGCTTCGACTGCGGTGTCAACGTCGGCCTTGGCGGATTTTTGGAAAATTCCGACCAGATCCCGGGTGTCGGCGGGATTGCGATTTTCAAAAGTCTGTCCGGTCGAGGCGTCGACCCACTCGCCATCAATAAAATTCTTGAAAACGCGCGTCTTGCCGTAACTGAGCGAGGCAGGCGGCTGCGCCAATGTATCGGTTGCCATAAGGTCTCCTTGGATGAATGCCCAAAGTATTGATGCTACAACCTGTGAGGAAGACGCGGCAAGGCGGCGCACCGCACGGCAGTTTCCGCCTGTTAACTATCGCCACCGTTTCAACTGCGGCCAGAGTTGGCTCAGCGTGCCGAATTTTGCTCCCCTGCAGATGTTGACCGAGATGCCCGTCTCCAGCGCCCAGGGATTGTCTGCGGACAGGCCTACGAAATCGACCTGATTAAAGAGTTGCTCCAGCCGGTCCTTTCGGTCGCCGAGCACGATCATGCAATTGCCGGAATTCCCTCGCGGGCCCCAGAGAAAATAGGTGCGGTCCCCGCTGAGGGCCGGAGGAAGTCCGCGCGCCCGGCCAAAGAAATCAACGGCTCCCGCCTGACCATAATCTTGAGCAAAGATGGCACAGTCGCCGCGCTGGTCTACCGGAATGCGGTTCCACGCCACCTCAGCTTCGTCAGCGATCTCTTTCCAGCCAAACTGGTCTGCGTACCACTGTGGCAGGGCCGCACGTGCGTGGGAATACTCATTCACCGGAAGCTTGAAGGGAAGAGTCTTCGCGTAGGCAAGGAAGTGTTCGGGAGACAGAATCGGCACGACGATGGGCGCGAGATAAACACCGTTGATCAGCAGAGTGATAACAACGGCACGCTTAACCCACTGGAGACGGGGCCTGCCCGTCTCTGGACGATCAAGCACGTTTTCCAGGATCACGGCACCCGCTGCCAGCAACATGGGATAGATCGGCGCGAGATAGTAGTTCTTCCCGTGCAAAACGAAGAAAACGGCGTAGGAGACCAGGTAGGCCCAACCCAGCACGCGATAGGGCCGGAGGCGCTTCCAGAAGAGCAGGGCGAATAATCCGGCAAGCCAAATAGGAGCGTTCAATGGATTGCTGACAAGCATTTGTTGCAAGAAGAATTGAATTGGCCCCCACACCACGTCGCGTCCTTCTGCTTTGATCGCGCGCATTAACTGGACGAAAGGCCAGTGGTAATGGATGTTCCACAGCAGGTTCGGCAGGAAGATCAGGAACGCGGCAATTCCACCCAGCCATATCCACTTGTTCAGAAATGCGCGGCGTTGCTCGGTTAACTGCAGGCCCACGACAATCCCGAAGCCGAAGACAGCGATCGAATACTTTTCCTCCAAACCAAATCCGGCGACCACGCCAAACCACAGCCAGTAACGGGGATCATTGCGTTGCACGGCGAGGATCAGGAAATACACGCATCCCATCCACAGGTTGGGTTCGAGACAGTTGGTCCCAAGCAGGCCGCCGTTGGAGAGGTACTGAGGATCGACCACCGAACAGATGGCGCTCAAGAGGATGGCGTAGCGTCGTCCGCCGAGTTCCCGGGCAAGTACGCCGCTCTGCACGACCAGCAAGGAAGAGGCGACGGCGGGAATGAGTCGCACGCTGCGGAGCGAGTCCCCGAATACGGCGCGGCAAACGTGAATCAGAAAAGGGATGAGAGGCGGCTGATCTACGTATCCCCATTGCAGGTGGTCACCGCACGACATGTAGTCGAACTCATCCCGGAAATATCCATACCGGTTGTTGAAATAGATGTGGAAGACAAGTTTGGCGAGAGCAATCCCCCACACAATTGCCATCGCTCCGTTGAACGGAGAAACCTTCTCGTTGTTCAGCCTCGGCGAACCGTCAACCATCAGAAGAAGAGTACTCGACGCGCCAAGTTCTGTCGCGCTGGCCTGACATTCCCCGTGACACCGGGCGTGACTCCGCGCACAGACGGCCCGCCGCTGCCGACTTAGAATTCCGTTAGAAAGCTGGCTTCTTGACGACCGCTTCCCGGGAGGTGCGTCATGGTGCTGCTCTTAGCGTTTCTCCTCCTTACCTTCTGCATCATTCTTGTTCTGCTGCTTCCTGTGCTCTGGGGACGAGATATCTATCAGCGGTATTCCGGGCCGCGTGCCGTAACCTGCCCGGAGACGCACGAGCAAGTTGGCGTGACGATCGGTGCAGCCCACGTGGCAGCTACGGGACTCTGTGGTCCGCCTGAGTTTCGCTTGACGGACTGCACGCGCTGGCCCGCCCGCATCCGTTGCGGTCAAGGATGCCTAGCCGAGGCCCTGCGGAATCCTCCTTATACCGAGGGCGAAGTCCATTTACCCAAGAGCCAGCGGCAGATTTTTCACCTGCCCGTACTGTTGGCTGCTTTTGCGGCCTGGTATGCGGGAATGATTTGGCATTCGCAGTATCTGTTCCGGGCTCGCTGGATGCACGAGTTGAGTCTGACTCCGGCACAAGTCAAACAACTCGTCGCCTGGTACTCACCGCATTTGCTGAGTGTCGCTGCCTGCCTGTTGTTTGCCTATGGCGTGGCCTGGCTCTATACCTGGCTGGAACATAAAGGCGTGTGGCAGGGAATCTTTGCTGCGACCCTGTTATGGGTGGCATTGATGGTGGTGACGCTTCCGTCTATGCTCGGGCTTTCGCACACGCTTTTATTGATTGAGGCGGGATACGGTCTGGTCGCAACCCTGCTGGTCGGAGCGATCATCGGCGGCTTGAGTGGAAGAATGTTGCTGCGGGAAGTGTGAGTGACCGCGATCGGTCATAAACCTCCTGAGGAGAAAATGGCCACATCAGATGATGTGGCCATTTTCAATCTCTGGAGAATTATCGCTGCGCGGTGGTTTGATCGTTCTTCAGAACACTCACCTCTACGCGGCCGCCGCTGACGCGCTTCGCTGTCGTTGCCTCCGGCAAAGGAGCGTTGCCCATGCTGAGCACATAAATCCGGTAGACCGGAATGTTGTGGCTGAGCACGAAGTAGCGCATGACCGAGTCGGCCATCTTCTGCGAATTGGCGATCGCGGTCTGGCCGGTCCCAGAGGAATATCCACGGACTTCGATGATGTAGCTGCGCTGATCTTTGACGGACTCGGCCACCTGGTCGAGCGCGTCCTTGGCTTGCTTGCTCAGCACGCTTTGTCCGGGGTGGAAGCGAATCTCGGTCTGGTTGGTGCCTTTGTACTGGTCGAGGCTGCTTACTTTCTGCTCGACGCCCGATACACGCGTAGTCGCATCCGCGGCAGCAGTCTGGGCAAGCTGCGCTTTGTTGGCTGCGTCGCTGGCGTGCTGGTCGGCAAGGTTCGTCTTCTCGGAAGCAAGCTGGAGCCCTTGCTGCGCGCGTGAATCGATGTCCTTGATCCGCGTCTTGTTCTCGGTGGTGATTTCATCCAGTTCGTTCAAGCGCTCGCTGATGGGCCGGGTCATGCGCTGCACATACTTCTTGCTGGCGAATGGATGTGTGACCAGATTCGAGAGGTTGGGTTCATCGCCGTCCCAGAAATCGGTGGACGTGGGAGCCGGAATTGGTTCTCGGATCGACTCCGGCCCTTGGCTCGGGGAACTCTGGCTCGTGGACGAAGTGGTGGAAGACTGCTGCGCAAAAACGGAAAGAGTAAGACCGGTGGATAACAATACAGCTAACGCGATGCGGTGATTCATACTGCCTCCCCTGTCAATGGCGGATAGTGACGACACGCCGCTACGGAATTCGCCGACAGATGATTTTGCGCCCTAAGGCCAAAACGCGCAAGTGGCGCGGGAATAAGGGCTATGGCAGAGGCCGGACCTTGCCCGGACGGTACCTCTCCGGGAAAGTGCTGGCTTTCGTCCACTTCTTGACCGGACCGCCGACCGCACCTACACTTCATTCCCATGGGAGTGTCTATGTTCCAGCCAAAGGTCGTTGCTTGTCTTGCCTTTTTCCTGATTCTCGCGAGCGTGCCCTGCGCACTTGCCGCAAATCATCGCGTGCTCGCCTACTACTATTACGGGGACAAAACGAACTCGATTTCCTACAGTGCCGCGAACATTCCCTATACCCAACTCACGCACATTGTGCACGCCAATATCTCGCCTGCACCGCAGGGCGATGGGTCGCTCGGCGTTCCCACCACGTTTCTGGAACCGGAACTGATTTCGCGTGCGCACAAGGCTGGCGTAAAGGTGCTGGCGTCGGTAGCCGGGCCTCCCTATCTGTTTGCCAAGATTAATGCCGACGCCACGTTGCGCACCACTTTTGCGCAGAATCTTGCCCAGTTCGTGGTTTCGAATGGATATGACGGGATAGATTTCGATTACGAAGTGCCCTTCCACCAGACGGAGGCGACGAACTTCACGTTGATGGTGCAGGCACTCCGCAATGATTTGCCTGCGGGACAGTATCTAATCTCGGCAGCCGTTACTTCGAATCCCGGCTCCTGGGGTGTGTACGACTTTCCCGGGCTCATTCCACTGCTCGACTTCTTTAACGTGATGACATACGACTTTCACGGTCCGTGGACAGATCACTCCGGGCACAATTCGCCTCTGTACCTGAGCCCACTTGATCCCGGACAGGAAGGAAGCCTGAAGACTTCGGTCGACGACTATCTTTTCCAGTTCAAAGTTCCAGCCGCGCAGATCAACTTGGGCACTGCGTTCTACGGCTATGGCTTCGACGTGAACGGACTGTGGTATTCCTGCGGATGTGAGCAGACGTCGAGCTTCACGTACACGCAGATCCAGCAACTTCTCGCCGCCGGGGGCTGGACCCAGGCTGTTGATCCGCTTGCGTCTGCGCCCTACGCAACAAATCCCAACACAGCTCACATCGGATTTCTCACCTATGACACGCCATCGTCGACTGCGCTGAAAGTGAACTACGCGCTCAAGACGCGCGGGCTCGGCGGCGTTTTCATGTGGGAGATTTCGCAGGATTACGACGGGAAAACGCAGCCGCTGATGAGCGCGATGCATAGCGCAGCGATGTCCGACGTTGTTTTCCAAATTTACACAACAATTCAACTTCCACCGCCCGTGAAATTCTCTGACTCGGCCGCTCATGAGTAATTCATAGACCATCCTTTTACAACTCTCTAACGTTCGTGTGACACCATCACGCGCACACGTTCGTATTCTGCGCTTACGTTGATTTCGAAGTCCCTGCATCGATCCGCAACGTCATTCCGCATCAATTCTGGAGCGTAGTCGCATGAAGCAAGAAGAAGTACTGTCTGCAGATCGAGCTACCAACGAATCCAACCCCACGAAGTCTATCGAGCGCCGCTCATTCCTGAAGGGCCTGGGAGTGGCCGGAGCCACCGTGACTGCCAGTGCCCTGATGGCTGGCCAGAGCCTCGCCCAACTCAGTCCGGTCAGCACCGGCAAACTCAGCAAGGGCGACGCCGCCATCCTGCGATTCCTCGCCGCGGCCGAGCTGATCGAGAGCGATTTGTGGCAGCAATATGCCGAACTGGGAGGAGTCACTTCGGGAAACCAAAATCCGTACCAGCTCGCACTTCAGCAACTCGACGGAGATGGTTCGCAATACATATCGAGCAACACCCTCGATGAAATGAGCCATGCTGCCTTTATTAACGCGTACCTCGAATTGAGAGGCGCTGCGCCGGTGAATCTCAACAAATTCCGAACCCTGCCCAGCAGTCAAGCCACCGGCGCCAAACAGATCGGCCGGCTCACCAACCTGATGCAGCTTACCGTTGACACCAGTTGGTATACGCGCTATCGCAGCAAGAAGAATCCCGATTTCGGTGCCACCTTTCCGCAAGCGATCGAGCTGGTCGACCTGCCGGCGATTCCCCGGGATAACTCCGACTTCGGCCCCACCGATCACATCCAGGCGATCGCTAACACCGCGGCCTTCCATTTCGGATTCATCGAGCAGGGTGGCAGTAGCCTGTACTCGGCCATGTCGCAGAAAGCGCACGATGCGGAAGTTCTCCGCGTAGTGTTGAGCATTGGCGGGGACGAAGTCGCGCACTTTTTGGAGTGGGTCGACTTCGCCGGCAATGGTGTGCAAACTCCCATTGCGCCCTTTACCGATCCGACG
>Ga0335071_10002661_pt1 | contig 19001 bp, 15 predicted proteins | sample Lox_Sample_15_FD_206724 | JGI IMG/M metagenome (GOLD analysis project Ga0335071, IMG submission 206724) | Soil microbial communities from Loxahatchee National Wildlife Refuge, Florida, United States - Lox_Sample_1.5 | ecosystem: Environmental > Terrestrial > Soil > Wetlands | place: USA...
GAGCGTGGTGCTGCCAAAATCAAGGCCGGCCGCGGCGCCAAACAGGTTTAGCAGCCGGCGGTCGACGTTGCGGAGGTCCGCTTTCAACTGGCCCTGCTGCTTGTTGATGTCGAACGGCCCCCGGACGGCCAGCTCGCCCAGCGACGCGCCGGCGCGCTGAAAATACAGCACGGCCCGCCGGATTTCGGCAAGGGTCACGTCGCAATCCAGCACGGCGCTGAAACGGGCATAATCGCCAAACACACCGTCGGCGCGGGAAATATCCAACCGTGCCTGCCCGGAGACAGGGGCGGGTTTGAGGTCCGGGCCCAGAGTGAAGTTGAAGCTGCTGTTCAGGCCGCCTTGCAGGTGGCCAGCCGGACCACCGGGGGGATCGTTTGCCAGCCGCAGGTAGGCGGCGAGCCGGAAATTGCCGGACTTCCCGTTTTTCACATTGGCCAGGGTCAGATTAATATCCGCCACTTCCAGAGTATCGCGCCGGTTGCCCGGATAGAGCTTTACTTTGAGAACCGCTCCCTTGCTGATCGTGAGCTTCCCGAGGTCAATCTGGAGGGGCTTTGCGGACCGGGCGGCACGGGCCGGCGCAGCTTCCGGCGGTTTCCCGCGCAAGGCCTGGACCAGGGCGTCGGTGTTGCGGCTGCCATCCGGATTTTCAACCAGCGCGACCGTCGGGGACACGAGCGTGACTTCGGACGCCCGCAGATTGCCGCGGAGGAGGCTCCATAAACTGTAACTGGCGCGGACCTCGGACGCGGTCAAGAGCGGTTCCTGTCCCTTGACCTGCACTTTCAAGCCGTGGACCAGAATCCGGCTGAAGGGGTGGACCGAGATGTCGGCAACCGTGACGTCGGCCTGCAGCCTCCGGCTCAGGCGGGGTAGAACGTGGCGCTTGATGAAGCCCGAACTGGTGACCACCAGATACACCATGAGCGTCAAAACCACCAGCAGCACCGCCACCCACAGCAGAATGGGCAAGGCGCGCTGCCGCCAGCCGGGCCGTCTTTCGATGGTCAGTGAATCAATTGTTGCCATACGCCTCCACCCCCGGCGAGCGGTTCGTCTTTCGGTAAAGAGCCACCTGTGCCACCCGCCTTGGTTTGTCTTCGCAAACGTTTTACACTGGCACTGCTGGAATATTCAAATTAAATCTCCGCCGGGTTTCGTCCCGCCGCCGGACCCGATCGCATCGCAACCTTCTGCCCGGCGCGATTCATCAAGGCGCCCGCACGCGGTAAAACTGCCGGGGGGCCCCCAAAATCGTCTCGGTCCAGGAGCCCGGGGAGTTGCTGGGCACAACCGTGCCGCGCGACTGGAAAACGCCGGTGACGTTGGTGCTGCTCAGGATTTCGTAGAGCTGCCCGGCGGTCGCAGGCCACGCCAGGACCGGCGGTGGCGCGGTCAGCGTCAGGCCAAACGGCGGCTCCGCTCCCCCGAGGCGAATCCACTTCGTTTCCGTGCGGTATTCCCGCCCGTCGGTGCGCGTGACGACCGCGTAGAGCGGGTGCAGGCCCACGCCCAAATTCGTCGCCGCCACGGCAAAGGTCGCGGAGGATTGGTTGGAGACGACGCCCACCGAGCCGCCCGTGCTGAACAATTCAATCCGGGCAATGGTGTTCGTATTGGCGACCACTGAAAACAGCAGGGTAAAATTCAAGACGGTGTTGGAAGCGCCGGCCAGCGTGGCAAACGTGGCGCTCAGCGGCGTGTTCCGGATGCGCACAGCTTGCGGCACGCGCGCCTGGGTGCGCACGTGGCTGCCCTCGTATATCACGGCCGTCAATTCATGGCTGCCGTCCGCCAGCGCCGTCGTGTCCAGGGGAAACGTCAGCCATAGATTCGTGACACCGGCCAAAAGGTAAAGGTGATTCCGCGGCTGAAGGTCGCCGAGATTCTGGTCCAACCCGTGCGCGCCGCCGGGGGTGACCGCCAGCCCGGCGGAACCGGTGAGCGCCACCTGGATTTGCGCCGCCGGCCAGCCGGCGGTGCGGGCCCGGAGGTTGAACTCGGCACCGTTGAGGGGCGGCGCCGTCACCGGCAGGTAATCGATGAAATCCTCCGCCGCCACGCCGTCGGCCGCCGACAGGCTGGCGTCGGAATTGATGGCATTGACCAATTGCAGAACGAGCGTGCCGGCGTTGGTATTCCCCGGGCTGTTGGTCACGGCCACCGTCACCGGCGTTCCGTTGGTTTTGGTCACCGTCACCTGCAGTACGGCATCGGTGCCGGGCGCATTGGTCACCGAATAATTGCGAAGGCCAAACGCAATGCTGTCGAGAAAATTGGTGCGGGCGACCGCAACCCCGGACGTCAGCGCCGCCGCGGAGCCGATGGCTGAACCGGCGCTGACGGTGATATTCGCTCCCGCCGGGCTGAGGTTTGTGAATTGCAGAGTGATCCGGTCGCCGGCCGCCGCGGCCTGTACCCCGGTCTGGCCCGCATAGCCGGATTGGTTGAGCACATCCGCCAGGCCGGCGGCGACGGTTTTGATCGTGGCATTGGTCGGCACCGGGTAATTGGTCGCATAGCCGTTGCAAGTCACGTTGAGCTGGTTGCCGGCAGCGGGGGGGATATTGGCAAGCGTTTGCAGCCAGGTGCCGTCCAAAAACAAATCCACTTGCTGCACCGGCCGATCGGGCGTGGCGGCGACACAGTGAAGGGTGAGGTTGGTCACACCGCTCAACTCGGCATTGGCCGGCAGGTTGGTCCACGCGCCGAGCGGCGGCCGGGCAAAGGGCGCGGCCAGCGGCTCCGCCACAATCAGACCCTGATACGGATTCAGGACGCTCTGGTAATAGCACTCGGCCAGGCTGAACCCGCGCGCCTGGTAGAAATAGTTTTGCGGCGACGGGAATTTTTGCAGGTAGGCGCAGGGCTCGACCACCGTGCCGTAACTGCCGCAGGCGCCGGCTTCAATGAACGCCAGCAGATTGGTCTGGTCGGTGCCGCCAAAGAGCAAACCGGCAGTGGAAGTCAGGCTGTCGGCCATCGCCCCGGGCACAAAGGCGTTTGCGGAGGCGCTGAAATAGGCCAAGCCCGTCTGGTAACCCAGCAGGTTGATCTGGCCGTAGGGTGTGTTTTGATTCGTGCGGAGCATCGAGTAGTTGCCGCGCAAGCGGGCATTGAAGATGGCGTCATCGAACAGCCAGTACCGAATGTTGCGGAGTATATCGGCGGTTTTCGCCAGGGACACTGTCTGGCCGGGGAAAGCGCCATCGCTGGCGACACCGCGGTCAACCAGCGCCTGAGCCTGCCCCAGGCTGTCGGCGGTGATCATGGTGACGAGCCAGGACTGGGTCCCGGCAGCCGAGGGCGGAGTCTGGCGAAAAATGCCTTCGCTGAAGGCATACGCATTCGAGGTATAGTCCGGCAGCGTGCAACCGGGATACATGCAAACCGGACAGTCATTGGTCATGAACCCGTAAAACAGGGCGGCCGTCGTCGCGTTAAAGCCATTGGTGTCCGTCACCTGAAACGGAATGTCCATGGACAGCACCACGTAATCCGCCTGGTTGGTCAAACCCCGGCTGGCCAGCATGGCGACCAGCGGATTCAACAGGCTGGTTTCGAAATCCGAACGGGTCCAGGTGGCATTGCCGCCGGACCAGTTGATTCGCAGCAGATTTTGGGGAGGCACCCCCCGCCTTTCGCAGTAGTAATTGCCCAGTTGGACGGAATTGGTGCTGCTTTGGTTGACGACCACGACAACATTCAGGCCGCTGCCGCCCGCCTCGACACCCGCCGCAGATAAAAGCCAGAGGGCAAGGCCAGCCCCGAGACAACGATGAAGGCTCACCAGTCGATTTTTGTCCGAACGCATTTTGTCCTAAAACGCAGAGCAGGAACGGAGCCAATCCGGCCGGGGCCGCCCGCCCGAAAAGGCCGGCTCCCGCAGCCCGTTCCGGCGGCCGACCGGGTTGCCGGAGCAAGGGCGCGTAACCCGAAACCGCGGCCCCCTCCTCTATTTCGTCTAGCCCTTCGACTTCGAGAGGACCGCCTTGACCCAGGCCTGGTTATCGAGGTACCAGCGGATCGTCTCGCGGATGCCGTCCTCGAACCGGTGGGCCGGCGTCCAGCCCAGCTCACGCTGGATTTTCGAAGCGTCGATGGCGTAGCGCCGGTCGTGGCCGGGCCGGTCCTTGACGAAAGTGATCAGCTTGCGCGAATGGCCGCCCAGGGCCGGCACAAACTCGTCAATCGTGTCGCAAATCAATTCCACGATGCGGAGGTTCGCCCATTCGTTGTGGCCGCCGATATTGTAAGTCTCGCCGGGTTTGCCGCGGGTGGCCGCCTGCCAGAGCGCCTCGGCGTGGTCGCGCACGTACAGCCAGTCGCGCACGTTCAGGCCGTCGCCGTACACCGGCACCGGCTGGCGCGCCAGGACGCTCTGGATGACCACCGGGATGAGCTTTTCGGGAAACTGATACGGCCCGTAGTTGTTCGAGCAGTTGGTGATGACCGTCGGCATTCCGTAAGTGTGGTGATAGGCCCGGACCAGCATGTCGCTGGAGGCCTTGCTCGACGAATAGGGTGAATTGGGCGCGTACGGCGTCGTCTCGGTGAAAAAGCCCGTCGGGCCGAGCGAGCCATAGACTTCATCAGTCGAGACGTGATGAAACTTCGGGCTGGGGACTTTGGATTCCGGCCCCAGCCAACAGCCGCGGCAGGCTTCGAGCAGGTTGAACGTGCCGACGATGTTGGTGGTGATGAAATCGCCGGGACCGGTGATGGAGCGGTCCACATGCGATTCCGCCGCGAGATGCATGACGTGCGTGATGGCATGCTGCCGGACGACGCGCATCACGGCGTCCTTGTCGCGCAGGTCCACCTTCTCAAATACATATTTCGGGTGGTGGGCCACCATTTCCAGGTTTTCGAGGTGCCCGGCATACGTCAGGCAATCCAGGTTCACCAGCCGTTCGACCTCCGGACGGTCAATCACGTGGTGGATGAGGTTGGAGCCGATGAAGCCGGCGCCGCCGGTGATGAGCAGTTTCATGGTTTATCCAGGACTTGTCGCAGGCTGGCCTCCCAATCCGGAAGGCGCAGCCCGAACGTTTTCTGCAATTTGCCGCAATCCAAAACCGAATACGCCGGCCGCCGGGCGGGCGTTGGATACTCCGTCGTGGCAATTTTTTCCACCGCGCGGCATTTCCGCTCCGCCTCCGGCATCCATTCGACGATCCGGGACGCGAACTCATGCCAGCTCGCCTGGCCGCCGGCGGCAAGGTGATATTCGCCGCTAAACGCGGACCGGCTTCCGCCCGCCAGGACCCGCTGGAGCGCCAGCGCCGTGGCTTCGGCAATCATCCGCGACCACGTGGGGCAGCCCAGCTGGTCGCCGACCACGCGGAGCTTCTCACGCTCGCGCGCCAGGCGCTGCATCGTGAGCATGAAATTCTGGCCGCGCGCGCCATAGACCCAGCACAGCCGGAAAATCAGATGGTCCGCGCCGGACGCCTTCACCGCCTGGTCCCCCTCCAGTTTTGACCGGCCGTAAGCCCCCAGCGGCTTCGGCGCGTCGGTCTCGACATAAGGCGACGATTTTGTTCCGTCGAAAATATAATCCGTCGAGTAATGGACCATCAGCGCGCCGATTTTTTTCGCTTCCTCGGCCAGGACGCCCGGCGCGACGGCGTTGATCTGCCGGCACAACTCCGGTTCCGACTCGGCCTTGTCCACGGCGGTGTAGGCGGCGGCATTCACCACCGCCGCCGGCCGGGTTTCCGCCACGAGCTTTCGGAGGGCCTGCGGATCGGTGAAATTAATCTCGGGAAAATCCATGGCCGTGAGCGGCGCCAGCGGCGCCAGGGTGCGGCGCAGTTCCCAGCCGACCTGTCCGTTTTTTCCGAGGAGCAAAATCTTCATGCAGGCGGCCACGTTCAGGCAAACAGGCGGTCCTTGGGCAAATCCTTCAACCGCAACCCGCGCGCGTCCTTTTCCGAAAGCTGCGGATTTTCCAGCGGCCAGCGGATGGCGACATCGGGATCGTTCCAGGCGAGCGTCAATTCATGCTGCGGGTCGTAAAGGCCCGTGCATTTGTAGGCGAACAGGGCGGTTTCGCTCAACACGGCAAATCCGTGCGCGAAGCCCGACGGGATGAAAAACTGGCGTTTGTTTTCGACCGAGAGCGGCAGGCCGTGCCATCGCCCGAAAGTGGGCGAGCTCCGCCGGAGGTCCACCGCCACGTCGAACACCTCGCCTTGCAGCACAAAGACCAGTTTGCCCTGGGGCGACGGGTTCTGGAAATGCAGGCCGCGCAACGCGCCCCGCCGGGAGAACGACACGTTGTCCTGCACGAAATCCCAGTCCAATCCCGCCTCCCGGTAACGGCGGCGATTCCACGTCTCCATGAAAAAGCCGCGCGCATCACCGAAGGCTTTCGGCTCGACGACCACCAATCCCGGAATCTCGCAAGGGACGACGTTCATCGTTCAGACGCGGGAGGCGGCCAGGCGGCGGGCCTCGGCGATGACTTCCTTCTCCAGGTATTCGCGGTATTCGCATTTCGGCATCTTGCCGGCCAACTCTTCCAGTTGGGCGAGCGACAGGAATCCGGCGCGGAAGGCCGCCTCTTCCGGGCAGCCGATTTTGATGCCGGCGCGCTTCTCGATGGTCTGCACGTAGGCGGACGCCTCGTGCAGGCTGCTGCTGGTGCCCGCATCGAGCCAGGCGAACCCGCGGTTCAGCCGGTACACCCGCAGTTCCCCGCGCTTCAAGTACGCCACGTTGACGTCGGTAATTTCCAGTTCCCCGCGCGCCGACGGTTTGAGCGACCGGGCGATGGAAACGACCTGGTTGTCGTAAAGGTAAAGTCCGGGCACGGCATAATTGCTGCGCGGCTGCTTTGGCTTTTCCTCGATGGAAATCGCATGGCCCTGGGCGTCGAATTCCACCACGCCATACCGTTCCGGGTCGTTGACGTGATAGCCAAAGATGGTCGCGCCGGTTTTGAACTCGGCAAACGCGCGCTGGAACGCGTCGCCGCCATAAAACACGTTGTCCCCCAGAACCAACGCCACCATGTCATTGCCGATGAATGATTCGGCAATCAGAAACGCCTGGGCGATGCCGGCCGGCTTCAGTTGTTCGCGGTATTCGATGGTGAGGCCCCAACCCTTGCCATCGCCGAGCAACTGCATGAAACGCGGCAGGTCCTGCGGAGTGGAGATAACGCACAATTCGCGGATGCCGCCCTCGATGAGGGTCGTCAGCGGGTAATAGACCATCGGCTTGTCATAGACCGGCTGAAGTTGTTTGCTCGCGACCCGCGTCAGCGGAAACAGTCGCGACCCGGCGCCACCAGCGAGTATAATTCCTTTCATTCGCCGACAGCGTAAAAAAAACCCGCGAAAATGGAAGCCGGAAGTTTGGGGAAAACCGACGGCCCTGTCGGCCAGGCGCTTTTCCCCCCAGCGATCAGGGGTTCTGGTCCGTGGCGGTCTTGCCGGTGGGCGGCCCAATGGCCTTCATTCAACCTCATCGCCGAGCGGCAAGCCATCTTCGATTCAACTCCTGCCTTTCGAATGATTGGCGCCGGAAGCACCAATCGGAAAGCGGTTTACAACATTGCCGCCGGGCGGGTTAATCGTCGGCACCCGGCCGCCAGTCCTGCCCTGACCGTCGGATTCGACCGTTGGCAAATCACTTCGGAGATAAATCTGGCTTGCTGGTTTTGGCGGATTCACTGGCGAGACAGTCGGTCTCGGTCGCCACCCAGTCCAGCCACTCGCTCAACACCAGCAAAGTCCACAGCGGCCGCCCGTAGTCAGCCTTGTGCTGGCAGTGCTCGTCGAACAAAGCCATCACCGCGGGGGTCTGGATGCCGACCCGTTCCAGGCACCGGCTGGCCAGCAACGCCGCCGCCCAGTCCTTCAACGGACCGCGCAGCCACCGGCTGATGGGCACCGACAACCCGCGCTTGCGCCGGTTCACGATGTCATTTGGCAGGTAGCGCAAGGCATATTGCTTCAGAAACACCTTGGTTTTGAATCCCCGCACCCGGGCTGGAACCGGCAGCACTTTGGCAAACTCCATTACCGCCTCGTCCAGAAACGGCGCGCGCAGCTCCAGCGCCGAACTCATGCTGGCCCGATCCGCCTTGGTCAGCAATCCTTCCGCCAGCGGCATTTCCAGGTCCCACCGTTGCACACGGTCGAGCAACTCACCGGCCCCCAAATCATGGCCTTCCAAATCCATTGGCGCGGCTCCCAGCCGCCGCAGCAGCGCTGGAGGGATGTTGGAGCCCCACAGCCGGTGCCGCGCCATTCCGCTCAGTTCCGCACCCTGGACGAAACGCTTGAGCAGGTACGAGAGCGTCACCTTTTTGTCGCTGGGGGGCAGCGCTTCGACGCCGCGGCGGATGGCTGATTTCAGCCAGGCTGGCCAGCGGGCGTACCGTTCGGCCACGCCGGCGCCGATATAGGTCGGGTAACCGCCGAACAACTCGTCGGCGCCCTCGCCCACCAGGGCCATTTTGACATCCTGGCTGGCCCGCCGCGCCAGCAGCGCCGCCGGAATCCATGCCGGGTCCGCCAGCGGCTCGCCCACGAGGCGGATGAGCGACCGGAGGCCCTCCCGCACTTCCTCCGGTTTGACCCACACGGTGACCAGATCCATTCTGAACCGCTTGGCCACCGCCACGGCAAAGTTGCCTTCGTCGAACGACGCTTCGCCAAAGCGCAGGGTGTAGGCCTTCATGGGCCGGTCGGGATGCAGCGACCGCGTGACCGCTGAAACCAGCGAGGAGTCAATCCCGCCGCTTAAGAAAACGCCAAAATCGACATCCACGTCGCTCTGTCGGGTGACGGCGGCGCGGAAGGTCTGGTCGAAAGCCTCCAGCGACGCCGGCTGTTTGGCGGTCTCCATAATCTGCCAGCGCCAGTAGGATTTGCGATGAACGCCGCCGGTGTCGAATTGGATCAATTCACCGGGCCCCACCTTGCGGATTTCTCCAAACGGAGTGTCGGGCGAGGGAAAGATGCCGAATTGCAGATATTTTCGCAACGCCCGCTGGTCGAGGCTTACCGGCAAACGGTTGTGGGCCGCCAGCGCTGCTATCTCCGTCGCAAAAATCACCCCGCCCCGGCGCGTGGCATAAAACAAAGGGCGTTCCCCGGCGCGATCCCGCGCCAGGGTCAGGCGCCGGTTGCGCGCATCCCAAACGGCAATGGCGAAGGCCCCGGTGAGTTTGCCCACGAATGTCTCTCCCAACTCAAGATACAGGCCGGGTATCACGGCCACGTCGGTCTCACGCCGTACCGGCCGGCCGCGTTCCGCCAACCAGCGCCGCAACTCGCGGTGGTTGTCAATTTCACCATTGCAGACCGCGATGATGTGATTCTGCTCATCCACCATCGGCTGGTTGACTTCCTCGTCCATGCCCCGAATCGCGAGCCGCGTCGCCCCCAAAACCGCCAATTCCGTGTCCACCTGCCCCACCGCGTCCGGACCCCGGTGAGAGAGCGACTGGAGCATGGCCTTGACCCGGAGCCGGGCAATCTCGCCGGCGTCCTGGCTGGAAAAGGCGACGGTGCCGCAGATGCCGCACATATCAGGAACCTCCCGGTGCCGGCAGCAGCGCGCCCCAGTAATCGGCCGGCAGGGCTTCCACAGTGACCCCCCGGGCGGCGGCAATGGATTCCAGTTGCTTGCGTTTTGCGCCGTGGGCGATGAGGTAAATTGGGGTCTTCCGGGAGGCGAGCCAACTGTCGAAATTGGCGACCGGCACAATTTGTTCCGGCCAGGGCTGATCCCGTTTCAAAACGCTAAGGATATAATTGCTGGTCAGCTCGCCGCCAGTCCGGGAGACCAGCGTGATCGTCCGCCGCAGATAAAACGGGACGCCGTTGGGAAAACATTCCAGGCAGGCCAGGTTCGTATCCGCCGGCAGCGTTGCCAGCCGGCTGGCAACGGCCCGGCCGGATCGCGCATTGAAGAGCACATCGATCATACCGATCGCCGCGTTCGTGCTCACCGGAATGAAAACCGCCAGGCAGAGCAAACAAAGCTGCGGCCGGCGCGCGTACTGCACCACCAGCCCCAAAACGCCAAATACCACAAAAGCGATGGCCAGCGGCACGCCCACGGGTCCAAGCCGCTCGGCATCGGCCACCGGTATCCGCAGGAAGCCCGCCAGCTGCCGCGTCTGCGACATGCCGGCCAGGGCCGCCAGCCCCAGGAGCAGGCAAAGCACGGCAAAGATCAAAGTGCCGCGGCCGACCGCCCGGCCCGCCTGGCCGGCCGGGTCCGCGAACGCCCGCTCAAACCGTCGCGCCACCAGAATCCCCACCGCGACGGTTACGCTCAGGATGTAGCCGGGCAACTTGGATTGGGAGATGGAGAAAAAGACGACCACGATCACCGTCCAAAGCAGGCACAGGCGGTCCGCCCGATGGCCTTTTGTCCCACGTTCCCGCCACGTGGTCCAAGCCGCTTCCGGCAGCAGCACGCTCCACGGGAAAAACGTTAGGGCGATGATTAACACGTAAAAATAAAACGGTTCCGAGCGGTGAAAGGTCTTGGCGGTGGTAAAGCGGTGAAACGATTCCTCCAGCAACCCGTATTGGAAAAAATCGCGGTGCGCGAGGCAAAGCCCCACGAACCACGGCAGGGTGATGCCGAAAAAGACCAGCAGGTTCAAAGGCCCCAACAGCCGCTTCCAGATTCCCCGCCGGCCTTCAAAGCGGTTGAAAATCAGCAACACCAGCACGGGGATCAGAAACCCCACCGGCCCTTTCACCAGGGTCGCGAAACCCGCGGAAGCCGCCCCCAGCAGGTACCAGTTCCGCCGCCCCCGGCCCTCCGTTTCCTCCGCCAGATAACCCGCAAAAATGGCCCCGCAAACAAAAAACGCCAGGGCGATGTCGAAGATGACCGTCCGCGAATGCACGACAAAGAGCGGCGTCGTAGCCAGGATAATGACCGTCAGGAGCCCGCAGCGCGTTCCATAAACCCTGCGGCAAAAGGCAAAACTCAGAACCAGCAAACCCAGGCCAAAAACGGCGGACGGTAGCCGAGCCGCGCTTTCATTGTCGCCGAATGCGGCCAGGGACAATGCCACGGCCTTGAAATAAAACGCCGGCTTGTCCAGGTAATCCACCCCATTATAGGTCGGTACCAGCCAGGCGCCCGACACCTTCATCTCGCGCGCCACCTCCGCATTTCTGCCCTCGTCGGGCTGCAGGAGCGGCAGACTCCCCAGGCGGAAACAAATGGTAAACCAGGCGATGGCTATAGCCAGCGAGACCCAGACGGAATCCGCCGGCGAGTTGAACGATGAACGGCGCGGTTCGATGCCCCGCATTTTACCAATCCCATGACACAACGCAAGCATGTCCATGCACGGGCAGAACTTCTGAGTTGGATGGACGGAGCGCGGAGCATTGCTCCGCGAGAGCCTGAAGCCGCCATTACCCGCAGAGCCATGCTCTGCGCTCCGGCAAATTAGATGACAATACCTATGAACGACCTGTCCTCCAATTCATGAAATTCCGATTTCGGATTTGCCTTCGACGGGAACTTTTTCTACTGCTGGCGCGTCCGAAAGCATGGAATGAAGACGCAATGGAAATGGGTTTTGGCCGGAGCGGCTGCGGTTTTCGCCCTGGCGCAAGTCGCCAACCCGTCGCGTTCCAACCCGGCGGTCGTGCCCGGACGCGATCTGCTGACGGCGGTTTCCGCGCCGCCCGGAGTCGCCGCCTCGCTGCGCGCCGCCTGTTATGATTGTCATTCCTACGAGACCCGGTGGCCCTGGTACAGCCACGTGGCCCCGGCGTCCTGGCTGGTGGCCGCGGACGTGCGGGATGGACGCGAGCGACTGAATTTCTCCGACTGGCCGGTGGCTCAACCGGAGCGGGCCGCCAAACGGCTGGGACGAATCAGCGAGGAAGTGGGCTACCGGAACATGCCGCCCGGCAAATACACCCTCCTCCACCAAGACGCCCGGCTCACTGATACCCAGCGCCAGGCGTTGATGGACTGGGCGGACGCGGAGGCGGCGCGACTGAAAGCGGCGGTGACAAATCAGTAACCCATCGAAACCCAATGGGACCTGATCGGGTTTTCCTGCCACCACTTTGCTCCGGCCTGATGGTGTGGCGTGGTCCTGATTTGGCCGCTGCAGAACCGATCCTCCGGCTCGACCGTTGAGCCGGAAGCCCAACGCGGCACAAGTTGGGACGGTACCACATCCGTTTGGGAATTGACGGAGTCTCGTCCGGCCAACATGCTTCAAGATTTATGTTGGAGAGTGAACTGCTTCCGGCCGCGGAATCCCGTCCTGACGGCGCGCGGCCCTTGATGGTGGTGTTGCACGGCCTGGGTGACAGCCTGGACGGCTGGCGCTGGTTTCCGGAGGTGATGAATCTGCCGTGGTTGAACTACCTGCTCGTCAACGCGCCGGATGACTACTTTGGCGGGTTCTCCTGGTTTGACATTAATGGCGACATGGCCCCGGGGGTGGAACGCAGCCGGAAACTGCTGTTTGATTTGTTGAATGATTTGCGGACCCGGGACTGGAGGGCCGAACAGATCACCCTGGGCGGATTTTCACAGGGCTGTCTCATGTCCCTGGATGTCGGCTGGCGCTATCCGCACCGGTTCGCCGGCATCGTCGGCATCAGCGGCTGGGTTTGCCAGCCGGAAAAACTGTTGCGGGAACTTTCGCCCGTCGCGCGTCAGCAACGCGTGCTCATGACCCACGGTACCCTGGACCCGCTGATTCCCATCGACCGGGTGCGTCCGCAAATTCCGCTGCTCCAGGCGGCCGGCTTGCAGATCGAATGGCATGAGTTCAGGAAGGAGCATACCGTCGCGGGTGAAGCGGAGATTTCCATCCTTCGAGATTTTGTGCGCGCCGGTTATCCGGGTGTTGTGGGGAAATAACCGGCGCGCCCGTGTTGCCGCCTGGGAACACGGAGTCCCGCCAAGCGGGAGCGAAGAACCGCTCAATTTACGATATCGGATTTCCGATTTACGCGTCACCGCCCGATCTCGCCAACCGCGTAAATCGTAGATCGTAAATCGACAATACGAATCACACTTCCACTTCCCGGGTCGCGTCGGGAATCCAGATTTGTTCCGGACGGGGGGCGCCCGGAACTTCCATGGTGTGCTCCACGATGTCCCGCATCCGCGCAAACCACCAGCCGGCGCGGGCGATGCGCCCGGCGCGCCCCGTTGCGCGGGCATGGGGCCGCAGACCGTTGAAGCCGAGTTCCATCTGTTCGATTGTCGCATTTGTCATATTGAACCTTTCGTTGCGCGACATCCTGTCAGAGGGGGTTGGACATTTGCTGTCCAAGCAAAAAGATTTTCGGGAGTATGTCGATCACGCAAATTGGCAATTTCAGGCCGCAGACCCCGAAGGTTGGCAACCGAAAACTCCAAGCATTCGCATTATCCAAACCATTCGCAATGCCAGCGCGGCAGGTCGTTTGCGTTAAGTACATACTCCCGAAGATTCTTGGGAGTCAGTACTTAACGCCGATGGGCAGGTCGAAGGCGGAGGGGCGCAAGCCTGTCCATCCCCTTGGTTCATTCCCGAATTTTGACGGTATCGCCTGGCTGAAGCAGCACCACGCGGCCATTGAGCAGGTCGCGCGGATCGATGGCAATATCCACGCCTTCGCGGCTGATGGCGATATGCCGCGGGTTGCGGTGCCCGATGTAATTGGCGGTGGCCACCGCCTGAGCCAGGGTCAACCCCTCCACCCACGGCACGTTGGGATGTTCCACCGGTCCCACAATCACAACCATTTTTCCCTCCCCGGCAATGGACGCCAACGCCGCTTTCTGCCCGGCCAGATATGCCTCCTTGGCGCGGGCGTTGGCCTGCGCTTCGGTGACACAACCCGTCCAGCACGGGGCGAGCAGCAACCCGAGCGCGGCATTGATTGATAAGGCCTTGGCTAGACCACTCATGATTCCGGCTTTTTGAGAATTTTGCCGAATCCGCCTTCCACCGGCTCAATTTCAATGCGACGGCCGGCCGGCGTTCCCGCAGACGGTTTGGTCGTCCCACCTTTCTTTTCGATTTTGGGAGCGGCGGCGATGGGCGGCAACGGTGCGTCAGCCGGGGACGTTTCGGCCGGCTCGCTGTCCGGCGGTTCGGCATCCCGGCCGGGAACATAAAAATTGGTGCGCGTGTCCAGCCATTTGGCATACCGCTGGAAGCTCCACATGCCGTGGTCGGCGCCGGTTTCGATGGCGGAAATGATTTTAAAAAACTCGCGCGTGCGGATGAAGTTCTTCACCGCGTGCGTCGCCACCAGGATTTCACATTCGGGCACGCGGATATTCAGGTCGGGCCGGAACCGGAGCCGCTGCGAGATGACGGCCACCAGACAATCGGCGAGTTGGGCGCACACGGCGCCTTGAATTTCCGGAGAAAAGGCTGACGCCACGCGCTGCAGGGCTTCGGCGCAGGTCGCGGAATGCACCGTGGCCACTACGAGATGGCCGGTTTCCGAGGCGCTCAGCGTCAGGCGCATCGTTTCCGGGTCGCGCATCTCCCCCACCATCAGCACGTCTGGGTCCTCGCGCAACGCATCCAGCAGTGCCTGCTCGAAACTGGGGGTGTCCCGCCCGACCTCCCGTTGCCGGATGTAAGCGCGGCGGGGTCGGAAGGCATATTCGATGGGGCTTTCCACCGTAACAACGTGTCGGGTTTCGGTGAGGTTGATTTCCTGGATCAGCGCCGCCAGGGTTGAGGACTTGCCGCAGCCGGTCGGACCGCTGACCAGGATCAGGCCATGCGTGTTTTTGACGAGTTTTTTGAGGTCGGGATGCAGGTTGAGCTTCTCCACCGTGGCCTGAAACGGGGCGAGCAATCGAATCGCCAGCCCCACCCCGCGCGCCGTTTGCAGAACGTTGAGGCGGCAACGGACGCCCTGGATGGTTTTGGACAAATCATAGGATCGGCGTTCCAGAAACACCGGCCATTGTTCCTCGCCGATGACCCGCCGCGCGATGTCCGCCAGGGTGCGTGGCGCGATGGGCTCACCCGTCACCTGGAGCGCGCCGCGCACACGCACGGCCGCCGGCATTCCCGCCTCCAAGTGCAAATCACTCGCGCCGTTGGCCGCCGCCGCGGCAATCAGTGAGTCCAAATCCATATGAAATGATTTTACCTTTCCTGAACACTGGCAACAGCGAAAAGTTGTACGCGCGGGATGATTTCCCGGTTCCGGAATTCCGGCGCCAGGATCGGGGGCGAGGACGATGTCACAGCCTGGTTGATCCGACTATTCCAGCGACCGCTTCCATTCCGTCACCGCCGCCTTGATTTCCGCGCCCGTCTGCCGCCGGGACTTCACAAAGCGCGGGGTAAACCAGGGGAACAAGCCAATCAAGTCATGGGTCACCAGAATTTGTCCATCGCAATCGCCGCCACTGCCGATGCCCAGGGTGGGAATGGGGATGGCGCGGGTTACTTCCGCGGCCACCGGCGACGCGACCAATTCCAGCACGATGGCAAACGCTCCGGCTTCGGCGAGGGCCCGGGCATCCTCCAGCAGGGCCTGGTGCTCCGGCTCGTTCTTGCCTTTGACATGATAGCCGCCCTCCTCCAGCACGTGCTGCGGCAACATGCCGAGATGCCCGCAATACGGAATCCCCGCGGACACGATCGCCCGGACCTGTCGGAGGATCGCCCGTCCGCCCTCAGCTTTCACGAATGCCGCGCCGGCGGCCACCAAACGTTTGGCATTGTTCAGCGCCTCCGCCTCGGTCTCGTAGCTGCGATACGGCAGGTCGGCCCCGAGCAGCGCGCGCGGCTTGACCCGCGCCGCCGCATGGACATGATGCTCCATGTCAGCCATCGTCACGTGCGTGGTGTCCGGATAACCCAGGACCACCATCCCGACCGAATCCCCGACCAGAATCAGCGGGATGCCCGCCTCGTCGAGCAGCTTCGCGGTGGGATAATCATACGCCGTGAGGGCGGCGATTTTCTCGCCGCGACGTTTCATGGCGCGAATGGCTTCAACGGTGATTTTGGAAGTGCTCATTTCTCGATGGCAGGGACGCCGCGCGGCGGCGTCCGGACCGCGCGGCGCACGGTCCCTACCTCGCAAAGCTTTTCACCAGTTCCTCCGGACTGGTCGTGGCGGTGCCGACTTTGCCGACCACGATGCCGGCGGCGTGGTTGGACAAAACCGCGGCTTCCAGGGGCGACGCGCCGGCGGCGATGGCCAGGGTGAACATGGCAATGACGGTGTCGCCGGCGCCGGACACGTCGAACACTTCCTGGGCCACCGTGGGAATGTGAAATGGTTTCCGCCCGCGCTGACAGAGCAGCATGCCCAGCTCGCCGAGCGTGATCAGCAGCACTGCCGGCCGCAACTCGTTGAGCAGCCGTTCGGCAGCCAGCAGGAGGTTGTGATCCGCCAGCGGATGGGCGTGGCGCGCTTCGTCCGGCAGATTGGCCAGCTCAAACGCCTCCTTGCGGTTCGGGGTGATGAGAGAAAGACCGCTCAGGTTCAGCCGATGGACAGGCTTGGGATCGAAACTGAGCCAGAGGCCGCGGGCGCGACACAGGACTTTGATCTCGTTCAGCAAAGGCTGGGTCACCACCCCCTTGCCGTAATCGCCCACGATGACGCCGTCCGCCCCGGCCAGATTTGCCTTGAACGCCGCGAGCAGGCGGCTGGTCTGCTTTGCATCCAGTCCATCGCGGGTCTCGCGGTCGATGCGGACCATTTGCTGCTTGTGCGCCACGATGCGGGTTTTGATGCTGGTATGCCGCCCGGCCTGCGCCACCAGGCCGCCGCAGCCGATTTTTTGCTGGCGCATCAGGGTTTTAAGGCGGAGCCCGGCCTCGTCGGTGCCAATGGCGCCGAAAATTTCCACGGCCACGTTGAACGCGGTGAGGTTGCGCGCGACGTTGGCGGCGCCGCCGGGCATGAAACTCTCGCGCTCGAACTCCACCACCGGCACGGGCGCCTCCGGCGAGATGCGCGAGACCGCGCCCCAGATGAACTGGTCGAGCATCACGTCGCCCAGCACCAGCACGCGGGTTCGGGCGGCGGCTTTCAGGATTTGCCGCGCCCGCGAATTCGACAGGATTTTTGCGCTCATAATTTTTAACCGCTAATCTCCGCTAATCGGCGCCAATCTTTTCGAAGCATCAGCGATGATTAGCGCGGATTAGTGGTTTTCAATCAATCCAAAAATGCCGTCAACGGGCTGGTGGCGCTCGCGGTTTCCTGCTGCGCCGCCAAGCCGGATTCGTACGCGGCGCGACCGGCCTCGACCGCCATTTTAAATGCCGCCGCCATTCGATTCGGGTCACTGGACACCGCGACAGCCGTGTTCACCAGCACGGCGTCGGCGCCCATTTCCATGGCTTCCGCCGCGTGACTTGGCGCGCCGAGGCCCGCATCCACCACCACCGGCACCGTGGCCTGTTCGATGATGACGCGGATTTGGTCGCGCGTTTGAATGCCGCGGTTCGAGCCGATGGGGGAGCCGAGCGGCATGACGGTGGCCACGCCGACGTCCTGCAACCGTTTGGCCAGCACGGGGTCGGCGTTGATGTAAGGCAAGACAGTGAAACCATCCTTCACCAGAATTTCAGCGGCCTTGAACGTTTCCACCGGATCGGGCAACAGGTAGCGCGGGTCCGGATGGATTTCGAGCTTGACCCATTTCGGCAAACCGGCGGCAGCAGACAGGCGCGCCAAACGGACGGCTTCCTCGGCGTTCATGGCGCCGCTCGTGTTGGGCAGCAGGAGGAATTTTTTGGGGTCGATGAATTCCAGGATATTCGCAAAAGGATCGTTTTTGCCGCTCAAGTCGGCCCGGCGGAGGGCGACGGTGACCATCTCCGCGCCGCTGGCGGCGAGCGCATCGCGCATGGCTTCGGGCGCGGAAAATTTTCCCGTGCCCATGATGAGGCGCGAACGGAACGTCCTCCCGGCAATGACCAATGGCTGGTTCATTTATGATTTACGATTGACGATTTACGATTGACGCGGATGTTTCAACCACCCCAAACGAAATCACCTTGCCGATAATGTAGGAAATACCGGCGATTTGTCGAGGCGGGAAGCGGGAGCGTGCTGGAGAAACAACAAATTTATTCGTGGCCGCCGTGCTGGCGCAAAAGATCAACCAAGTGCGGGTGACCGTTGGCGGCCGCCAAGTCTAGTGGTGTCTTGCCTTCATTGTCCTTGGCGTTGACATCGGCCTTGTTCGCCAACAGCACTTCAGCCACATCGCGATGAATCCAATTCGATAAGGCCACCCCATGCAAAGGCGTCCGTCCTTGGTTATCCCGGGCATTCACATCAGCCCCATGAGCCAGCAAGACTTCGGCGACATCCGCATGTCCCCAAAGCGTTACGGCGTACAAAGGCGTTCTTCCATCGTTACTTTTTGCATCCACATCGGCTTTGTTAGCCAAAAGCATTTCAACAACATCCTTGTGTCCGGAAAGCGCAGCCCAATACAAAGGTGTTCCGCCGTGGACACCTTTGGCGTTAACTTCAGCATGGTTTGCCAGCAACAATTTCACCACATCTATCAAACCTTCTTCCGCCGCCTTTCCCAAAGGTGTATCGCCTTCGTTATCACTAGTGTTCACATCTGCACCGTGGGCCAGCAATAATTCTGCAGAAGAAGGACGACCACTGTAAAACAATGGAGTTTGGCCATTTCTGTCTTTGAAATTGACTTCAGCTTTGTAGGCTAGAAGCAATTCTGCCATTTTCACATCATGAGCAGCCATGTGCAGAGGTGTCCAGCCTTCACTGTTCGTGGTATTTGCATTGGCTCCGTTCGTTAAGAGTAATTTCATCATGCTCTTGTTACGGTTTATCGTCGCCCAAAGCAAAGGCGTCATACCCATGTCACCTCTGGCATTGATATCGGCACCGCGCGCTAACAACAACTTCACCATTTCCAGATTGTCGAGAAGCGATGCAACAAGCAGAGGTCTTGTACCACGGTTGTCCTTTGCGTCCACATCAGCCCTATTGGTCAACAAGAGTTCCACCACTGCC
>Ga0335071_10002662_pt1 | contig 18990 bp, 16 predicted proteins | sample Lox_Sample_15_FD_206724 | JGI IMG/M metagenome (GOLD analysis project Ga0335071, IMG submission 206724) | Soil microbial communities from Loxahatchee National Wildlife Refuge, Florida, United States - Lox_Sample_1.5 | ecosystem: Environmental > Terrestrial > Soil > Wetlands | place: USA...
ACAACATGTACAACGCCGGCGCTTGCCACCAAACCGGTACACCTTCGCTCGACAGCAGGTCGACTTCTCATGCAAGGTAGCCATGCACGAGAATACAGCAGAGAAAACAGACTTAACTCACTCATCCTCAACCACTAGCCGCGCTCACTTTCAACAGCATTTCCGCCACGCTTGCAATATAGCGCATACTCTCCTGACCGTTAATTCCTGTCCTAACTTCTCTATTCTCAATTCACTATTCACACTCTCCGCCCGGACCCCTCCTATGCTCCCCCCGTAGCTATCCGCATAGCTTCCGAGGTAACGACCGGAGCAACTTCCCGAGGAACGACGCGGGTTACTTCTACAGCTACTTCCACCGCTACTTCTTCCGCTACTTCGCGAGCAACGAGTGGAGTTCCTTGTCCGGTTCCTTGCGGGGTAACGAGTCGGGTTCAATCCCAGGTTCCTTGCCGACTTGCAGTCCAGTTTCCCGTCCGAGTTCCTCCCCGGATTACTCTGCACGTAACCTTGAGACCAACTTGCAGGGCTTCTTGGAGAGGTACGAGGAGAGCTGCGACACGCGTCGCGGCTCGGTTCAAGTGGTAACGGACGCTGACGACTGCGACCGCGGCCCGTAGCCCATCAAGCGGTACAGGCCACTGAACAGGGCCAGCACGACGACCGGCAGGAGTTCGTAGTAGACCCGCACTTCATCTATCTTGCCGAACAGCAGCGTGAGCAGGAAGATAGGAACCGCCACCCAGAACGCGTCTTTGAGGAATCGTGGGGCACCGCGGAGCGCGTACAAGGAGGTAAGGAAGCCGAGCAGATAGAGCACGTTGAATCCCGTGGGCAGTACCAGCCAGTCGGCCACCGTACGGAACCGGAACCAGGTGTCATGCTGGCCGAGAACCTGAAGGTTGCTTGGCAGGTGCAGCGCGACTGCCTCGCCCGGATTGTGCCTGAACAGCAGCCAGAGCCCGCCGCGAATGAAACCCCAAACCGCGAGCTGCAGTACGATTCCTGACATCAAATGCCTGCGACTGAGCCTGCTCGCTCCCGACACCGCCCACACGAGCGTCAGCATGAGCGCCGTCTCCTTGTTCAGGGTCGCCGCCACGAATACCAGAAGGTAGAGCCACCGGCGCCGGGCCGCTATCAGCGCCAGTCCCAGCGTGAACAGGCAGAGCGCCGGGAAGTCGTAGAGATGGCTGGCGTGCCCGTACATGCCGGGCAGGGCGAACAGAACGGCGACCGGAATGACATCCACTGCCGGGGCAGGCGCGTCAAGCACCAGCCGCGCAAGCCACCAGAGCGCAAACGCGAATCCGACGGCAAAAAGCAGGATGATGTTCTTGGCCATGGTGAATTCAAACGGGTATCCGTAGAGCCATTCCGGTTTGCCCTCGGTCGTCATCGTGGCGCGCACGTTCTGTGCGACTCTGTCCCGGACGGTCTGAGGCGTAACCACGACTGCCCCGCGTATCAGCCATGGCACCAGCACCCGCGTGACATAGGGCTGCGGAGCGCGGCCGTAGACCATGTCCCCGAAGAAATCTTCCCCGCCGAGTGCCGAGCTCACGTTACCCAAACCAGGGAATCGGATGAACTCGGAAACCGCGAACCCGGCGACGGTCGCGTACAATAGCAGGAGGACGACGATTCGGACAAACGTCAGTCTGTCCCGGCGCGTCCCTGCCGGAGCGGGTGACTCCACGTCGGTTGTCATGATTAGAAGGATATTCGCCGGTCGTCGGCTGTCAATGGTGCGCCGCAGGCGAGAAACACGTGGCACATCCTTCAGGTCGGCCACCGGGACTCAGCGCGGATTGCGGCTGAAAGACCGGCGATACCGGGCGGATCGGAAGCTAGCGTGCCGGTACTGCTGCTCCCGTCGCCGACGCAGCGCTTGACAAGCGGATTCTGGCCGCTAAAAAGGTTGTAGGAGAAAGTCCAAAATGGCTAACCGTGAACTGATGTGCCTCGAATGTGGCCACACGTTCGAGATCTACACCGACTCTGACGACGAGGACCTCGAAGCCGAGTGCCCCGTCTGCGGCAGCGTCGACACGACCCGCACGTATGACGAGGACACCGAGGTCGACGAGGAACATCTGAAGGAAAGCGAAGATTCAGACGACTCGGACGACCTGAGCATCAACCTCGACGACGAGTAGACCGCGCGGCGGAAGTCCGAAGCTGACACTTTTCGACCGGGGCCTTTGAGGCCCGGCTTGAATCCCGAAGGCAAGAACTGCAGGGCAGACCTGAGCGGGAGCCGTTGTGGCGACTCAGGCTCTCCTGCTTCTTGCCTTTCCTGATTTGGGCCTTGCTTTGTCCTTTGTAGTTCCGACTTTGGACCTGGCGGTCTTCGCCTGCTGCCATACCGCCTCCATCTCATCAAGGCTCACCTGACTCAGTTCCCGGCCCCTGGCCGCGAAGTGCTCCTCGACACATTGGAAACGGCTGCGGAACTTGGCGTTGGCGTCTTTCAGCGTGCCTTCCGCGTCGCAGTCGAGATGGCGGGCAAGATTCACCAGCGCAAACAACAGGTCCCCGAGCTCTTCTTTCTCGCGCGCGCGGCTCTTGCGGTGCCGGGCCAGCTCCTGCCGTAGCTCGCCGATTTCCTCCTCGACCTTGTCGAGCACCGGCTCCGGCTTATCCCAGTCGAACCCTACCCGGCCGCAACGCTCCTGCACGAGCTGCGCCTGCCGCAGCGCAGGCAGGGCTACCGGGACACTTGCCAGCATGCCGCCGCGCTTGTGCTTCCGCTTGATCTTCTCCCAGTTGGCCAGCACGTCGGCCGCGCCGCGCACCTTCGCCTTGCCGTAGATGTGCGGATGGCGCTGCTTGAGCTTGGCCACGACACCATCAAGCGAGTCCTCAAGTGACAGGCCCAGTTCTTTGCCGGCGACCTCGGCGAGAAACAGACCCATGAAGAAGTAGTCGCCGAGCTCCTCGGTGATGGCCGCCTTGTCGCGCATGCGCACTGCCTCATCCAGTTCGTAGGTCTCATTGAGCACCAGCGGACGCGTCGAGGCCAGGGTCTGCTTCCGGTCCCATGGACAGCGCCTCCGGAGCAGTCGGACGACTTCCATCAGTTCGGAAAACACGCCCGAGTGTAGCCGAACCCGGTGCAAGGTCAACCGCGCGAGCATTGGATAAGCCGTCGCGAATTCCCAATTCCCAAATCCCAATGCCCAATCAAATCAGAAAGCCCCAATGTCAAGGCCAGCGCATCTCACGATAATGCACTCCGCTGCGATTCTTCTCCATTAGTCATTCGTTGGAAATTAGTAATTGGCAATTGGTCATTCCTATGCCCCCATTCTCCTTGACTTTTCTGCGCCTGGCGCTACCTTTTAGATTGATGCTAGCGGCTCCGACGTCGCCGACACCGGAACACAACCAGCTCTACCGCCTGCCAGCGTCTGTGATTGTCGTCCGCACAAGTTTCAAGGAGACCACGACATGAAATCTGACCTGTTAGCGAAGACCGACCCGGAAGTGTTCGAAGCAATCAGCAAGGAGACGAGCCGGGAACACAACAACCTCGAACTCATCGCCTCTGAGAACTTCTGTTCCGAGGCCGTGCTTGCCGCGCTGGGCTCGGTCCTGACCAACAAGTACGCCGAAGGCTATCCGGGCAAGCGTTACTACGGCGGGTGCAAGTGGGTTGACGTTGCCGAGAACCTGGCCATCGCGCGCGTCAAGCAGCTCTTCGGCTGCGACCACGCGAACGTCCAGCCCCACTCCGGCACGTCGGCCAACATCGCCGCGTACCTGACCCTGGCCAAGCCGGGCGACACCATCCTCGGCTTGAACCTGAGCCACGGAGGCCACCTTTCACACGGACACCCCCTCAATTTCTCCGGCCGCTATTTCAAGGTTGTGCCGTATATGGTCGACAAACAGACCGAGACGCTCGACTATGCCGCCATCCGCGCCCTTGCGCTGGAACACAAACCGCGGGTCATCGTGTCCGGCGCCTCCGCCTACCCGCGCACGATTGACTTCGGTAAGTTCCAGGAGATTGCGGACGAGGTCGGCGCGGCCCAGCTTGCCGACATCGCTCACATCGCGGGCCTCGTGGTTACCGGTCTCCACCCCTCGCCTGTCCCCTACGCCGACATTGTCTCCACGACCACCCACAAGACCCTGCGCGGCCCGCGCGGCGCCATCGTGATGTGCAAGGAGAAGTATGCTGAGGACCTTGACAAGATGGTCTTCCCCGGCACCCAGGGCGGTCCGCTCGAGCACTGCATCGCGGCCAAAGCGGTCGCGTTCAAGGAAGCCCTGTCCGACGATTTCAAGGCCTATCAGAAGCAGGTACTCGCCAATGCCAAGGCCCTGGCCGAGGCGATGACCGCGTGCGGGTTCCGCATCGTCTCCGGCGGCACCGACAATCACCTGATGATGGTCGACCTCCGGCCCAAGCAGATAACCGGCCGCGACGCCGAGCGGGTGCTCGGCAAGGTCCGCGTCACCGTCAATCGGAACACGATTCCGTATGACCCGGAGAAGCCGTTCATCGCGTCCGGCATCCGTCTGGGCACGCCCGCACTGACAACCCGCGGCATGAAGGAACCGGAGATGAAGACCATCGCCGGCATCATCGACCGTGCAGTCACTGCCCGCGACAACGAAGCCGAGCTCGACAAGATCAAGGCCGAAGTCGCCGAACTGGTCAAGGGTTTCCCGCTTTATGCCGAGCGCCGGGCCGAGTACCGGGCGCTGAGCGCGGAGTAAGCCATGCCTGCACCTTTGATCGCCGACCTCGAGGCCCGCGAAATCCTCGACTCCCGCGGCAACCCGACGGTCGAAGTCGACTGCATCCTCTCGGACGGCACAATGGGCCGCGCCTCGGTACCGTCCGGCGCGTCCACCGGTAAATACGAAGCCTGCGAACTGCGGGACGGCGACCCGAAACGCTACCTCGGTCAGGGCGTGCTCAAAGCAGTAAAGAACGTCAACACCACGATCCGGCACCGGCTGGTCGGCATGATTGCCACCAACCAGTACCGCATCGACCAGGCATTGATCGAACTCGACCCGACGTCGAACAAGAGCAAACTCGGGGCCAATGCGATCCTCGGAACCTCGCTGGCTGTGTGCCGCGCGGCGTCGATTACCGCCGGCATCTGCGTCTACCGCTTCCTGGGCGGCGCCGGGACCATGGTGCTGCCGACCCCGCTCCTGAACGTCATCAACGGCGGCGTTCACGCCTCAAACAACCTCGATATCCAGGAATACATGATCGTGCCGGCCGGCTTCACCTCATTCCATGAGGCGTTGCGCGCCGCAGCCGAGACCTATCGTCACTTGAAGAACCTCCTGCACGATGCCGGAAAGCCAACGTCGGTCGGCGATGAGGGCGGCTTTGCTCCGCTGTTCCGCGACCACGAGGAGCCGCTCGAGTACATCGAGCGTGCCGTCACCAAGGCCGGGTACCGCCTCGGCGACCAGATATTCATCGCGCTCGACCCCGCATCAAGTGAGTTCTACCGCAAGGGCCTGTACCACTTCCGCGCCCCGAAACCTCACAGTATGTCTTCCGACGAACTCATCGACCTGTATGAGAGCTGGATCAAGAAATTCCCGATCATATCCATCGAGGACGGGCTGGCCCAGAACGACCGGGCCGGCTGGAAGAAACTCACGAGCCGGCTGGGTAGCAGAATCCAGATCGTCGGTGACGACATCTTCGTAACGAACACCAATCGGCTGCGCCAGGGCATCCGCGACGGCATCGCCAACGCGGTCCTGATCAAGCCTAATCAGGTCGGCACCGTCAGCGAAACACTAGACTGCGTCAAAGTCGCGACCGACTCCGGCTATCGCACCGTCATCTCCCACCGTTCGGGTGAGACCAGCGACCACTTCATCGCCGACCTCGCGGTCGCCGCGAACTCCGGTCAGATCAAGACCGGCGCGCCCTGTCGCAGCGAACGCGTGACCAAGTACAACCGGCTCATCCGCATCGAGGAAGACGACGTTCTTCGCTACGCCGGTCTGCAGACCCTGAAACGATGAACTCCGGCCGGTCACCGCTCCAACGGCTCGTCCGATGGGCGGTGCTGGCGGTATTCGTCGCGTTTGCGTTCTGGTTCCTGGCCGGGCACAACGGGCTGATCAGCATCGGGTTGCGCAAAGCCCGCGAGCGCAGAATCCGGGCCGACATCTCCGAACTGCAGCACCGCATCCAGGACGCGCAGCAGCGCCGGAACTGGCTGGCAAACCCGGACTCGGCCTCGCTGCTCGCCCGCAAGCTGCTGGGCGACAAGCCCGACTCCTCGCAGTCTTCGCACTAGACGCGGAGCAGATTAGCTGCGCAGAGCCGGCTGCCTCAGGCAGCCGGCTCTCTTGTCACCGGTCGGCCGCTATCCGCCACTCGCCGTCGGCAGCATGATCTGGGGCCGGCCGCTTTCCGGATGCCGGGTCACGATTGGCTCCACCCCGTAGACGGAGCGAATCAGCTCGATTGTAATCACCCGCTCCGGCACGTCGCAGGCGACGGCCTTGCCCCGGTCGAGCAACAGGATTCGCGAACAGTAGAGGGCGGCGAGATTCAGGTCGTGTGAAAGGAAGACCACCGTCTTCCCCTGCCGGTTCAGATTCAACAGGATGCGCGCTATGAGTTGCTGGTGGGCGATGTCGAGGTGAGACGTCGCCTCGTCCAACATCAGAATTGCCGGCTCTTGGGCAAGCGCGCGCGCCAGCACGACCCGCTGCCGCTCGCCGGCTGATATCGAATTGATGCGCTTGTCTCGCAGGAAAAGGGCATCGACGAATTCCAGCGCAGAGTTCACCGCCTCGCGGTCATGTCTGCCAGGACTTTGGAACCTTCCCAGATAGGGGTTCCGGCCCATCATTACAACGTCCGAAACGGAGTAGTCGAAAGCGAATGGGTTCTCCTGCAGCACTACTCCAAGCGTCCGCGCCACCTCTCGCCGGCCCAACGCACCCAGGTCCTGGCCTAGAATACGGACCGACCCGCTCGCGGGCCTGAGCAGTCCGGACACGAGTCTGAGCAGCGTAGACTTGCCCGCGCCGTTCGGCCCGATGACGCCGAGAAACTCACCCGACGCGACCTCAAGGTTGAATCCATCGAACAGCAATCGCTCGCCGTACCCGAACGCGAGGCCGGAAAGCTCGATCGCGTTCACAGCCGGCTCCTCAGCAGGTAGATGAAGAACGGCACGCCGACCAGCGCGGTCACGATGGATAGCGGCAACCCGCCGGGAACGATGTTGCGGGCGAGCACATCGGACAAAAGCAGGATGCCTGCGCCCGCGACGAAAGACCCGGGCAGAACCCGTCTGTGCGCCGGCCCGAACAGCATCCTGACCAGATGCGGGACGACCAGACCGACAAAGCTGATTGCTCCGGTGAAGGAAACAACCACTCCGACCAGCACCGAGGAAATGACGAATACTGTCTTGGTGACGCGCTGGGTATCAACCCCAAGCGTTTCCGCCGCCTCCTCGCCGGACGACATGATGTCGAGGGACCGTGACATGGAAAAGAACCAGGCACAGCCGGCGACCGCCAGCACGGCGGCGGCGCCAAACAGCCAGACGGTCTTGCCGGTAAACACCACGCCAAGGTGTCCCATCATCATATAGACTGCTTCGCCGAGCGTGCGTCTGCCCAGTATCATCACCAGCATCACCAAGCTGGAGAACAGGAAGCTCATGATGACACCGGCAAGGACCAGACCGGTGACCGTGACCCGGCCTCGGACTCGCGCCAGGGCGTATACCACAAGCATCGTCACCAGCGCCCCGGCAAAACCGCCGACCGGGGCGAACGCACCGGCCGTCCGGCCGAGCACCAGAGTCAGACTGGCACCCAACGCTGCCCCGCTTGCCACGCCCATCGTGAATGGGTCGGCCAGAGGGTTCTGAAGCAGTCCCTGCAGCGACGCTCCCACGACGGCGAGCACGCCTCCGGCGATGATCCCCAGCGCCAGTCGCAGCAGGCGCAGGTCCATCACCGCGCCGAGATTCGTCCTGGCGAAGCCGCCCGGGCCGACCGCGACTGAAAGAGCCGCTGACGCGACCAGCAGCAGGATTATCCCGACCCAACCCGGCAGCAGGCGCTTCTGCATGACTTACTGCCCGGGATGCAGCAGCTTCGCGAGCAGGACTACACCATCCACAACCCGCGGTCCCGGTCTGAAGAGAAGATCCTCGTCGAGCTTGTCGTAGATACGTCCATGTTTGACCGCGCCAATTCCGCCCCAGCCGACCCGACTCGCAACATCCCTGACGCTCATGTCCGGATGCAGCAGCAGCATGACCTCAGGGTCGGCCTTGAGCACTGCTTCCGGGTCAACGACCGGGTATTCCTGCAGCGAGGAACCGAACACGTTCCTTCCGCCGGCCCGCGCCAGCAACTCGTTGATGAACGTGCCGCCTCCGGCGGTCATCAATGGCGTGCCGGAGATCTCGACGTAGACGCGCGGGGTGTCGGCGAACGCCGGGATCGAGTCGAACCGCTTCCTCATGCTCGCAACGAGGCTGTCGCCCGCTGCCTTCCGGCCGAGCAGTCGGGCAACCGTGTCTATCTCCTTGAATGCGGCAGGGATGTCGGCCGGCCGTGAGACATAGACCGGCAGCTTCATCTCCTTGAGCTTGGCCAGCAATTGCTGATGCATGGGCAGAGTGAGAAAGACAAGCCCGGGTCTGAGCGCGACTATCCGCTCCAGATCCGGGGTCATGAAGTCCCCCACCTTGTAAACGCCCTTCGCCGCTTCCGGGTAATCACACTGGTTCGTGTTGCCGACCAGCACCCCGCCCGCCCCGACCGCATAGATAATCTCGGTCACGCTCGGCACGAGCGAAACCACTCTCAAACCGGAGGCCGCCGCCGGTCTGTGCCCGCACCCGGCGGCAACCAGAACAGCGATGGGGAGAAGCGACCTACTCAGGCTCATGCCGCGGACGATCGGCTTCCGGTTCCGGCATCGCGACACTCGCGAGTCCCGGTTGGTTGACCTTGTTCCCGAATATCAGGTACACCGTGTGCGCGACCATCCGATCCGCCGGTCTGATTCCGGTCGTGCGTACCAGTATTTCGCGCTCCAGAATCTCTTTGACGTGGATTCTCGCAAACCCCTGCATCTCCATCGCTGACACGGTCTTACGTACCTGCTCTACCGTCGGGCTTATCGATACGAGCGTGTGTCCACCCTTGAGGGACTTGTGGGCCGGCGCGACCAGCGTCCAGGGTTCGGGCACATCAAGGAACACGGCATCCATTTCCTTCTGCTCGAATCCCTCCTGCTCCGGGTCCCTGACGAAGAACTCGCAGTACGGGCTGAGTCCGTATTTCTCGACGTTCGCGCGGGCGTTGGCGCTGAACTCAGGCCGCCGTTCGTAGGAATAGACCCTGCCGTCGGGCCGGACGAAGTTCGCGAGATATATAGTAAGCGCGCCCGACCCGGATCCAACTTCAATCACCCGTGCGCCGGGGAATATCGCGGCGGAGACAAGCATGGCCCCGACGTCCTTGGGATAGACGATCGTGGTGGCGCGCCTGACCTTCATCGCCAGGTCCGATAGACCGGGTTTCAGCAGATGGAAGAGGAACCCGAGATGAGTACGGACTGAGTCGCCGAACTCCCGGCCGGCAATCTGATCGAATGGGAGCTGACCCCGGTGGGTCGAGAAGCTGCCCTTCGCCTGAACCGTGACCAGGTAATTCATGCGGTCGGAGTGGTAGAGAATCACGTTGTCGCCGAGTTGTATCATCGTGCCCATTCTAGATTCGCTTCAGGCCAAGTCAAGCGACCGAGGCAAGTGCAGGGCTGAAACAGGAAAGGCTGAAGCAGGGAATCCGGCTTCCATTGCTTCATCCTTCCTGCCTCATCCCTCGTTCTTTGCTCTTTGTGCCTGCGATTCACGGCGCTACGCTTGACAGAAAGGCGCTTTAGGATACGCTTTGGGCGTGACTGTGAACTCCTTTTTCAGAGGAATTACCGAGCGCTTCTCGAACGACATCGCGATTGACCTGGGCACTTCGTCTACCCTTATTTATGTCAAGGGCAAGGGCATCGAGCTGCGCGAGCCGTCCATTGTGACATTCGACGAGATTACCCACGAGGTAGTGGCGGTCGGTACCGAGGCCAAACGGATGCTGGGCCGGACACCCGAGGGAATGCGAGTGATTCGTCCCATGAAGGACGGCGTGATCGCCGACTTCGGAATCGTCGAAATCATGCTGAAGACCTACATCGGCATGGTCCAGCGCAAGAAGCTCTTCGTCCGCCCCCGGGTCATCGTCTGCGTACCTTCGGGTATCACCGAGGTAGAGAAACGCGCCGTACGCGATTCGGTCGAGGCGTCCGGCGCTCGCGAGATCTACCTCGTGTCGGAGCCCATCGCCGCCGCCATCGGCGTCGGCCTGCCGGTTGAAGCGCCGACCGGAAACATGATTATCGACATCGGTGGCGGCACCACCGAGATTGCGGTCGTCGCGCTCTCCGGAGTCGTGAACGCGGCCTCGGTCCGCGTGGCCGGTGACGAGATGGATGATGCCATAGTCAACTACATAAAGAAGAACTACAACCTCATCATCGGCGACCAGACTTCGGAGGCGGTGAAGATTGCCATCGGGTCGGCCTACGCCACCGGCAAAGAAGAGACCATGGAGGTCAAGGGCCGCGACCTGGTCTCCGGGATACCCAAGACCATCCGCATCACCAGTACCAAGGTGCGGGAGTCGCTGGAAGAGCCGATAACGCTGATCGTCGATGCGGTCCGGCTCGCCCTGGAGAAAACCCCGCCGGAGCTGGCGGCCGACATCGTCGACCGCGGCATCTATATGTGCGGCGGCGGCTCGCTGCTGAGAGGAATTGACCTGCTGATCAAGGAAGAGACAAGCCTGCCGGTGTTCGTCGCCGAGAATCCTTTGGAGAGCGTCGTCCGTGGCGCTGGTCGCATTCTGGAGAGTATCAGCGTCAACGAGAAACTCGTACTCCGCGCCAAGTAGCGGTATCCTGAAGATCCGATGATCGAAGCCCGAGCCCTGACAACGGCAGTCGCCCCGCGCGGCTGATCAGGCCTTGTTCAGGCCTAACCTCAATGCCTGGCAGGACCGCGCCGCCCTGCTGGTCGTACTCGTCGGGCTCGGCCTGCTGATTGTTCCCCACCGCCTGCGCATCGCGGTGACGCAACCGTTTCAGGTCGCCGTCCTCGCGCCGCTCCGACTGGGGACGGCGGTGAGCCAGTCGCTGCGCGACACCAGGGCCGAGAATGAACGGCTCTCCCGGCTCGCCGCTCAACTCGCGATGGAGAATGCCCGCCTCGAATCGGCCTCTCAGGCTGCTGGTGCGACGCCGCCGGTCAACGCGGCGCTCATCCGGGCGCGGGTCATCGGCCGGGACCTCATCACATTCGAGCACTGGCTGACTATCAGTCGGGGTACTCTCAACGGCGTCCGGCCCGGCGCCCCGGTTATCACGCCGGACGGAATCTGCGGCATGGTGGTCGCCTGCGGGAAACACCAGTCACTGGTTCAGACCCTGCTGGCGCCTGATTCCCGGGTCGCGGTCCTCAACCGCAGGTCCCGCGTGCCGGCCCTGGCGCGGCCCGACCGCGCCGGCGGACTGGTCCTCGACTATGCGCCCAAGCAATCCGACTTCAGACCGGGCGACACGCTGGTCACCGCGGGCCTCGGCACGGTCTTCCCGAAAGGGCTGATGCTCGGCGAAGTCATCGCTGTCCCGGACCGACCCGAAGCCCTGTTCAAGCCCGTGACGGTCCGCCCGTTCGTCGACATCAGCCGCATCGAACAGGTCTTCGTCATCTCCCTGCCGGCCGGAGCTCTGCCTGACACCGGGACCGGATGGCTGGAGAACACATCCCGACCTGAGGTCAGCATCCCGGACCAATCCGGCGAGTGATGAGAACCTTCGTCGCTTTCGTGCTGATCTACCTGCTCTTCCTGGTACAGGCGAGCATGACTCAGTGGTGGCCGGACCTGGTGCTGCTCGCCCTGATCGTCGTTTCGCTGCACGAGAGCCGATTCACCTCCACGCTGGTCGGCGGACTTGTCGGGCTCTGTCTCGACATGACCAACCCGGCATTCACCGGCACGCACCTGGTGACACTGGCGGCAACGGGCTATGGCGTTTCGCTACTGCGTGCACTCTTCTACCGGGCACGATGGGCTACGCTCCTGTTCGTGGCCATGGCCCTTGTTCTGAAGTGGGTCGCGGTTGCGGCGATTGGTCCGGGCCTGCCCGGACTGGCTGCCCTGGCGGTGTCATCGGGTCTGACCCTGGCTCTTGCCCCGCTGGCCGAGCTCGCTCTGAGCGGCCTCTTCTATCACGGATGGCAGACCGCCTGACGCGCCTGACGCAGGTCCTGCTGGTCCTGCTCGGTATTCTCTCCCTGCGCCTGTTTCAGCTCCAGGTCGTGCAGGGCACCCGCTACGCCCGCCTGAGCGACCGCAACCGAATCCGCAAACTCGTCCTGCCCGCGCCTCGCGGCCGCATCCTCGACCGGAACGGAATCCTGCTGGCGGACACGCGGCCGTCGTTTACGGTCACGGTTGTCCCGACCGAACTCCCTGACTCGGTTCTTCCCCTGCTGGCTCGTCTGCTCGACATGACTGAAACAGACCTGCGCCAGCAACTCAAGCCGGTCGCCATGTACTACACGCCGGTCAACGTCAAACGCGACGTATCGATTGACGAAGTCGCCCGCATCGAGGAAAGCAACTTCCGCTTGCCGGGCGTCCACATTCGCGTCGACCCGGTGCGCCACTACCCGGCCGCCAATCGCTACTGCCACGTCCTCGGCCATATCGGCGAAGTCAGCGAGGAAGAGATCGGACGCGACACGTCGCTGCGCCCGCTCGACCTCGTCGGCAGGGCCGGCATCGAGGCGCAGTACGAGTCCTTGCTGCGCGGCAGCGACGGCTACGAGTACGCCGAAGTGGATGCCCGCGGCCAGGAAATCGGCCCGCTGCCGGAGAAACGGCCTGACCCGGATGTGCCCGGACACGACCTGATCCTGACCATTGACGACCGGATTCAGGCGCTTGCCTGTTCGCTGCTGGTCCCCTACGACCGTGCGGCCATCGTCGGCATGGAAACCCGGACCGGCGCCATCGTCTGCCTCGTGTCCAAGCCTGATTTCGACCCCAACATCTTCATGGCTCCGATTGACCCGGCAACCTGGGATTCGCTCATCTCCAACCCCTCAAAGCCATTCTACAACCGGGCCGTAACGTCAGCCTACCCCCCGGGCAGCACCATGAAACCGGTGGTCGCGCTGGGCGCACTGCGCCAGGGTGCGCTCACCCCCGACACGCGGTTCCAGCCCTGCGCCGGCTCGTACAAGTACGGCAACCGCATATACAAGTGCACCGCCGCCCACGGCAGCCTCGACCTTGTCGGCGCGATTACCCAGTCCTGCAACGTCTACTTCTACCAGGCCGGACTCCGGCTTGGGCTGGACAGCCTGACTTCCTACGCGCAGGAAGTCGGTCTCGGCCATGTCACCGGCATCGACCTTCCAAGCGAGAAGCCGGGCAACATCCCGACCCGCCGCTGGCTGGATAACCGCTACGGCAAGAACAAGTGGGGAGCGGGTTCGGTCCTCAACTTCGCCATCGGCCAGGGGGAGGTCAGCGCAACGCCGCTGCAGATGGCGGTACTGTATGCGGCAATCGCAAACGACGGCTTGGCGGTCCGTCCCTATCTCGTCGCCCGGGTCGATTCGGCCGGCCATGCAATACGGACCACTCCGCCCGAAACCCATCGGCTGCCAATGCGGCAGCAGGACCTCGATGTCGTCAAGCTCGGACTGGAGAAGGTCGTCGAACGGGGAACCGGGGCCGCGGCCCGGCTCAAGGAAATCGGCATCGCCGGAAAGACCGGTACCGCCCAGAACCCGCCCAAACCGGACCACGCGTGGTTCGTCGGATACGCGCCGTCCGATGCGCCCGAGGTCGTCTTCGCCGTGCTCGTAGAAAACGCGGGCCACGGCGGCGTGGTGTCCGCGCCGATTGCCGGCCAGCTCATCCGGGCGTACTTCTCCCCTCAGCCGCCGGACACAGCAAAGCCCACCGAGTCGGTAGACGCACCGGCCACCGGGAACAGCAGATAGATGATTACGAAACGCGAGTCGCGCGGCTCGATGCGGCAGCTAGATCTGCAGCTCATCGCCGCGAACATGCTGCTCGCGGTGTTCGGCCTGCTCGCCATCTACTCGTCAGGCGGCTCCTACTACTTCCTGCGGCAGCTCATCTTCGTCCCCATTGCCATCGCCGCGGCAGCCGGAGCGTTCTTCATACCCCGACGCATTCTCTACGGTCTGGCCGAGGCGTTCTACGGCCTTGCACTGCTGATGCTCATCGCCGTCCGAATCGCGGGCACCGGCCCCGGCTCCCACCGCTGGTTCGTGCTCGGCCCGGCCTACATCCAGCCTTCCGAGTTCGCCAAGCTCGCCACCGTCCTGCTGCTGGCGAAGCACCTGAGCGTCAAGCGCACTATCCAGTTCAGCTTCCGCGACCTCGGCGCGCCGCTGGCCACAGCTCTCGTCCCGTCCCTGCTGGTGCTGGTCGAACCCGACCTCTCCACCGCACTCATCTTCGCCGCGCTGCTCGCGGCCATGCTCTACTGGCAAGGCATGAGACCCCTCCACATCCTGCTGCTCTTCACGCCTGCCCTCTCATTCGCGGCCGGGTTCTCGCTCTACACCTGGATACCGTTCTTCCTGGTGCTGGCAGTCATTCTGCTCGTCCGCTCGGGCGTCAAGAACGCGCTCATCGGCCTGGCAGTGAGCGCGGGCTTCGGCCTGCTTTCACCGGTCGTGCTCTCCTCGCTCAAAGGCTACCAGCGCGACCGTATCATGAGCTTCCTCGCGCCGTGGCTCGACCCGCACGGCATCAGTTGGAACGCCATCCAGTCGCAAATCGCCATCGGCTCCGGCCGGCTGATGGGCAAAGGCTTCCTCCACGGCAGCCAGAAACGGCTCGGCTTCCTGCCCAACCGCCATACCGACTTTGTCTTCTCATCACTCGGCGAAGAGTTCGGGCTTGTCGGCTGCCTGGTCCTGCTCGGCCTCTTCTTCTGGCTCCTGCGCCGGATGCTGCTGGCCGCCCGGCAGTCCCATGATTCGACCGGCTCCCTGCTCTGCGTCGGCTTCGCGGCAACCATCGGCTACCAGATGTTCGTCAACATCGGCATGCTGCTCGGGATACTGCCCATCACCGGCATCACCCTGCCGTTTATCAGCTACGGCGGCTCATCCCTGCTGCTCAACTTCCTCATGGTCGGCCTGGTGCTTAATGTCGTATCGAGGCCCGAATGAAACATCCACAGATTCCGCAGATTACACAGATTCTCACTCGCCAATCTTCACTTCTGCCTTCTGACTTCGGCCACGGTCTGACAGCTCACATCTTAGATCTCGCCTCGGAATCAAACGAGGCAAACTCGAAGCCCGAAGCTCGATCACGATTGATTCTCGAATGACCCATACCCGATGGACAATTAGGCATTCTCCGCAATTGGGACTTGATTGGGAATTAGGAATTAGGACTTGGGAATTGTGACGCAGGACCTACGCGCCCTTACCATCGCGCAACTACAGGCGCTCTGCGCGGAATTGAGCTGGCCCCGCTACACTGCGGCTCAGATCTTCACATGGCTCTGGCAGAAAGGTGTGGATGACATCGCCGCGATGACCAACCTGAGCAAGGAACGTCGGGCACTGCTCGCTGAACGCTACACAATCGGTCGGCTCGAACTACTCCGGACACTGGACGACGCGGACGGGACCACCAAGTTCACCTTCAAACTCTTCGACGGTAACGTCATCGAATCCGTCTTCATTCCTGAAATTCCTCCCCTCGTCCTTACGCCTCGATCCCCGACCCCCGCCCCCGGCCGCAAGACCGTCTGCGTCTCCACACAGGTCGGCTGCCGACTCGGCTGCTCCTTCTGCTTCACCGGCACGCTCGGCTTCACACGCAACCTCGCCTGGCACGAAATCGCCGGCCAAGTCCTCGCAGTCCGGCCATTCGCCATTCGTCATTCGCCATTCGCCAATTCCTCCCCTAGCCCCTCGCCCCTCGCCCCTAACCCCATTTCTAACGTCGTCTTCATGGGCATGGGCGAACCGTTCCTCAACTTCGAAGCAACCATCGAGGCTGCAAGAACCATCAACGCGGAAAACGGCCTGAGCATCGGCGCACGCCGCATCACCATCTCCACGTCAGGCATCCCGGATGGCATCAGGGCCTTCGCCAAACTGCCGCAGCAGTTTCGCCTCGCCCTCTCCCTCAACGCCTCAGACGACGAGACCCGTTCGAAACTCATGCCGGTCAACAAGCTCCATCCGCTCAAAGAAATCATGGCCGCCATTGGCGAGTACGTCGCGGCCAAGGGCAAACGTGTCACCTTCGAGTACGTGCTCGTAGACGGCATCAACAACCGCGACAGAGACGTGAAGCAACTCGCCGCCCTGCTCAAAGGCATCCCCTGCAAGGTCAACCTCATCCCGCTCAACCCCTTCCCGGGCTGCGACCTCAAAGCTCCCTCGGAGCAGTCGATAGACGCCTTTGCCAGGAAACTCTGGCCGCTCGTCCCTGCGGTCACGGTCCGCCGCAGCAAAGGCGCGCGCATCCTCGCCGGCTGCGGCCAACTTGCCGGCCTGACCGAGTAGCAGACCCGACCCGGCCGGCCGGGCCCGAGATCATCCACCGATTACGCGGACTACACGGACGACGCATGTTCGGGATTCGGAGAGAGCAGAATCCAGAAACCAGAGACCAGAATGCAGAATTGACGATGGACGAAAGAACGGGTAACCGCAGATTACGCAGATGTCGCAGATGTGAAAACCGCCAAGGACGGGGACATGACCCAATTCCGCCGAGGAATTGGGATCGTGTCCCAAGTCCGACCCGGAGAGCACTAACCGCAGATGACGCGCATTCAGGATTCGGATAGAGCAGAATCCAGAAACCTGAGACCAGAATGCAGAATTGACGATGGACGAAGAGACGATGGACGAAAGGACGAGTAACCGCAGATTACGCAGATGTCGCAGATGGCCCGGAACGGACGGAGAGGAAATCCACAGATTTCGCAGATTACACAGATTCGCGTGCAACGGAACGCGGCCAGTTTCTTATAAGTCCCCAGCAAATCCGGCCTCCGCATCTCCTAAGTTGGTCATTGGTAATAAGTTATTGGGCATTCATGAATCTCCCCTATCCCATCCCCCCGGCTATTCCGGAGATTATTCTCCGGGTTACCCGGAGAGCAATTCCGAGGGTTACCCAGGAGGTTATTCGGGGAGCAAATCGGAGAGCTACCCGGACAGCTAATCGGAGGGTTACCCGGAAGGCTATCCTACCCGCTACTCGGAGACCTACCCCGGAAGCTATCGGGAGAGCTATCCCGAAGATTGCTCGCGGAATTCCCCGGAGAACTGTTCAGGGAGTAATCCGGAGAGCAATCTTCCGAGCTATCGGAAGGATTACCCGGAGAATTACTCGGGGAACTTCAGGACGGGTCGCCTGCCCGGCTATCCGCCGAGCGGTCTGACGGACTGTGGTCGTGACCTACTCAGTCACGACGACCTTGCGAACCGCTTGTGCTTGCGCTTGTGCTTCCCTCACAAAGTACACCCCCGGTGCCAGCGTCCGCACGTCATTCGCGCCGGGATGAAGGTCGAGGACCTTCCGCCCACTGATGTCGAGCAAAACGCTTGATGCGCCACGCATTACGCTCGACTCCGGAACATGGAGGATTCCGCGGACTATGGTCGGCGCCGGTTTGGAGCTTGAGGCACGGGGCTCAAGGCCTTCCTCGACTCCGGTCATTGAATCACGCAGCACCGTGATGCGGGAACAATCCGTATTGGCCACGTATACGCTGTTCTCAATTGGGTTCCACGCCAGACGCTGTGCTCCCCCGCCCGCGTCAACAGTTGCAGTGACGAGGCTTGTCGTTCCGTCGATGACCGTAACGTCAGCGCCCTGCCAGTTCGCGCAGTAGACCTTGTCGTTCCAACGGTCATAGCAGAGAGCACGCGGATGCGACCCTGTGGGCACGGTCGTGATAACATGGCCGTCGATTCCGTCAATTACCGACACGCTATCCCTGCTCTCATTGGCGCAATACAGCCTGCCGTTGCGCGAGTTGTAGCAGAGGGCACAGGGCCAAGTCCCGACCCGTGTTCGACCGAGGAGCGAGTCACGGGCACCGTCCACCACGGTCACGTACCACGTGCTGGTGCTTGCGCAGTAGACCCTGTCGTTAATTGGATTGTAGCAAAGTGTCGAGCCGCCGAAGGGAATAGTCGCCAGCACCGTGTCCGCCACTCCATCGATGACAGTGATGTTGTCCTGCCCGGCGCAGCATACCTTATCATCCTGCGAGTTGTAGCATAGATCGGTTGGGTTGTATCCCAGCCCGATTGTCGTGCCGACTTGGTTCGTGCTGCAGTCTATGACGGTCACGCTCTGACTACCAGCGTTCGCGCAGTACACCTTGTCCTGAGTGCTGTAGCAGAGTGCCGATGGGCGTTCGCCGACGGCAACGACTGCAAGGACCGAATCCGTCCTGCCGTCAATCACGGCCACGTCGCTGCTCCCTCTGTTTGCAGAATAGACCCGGTCGCTTCTCGAGTCGTAACATAAGGCCATAGGTGTGACCCCCATCTGCACAGTTGTGATGACGCGATTGGTGGCGCCGTCGATTACGGTCACGTTGCCGCCGCTGGTGTCCGCGCAGTAGACCTTGTCGTCCTGAGGATCAAAACACAGGGCGTAGACGAGGCTCCCGGTAGTCAGTGTCGCCGCTGCTTGATCGGTAGCGCCGTCTACTACGGTCACACTCGCGCTGCCCTCATTCGCGCAGTAGACGTCCTGGCTCTGTGGATCGTAGCATAGCGCAGAAGGGGATTCGCCGACAGGAATGCTGTCAACGACCTGATTAGTAACGCCGTCAATCACGGTCACGTCGCTGCCGGAGTAGTTCGC
>Ga0335071_10002663_pt1 | contig 18984 bp, 16 predicted proteins | sample Lox_Sample_15_FD_206724 | JGI IMG/M metagenome (GOLD analysis project Ga0335071, IMG submission 206724) | Soil microbial communities from Loxahatchee National Wildlife Refuge, Florida, United States - Lox_Sample_1.5 | ecosystem: Environmental > Terrestrial > Soil > Wetlands | place: USA...
GCCCGTCGGATGACGCGGGAGTCCTCCATCATGTAGGTGAGGAGGTCGTTGAAGAGCTTCTGGTAGAGCGCGTCGAGGAGGTCGTCCCCCTGGATGACCTCCTCCGCCTTCTCGACGTCCTTCTCGACGAAGGCGTCGAGGGCCTTCTTGAGCTGGGCCTCGGAGAGGTCGGCGAGCGTCACGAGGTCGTGGAACGGCTTGACCGGCGGCGACTGGTTGAGCTGCACGGCCCGGTCGGAGATGTTCACGGCCAGGTCGCCCATGCGCTCCAGGTCCACGACGATCTTCAGGGCGGTGGTGATGAAGCGCAGGTCGCTCGCGGCCGGCTGACGGAGCGCCAGGAGGCGGCGGCACATGTCGTCGATGTCGACCTCGAGCCGGTTGATCTCGCGGTCCTGCGCCTTCACCTTTTCGGCGAGCGCGCTGTCGCGCTCGATGAGGGAGCGCACGCTCGCGGCGATGGCGGCCTCGACTTTGCCCCCCATCTCCAGGAGCTTGTCGCGCAGGGTGCTGAGCTCGACGTCGAAGATTTTGTCGGTGTGGGCGTCAGGGGCCATGTCTAGCCGAACTTTCCGGTGACGTAGTCGTTGGTCTGGGCCTTGTCGGGATTGGTGAACATCTTCTCGGTGGGGCCCACCTCGACCAGTTCGCCCATGTAGAAGAAGGCGGTCTGGTCGGACACGCGCGCTGCCTGCTGCATGTTGTGGGTCACGATGACGATCGTGTAGTGCTGCTTCAGCTCGTGGATCAAGTCCTCGACCTTGGCGGTGGCGATGGGGTCGAGGGCGCTGGCGGGCTCGTCCATGAGGAGCACCTCGGGCTGGACTGCCAGTGCCCGGGCGATGCAGAGCCGCTGCTGCTGCCCTCCGGAGAGCCCGAGCGCGCTCTCGTCGAGCCGGTCCTTCACCTCGTCCCACAGCGCGGCCTGGCGGAGCGTCCGCTCCACCACCTCGTCGTGGCTCCCGCGAACCCCGTTCAGCTTTAGGCCGGCGGCGACGTTGTCGCGGACCGACATGGTGGGGAACGGGTTGGGGCGCTGGAACACCATCCCGACGCGCCGCCTCAGCAACACGGGGTCGACCTGCCGGCTCAGCAGGTCCTCGCCGTCGAGGAGCAGCGTGCCCTCGGCGCGCGCGCCGGGGATGAGCTCGTGCATCCGGTTCAGGCACCGCAGGAACGTCGACTTGCCGCACCCGGAGGGGCCGATGGCCGCCATCACGCTGCGGGGCGGAACGACGAGCGCCACGTCCTTCAGCGCGAGCGTCGACCCGTACCAGGCCTTGAGGTTGCTGATCCGGAGCTTGGGCTCCTCGCGCTCTGCCGTCGCCCCCCCGACAGGCGGACTCGGCGGGGCGACGGCCGGCTTCGGCGGTGCGACGGGCCCCTGCGCCGCCTTCTGGGCGTCATGGGGGATCCGGGTAGCGACTTCCTGGGCGGGTGTCATCGGGCGCCCTCCATCCGGTTGCGCGAGAGGATCCGCGCGAGCAGGTTCAAGACCCCGACGAGGAGCAGGAGGACGAGGGCGGCGGTCCACGCCTTGTTGTGCCAGTCCTCGTAGGGGCTGATGGCGTAGTTGAAGATCTGGACGGTGAGCGACGCCGTCGGCTGGTCCGCGCGCAGGTTCCAGTACTGGTTGTTGAGCGCGGTGAAGAGCAGCGGCGCGGTCTCGCCGGCCGCCCGGGCGACGGCGAGGAGCACGGCCGTGATGATACCTCCCGCCGCGGTACGGAGGATGACGAGCAGGCTCGTCTTCCACTTCGGCACGCCGAGCGCCAGCGACGCCTCGCGAAGCGCCCCGGGGACGAGGCGCACGAACTCCTCGGTCGACCGGGCGAGCGTGGGGATCATGAGCAGCGCCAGGGCGAGACCGCCGGCGAGCGCCGAGAAGTGCTTCATGCGGGCGACCACCAGGCCGTAGGCGACGATGCCGATCACGATCGACGGGACGCCGGAGAGGACCTCGGTGACGAAGCGGATCAGTTCGCCTGCGCGGCCGTTCCCCTTCTCGGCGAGGAAGACCCCGGCGCCGATGCCCACGGGCAAGGCGATTACGCTGGCGATGGCCACGAGCAGGAGGGTGCCGACGATGCCGTTGCCGACGCCGCCGCCCGTCTCCCCGACGGGGGCGGGCAGGTTGGTGAAGAAGGTCCAAGAGAGCCCGGCGGCGCCGTGCGAGACGACGAGCCAGAGGAGCGAGGCGAGCGGGACGAGCGCGGCGAGGACGCCCGCGGCGCTCGCCAGGGTCCAGAACCGGTCGACGAACTTCCGCCAGCGGAGCGACGTCATGCCGCCCCCCGCGACATGCCCCGGCTGACCGCCCGGATGAGCACCTGCGCGAGCGCGTTCAGGAGGACGGTGATCCCGAACAGCACGAGGCCCAGCGAGGCGAGGGCGCCCACGTGCACGTCACCCGTCGCCTCGGCGAACTCGTTCGCGATCACCGCCGGGAGGGAGTAGCCGGGGGCGAAGAGCGAGGCATGGATGTCCGGGGCGTTGCCGATGACCATGGTGACCGCCATGGTCTCGCCGAGCGCCCGCCCGAGGCCGAGCAGGGCCGCGCCGACGATGCCGGGCCGGGCATATGGGAGCACCGCCATGCGGATGGCCTCCCAGCGGGTGGCCCCGAGCGCCAGCGCCCCCTCCTTGAGGGCGAGCGGCACGGTCTTCAGCACCTCGAGGGTCACCGACGCGATGGTCGGCAGGATCATGATCGCCAGGATGAGGCCGGCGGCGAGGTAGCCGAGGCCGATCATCGGCCCCTGGAACAGCGGCAGGAACCCCAGCACCGCCTGGAGGAAAGGCTCGACGCTCTCGCGCAGCCACGGGACCATGACGAAGAGGCCCCACAGGCCGAAGATCACGCTCGGGATCGCGGCGAGCACCTCGATGGCGAAGCCCACCGGGCGCCTGAGCTGCTTCGGCCCCATCTCCGACAGGAAGAGCGCGAGGCCGACGGAGACCGGGACCGCGACGACGATGGCGATCGTGCTCGTGACGAGGGTCCCGTAGATGAAGGGCAGCGCCCCGAACTTGTCCTGGACCGGGTCCCAGTCGGAACCGAACAGGAAGCGCAGGAGGCCGAGCTTCTTCCAGGCGACGAGCGACACGCCGCCGAGCTCGGCGAGGATCAGCCCCGCGACGACGAGGATCGACCCGCCGAGGATGGAGACCCCCGCCCCCCAGGCGCGGTCTCCCCAGGGGGAGACGTGCGCCCGGGCGAGGGGGCTCGGACCGACGCCTGCCGTGGTGTCACTGGGCTGCGGCAAGGGTGACCGGCTTGCCCTGGACCTGGAGGCCCTGGACCGTCTTCTCGACCATCGACACGACCGACTTCGGCAGCGGCGCGTAGTCGAGCGGCGCCGCGAGCTTCTGGCCGTCGTGGATCGCCCACCAGAGGAACTTCACGATCGCCTCGCCCTTCGCTTGGTCCGCCATGTCCTTGTGGATGAGGAGGTAGGTGAAGGAGGCGATGGGGTAGGCGGTCGCTCCCGCTGCGTTGGTGAGCGAGACCCGGTAGTCCGCCGGCATCTGGACGCCGGCCGCGGCGGCGGAGGTGCTCTCCAGGCTCGGGGCGACGAAGTTCCCGTCCCTGTTCTGCAGGGTGGTGAGGGGGAGCTTGTTCTGGTTCGCGTAGGCGAGCTCCACGTAGCCGATGGAGCCCGGGGTCTGCTTGATGAGCCCGGTAACGCCCTCGTTGCCCTTGCCGCCGAGGCCGGCCGGCCAGCTCACGCTCTTGCCGGTACCCACCTTCTCCTTCCACTCGCTCGAGACCTTGGCGAGGTAGTCGGTGAAGACGTAGGTGGTCCCCGACCCGTCGGAGCGCCGGACGACGGTGATGGGCATGTCCGGGAACTTGATGCCCGGGTTGACCTTGGCGAGCGCGGGGTCGCTCCACTTCGAAACCTTGCCGAGGTAGATGGCGGCGAGCAGGTCCGGGGTGAGCTTCAGTCCGGCGAAGGGGGCGTTGTAGGTCACGACGACCGCACCGAGCACGGTGGGAACGTGGACGGCGTCGGCGGCCTTGGCCATCTCGTCGGGGTTCATGGGGGCGTCGGTGGCGCCGAAGTCCACGGTCCCGTTCGTGAACTGCTGGATGCCGCCGCCCGAGCCGATGGACTGGTAGTTGAAGCGGATGTCGGGGAACGCCTTGTTGTACTCGGCGAACCACTTCGAGTAGAGGGGGAAGGGGAAGGTCGCCCCCGCCCCCGTGACCAGGATCGGGCCGGCGCTCGCCGTGCCCGCGACCAGCAGGAGGGCGCTAAGCGCGAATTTCTTCATCGGAATCGCCTTTCTCGGGTCCTTCTCTATTTCCGGAGACCCTGTGTAACGGTGGTCGGTGACGGGACGGTGACGCCCCCGCAAAGAAGCCGTGGCGCCCCGGGACGGCGAGACCCCTGATCGGGCCTTCGCGGCGGCGCCGGCCGGAGCGAGAGAGACCGTAGACGCCGGCGGTGGCATCCCGGCGAGCGCCGGGTCACGAGTGCGTGACAGCCGTCTCGCGCTCCGAGGCCGGCCGGGCTTCCGGATCCGGCCGCTGGAGCGCGACCCAGAAGCGGGTCCCTCCGGAGCCGCTCTCGACGCCGACGTCTCCGCCTTGGGCCTGGACGAGGTGCTTCACGATGGCGAGGCCGAGGCCCGTCCCGCCCGAGTCGCGCGACCGGCCCGGATCCACCCGGTAGAAGCGCTCGAAGATCCGGGCGAGGTGGTGGCGCTCGATGCCGGGACCCGTGTCGGAGACCGACAGCGTCACCCACTCGTCCCCGCCCTGGGCCGCGACGGTCACCGTGCCCCCATCGGAGTTGTACTTCACGGCGTTGTCGAGGAGGTTCACGAGCACGTGCTCGAGGGCCCGCGCGTCGGCGCGGACCATGGTGCCGGGGGGCACGTCCGACCGCACCTCGATCCGCCTCCGGCGGGCGGGCTCCGCGCAGGCCTCGATGGCGCGCCGGACCACGAGGTCCGCGGCGACGGGCCCGAGCGAGATGGGCCACTGGCGGCTCTCGACGCGGGAGAGGTCGAGGAGGTCCCGGGTGAGGTGGGCGAGCCGCTCGGCGTTGCGCGCGATGATGTCGACGAAGATCCGCGCCTGGGCCGCGTCGTTCATGGCCCCCGCCAGCAGGGTCTCGGCGGCCCCCGAGATCGCGGTCACCGGCGTGCGCAGCTCGTGGCTCGCGTTGGCGACGAAGTCGCGGCGGGTCGAGTCGACGAGCCGCTGCTCGGTGACGTCCCGGAGCAGCAGCAGGACCTCCCCGCGGACGAGGGGGGCGAGGTGGACGAGGAAGCCCCGGCGCCCCAGCTGCACCTCCAGCCGCTTGGCCGTCCCCTCGAGCGCCCGGCGCGCCGCGTCCGCGAGCTCGCCACTCCGGGTGATCTCGAGGACGGTGAGGCCGATCGCACGGCCCCCGGGCGCCATCCCCTCGAGCGCCGTGTTGGCCGCGCGGATGACCCCCTCGCGCGACACGAGGCCCGCCGCGTCCGGAATCGCGGCGAGGAGCTCCCGCTCCGGCTGCGCGCGCTCGAGTGCCCTGAGGCGCGCCTCCCGCTCGAGGAGGAGCGCGCCGAGGCGCTCCACCTCGGGCGCGAGGTCCGCCCGGGGGCCGCCGGAGAGCTCCACTTCGAGGTCGCGAACGGCCGCGACGACGGGGTCGCGAAACACCGCCAAAGGCTACCCCTGGTCGGCCGGATCCACCAGCCGGTACCCCACCCCGCGCACGGTTTCGAGGAGGTCCCGGGCGGGCCCCATCTTCTCGCGCAGGCGCTTCACGTGCGTGTCCACGGTGCGGGTCTCGAGCTCGCTCGACATCTCCCACACGTCCGTGAGCAGCCGCTCGCGCGACTGCACGCGGCCCGCCCTCGACATGAGGGTCGCGAGGAGCCGGAACTCGAGCGGGGTGAGCTCCACCTCGTCCCCCGCGATGTAGCAGCGGTGGGCGTCCACGTCGAGCCGGATCGTCCCGAGCTCGCTGCGCGGCCTGTCGCCGCCCTGCTGCGCGGCGCGGCGCAGGACGGCTTTCACCCGCAGCATGAGCTCCCGCATGCTGAACGGCTTCACGACGTAGTCGTCCGCGCCGAGCTCGAATCCCACCACCCGGTCGAGCTCCTCCCCCTTGGCGGTCAGCATGATGACGGGCAGCGCCTTCGTGCGCGGGTCGGACTTGAGCTGGCGGCACACGTCGGTGCCCGAGAGGTCGGGCAGCATCAGGTCGAGGAGCACGAGGTCCGGCACGCGGCGGCGCGCGGCCTGGAGCGCCTGCTCGCCGCTGTAGGCGATGGTCGTCTCGAAGCCGGCCTGCCGGAGGTTGAAGTCCAGAAGGCTGACGAGGTCGCGCTCGTCGTCCACCACGAGGACGTTTGCCACGAGGCAGCCATAATCCATGTTTACGTGACGGTCCCGTGACCAAGGTGGGGCTCGTCCGTGAAAACGCTCTGCCGTGGGCAGATGTGGGCGAACACGCACCCACCCCTCCCGTGACCATGCGTCGATCCGGACTGACGCTTCAGAGGTACCATGTTCGGGTATGAACCTGACCGCACTGGCGCTCGCGGCTGCCGCCGCGAGCGCGGCCGCCTCGCCCACCGACGGGGGGGCGACGGCGGCCCCGCGGATGGTGCGCTGCCTTCTCATCGCCCCGCTCGAGAACGAGTCGGACTCCCCGGATGCGGCCGCGACCGCGAACGAGGTCCTCTACTCGTCCGACGCCGCGGCGCGCGGCCGTGCGCTCGACGAGCCCGATCTCCGGGGCCTCTTCGCGGACTCGAGCCTCGAGCTGCCCGACGGCATCCCTCCGCCGATCGCCTTCGACCTCGCCGAGATCTTGGGCGCGGACGGCGTCCTGTTCGGCTCCGTGTCGGGGACCGAGCGGGGGCCGTCGGCCCCGCTCCGCGTCGACCTCAAGCTCGCGCTCCCCGGCTCGCGCTCCATCGTCCGCGCCGCCTCGGCGGCGGCGGTTCCGCGCCCGGGGGAGGCCCCGGCCGCCGCCCTCCGGCGGGCCGCGGCCGAGGCGGGCGCCGCGGCCACGGTCTTCGTGGGAGGCCCTCCGCTTCCCGGGTGCTTCGATCCCGCCCGGCTCGCCCACGTCCGCCAGGCCGCGCTCGCGGCCGGCCCGGGCGGAGCGGCGCCCCGCGCCGCGGCCGCGCCGGCCTCCCCGCGCCAGGCGGACTGGTCCTCGCGGCTCGCGGCCGGCACCCGCTTCCCCGTCGAGGGGATCGCCTTCGAGGGGCGAACCGCGCGCATCGCCCGGGCCGCCGGGCTCGAGGACCTCGCGGCGGCGCTGCGGACCACGCCGGGCGTGCGGCTGCGCCTCGAGGGCTTCGTCGACTCGACGGGCCGGTCGGCCGCCGACGTTCGCCTGTCGCTCTCGATGGCCCAGGCAGCGGCCGAGCGCCTCGTGGCGCTCGGCATCCCGCTCGACCGGATCAGCTGGACCGGCCGGGGCGGCGACGCACCGATCCTGCCGAACTTCACGGCACGAGGCCGCGCCCGGAACCGGCGCGTCGAGGCGGTCCCGCTCGTCGAGACGGCTTCTCGCCCCTGAGGGGTGCCGGCCCGACCCGACCCGCATCCGGCCGCGGCGCTTGACGCGCCGGGCCCGGGGCGGTCTGGTGTGGCCCTGCGAGACGTCGTCGGGCGGGAGGGCACGGCCACGGTGGAGCGGATCAAGGAGCAGCCGGCACCGCGGGAGGACACCACCGCGGTGCACGAGCTTCGCCGCGAGGTGAAGGAGTGGTTCCAGGGCTTCTCGCCCGGCGGGGCCACCGCCATCGCCGCCGGCCTGCTCGCGTGCGTCGCCGCGGCGGACGTCTACGCCGGCCCGGGCGTGGACCTCACGCTCCTCTACCTCGGCCCCATCGGCTTCGGAACCATCTTCGCGGGGCTCCGGGCGGGGGCCGCCCTGTCGGCGCTCGCGGCCCTCGGCTCCCTCGAGGCCTCCCGGATCGCCGGCGAGCGCCTCCCGGGCGCGGTGGTCGCCTGGAACGCGGCGCAGCAGCTCGGGATCTTCCTCCTCCTCGCCGCGGTCGTCGACGCGTTCAAGAAGCGCCTTCTCCACGAGCAGCAGGCAGCGCGCACCGACCCTCTCACGGGCGTCGCCAACCGGCGGGCGTTCGTCGAGGCGGCCTGGCTCGAGATGGAGCGCTCGCGGCGCCACGGGCGCCCGCTCTCGCTGCTGTACCTGGACTGCGACGACTTCAAGGCGGTCAACGATCGCCTGGGTCACGTCGGCGGGGACGAGGTCCTCGCCGCGGTCGGCGGGGCGGTCCGCGACGCGGTGCGGGCGCACGACACGGTGGCGAGGCTGGGCGGCGACGAGTTCGGGGTGCTGCTCCCGGAGATCGACAGCGCGGGCGCCATCGCCCTCGCCGAGCGCCTCCGCACCCGCCTGCGCGGCTCGCCGGCGAGCCACGGGATCACCTTCAGCATCGGGATCGCCACCTTCCTCACGCCGCCTTCGTCGGTGGACGAGATGATCCTCCGGGCGGACCACCTGATGTACGAGGCCAAGCGCTCCGGGAAGAACGCCTGGCGAGCCGAGGTGGCGGGCCCGCCCGCCGGCGTCGCATGAGCGGGACGCGGGAGGCCGCTGCGCGGCTCGTCGCCACCTGCGCTCGCGGGACGGAGGGGGCGCTTCGTGCGGAGCTCGTCTCCCTGGGTATGAGGCACGTGCGCGGCGAGCGGGGCGCGGTCTCGTTCGCGGGCCGGCTGGAGGACGGCCTTCGCGCATGCCTCTGGTCGCGGACCGCGATGCGGATCCTGCTCCCTCTCGGCCGCTTCCCGGCCGCGGACGCGGACGCGCTCTACCAGGGGACCCGGTCGGTGGACTGGACGGAGTGGCTCACGGAGCGCACCACCCTGGCGGTGGACGCGACCGGGTCCTCGGGGGCGATCACCCACTCCGGGTTCGCCGCTCTGAAGGTGAAGGACGGCGTCGTCGACGCGCTGCGGGAGCGTCTCGGCGCCCGGCCGGACGTGGACACGCGCGATCCGGACGTCCGCATCGTCCTCCACCTGGCGCGGGGAGAGGCCGAGCTGTCCCTCGACCTCGCGGGGGGGCCGCTCCACCGCCGCGGCTACCGCGCGGCGACGGCCGAGGCCCCGGTGAAGGAGACGCTCGCCGCCGCCGTCCTCCGCCTGGGCGGCGTCGCCACCGACCGCCCCTTCCTCGACCCGATGTGCGGCTCGGGGACGCTCGCGATCGAGCACGCGCTCGCCGCTCGCAACCTCGCGCCGGGGCTTAGGCGCGCCTTCGGCTTCCAGCGTTGGCCGCGCTACCGGGGGGAGCTCCAGTCCTCGTGGGACCGCATGCGAGAGGAGGCGCGCGCGGCCGCGCTGCCGCGCGCGCCCCCGCCCATCTGGGCGAGGGACCGATCGGCCGAGGCGCTGGAGGCGGGCCGCCGGAATGCGCGAGCCGCCGGCGTCGAGTCCGACGTCGAATGGAGCGAGGCGGACGCGAGGGAGATGGAGCCGCCCGCGGCCTCGGGCACGCTCTGCTCGAACCCGCCGTACGGGGAGCGGCTGGGCGCCCGGCCGCTCCAGCTCGCAGGGTTCTACCGCGGCCTCGGGCAGGCCCTGCGCCGCTTCTCCGGGTGGGACGTCGTGCTGCTGTCGGGAAACCCTCTGCTCGAGCGCGAGATGGGGCTGCGCCCCGAGTGGTCCCACCGGCTCTGGAACGGGGCGCTCGAGGTCCGGCTCCTCCGCTACCGCGTCCCCTAGCTCGGGGTGTGGCGGAAGCCCTCCGGCCGCCCTAGATACGTCTCGCCTTCGCTCCTGAACGTGGTGTAAACGATGGGCCACCGCCCCCCTCCCCGAAAGGATCTCCGATGACTCGCGCGTTCCGCACGGCCGCCCTGGCCCTCGCCTCCGTGGCGATCGCCTCCTGCGCCTCGACCAACATGGTCCAGGTCTGGCGGGACCCGAACTACGTCGCCGCGCCCGTCAAGCGCATCTTCGTGGTCGGCGTCGTCCCGAACGAGAGCTACCGCGTCACCTTCGAGAACGCGATCGCCCAGGCCCTCATGGCGAAGGGCTTCCAGGCCGCCACCTCGAGCGGCGTCTTCCCGCCCGGCCAGCTCGACAAGGAGCGGGTGGTCGCGTACGTGAAGGAGAACAACGTCGACCTGGTGGTCGTGCAGCGCCTCGCCAAGCAGACCCAGACGGAGTACGTGCCGCCCTCGGTCGCGTACGTGCCGCCGGCGCCCTACTACGGCGGGTGGTACGGGTACTACGGGTACGGCTACGGCGCCGCCTACTCGCCTGGCTACATCACCGAGAACACCATCGTGCTCGCCGAGACGAACGTGTACGCCGCGAAGCCCGCGGAGAGCCTCGTCTGGAGCGGGAGCTCCAACACCTTCAACTTCAACACCGCCCAGGAGGCCGCCAGCTCGGTCGCCGCCTCCCTCGTGAACGACCTCATCAAGGCGGGGATCCTCGTCCACTAGGCCCGGGCACCCCATGCGCCCGTCCGCCGTCGGCGTTCTCGCCGCGACCCTCGCCTCGCTCGCGGCCTGGCCCTCGCCCGCCCTCGGGTGAGGGGTCTCCACGGCCGTGGGTCCCACGGCCATCGCGAAGAACTACTGCGGCCTGAAGGAGGACCAGGGGACGCCGTGGCGCGTCGCCGCGTCCTACGGCTGGCTCTCCTCCGAGCTGCGCTTCGGGAGCACGTCGGCCCCCTTCTACCAGCGGTCGGTGGCCGTCTCGCTGACGCGCCAGCTCGGGGAGCGCTTCTCGGTGCAGGCCGGGGCCGGGGCCGTGATCGGCGGCGGCATCGACGCGCTCGGCGCCTCCTACGACATGCAGCCGGGCTGGCTCGTCCGCCTCGGGGGAACCTGGCTCGCCCTCGACGGGCGCGGGGCCTGGCCGTTCCTGGCGGTGTCCCTGGGGCTCGCCGCCTCCGGGGTCACCACCACCTCCGCGGGGCTCCCGTCCGAGACGCTCACCGCGGTCGACCTCGGGCTGTCCGCGAGCGTGGGGAAGGCCTTCTTCGGGGCGGTGGCGCCGTACGTCGGGGCGCGCGTCTTCGGCGGCCCGGTCGCCTGGACGCTCGCGGGCAAGGGGGTCACGGGGACGGACGTGAATCACTGGCAGGTGGCGTTCGGGCTCGCGGCGGCGCTCCCGCTCGGTTTCGACGTCCTCGTCGAGTGGGCGCCCTTCGGCGAGGAATCCGTCCTGGCCCAGGCGGGCTGGGCCTTCTAGCGGACCTTCACGCCCATCGCGAGCCCCTCGGCCGTCGGGAGGAGCGTGGCGCGGAACCGACCCCCGGCCGCGAGTCGCGCGAGGAAGCGGCCCATGGCCTCGACCGCGGGCGCGTCCGCCTCCGCGTGGTCGGGCTCGTGGAGGTGACCGAAGGCGAAGGCGTTGTCGCCGAGCACGACGCCGCCGACGCGGAGGTGCTCCTCGGCCCAGGCGAGGTAGTCGGGGTACCCGCCCTTGTCCGCGTCGATGAAGACGAGGTCGAAGGGGCCCTCGTCCTCGACCCGCCGGAGCCCCTCCATCGCGGCGCCGACGTGGATGGTCACCTGGCCCGAGACGCCCGCCCGCTCGAAGGACGCCCGGGCGACCTCCGCGTGCCTCGGCTCGCGCTCGAACGTGTGGAGGTGGCCCCCGGCCCCCATCCCGCGCAAAAGGCAGATCCCGGAGAGCCCGGCGAGCGTCCCGATCTCCACGGCCTTCCGCGCCCCGCAGGCCCGCGCGATGACCTCGAGGTGCAGGCCGTCCATGGCCCCGACGTGGATCGCGGGCATTGCGGCCTCGCGGGCGCGGCGGCGCACGTCGGCGAGCAGGGCGTCCGTCGGGGCGAAGAGCCGCTCGACCCATGCGGCGAGGGCCGGGTCCCCCTGTCCGTATCCCTTCGTCGGCGGGGAGCCCATCACGGCTCCCCGAGCTGCTTCAGCCGCGCCTGGAGGCGCTCGGCGACGCGCGGGTTCCGCTGCGCCTCGGGGAGCCTCTCCGAGCAGGCGATGGCGTCCTCCAGGGCGCGGCGCGCCCCTGCCCTGTTCCCCTGGCCCTCCAGGATCGTCGCCCGCTGGCTCAGCACCCGCACCTTGCGCGGGCCGTAGGCGCGCTCGACGGCGCGGTCGGAGGCGGCGAGCGCGTCGGCGTAGCGCCCGAGCTCGAGGTACAGGACCGCCAGCCGGAAGGGGGGGTTGTAGTCGCGCGGCGCCGCCCGCTCCGACGCCTGGAGCAGGGGGACGGCCCGGGCCGGGTCGCCGAGCGCCAGCGCCGCCGCCACGATCCACGAGTCGAGCATGACGCGTGCGGCCGCGCCCCTCGCGCGCCCTCGCTCGGCGACGAGGAAGGCCCACCAATCGCCCGCGATCCTCTCGGCTCCGGCCTCGTCCTTGGCCGCCCTGCGCGCCTCGACCAAGCCGTCGTAGAGCCCGGCGCGGTCGTCGGCGAGGACGCCGGGGAGCCTCACCGCCTCGGCGGCGAGCGGCTCCAGCGCCGCGAGCGCCTGCGTCGCCCAGGGCTCGTCGCTCGACGACGTCGCGCAGGAGAGCCCGACCGAGACCACGTTGGCGAAGGACTGCGTCCGCGCCATGGCCGGCGCCTCGCGCACCGCCAGGTCCGCGCAGTCCTTGGGGCGGTCGGAGGCCTGCAGCGCCATGGCGAGCGACTCGAGCACGCGGGGCCTCCGCCCCCACCCGGGACCGCCCCGCGCGAGGGCCTCGCGCCAGAGCTCGACGGCCCGGCCGACCTCACCGGCCGCGTTGGCCCGGTCCGCGCGCGCGAGCAACGCCGCGGGCGCCTCCCCCTCCATCCCCTTCACCGCGCGCTCGCCGTCGGCCAGCAGCCTCTCGAGGTCCTGCGCGGTGGCGGTTCCGAGCCACTTCAGGGCCGGCTTCTGTGTCGCCGGGTCGACCACCAGGAACGTGGGCCACACCTCGACGGGGAACTTCTCCAGGAACGGCGCGTTCTCCGCCTTCTCCGTGTCGATCTCGAGCCAGACGAACCGCCCGGCGGACTTCACGAGCGCCGGGTCCTTGAGGACCGTGGCGCGCATGAAGTTGCACGTCTTTCACCAGGGAGCCCAGGCGTCGACGAAGATCGGAACGTGGCGCGCCTTCGCCTCGGCGAGCGCCCTCGCGTAGTCGTCGGCGATCCAGCCGCCCGCCGGGGCCGCGGACGCGGAAAGGACCGGCACGGCCGCGAGCGCGATGGACAGCAGCGTGGGAGCGATTCGCATCCCCGGGATCTAGCGGAGAGAGCCCCGCGCGTCCACGGTCCGGAGGCGCGGGCGCTCAGCGCCTCTTCATTGTGAGCCCCATGGTGAATCGCGCGACAGGCTCGTCGCCGTACTTGCTCGGGACGGTGGCGACCACGGACACGGGGATGGTGACGCGCTCGCCCGTGGCCCGCGTCTGCGCGACCGCCGCCGCCACGGCGCGCCCCTCCGCGGAGCGGAAGAGGACGTCGCCGTCCGCCCGCTTCAGGAAGTCCCCCCGCAGGTCCTTGAACAGGAGGTCGATCTGCTGCCCCCCTCCGAAGATGTGCCGCGCCGCTCCCATGCCGGCGGCGAGGTCCGCGCCGGCGCAGAGCGCGCCCACGTACATGACCTTCAGGTGGTTCCGGGTGCGCCAGGTGAGCGGGATCAGGATCTCGGCGACCTCGTCGTCGATCCGCACGATGCGGGGGCCCAGGAACCACAGCACGGGGATCTTGAGCTTGAGGAAGCGGAGGATCCGCCGGTCGTTCATCATGCGCCAAGCGTAGACGAGAAGCGCCGGCGATCGGTGAGGATTCCTCGGGGACGGCTCCCGGGAAGGACCCGGCGGGCGTCGCAGCGGGGCGCTATAAGGGCGATCGATGCTGGCCGGATTCCACCCCCTGGTCGCGGGCTGGTTCGAGCGCCGCTTCGGGACGCCGACCGAACCCCAGGCGCTCGGCTGGCCCGCCATCCAGGAGGGCCGGGACGTGCTCCTCTCGGCTCCGACCGGCTCCGGCAAGACCTTCGCGGCGTTCCTCCACGGGCTCGACGGGCTCTTCCGGGACGGGCTCGCGGGGGCGCTGCCGGACGAGACCCGGATCCTCTACGTCTCGCCCCTCAAGGCCCTCTCGAACGACATCGAACTCAACCTGCGCGAGCCGCTCGCCGCGCTGAGGGAGGCTGCGGTCGCGGCTGGCCTGCCCGCCCCCTCCATCCGCGCCGCCGTCCGCACGGGGGACACGCCGGCGTCGCGGCGGCAGGCGATGCTGAAGCGCCCGCCGCACGTCCTCGTGACCACCCCGGAGTCCCTCTACCTCTTGCTCACGAGCGAGAAGGGGCGGCGCGCGCTGCGCGGCGTGCGCAAGGTGGTGGTGGACGAGATCCACGCCGTGGCCCGGGACAAGCGGGGCAGCCACCTCGCCCTGTCCCTGGAGCGGCTCGAGGCGCTGGCCGAGCGCCGCCCCCAGCGCATCGGCCTGTCCGCGACGGTGAACCCCGTCGCGGAGATGGCCCGCTTCCTGGTGGGCACCGGCCGCGTGGACCGGTCGGGTTCGCCCGACTGCGCCGTCGTCGAGGTGGGGCGGGTCCGGCCCCTCGACGTGGCCATCGAGATCCCGCGGGACGAGCTCTCCTCGGTGGCCTCCAACGAGCAGTGGGCGGAGACGTACGACCGGCTCGCCGAGCTCGTGCGGGAGCACCGCACCACCCTCGTCTTCGTGAACACCCGCCGGCTCGCGGAGCGGGCCTGCCACGCCCTCTCGGAGCGCCTCGGCGAGGCGGCGGTCGCCGCGCACCACGGCAGCCTCTCGCGCGCCCGCCGCCTCGACGCCGAGGAGCGCCTGAAGTCCGGGGCGCTCCGGGCCGTCGTGGCCACGGCCTCCCTGGAGCTCGGCATCGACATCGGGACCGTCGACCTGGTCGCGCAGCTGTCCTCGCCGGGCTCCCTGCACGTGACGCTCCAGAGGGCCGGCCGGGCCGGCCACTGGCGGGGCGCGACGCCGAAGGCGCGCCTGTTCCCGATGAGCCGGGACGAGCTCGTCGAGTGTGCCGCTCTCGTGCGCGGCCTGCGCGCCGGGCGCCTGGAGCGGATCGCCGCCCCCAGCCACCCCCTCGACGTCCTCGCGCAGCAGGTCGTCGCCGAGGCGGCGAGCCGGTCCGACGGCCTCGGGGAGGACGAGCTCTACGAGCTCGTGAGGCGGGCCTGGCCGTACCGGGACCTGCCGCGACGCGACTTCGACGCGGTGGTGGCCATGCTCTCCGAGGGCGTCGCCACCCGTCGCGGGCGGGCAGGGGCGCTCCTGCACCGGGACGCCGTCCACGGCCGGGTGCGGGGACGCCGCGGTGCGCGCCTCGCGGCCCTCACGGGGGCGGGGACCATCCCGGACAACGCGCAGTACCAGGTGGTGGCCGAACCCGAGGGCGCCGTCGTGGGGATGCTCGACGAGGACTTCGCGGTCGAGAGCCTCGCCGGCGACGTCTTCCTGCTCGGGAACCGCTCCTGGCGCATCCGGCGCATCGAGGCGGGCGTGGTCCGGGTCGAGGACGCCGCAGGGGCCGCTCCCGGCCTGCCCTTCTGGCTGGGCGAGGCTCCCGGCCGCAGCGCCGAGCTCTCGTCGGAGGTGGCGCGCCTGCGCGCCGAGCTCGAGCCGAGGCTGGCTGAGCGCGGGGAAGCCATCGCCTGGCTGGCGGCCGACGGCGGGATGCCGGAGGCCGGCGCGCGGCAGGCCGTGGACTACCTCGCGGCGGGCAGGGCCGCCCTCACCGTGCTCCCGACCCAGGACACGCTCGTCGCCGAGCGCTTCTTCGACGAGGCCGGCGGCATGCAGCTCGTCCTGCACGCGCCCTTCGGCGCCCGCCTGAACCGCGCGCTGGGACTCGCCCTGCGCAAGCGGTTCTGCCGCACCTTCGACTTCGAGCTGCAGGCGGCGGCCACAGACGACGGCGTGCTCCTGTCGCTCGGGCCGCAGCACAGCTTCCCGCTGGAGTCGATATTCGCCCTCCTCTCGGAGGAGCGCGTCGGGGAGGTCCTCGTCCAGGCGGCGCTGCAGTCCCCGATGTTCCCGGTGCGCTGGCGGTGGGACGCCACCCGCGCGCTCGCCCTCCCCCGCGTTCTCGGGGGGCGGAAGGTCCCCCCGAACATCGCCCGCATGCGGGCCGACGACCTGCTCGCGGCCGTCTTCCCGCTCGCGGTCGCGTGTCAGGACAACGCCGACCTCCGCGGGGCCGCCGTCGAGCCGCCCGACCACCCGCTCGTGAACGAGGCGCTGCGAGACTGCCTCGAGGAGGCGATGGACCTCCCGGGCCTCCGCCGCCTGCTCGGGCGCGTCGCCCGCGGCGAGGTCCGTCTCGTGGCCCGTGACCTCGCCGAGCCCTCCCCCCTGGCGCACGAGATCGTCGGCGCCAGGCCCTGGGCCTTCCTGGACGACGCCCCCCTGGAGGAGCGGCGCGCGCGCGCCGTGGCGCTGCGCAGGGCGCTGCCGCCGACGGAGGCGCAGGGCCTCGGCGCGCTCGACCCCGAGGCGGTCGCCGCCGTTTCGGCGCAGGCCTGGCCCGAGCCCAGGGACGCCGACGAGCTCCACGACCTCCTGCTCGACGTCCTGTTCCTCCCCGCCGCGGAGGGACCCGCGTGGGCGGGGCTCTTCGAGGAGCTCGTCCGCACCGGCCGCGCGGCACGGGGGCGCGCCGCCGGGGCCGAGACGTGGGTGGCGGCAGAGCGGGTCCGGGCCTGGCGTGCGCTCGTCCGGGGGCTCGAGGGCGGGGAGCCCGCGCTCGACCCGGACCTCACGCCGCTCCCGTCCGAGGAGGCGCCGCCGTCCGCCGAGGAGGCCGCCCTGCGCGCGCTGCGCGGCTGGATGCCGCGGCTCGGCCCGGTGACGGCCGTCGGCCTTTCGCGGCGCCTCGGCCTTCCCCCGGCGCTCGTCGAGTTCGCGCTTCGCCAGCTCGAGTCGGAGGGGCTCGTCCTGCGCGGCGCCTTCCTCGCCGGCGAGGCGTACTCCCCCGACAGCCCCCACTGGTGCGAACGCAGCCTGCTCGCCCGCATCCACCGCCTCACGCTGGGGCGGCTGCGGGCCGAGATCGAGCCCGTCCCCTCCGCGGACCTGGTCCGCTTCTACCTGCGCTGGCAGCACGTCGCACCGGGGACGCGCCTCCACGGCGTGCGCGGGCTCGCGGAAGTGGTCGGGCAGCTGCAGGGATTCCACGCCGCGGCCGGCGCCTGGGAGCGCGAGATCCTCCCGGCGCGGCTCGCGGGGTACGAGCCGTCCTTCCTCGACCAGCTGTGCCTCTCCGGCGAGGTGGCCTGGGGGCGCTTCGTCGTCGCCGCCGAGCCGGCGGAGGCGCCGCGCCGGCGCGCCGCCCCCACGCGCCACGCCCCCGTCACGCTCGCGCTCCGCGGCGACCTCCCCTGGCTGCTCGAGTCGACGGCCGCGCCGGAGCCCGCCCTCGGTGCCTCGGCGCGGCAGCTCGTGGACCTCCTCGCCCGGTGCGGCGCCTGCTTCCTGCCGGACCTGGCCGCCATGACCGGCCGCCTTCCGGGCGAGGTGGAGCAGGCGCTCTGGGAGCTCGTCTCCGCGGGGATGGTCACCTGCGACGGGTTCGCTGGCCTGCGGTCGCTCATCGCGCCCGCGCCCCGCGGGCCGGGGCGCCGTCCCGGCCACGGCGGAGGGCGCTGGGCGCTCCTGCGCCCAGCGGGGGGCGCGGCCGGGGGGAACCGGCCTTCGGCGGAGCCCGTGGCGCGCCAGCTCCTGCGACGGTGGGGCGTGGTGCTGCGGGACGTGCTGGCGCGCGAGGCCGGCGCGCCGCCCTGGCGGGAGCTCCTGCCGGTCTACCGCGCGCTCGAAGCGCGCGGCGAGGCGCGCGGCGGGCGCTTCGCGGCGGGGTTCTCGGGGGAGCAGTTCGCTCTTCCACAGGCCGTGGACGCCCTGCGCGCCGTGCGCCGCGCCCCCCGGGAGGAGGACCCGGTCGAGGTGTCGGGCTCCGACCCGCTGAACCTCGCGGGGATCCTCACGCCGGGGCCGCGCCTCCCGGCGACGCTGGGGGGGCGGCTCGAGTACGTGGGCGGGGCGCCGCGGCTCGCTCCCCCTCCGGCGGCCGGGCGGCGGTAGCGCGCCGCCGCTACGGCGCGGCGGCGTCGCCCGCCGGCGGCGCCCCCGCCGGGCGGTAGCGGCGCGCGACGGCGGAGAAGGCGAGCGCCCCGAGCGCCATCAAGACCGCGAAGAAGCCGAAGTACCACGCGCCGTGGAAGCGGTTCAGCTTGGCGACCGCGGCGGTGAGCACGTTCCCGGCGGCGATGGTGAGGTACCAGAGGCTCATGATGACGCTCTTCATGGATTGCGGAGCCTGGGTGTAGGCGAACTCGAGCGCCGTGACCGAGACGAGCACCTCGCCGACCGAGAGGAAGAGGTAGGCCGGGGCCTGCCAGGCAACGTGCGGCCGGAGGCCGCCGTCGAGCGCCACCTGGATGCCCATGATCCACACGAACGACAGGACGGTCACGAACATCCCGACCCGCATCTTGCGCAGGGGCTCCACCCGGACGCCCCGCCGGGCGAGAAGCGGGTAGAGCCAGCCCGCGAACACGGGGATGGTGAGGAGGACGAAGGTGGAGTTGAGCGACGAAATCTGGGACGCCTTCACCTCGTACCCGAAGAGGTCCCGGTTCAGCTTGTCCGCCTGCAGCACCCATGACGACCCATACTGGAAGAAGAGGGACCAGAAGGCCGCGATGGGGGCGAAGACGGAGAGGATGCGGAAGACGGCCTTCGCGCCCTCCACCGCCTCGGCCGGAAACCGGTCGCGCGCTCCGTCGAGCCAGTGCTGGCCGGGCCGCCCGGTCCCGAGGCGGTGGATGGCGTAGCGGACCACCCGGAAGAATCCGTGGGGGTTCGGGCCGGTCGGCGGGAGATTCACGTACCTCCCTCGCCCCCACCAGAAGATGAGCAGCGCGATCGCCATGAGCACGCCCGGGACCGCGAATGCCACGCGCGGGCCGAAGCGGGCGAGCAGCTCGGGGATGAGGAGGACCGACGCGAAGGAGCCGAGGTTGATCATCCAGTAGTACAGG